>WNGJ01010838.1_pt1 | contig 14315 bp, 8 predicted proteins | sample 5400611 | NCBI WGS metagenome assembly WNGJ01 (sample SAMN13153375, study PRJNA577476) | soil metagenome | isolation source: 40 cm soil or saprolite under Garry oak tree replicate 1 | place: USA:California | collected 2016-06-15 | reverse complement strand
CGAAGACTTTCTTTTCTACTTGGCCTGCTTTGTAAACGACGCAACATTAAACGTTGCAAATTGCTGGATACTGTAGTGAATCTGTATCGCCCCCGGCTGTACCTTGTTAGCAGATGGATCAAGCCGCCCAACAACGGCATAATTTGCCCACGTTTGCATATCCGCCAACGTAGTTTGTGTCAGCGGTTGTTGGAGCAGTTGCCCTCCAAACTGCATGTATGCCTTTTCTAGCATAATTGCATCTTTCCGCACATTTTCCAACCAGCTTTGCAGGTTAAGCAGGGCCGCCTCAGTACCCTTGGCAAGGGCATGCACCTGAACACTTACACCGGGCGCACTAAGTAGGCCCTTCAATTGGAAATCAGTGCGTTGTAAGTAGCTTTTGCTCTCCGCTGCCTGTAGGTTTAGCGGATTGAGCAGCGGCACCTGGGCGATTACCTTGTCGACCAGCAGTGGTTCTCCAGGAGCATCCTGCTGCACAACAACAGCTCCATCGAGGTAGTCCAGAATGCGTATCGTCTGTCTGTGTACAAAATCAGGGGCTGTGGAATCTTTGGCGCTGCCGGCCCACTCCAGAATTTTTAAAGTATTTCGAAGAATCTGCATGTCCAGGCCGCCATGTATCCCCATGGTATGTAAGACGCGTCCCTCAACAAGCAGGTGACGAATATAATCGAGCGCGCTAAAACACTGTCCCACCTGCTCATGTGTTTGCGGAAACTCAGCATAGAAACGCCATTGCTGCTGTTCTGTAGGTGGGGCAGCAGGCACACTGTTCGTATCCCCTTCAGCAATCACGATACGACTGTACAGTTCTACCAAATTGGTATGCAGTTGGTCGATGTAATGGAAGTTGATACTACCATTATTGAAAGGCAATTTCCCCAGTGAACGCGGCTGCGCCTTACTCAGTGTGCCGGGTGGACAGGCTGTGACTCCAGTTGTTGCCGGGCCTCCGGGAGTTGCCGGCACCGGAGTAACCACCGTCACCGCCGTCTTTACACTCGTTTGCTTATCGCTCAATAACCATGCGTAGTAGCTTTTGCCAGGGGAGGGACTTGGAATGTTCTTTAACGTAACCTGTATGCCATCTTCGATGCCCTGGCTGTTGTCCGGATTCATCTGCCCACTGCTGAAAAAGAATGCGACGCCTCCTGGTGTGCCGCTTACGCTACGGGCAGTATTTTGATGCATAACCAGGAAAAAAGTGCCCAGACTTGCGCCTACTATGAGCACAATGGCTGCGACCAATCCAACCAGCAGCCATCTCCTTCTTTTCGATCCGCTTCGAGGAACAGGGGTAGAAGTAAGCGAAAGCACCTGGTGCGTCATGCTTGGCGGTGTGTTTTGCGTTTGCATCTGCACAGGTGCGGTGGCTGGGAGAGGTGGTGTTGAATTGGCCGGTAAAGGGGTTACGGGAATGCCACTGTTGCTTACTGGCGACATACTCGCTGGCGTGGATGCCGCGCCCGTCCCTGTGATTGGCGCAGAGGGCTGCGAAGAGCTAAGGGCTGGCGACACAGGTGCCGAAGGAGTCGAACCACTGCCGGTTTGCAGTGGCTTGTACAACGTTGGCTCATCCATCGCGTCTCCAGGGTAAGTAGGCACTCCCAGGCTCTCGGGTACTGGCAAGTTGACCGCTTCCGCTATCGCAGCGGTCATGCTCGAAGCACTGGAAAAACGTGCTGCGGGATCCTTTGCAAGGCAGCGCATGATGACCAACGTCAATGCAGGCGGGATCTGCGGATTGATGAGTGCTGGCGATGTCGGCGTTTCGTTGACATGTTGCATCATGATGCTGGAAGGATTGTTGCCCTGGAATGGTCGCACTCCTGTGCAAATTTCATAGAGAATAACCCCAAGCGAGTAAATATCGCTGCGTTCGTTCCCTGGATAGCCCTGTACCTGCTCCGGCGCAATATAAAGGGGTGTTCCAATCCACGAGCCGCTCATCATCCCCGCGGATCCTCCCAACAATTTAGCGATTCCAAAGTCAGTAAGCACAGGCTCGCCTGCTATGGGTGCCCGGTTCATTGAGCCACTAACCGCCTCGGATAAACGTTTATCCAGCAGGATATTCGCCGGTTTGATATCCCTGTGTATCATGCCGTGTTGATGAGCATAGTCAATAGCACTGCTGATCGAAGTAAAAAGTCGCACGATTTCGCTCGGAGCCGGAAACTTTCCCGTACCTGAGTTGTTGTGGATATATTCAGCTAGCGTCGGTCCCTCCACGTAATCCATAACCATGTAGGCAACCGTGTTGTCTGATTCAGGAGGGCGCGAGACCTGGAAGTCGTGAATTTGCACAATGTTGGGATGATGCAAGGAAGCAACAACTCTCGCTTCGCGCAGGAACCGATTCATGAAGTCCGGGTCATTCTGTAGATCCGCATGCAGGATTTTGATGGCCACATAACGCTGCAACTGGGTGTCATAAGCCTTCCAGACCTCTGCCATACCACCTCGTCCCAATCGCTCGTGCAGTTCGTATTTTCCAAGTCGTCGTGGGCTTGTGTTCATCCCGGCACCTCTTCTCTATAGGGAAGCAATATATAGCACCTCTACATCTTGTATTGGGTAATCTCAAAACTTGCCAGCCCCGCGAGATGATAATAAGCTTGTATGACGCCTTCCAGTACCTTATTAGTTGAAGGGTCGAGCTGACCGATGTAAGCATACAGTGCTTGAGCAGCCATATCGTTTAATAACGATAGTGAGTTCGGGGAAAGCAATTCTGCGCTTGGCAAATTCACCAGTTGTTTTGCTTCGTTACGTACCCTGGTGAGCCATTGCGTGACGTTGTTCAGGTCTATATTGGTCAGAATGGCAAGGTTGCGTTGCTGGGCAGTTGTTCCTGGGGCGCTGATGACACCTTTCAGATGGCGACCGATATGCACCAGGTAGCCAGGGGGTACCTGGTCCTGGTTGAGCTCCAGCAGCGAAACTTTGGCCAGTCGTTGGTCGACAATCACAGGATTGGTGGATAATACATCCAGACCGACATAGGTCACACCATCAAGGTAGTCCAGGATACGTATGAGCTGCGCACGCATCAAATCGGTGGCTTTGGTTGACCAGTAATCCCTGGCGCTGCCTGCCCATTCCTGCACCTTTTCCACATTCCGGACGAGCCATATGCCCAGGCCACCGCGTAAGGCCAGTTTATCCAGTGTCGGATCTCCCGAGAGCAGGTGGCGCAGATGATTGAGAACGCTGTAATGGTTAGTCGTATCATTAGGATTAGGTTTTTGCGGCAATTCAGCAACATAGCGCCATGTGCTCGTATCCAATGAAGGTCCTATCGGAGTGAGATTGGCGTTCTCTTCAGTTACCAGAACTCGGCTATAGTTCGCAAGCAGGTTGTTATGCTGCTGACTCCCTTTGAAGATTATGTGCCCTTTCCCATGATCAACGCTTAAATTTCCCAGGAGCAGCGAGAGGTTGTCGCTCCCGTGTGTATCGCTCAATAACCAAGCGTAATAGCTCTTCCCTGCGGCCGGGTTGGGCACGTTTTGTATATCGATCTGCAACTCATCGTTGATCCCCTGGGAGGTGACCTCATTCGACAGCCCACTGCTCAGAAAGTAGGCATGTCCAACTATCGGAACGGCCGTAGCAACGGGAGCGTTACGATTGAATACAAAGAAAGCACCTAGCCCTGCACCTGCCAGCACAATAACCAGTGCCACAATCGACGCAATCAAGAGGCCCTTTCTTCTACTCTTTGGCGCACGAGGCAGCGTCACAATTGGTGGCGAGGTTGAAGGTAAAGGAGTTGACGTCCCGGGTAGCGGCGTGAATGGGAACGCTTGTAGGTTCGGGGCCGAATTGCCCTGTTGCAAAGTCACAGAACTGCCACCAACAGCGCCTGTGGGCGTCGTAGGTGTACTCTGCCCCACATGAACAGGTGTTACAAACGCTGGCGTGGAAAGAGCTGCTTGAGTACCAGCGATTGGTGTCGAGGGCGATGATGGCGTGGTGCCAGGTGGTCCTGGTAGGTTGGATTGAGAAATGTCCACTCGATCTACAGGGTATGCAGTTCCAGCAGAGACAACATCCTCCTGTTGTCGCCTGCCTTCAAATCGAACGCCATCAACTGGTGTGCCTACAATGAATGTTGGGCTGTTCCTCGGATCCATTGTATAGTCGGACATGCTCGACATCTCAGGCATTGGCAAATTGAGCGCTTCCGCAAGCGCAGCAGCCAGAGAAGAGGCACTTGGAAAGCGTGCCGCGGGATCTTTCGTAAGGCTGCGCAGAATTGCCATTGTCACTGCGGGTGGAATATTCGGATGATATTGCGCGGGCGGTGTAGGCGTGGCGCTGATGTGTTGCATCATGATAGCAGGTGGGCTATGGCCCTTATAAGGGTGCATCCCTGTGCAGACCTCGTAGAGGATAATCCCAAGCGAATAGATATCGCTGCGTTCAGTGCCAGGATAGCCTTGAGCTTGCTCGGGTGACATATATAGGGGATTAAGAATCTTTGCGTTTATTTCGGTCGTTGAGGAGGTCATCAACATCTCGACAAGCCCGATATCAGTAAGCATAGGTTCGCCCATCGGATTCCACGTTGTGTTGTTTTTGTCGAGCAGAATATTGGACGGTTTGATATCTCGATGGCTGATACTATGCTGATGAGCGTAATCGATAGCCGCGCTTATAGATGTAAAGAGTTGAACAATTGTGGCAGGCGGTGGAATTTTCCCCAAACCCGATGTGTTGTAAATATACTCGCCAATTGTCGGCCCCTCTACATAGTCCATAACTATGTAAGCAGTGACAAGGTACGAATCAGGAGCGCGGATAGCCTGAAAATCATGAACTGGCACGATGTTACGATGCTGTAGGGTAGCAACTGCTCGTGCGACTCGGTTGAAACGAGTCATGAACTCAGGATCGTCTTGTAGGTCAACCTGTAAGATTTTAATAGCGAAATAGCGTTGGAATTGAGGATCAAAGGCCTTCCAAACCTCGCCGATACCACCCTGACCCAATCGTGTACGCAATTCATATTTTCCAAGACGCTGCGGGCTTGTACTCATACATGGCCCCTTTCCTCCAAATGTACCCCTTATGTCGTGGGTACCCCTTGGTTTCACGTTGTCTGCCCGACAATAATACTTCTTCTTATTCTTACCTCTCTCCTGATTGGGAAGCGAGTAGAAAGTCTTTACACGGGTGTAACATACACAAGCATAATCCGAATACTAGCGCTTGTCAATGCATTTTTTCACGTTCTCAAGGCTTTACACTTAACGCGATGTACAAGTTTTCGCTTGCACATCGCGTTAACCGGTATTATTTATCCTTCTCGCTGTGTGCCAGTGACGCCTGCGCCGCTGACAGCCGCGCCACCGGCACCCGGAACGGCGAGCAACTCACGTAATCCAGGCCGACTTCGTTGCAGAACTCGATACTATCGGGATCGCCACCATGCTCACCACAGATACCCACTTCCAGATCCGGGTTCGCTTTGCGTCCCTTTTCAACTCCCATGCGCACCAGTTGGCCCACTCCATCGCGATCCAGTGTCTGGAATGGATTGACAGGTAGGATTTTGACCTTCGCCTTAGCTCCAGGCTCTTCCAACCCGTCGACGTACTTCAGCAGGAACTTGCCCTCGGCATCGTCACGGCTAATGCCAAAGGTCGTTTGTGTCAGGTCATTCGTGCCAAAGCTGAAGAATTCAGCAACCGTTGCGATCTGATCGGCAGTCAAAGCGGCCCGGGGTAGTTCGATCATCGTGCCGAATTTATACTCAACTGCGGAACCGACCTCACCTGTAATCTCCTGTGCCACGGCCTCGAGTTGTCGACGTACTTCCTTCAGCTCATTCACATGCCCAACCAGTGGAATCATGATCTTGGGATGGATCTTCTTCCCCTCTCTGGCAAGTTCCAGCGCCGCCTCCAGGATTGCACGAGTCTGCATCACATTGATTTCTGGGAAGAGTAGCCCCAGTCTGCAGCCGCGCAAGCCCAGCATCGGGTTCATCTCACGCATCGCTCCCACCGCCTCCAGCAACTTGCGCTTCTCTTTCAGTTCTTGCGGATTGCTTCCAGTTGTTTCCAGCCGCGTCACCTCCACCAGCAATTCTTCATAAGAAGGTAAGAATTCGTGCAGCGGTGGGTCGATCAGGCGAATCACCACCGGGTAACCCTCCCCGGTCCTGGGATTCACCATTGCCTCGAAGATGCCTTTGAAGTCGCCGCGCTGGAAAGGCAACAACTGGTCAAGCGCCGCCAGCCGCTCCTGCTTGTTCTCCGCCAGGATCATCTTCTGCACGATGGGCAGACGTTCCTGCTCCATAAACATATGCTCGGTACGGCATAGTCCGATGCCTTCCGCGCCGAAGACGATGGCACGTCGCGCATCGCGTGGATAGTCAGCGTTCGCCCACACTCCCAATTTGCGGATGGAGTCGGCCCACTCCAGCAACTTCTTCAGATCGTGCTCTTTTTCAAAATCGGCGTCTACCGTCTTAATAATGCCCGCAAAAACCTCACCGGTCGCGCCGTCAATCGATATGTCGTCTCCCTCTCGAATGACCATATCGGATCCGACTACGCGGAAAAGACGCTCTTCCTCGTGGACGCGGATACCTTCGGTGCCTGCGACGCAGGGCAGGCCGAGTCCGCGTGCAACCACGGCTGCATGGCTCGTCGCGCCGCCGCGCGCTGTCAAGATGCCCTTGGCGACCAGCATTCCATGCACATCGTCGGGGCTGGTCTCTGGGCGCACAAGTATCACAGGTATACCTGCCTTGCCCTGTTGTTCTGCGCGGTCGGCATCAAAAACGGCCTTGCCGCTGGCAGCCCCTGGAGAAGCATTTAAGCCTTTCGCCAGTAGCCTGCCCTCTTTCTCAGCCTGCTTCTTCTCATTCTCGTCAAAGCGCGGCAGCAACAATTGATACACCTGGAATGGGTCGACACGCATTACCGCCTCTTGCTCACTGATCAAGCCATCCGTCGCCATATCTACAGCCACTTTGATGGCCGCCTGGGCGGTACGCTTACCAGAGCGTGTTTGCAGCATATACAAACGGCCCTTCTCGACCGTAAATTCAAGGTCTTGCATATCATGGTAATGCTGCTCCAGGCGATGCGCAATCTCCTGGAACTGCGTGTAAACCTGTGGCAAATCTTGTTGCAGGCGATCGATCTTCGATGGGGTGCGAATACCGGCTACCACATCCTCGCCCTGAGCGTTCAGCAGGTATTCACCATACAGGTGCTTGACGCCCGTGCTGGGATCACGCGTGAATGCTACGCCTGTGCCGCTATCGTTGCCCATATTGCCGAAGACCATACTCTGCACATTCACAGCCGTCCCCAGGTTGTGGGGGATCTTGTTGAAATTGCGGTAGTCGATGGCGCGTTTATTGTTCCACGATGAAAATACGGCCTCGATTGCTTTCCGCAACTGTACGTAGACATCTGTAGGGAATGGTTCACCGGACTGGCGTTCGGCAATCTGCTTAAATTCGTCCACCAGTTTTTTAAGGTCGTCCGCGGAAAGCTCGGCATCACTCACTACTCCCGCTCGCTCTTTGTAAGTATCCAGTACGTGTTCAAAGTCTCTTGGATCAGTATCCAAGACAATCTTACTGAACATCTGAATGAAGCGGCGATAGGCATCATAGGCGAAACGCTCATCGCCTGTCAGCTTCACCAGACCCTGCACAGTCTCATCGTTGATGCCAAGGTTCAGTACCGTATCCATCATCCCTGGCATAGAGAATTTCGCGCCCGAGCGCACAGAGACCAGTAACGGATTCTCCTGCTTGCCAAATCCTTTACCCGTCTGTTGCTCGACGATCTTCAATGCCTCCAGTACTTGCTCCCACATGCCCTGGGGAAACTGTTTGCCCGCGTCGTAGTACGCGTTGCATGCCTCAGTGGTAATCGTAAATCCGGGGGGGACGGGTAACCCCGCGTTTGTCATCTCCGCAACGCCTGCACCCTTGCCGCCAAGCAAGTCGCGCATCTTGGCGTTACCTTCACTAAATAAATACACCCATTTACGAGGTGACTGTTTCACCGCCTCGTCTAGTCCCGAACGTGTTATTTGTTGCGTCACAGAAATCCTCCCAATGACCAATCGATACTTCTTCCAATGCATGACGCGGAGCGTAGCCACCTAGTGGCTTTTGCATTGGTTCTAATAGTTTCAATCTTCACGCATTCAAAACTACTGCTCTTGCCCAACGTAGTACACGACGAGCACTTTGGATATAGCTGCTGGCCTGCTCCGCGTTAATCACCTCGTCTGCCTCCTCTGGAGGTGTATCTGCGTAGAAAGCCTCGGGATGAAATGGCGTCAAAATTGCCATCTCCTCTTGAATCTCCTCAGGTGCCCCTACTAATGCACCAAGCGCTCGTAAATCGTGGTCATACATGCTTCGACGGCCGAAACGCAGCAAGCTCACCGATTGTGCGGCCTTTTCTGCTGCCTGGTTACAAAAATCCGCGCACGCGAAATGCCGTCCCAGACCGAGTTCTACCCCTGCAGTTGCCATATCTTGCGAGGCTTCTGCAAATAATCCTAATGCCCCCTGGAGATCACCGCCTGCGAGTACTTCTGCGTCCTCGTTGTCCTCCTCCTCTTTAAAGGACGAGCTTGTATTTTCGTCTGTCGAGCGAGGAGAAAGCGACTTTCGATCCTGGGGACCACTCTCACCACTGCTATCGCCAACACCCTGTAGAAGTAATCTTTCCAGTTCGTCCTGATCGATGTTGTAGGGTCCAGAGTTTTCGCGCCCACCATTGTTAGCATACATCTGCGACATAGTAGGTAGAGTCCTTGCTTGGTTTGCAATAGTGATACCCTTGCCGAGTCTCCTCGTAAGGAATGTGCTCTCCAGGGGAGCCACCATCCACAACAGGTGTGCTGGACGATACAGGCAAAGGCTATCCTGTACATTTCTGATACCTTGCATATATTATTCCCAGTAGAGCATCGTGTCAATGCTCGTGAGAAATCAACCTATGTTGGCGTACCAGGCAACTACACTGGCATAATCAGTTAACCGGAAAGTTTGTATTTCTGGTGGTAGCGCCCTAATGTGACTGGACTGTGACAAGTTGAAAGAGATGGTCGGGAACTACTGTCCCCTCCTTTGCGTCATCACTATGATAATTGAATTGAGCAATGTAGGGAGAGATACGGATCATACTCACGTAGACATCTCTGGAAGGGGTATTGATATGAAAACTCAGAATACCGGTGATACTGTGGATTCCCAGGCGACACCTCCAGGCACTGGAGGTCCAAAACGCAATCGCTGGTTGGCAGGTATCGGTGCCATCATAGTGGTCATACTTGTGGTTGGCCTGAGCGCTCTCGTTTTTGCCCAATTGAGGCAGCACCAGGCCGGTCGGACCACTCCTACTACACCTACACCGCCAGCTGCTCAATGGAAGCAGGTTTTGAAAGGCTACACGCTTACCTCCATCGCCGCTGCTCGCAACAATCCTGCTGTTATCTATGCTTGCGTAGGGCTGCAAGTACCAGGTACTGCCTCCCAAAGTAACCCAGGTGCCCTCACTATACTGCGTAGTACAGACTTCGGTGACCACTGGCAAGATGTTGGCAGCAAAGCCGGGCTAAGCAGCATTTGCCAGCTTCATGGGAGACGATTCAACCGGTACTTCACGTCCCTGATACCCAGACGCCAGTGTCGTGGTCCGTGCAGCAAATCCAGCTCGAGGACAACCATCTCTTTGGTATGCAATGGATTATACCGAGAGCAGTTCCTGAAAATCAGCCCATACATACCTTCCCAAATCTCCTGGCGCGCCTAGTCACAAGCGTTGATGGTGGACATAACTGGACAATCATTGATAACTATTTCACTGCTCAGAAGCTTGGTTTACACAGCTATGCCGTCGACCCCACGAACCCCAACACCATCTATGACCTCGTCGGTGCTTTATTGTTCCCTTTCAGGGGCGCTACAACAAATGGTCCCCTCCCATATACTGTTCTGGATCAGCAACTCTACAAAACTACTGATGGCGGAACTACGTGGAAATTGTTGCTCAAAGACCTCCCTTACGGGTCACAGGTCCAGCTTGCCAGCGGCAACCCGCGGATAATCTACGTAGGGGGTACGATTAGTCCACTGCCTCTTGCCCCAGGTATGCCGAAGCCTTCTTACCCCTTTGAAGTGGGTTCCTTTCACCTACAAGTGAGTACTAATGCTGGCTCGTCATGGCAAATAGTAGCCATCCCAACAAAAATGCAGAGCATTCAGAACTGGTATGTCAGTCCGGATGGACGGGTATATGCATCTCCCACGCTTCCACTCAGTGGTCAACCTACGGCGATTACAGGTACAGTCGTACCCTCAACGCCCATACCAGTACCAACGGGTAATCCCCAATCCGGAGTGCCTCCCATAGGACAAGGCGCATCCTCTGTAGGGACTCAATTCATTGCGCCCTCTGGCGTTCTTACTCAGGCCATGCCCATGCCGCCTTCACAATTCATTCGACGTTACGATCCTACCACCAACAGTTGGAGTGATGTCACCAGGCCACCAACCCCTGGTTTCATGCTACAACTTACACCTGCTCAAGCCACCAGCGGCGCTGTCCTGTGGTTTGCTGGCATGACAAATAATGGGGAGCCCAACTACCTGGCCAGTGAAGCCGATCTCCGGGTGCTGGTTGATGGTGTCAAGTTTGCTCGCCAGTTAGCGCAGACAAGAGCATTTGATCCTTACCGAGGAGCCGAAGTCTGGCCCGGTACCCAGGTGCAGGTCGATCGATCAATAGCCGATTGTTGAGTCTCGATATGTCGTACCCCCCCCTTCTCGGTGAAAGTCTCGTAAAATCGTACCTGGTGGCCGCAATTGGTAGCGGCTCTGTTTCTCCAGCACGAACAATCCGCGGATCGAGCTGGAGGCGGTACGATTGGAGGCTCTATGCTACGGCGTGGACAGACGACCACCTTTCAAGAGCGGCTAGACATCACCGAACGGGCCGCTGCTGGACAGTCTGACCCCGAGATTGCAATGGCGCTCGGCTGCTCCGTCTGGACGGTGCGCAAATGGCGTCGCCGTGGTCAACACCAGGGGCGTACCGGTCTCAGCTCTCAGATGGGCCGCCCGACCACCGGGCCGCTAGGTACGTTTTCGACGGGAATGCGCGAGGCCATCTTGCAGATGCGCCGGAGGCATCCCGGGTGGGGGCCGACGACCCTGCTGGCGGAACTACGAGTTGATCCCCGCTGGACAGATCGCCCCTTGCCCAGTCGCTCCCGAATTGCAGCACTGCTGAGTGCTGAGAAACTGACACGTCGCTATCAGAAGCATAGTGATCTGCCCATCCCAGCGATCCAGCCGGACGGTGCACCCCATGACGAATGGGAACTCGATGCTCAAGGAAGCATGCACGTGGCAGGCGTGGGGAAAGTCAGTTTGATCACCATCATTGACATCGTGAGCCGCCTTAAGGTCGAGAGCTATCCCTGTCTGGATACGACCAATCCGCCTTTGGAAGCCTATCAACTCATGCTCCGACGCGCCTTCCTGACCATCGGCCTGCCCCGGCGGATCACCTTAGATCACGGAACAGTCTTTTACGATAACACTTCCCCATCGCCATTTCCGACCCGCTTGCATCTGTGGCTCCTAGCCTTGGGCATTGACGTTTGCTTCACCCGCAAGCGCTGTCCCACCGATCACGCCAAAATTGAGCGCACGCATCAAACCATGACGCTGCAAGCCCTGCTGGGCCAGCACTGGCCGGATCAAGCGGCGCTCTGGGCCGGCCTGGATGCGCGCCGCGCTATGCTCAATCAGCATATTCCCAGTGGGGTGTTGCAGGGTCAAGCTCCCTTACAGGCCTATCCAGAGGCAGCGCACTCGGGTCGCTCGTATCGCCCCGAATGGGAAGCGGATGTTGAATCTCATAATGTCGTACCTATCTGTTTTCCCCGAAGTCTCACAAAGTCGTACCGGTCAAATTGTGAGCGTACTCAAGCTGTCGCCAGGCCGCTAACGAGAATGGGAGGGCTAACTGATAGATCGGCAGGGCTTGCAGGACCGCAAGCTCGCCCATTAACTCTGCTTTGGTGATGCCTTGGATGGGCACCTCAAGGGTGTCCTCGCTTCCTTCAGGTTGACAGATCAAGACCTGGGTATCAGGATCAAAGCCGATGGCCACACTGTGGTGGGCAAAGCGCTTGCCCAGGTAGTAGTGATAAGCTCCTAAGTGAAAGAGCCCATTGGAGCCAACGCTGCGGAACCACCTGCCCTGGGCGAGATAGCTGTACACCTTCTCTAGAGAGAGTAACTCTTCTTCCCATTCAGGACGATACGATCGTCCCGAATGTATGGCTTGGGGATAGGCTTCTATAGGCGCTTTGTGGGCGAGCACGCGACTGCGAAGGGAGTGGTTGAGAACCTGCCTACGTTCATCCAAGCCCGCCCACAAGGCAGCGTGGGACGCGTAGGTTTGTCCGAGGAGCGCTTGAGCTGTCATGGTCTGGTGAGTGCGCTCAATGATCGCATGGTCGGTTGGACAGCGCTTGCGCGTGAAGCGCACTTGCACCCCCAGCGCCAGTAACCACAAATGGAGCCGTGTGGGAAAAGGGGAAGGGGTTGTATTATCATAGAAGACCGTGCCATGATCCAGGGTCAGCGTTTCCGGCAAACCATACGTTAGGAACGCTCGGCGTAACGTCAATTGATAGTCAGGCAAAGCCGGATTGGTCGTTTCGAGGCTGGGATAACTTTCGGCCTTCAGGCGACTGACGACATCGACGATGCTGATCAGGCTGACCTTGCCTACTCCTTCCACCCGCATGATTCCTTGCGCGTCCATCTGCCATTCCTGATGCGGGATCGTCGGTGAGGTTCGAGGCGGTTGGTTGAGGTCATGATGGGGTTGATAGCGGCGTGTCAGGCCTGCCTGTTTGAGGAGCCTGGCTATTTGTGTTCGACTCGGGAGTGGCTGATCTCGCCAGGAGGCATCCGTCTTAAGTGCAGCTAAAAGTGTATTCGGTCCCCAGCCCGGATGGAGCGTGCGCAGGTGAAGGATGGTCTCCGTTAATTCATTGGGAAAGGTACTCATCGGGCCAGTGGCAGGGCGTCCCATATGGGAGGTTAAGCCGACGCGTCCCTGATGCAGAGATCGTCGTCGCCACTTCCTTATGATCCAAACTGAGCACCCTACTACCGCCGCAATTTGGGTGTCAGTCAAACCGGCAGCTGCATGCTCGCTGATTTCCAGGCGCGTCTGAAATGTTGTTGTTTGTCCTCGAGAGTGCATCTAGGCTCCTTCCTCCTCACATCTTCAGCCTTCTGAAGAGGATCATAGTGCCTGAGTGAAGTGTGATTCGCCAAGAGGTTTGCCGCTAGGAACTCCATTCCGGTCAAGCTTCTCGCACGACCGTCTCCCCGACCGTTGACGTTAGTGCCTCCATGCTCTCATGCTCCCCTTTTCAGGCGCTGTGGTGCGCCTAGGGGGCATGGCTCATTGGTAGGAAAAGGGCAGCATTGAGAAACCGTTACCATATGGATGTATTCTTAACTGTATCTTTACCGTTTCTTCACTTCCATCATACCCCCCCCTGCTACATTCATGTCGGCGGGACATATTCTGAAGGTTCCGAATATTTCAAGCAAAGGAGTATTTATTGTCAGCACACGGACGAGGCCAGCGGGGCACAGACCGCCTCAGCAGGGGCGGAGCAGGCACCACGAGGCCACCTCACCAGGCGGGCCGCTGGCTCTGGTGAGAGACGACAGAGGCGGTACAGAAAGGAGTGGTTTCTCATGAGACCAGGAAAGTTTATGGCTTGGCCCTCGCGTCTTCTCCTCGTGGCGCTGCTGGGTCTGCTGAGCGCTCTCAGCGTCGTGGTGGCTGGAGTGAGCCACCATGCGCATGCGGCTGCCGATGCGACCCTGACCGTCACCGATTGTAGTGGGGAGACGGGCCCGGGGCGCATCGGCACCGTTATCAGCAGCGCCTCCGCTGGGGACACGATCACGTTCAGTTGTAGTGGCACCATCCCCATCACCAGCACACTCTCGATCAGCACGAACAACCTGACCCTGGATGGCAGCGGGCAGACGGTCACCCTCGATGGCGGCAGCAGCACGCAGGTGCTCTCCGTGAATAGCGGCGTCACCTTCACCCTCAACGCCCTCACCATTGCCCATGGCGCGGGCGCCCTCGACCCCAACACCGGCTTCGACGGCGGCGGCGGCCTCTTCAACAATGGCGGCACGGTGAGCATCAGCACCAGCACCTTCTCCGGCAACTCCGGCAACAACGGCAGCGGCCTCTTCAACAATGGCG
>WNGJ01006884.1_pt1 | contig 14315 bp, 10 predicted proteins | sample 5400611 | NCBI WGS metagenome assembly WNGJ01 (sample SAMN13153375, study PRJNA577476) | soil metagenome | isolation source: 40 cm soil or saprolite under Garry oak tree replicate 1 | place: USA:California | collected 2016-06-15 | reverse complement strand
CGCTGGTGCGACCGAGCGCCACGAGATCGCCTTTCCGCTTGTAGACGAATGGCTCGGTCGGCTCGCCGCGCACGAGCCGCACGACGGTCTCCGCGGCGGCCGGCGCCTCGAGCACCGCGACCTGCGCGAGCATCGGCAGGGACGTTCCGTCCTGCTCGAAATGCGCGGCGTCACCGAGCGCGAGCACGTCGTCGCGCCCGCCGACGCGGAACGACGTGTCGACGATCAGCCGGCCATCCTTGGCGTGCGGCAGGGCGACCGCGGCGACGATGGGGTTGGTCTTCACGCCCCCGGCCCAGATGACGGTGTTGGCGGTGAGCAAGGTGCCATCCTTCGTCCGAATCGAGCGATCCCCCACCTCGGACACCAGGGTCCGCAGCATGACGCGCACGCCGAGTTGCTCGAGCCGCCGCTGCGCGACCGCGGACAGGCGCGGATCCATGGCCGGCACGACGCGCTCGGCGCCGTCGATGAGCGTGATCGACGGCTCGCGGCGCACGTCGATGCTCGGGTAGATGCCGCGCAGCGTGTGGTCCATGAGGTCGCGCATCGAGGCCGAGAGCTCGACCCCCACCGGGCCGGCGCCGACGATCGCGAAAGAGAGCAGCTCGCGCCGCCGCGCGGCGTCGGTGATCAGCGCGGCGTCCTCGAAGGTCGAAAGGATGCGATGGCGAACCGCGCGGCCGTCCTCCAGCCACTTCACGACCAGCGCGTGCTCTTTGACGCCGGGGATGCCGAAGTCGTTGGTCACGCTACCCGGCGCGATGACGACATGGTCGTAGGCGATCTCGCCGTCCTCCGTCCGGACGGTCTTCTTCTCGACGTCGATCGCTAGGACCTCGGTCCGGAGGAAACGGAAGCCGGCTTTCGCGAGTGGCACGCGTAGCGGATACGCGACGGCGTGCGGCGGCAGCTCGCCGGTCGCGACCTGATAGAGCAGCGGCGTGAAGAGCGAGAAGTTGGATCGGTCGACGAGCGTCACCTCTGCCTCGCCGGGGCGGAGGCGCTTCTCGAGGTGACGGACGAGGTGCAGACCGCCGAAACCGCCGCCAACGATGACGACGCGCTTGGTCACTCGAGTCGCCGGATTCGACGCCGAAACATCTCGGCGACCTGGCCAGCTGGCGTGCCGCTGGAGATGTCGATCATGAGCTGGAACTTCTCGTCATCCGTCATGTCCAGATGAAAACCGTTCACCTCGAGAAACGTGAGCGTGACCACCAGGGCGAGCCGTTTGTTGCCGTCGATGAATGCCTGATTCTCTGCGATCCCCCAAATGAGAGTCGCGGCTTGTTCGGCGAGGTCGGCGTCGGCGTATTGCGCGGCATGAACGGGCCGCATCAACGCAGAGTCGAGTAGGCCGATGTCGCGTAACTCCGAGTCGATGGCCTCACGATTGAGGCCCCTGATCTCTGCGTAGAGAACAAGGGCCTCATTAAGCGAGACGTACAGGGTCTCGTCAGCGCCGGCCAGCTCGCGCTCCCGGGTCGTCCTTGGCCAAGCGTTGAAGAACACTGCGATTCTGCGCGATCAGTCTTCGCCCGGCCTCGATCACCCTCGGGCGGATCTCAACGGGTGTCAGGACAACGACGCCGCCGCGCACGGTCGGCTGCACGAGATCACCCTCGTGCAGATTTGCGGCACCGAGCGTGTCCTGATCGAGTGTCACGGCCAAGCTGTTGCCCTGCCTACGAATCTTGACGGCGGCCATTCGCCGACCTCCTATCCGCATCGACGGTACTTACTGTCATCACTGTACTCACAGACTAAGCCAGGCGTCAATCCCGCCTCACGCCTACACGCGCATTTGCGCCTCGACCCGTTCCAACTCCTCGAGATAGGCGCGCGTGATCGGATCCTCGGCATCGAGCGTGCGCGCATGCTCGAGCCGCTCGCGTGCCGCCGCGAGGTCCCCCGCCCGCATTTGCGCGAAGCCGGCATCAGCGAGGTACGCGGGCTCGGCCGGGCGCAGCGCCGCCGCGCGCTCGAGCGCACCGACAGCCTGCGGGACGTCATCGGTCATGAGCAGCGCGACGCCAAGCTCGTGGAGCGCGTCGGGATGCTCGGGCCAGAGCTCCAGGACGTGAGCGAACGACGCGAGCGCGGTCTGGGCGTCACCCCGGTGCCGCGCGAGCAGTCCGAGGCCGAAGTGGGCCTCCCAGAGGTCCGGCTCGGCGGCGAGGGCGGCCTCGAACGCGGATCGCGCCTCGGCGAAGCGGGTCGCGTCGCCCTCGATCGCGCCCCGCCCCGCGGACTCGAGCGCTTGCTCGAGACCGGCGTGGCGGATCCCGAAGCGGAGGCGGCGCGCCTGTCCAGCGACCTCTCCGCTCGTCTCGGTCTCGAGCAGCGTGTCGAGCTCGCGCCCCGCGCGCTCCCGGTCTCCGGTCTCGAACACCGCACGCGCGAGATTCAGCCGCACGATCGCGGGACCGTTCGCGGCGAGTGCGGCTTCGTAGTGCGGGATGGCCGCGGCGTTCTCGCCGCGCGCGTGCAGGGCCGCGCCATACGAGGCGTGCAGCTCCCATCCCGAAGCGCCGGCCGCCACCGCGCGCTCGAACGCGACGCGTCCCGCTTCGAGGTCGCCTCGCTGCAGCGCGATGATCGCCGCGAGCTCCTGCGCCGGACCGTAGGCCTGGCTCGTCGGCGCGATGCGACGCAGGTGTCCGAACGCGGAGGCGCTCGCACCGGCATTCGCGTAGAGCTCGGCGAGACGCACGAGGTCCGGGTCGGACAGCGGGTGCACCGCGTGCGCGTGCTCGAGAGCGACGATCGCCTCGTTGACATGCCCGGCCTCCGCGCGAAGCTTGCCGAGGACGTAGTGCGCGCGCCACGAGCGAGGCCGGACCAGGGTGAGGTCCTCGAGCGCGCGGATCTGCCGACCGATGTCGCCGCGCTCCAGAGACTCCGCCGCCAGAACGAGAAGCCGCTCCTCGGCGGGGGCAGCTTCTGGGTCGGCGGTCAGAGCCGCGAGATAACGCTCCAGTGCGCGCCCGATCGCCGCGTCGCCGCCGGCGGGGTCGCTCTGGCGCAGCAGCGTCGCGGTCACCTCTTCGTCCATCCCCTCGAGCAGGGCCGCGTACGCGGTCTCGTTCGCGGCGGTCGGCGCGTCCGAGCCCGACGTGACCGTCGCGCCGACGGCTCGCGCGAGCCAACGGGCGAGGGCGGGCTCCGACGTCGCGAGCGTGCCGGGATCGATCGCGATCGAGCGCGTCGCGCGGACCGCGCCGGTTCCGACATCGACGAGCGTCACCTCGAGGCGCCGCGAACCGCCGTCCTCGCGGTAGATGCCCGTGAGCGCGTAGGTCGCGCCGAGCGACCGGCCGTACTCGGCCGCGAGGCCCGCGTCCGGCGACGAACCGAAGACGAGGTATCCCGCCTCGCTCGCGGCCTCGGGCATCGCGACCAGGAACACCGGACGCACGTCGACCGCCTCGTTGGCAGCGAAGCGTTCCACGAGGCGCGCGGCGAGCTGACGCGCCCACGCCCCCGCGCGCGGTGAGGTCCCGCGCGCGCCGAACGGGATCACCGCCACGATCGGGCGCGCCACGGTCACGGCCTCAGCGCCAGCGGATGCGGTAGTGCTTGCGTGGCCCGACCTGGATCACGGGTTCAGTGCTGGTCGGGACCATCGTCTCGAGGCTCGCTTTGGATCCGTCGACCTTCACACCGCCCTGGCTCACCAGGCGCAAGGCATCGCTGCGGCTCGATGCGATCTTCGAGTCGCGAAGCAGGTCGACGATCTTGATCTCCGCGTGGCCGTTGATCTCCACCTCGACCGTCGGGATGTCCTCGGGGAGACCACCTTCTTTGAACTGCTTTCCGAACGCGACCTTCGCCTCGTCGGCGGCCGCGGGGGAGTGCAGCTCGCTCGTGATCTGCCAGGCGAGCTTCTCCTTCGCCTCCTTCGGATGCAGCTCGCGGTTCCCGATCGCGCCGAGGATCTTGTTGACCTCTTTGCGGGGCATCTCGGTCGCCCACTCGAAGTAGTGAGGCATGAGCTTGTCCTCGATCGACATCACCTTGCCGTAGATCTCGTTCGGCGGATCGGTCAGCCAGATGCCGGTCTTCGGCTTCGACTTGCTCATCTTCTCCCCGTCGAGACCTTCGAGCAGGTGGTTGATGAGAAGGTTCTGTGGCTTCTGCCCCACCTGCTCCTGCAGCTCGCGGCCGGCGAGGATGTTGAAGAGCTGATCGGTCCCGCCGACCTCGACGTCCGACTCGATCGCGACCGAGTCGTGCGCCTGCAGCAGCGGGTAGAGCAGGTCTTTGATCGGGATCGGCGTCTTCTTCTCGAGGCGCTTCCGGAATTCCTCGCGCTGGAGCATCTGCTGTGTCGTGAAGCGCGACGCGAGGTCGATCACGTCCTTCAGCCCGAACTTCCCGAACCACTCGGACTGGAAGACGACGCGCGTTCCTTCGCGAGGGACGATCAGGTGGAACTGCTCGATGTAGGTCTCGGCGTTCCTCATGACCTTGTCATGCGACATCGTCGGTCGCGTCTCGTCCTTGTCGGTGGGATCGCCGATCTGCGTCGTCCAGTCGCCGACGATGAGCACGATCTCGTGACCCCACTGCGCGAGCTTCCGCATCTTGCGCAGCGGGATGGCGTGGCCCAGGTGCAGGTTCGGATGCGTCGGGTCGAAGCCTTGTTTGATACGCAGCTGACGGTCCCCGGCGCGCAGGCTGGCGGCGAGGTCTTCGCGGACGATCACCTCGGCCATCCCACGGGTCAGGAACTCTTCGAGCTCGGCGTCGCTCGGGCGCGTCGGCACTACGCAGAGGATATCGGGCGCAGGCGAGGCCTTACGATGGAGGCATCGCGCGCAATACGACACGCGACCACGCTCTCGGGCGCGGACCGTATCGCCAGTTGCGGCGCCGGAGTGGGGGCGGCATTCGCGGCAGGCTCGCGGTCGTGCCCCCGGTCGTGATCGCTTTGGTCATCGCCCTCCTCGCGCTCGCCGCTTTCGGCGCGGTGAGCGCGTTCGCGTTTTTCGCCTCCGACCTGCCATCCCCGGAAGACCTCGCCCGGGACCCGCTTGCCCAATCGACCAAGGTCTTCGACCGGGATGGAAAGACGCTCCTCTACCAGTTCGAGGTCGAGCGACGGGAGGTCGTTTCGCTGAGCACGATCCCGCAGCTGGTCATCGACGCGACGATCGCGGCCGAGGACAAGTCGTTCTGGACCAATCCGGGGGTCGACATCTTCGGCATCGCTCGCGCCGTGCGCGACGACCTCCTGCACAAGGACGTCGTGAGCGGCGCGTCGACGATCACGCAGCAGCTGGTGAAGCAGCGCATCGTCGGCGGGGAGGTCACGGTCTCGCGCAAGATCAAGGAGGCGATCCTCGCCGTCCAGGTCACGCGCACGTACTCGAAGGAGCAGATCCTCGAGCTGTACTTCAACCAGATCTACTACGGCAATCAGGCCTACGGCATCAAAGCGGCGGCCCAGACGTACTTCGGCAAGTCCGACCTCTCGACGCTCACCGTCGCGGAGTCGGCGCTGCTCGCGGGACTCCCGCAGTCCCCCTCCGTGCTCGATCCCTCGCAGCCGGACAACGTCGAGCGCGCCAAGGAGCGCCGCTCCTATGTCCTCGACCAGATGGTCGACTTCGGCGCGATCACCGCGTCGCAGCGCGACACCGCCGACGCGGAGGCGATCACGGTTGCCGGCCCGCAGCTGACGACGATCACCGCGCCTCACTTCGTCTTCCAGGTGCGCAACCAGCTCGCGCAGATCCTGGGCGGCGACGAATCAGCGGTCACGCGCGGCGGATTCAAGGTGACGACGACGCTCGACACGGCGAAGCAGGACGCGGCCGAGCGCACGGTCAAGGATTCGGTCGAATCGCTGCACGACAAGAACGTCTGGAACGCCGCGCTCGTGTCGATCGATCCGCGGAACGGCGAGATCCTCGCCTACGTCGGCTCGGTCGACTACTACAACCACGATGATCCGCGCGTCCAAGGGCAGTACGACGCCGCGGGCATCGCGCAAAGACAGCCGGGCTCTTCCTTCAAGATGTTCAACTACGTCACCGCGCTCAAGAAGGGCGCGACACCCGCCACGGTCGTCGTCGATGCGCGCACGGACTTCACCGGACGCGCGGATCCGACGCGCATGGGCCCCGCGACCTGTGGCTACTGTCCCGAGAACGCCGATCTCCAGTACCACGGTCCGGTGACGATGCGGCAGGCGATCCGCGAGTCGCGGAACGTGCCGGCGGTGAAGTTCCTGTCGCAGTACAGCGGCATCGAGGACACGATCCAGACCGCTCACGACATGGGCATCACGGCGAACATCGACCCGAACACGATCGGACTGTCGCTGACGCTCGGGGCGAAGGAAGTGAAGCTCGTCGACATGACCAGCGCCTACGGCGTGCTCGCGAACCTCGGCGTCCGCGTCACGCCCACATACATCCTCAAAGTCGAGGACTCACGCGGCAAGGTCGTGTGGGAGCACAAGGACTACGAGCAGAAGCGAGTGCTCGACGCCGGCGTCGCGTGGCTCATGACCGACATCCTGAAGGACACCACCCAGCCGTCGAGGGACTTCATCTTCGGCAGCTGGACGAACATCGGGCGGCCGGCCGCGCTCAAGACGGGTACGACCGACAACCTGAAGGACGTGTACAGCGTCGGCTACGTGCCCAGCCTGGTGACCGGCGTGTGGATGGGCAACGCGAACGGCGACCCGATGAGCTCGCGAGATTTCTCGAGCGCGATGGGACCAGGGGTGTTGTGGCGTGACTACATGAAAGAGGTCCTCGACGGCGTCCCCGCCGCGGATTGGGAGCGGCCCTCGAACATCGTGCAGGCGACGGTGGTCGCCGCACCCGGCGCGTTCGGCGGCTACGGCTCGGGTCTCCTTCCCTCGAACCTGTCGCCGTTCTCGATGACCGAGTTCTTCCTGAAGGGGACCGTACCGACGCAGACCGACAACTGGTGGGTCGAGGGCTGTCCGGGTCCGGATGGCACGCGCCGGATCGCGCTCAAGCCCCAGGAACGCGCGCCGGGGAACGTCTGGCAGAAGTACACCGACGAGTGGATCCGTTCCGCGAACGCGGGCGCGCGGAGCTACGGCCGATACAGCTGGAATCTCATCGGCTCGGAGCCGTGCCCCAGCCCATCGCCCTCGCCTTCACCGTCGCCATCGCCGGCATTCAGTCCCGGACAGACGGTGCGGCCGAGCGGCACGCCGTTCGTGATCCCGTCGCTCACGTTGCCGCCGTTCCCGTCCGGGCGCACGCTCGCGCCGACACCCACCCCCACCCCGACGCCCACGCACACGCCGTGATGCGACGCGTCGGCGCGATCGTCGCGTGCGTCGATGCGAGCGGACGTGTCCTCCTGGTGCGTCAGCGCGGCGGTCCGTTCGCCGGCGCGTGGCTGTTGCCCGGCGGCGGTGTCGAGGAGGGCGAGTCGCCCGAGGACGCCGTGCGCCGCGAGACGCTCGAAGAGACGGGCTGCGGGCTCACGCAGCTCGCGCACGTCGCGACCTATGAAGTGGACGAGCGCACCGAGGATTTTCGCGCGCTGGTCCACCTGTTCCGCGGGACCGCTCTGGGCGAGGCGCGCGCGGAGGACGGTTCAGCGGTGCGCTGGTCCGCGGCGGACGGATCCGGGTATCACGCCGCGCTACGGCGCGAGCTCGCGGACGCCGGTCTGCGCAGCGAAGACGACGAGCGCCTCGCGCGCGCGCTCTCCGTGACGAACGTGACGATGCGTCGCGTCGACAAATGAAGCGAAATGCGCGGATCGAAGATGACGAGGCGGAATGTCACGATGCGATGTGCGCCGCCGGCCAACTGCTCGCTCAGCGGTACGACTTCGACCGGTCTCGGTACGCGACCTAATCAAATCAGCTAATAAATCCGGGCGCCGATACCTCGTTGACGCGCCTTTGACACGCCCAGAGCCCGATCGCCCGCTATGCGAGCGTGCGTCCGGTCCGTTAAATCGGGTGCACATCGACGGGCGTGTGGGCGCCCTGGGGTGCACGGGAGGCGAGAGTCGGTGGGACGGACAACCCGCGCTGCTGTCATCGCGCTGTGCGTGAGCCTCTGCGTGGCGACGTCGCTGGATGTAAGCGGGGCGCCAGTCGCCGCGCAGGTGCAGGCGCCGGCGCAGTCAGCCCAGCGGGCAGCGGCCGTGCTCACGGTGATCTCCGGCGACGTGCTCATGCGGAGTGCGGGCGCTGACTTCTCGAGCGCGACGGACGGCGCCGTGCTCTACGTCGGCAGCACCATCCGCACGAGCGCCGACGCGCGAGCGATCATCACGCTCTTCGAAGGATCGACGGTCGAGCTCGAACCCGCCAGCGACATCACGATCGAGGAAGCCACGCGGCGGAGTGGATCGACGATCATCGAGCTCGCGCAGTCGCTGGGACGCAGCTGGCACGTCGTCACGCATCTCACGACCGCCGACTCACGCTATGAAGTGAAGACGCCCGCCGCGACCGCGTCGGTCCGCGGGACCGCGTTCGAGGTCGTCGTGGACGACAGCCTGACGACGACGGTGACGACGACCGAGGGTCGCGTCGCGACCACAGATGCCGCCGCGACCAGCGAGGTCCTCGTCAGTCCCGATCAGACCACGACGGTGCACGCGAACTCGGCGCCCGAGCCTCCGCGCTCGGCCCCCGATGCGCGGCGCATCGTGACCGTCACCGCGATGTCGGAGACTTCCGTCGTCGTCGATCCATTCGGCCGCGCAAATGGATTCAGGGATGGTCGGGTCGTCGCACAGACCCCGGGCGCGCGCGTGCGCGTGAAGGACGGCGCGATCGTCGTGACGCTGCCGAACGTCCCGGATGGCGCATTCGCGACGACCGTCGCGCCTTCGGCCGGCGGCCCGGTGCCGGTGCTCACCACCGTGAGCGACAGAGGCGAAGAGCCAGTTACCGTCGAGAGCTCGGCAGAGGCCGGCGCTGTTTCCGCGACCTCAGGTATCGAGCTGCGCGGGTCGAGCGACAAGCCGAGGGTGCGCGCCCTGACCGCCGACGAGACGAAGCAGGTGCCGGACGCGAAGATCGGTCCGAAGAAAGCGACCCTGCCGGACAAGACGACCACGAACGCCACGAACAGATCAGCGCTTCCCGGGGGAGCGACCACACCGACGACGCTGGGTGCCAGCGCGTCGCCGGAGCGGAAGGCCGACGCCACCGCGGAGCCCGCCGCGACGCCGCGCCGCTTCGCGCCGCCGACTCCCGCGCCGATTCGCCGCTAGAGCCGGACGATCGTCGCGCCGTCGCCGCCTTCCGCGGCGCCGGCGGGCTCGTGAGCGCGGACCAGAGGATGCCGTGAGAGGACTTCGCGCACCGCGGTCCGCAGCGCGCCCGTTCCCTTGCCGTGCACGATCCGAAGCCGGTCGACGCCCGCGACCGCGGCATCGTTGAGATAGCGGTCGAGCACCTCGAGCGCCTCCTCGGCGCGAGCGCCGCGAAGATCGAGCTGCAGCGACACCGCCGACGCGGATCCGGCGACGACCGGCCGCGTCGCGCGTGGGGACTCGGGAGCGGCCTGCGCGGGCCGCAGGCTCGCCGCCGGCACGCGTAGCCGCAGCGGGCCCGCAGCGACATCCGCGATGCCGCGGTCGTCGATCGACAGCAGCGTGCCGGGCTCGCTCACCCCTTCGACGTGCACCGGCGCTCCCACCGCGATCGGCACGGTCGCGAGCGGCGTCGGGTCCGGCGTGGACGATCGGCGCGTGGTCTCGGCCTCGGCGAGCGCGGCGCGCGCTTCGTCGACGAGGTTGCGCTTGGCGGCCTTGTCGCGCGCGTTCTCGGCCTGGCCGAGCGCTCGACGCGCCTGCAGCAGCAGCTCGTCGACCTCGGTGCGCGAGCGCTTCGCGGCGCGCTCGGCCTCGTCCCGGATCCGCGCCGCCTCGCGCCGCGCGTCCTCGCTGAGGCGCTGGGCGTCCGCAGCGGTGACGCGCGCCTCTTCGAGCGCGGTCGACAGATCCGTGCGGTGGCGCTCGGCCTCGCGCAGGCTGCGTTCGAGCGAGCGATGCAGATCCGAGAGGTGCGACTCCGCGCGCATAAGGACCGCGCCGTCGAGGCCGAGCCGCGCCGCGATCGCGAACGCGTTCGATGCACCGGGGAGGCCGACGTGCACGCGGTACGTCGGGCGCAGCGACTCGGCGTCGAATTCGACGCTCGCGTTGGAGACGCCGGGGGTGTTGAGCGCGAACGCCTTCAGCTCCGGGTAATGCGTCGTCGCCGCGACGAGGACGCCGCGCTCGAGCAGCGTCTCGAGCACGGCCATCGCGAGGGCGGCTCCTTCGTCGGGGTCGGTCCCCGCGCCGAGCTCGTCGAGGAGGGCGAGATCGTCGCGCTCCGCTTCGGCGAGCGTGGCCACGACGTTGCGGAGGTGCGAGGAGAACGTCGAAAGCGACTGCGCGATCGACTGCTCGTCGCCGATATCCGCGAACACGCGACGCACCACGGGCACGCGGCTGCCACGCGACGCCGGGATCTGGAGACCCGACGCGCCCATGAGCACCAGCAGGCCCATCGTCCGGAGGGTCACGGTCTTACCGCCGGTGTTGGGCCCCGTGATGACGAGCACGCGGAAGTCCGAGCCGAGGCGTACGTCGATCGGCACGACGCCCGTTCCGCGCTCGACGAGCAACGGATGCCGCGCGCCGACGAGATCCAGCCTGCCGTGCGCGTCGAGCACCGGCCGCTCGCACTCGAGATGCTCGGCGAGCTCCGCCTTCGCGAGCAGCAGGTCGATCGCGGCGAGCGCGTTCACGACCGTGTCGAGATCCTCCCCCGCGCGCTCGACGCGGCGCGAGAGCTCGTCGAGGACGCGTCGCACTTCGGCGCTCTCCGCGAGCTCCGCCTCGCGCAGCGCGTTGTTCGCCTCGAGGATCTCGAGCGGCTCGATGAAGACCGTGGCGCCGCTCGCGGACTGATCGTGCACGATGCCCTTCACCGCGCTGCGCATCTCGGACTTCACCGGCACCACGTAGCGGCCGCCCCGCTGGGTCACGAGCTGCTCCTGCAGCACCCGCGCGAGCTCCGGGGAGCGCAGCAGCCCGTCCAGGCGCTGCTGCAGGCGCGCCTGCGCCGCGCGCAGCGTCGCGCGCAGCGAGCCCAGGCGCGGGCTCGCGCGGTCGAGCACCTCGCCCGTTCCCGCGATCGCCTGCTCGATCGCCTCCGCGACCTCGCGCGGCGGCCGCGCGAAGCGCGACTTCGCGGCAAGGGGCGGATACGGGTGGACGTCGGAGAACAGCTTCTCGGCCGCGCGGATCGTGTCCGCGATCTCGACGAGCTGGAGTGGATCGAGCGAGCCACCCAGGCGCGCCCGCCGCAGCGCGTCACGGATGTCGCGCGCGCCGCCGATACCCGCGGAGGGCTGTGCGCGGAGCAGGTCGCGCGCGGCGGCGGTCTCGTCCTGCAGACGCTCGGCCTCGCGCACATCGGATACGGGCACGAGGGCGTCGGCGAGCTCGCGCCCGGGAGTGAACGACGACCGCTCCGCGAGAAGGGCGCGGATCGCCGGGTACTCGAGCGTGACGAGCGCGCGCTCGGCGGCGGTGGTCATCGCGACACCGCGTTCGATCCGCGCACCCAGAGCCGCCACGGCTTCGAAGACGTCGCGCTCTCCGCGATGCCGATGCGCGGACCGCGCGCGATCTCGCGCGGCAGGACCACCGGAGCGTCGCGCAGCTGCAGCGCGGACCCGGTCAGGTCGAAGCCGGACTGCGCGGTCGACAGCGCGAAGCCACGGCCGAGGAGACCGGGCCCCGAGAGGCGCGCGCCGGCGGCGAAGCCCTCGAGCGGCTCGGCGCCGCGGAGGAGCACCGCGCCGACGTCACCCGATCCGTGCGCGACGACGTTCATGAGGCCGGATCGCGAGTGCCGTGGTAGGCCTCGACCTCGACCAGCCGCGCGGCGCGCCGACCCTCGGGGCCATCGTAGAGGAGCACCTTGCCCAGGAGCTCGCGCGCCACGACCAGTGTCGGGCGGGCGAAGAACGATCGGGGTAGGCGTGGGCCGTACGCGAGCGGCGCGGTGCTAGCTGGTCTTCCGCGGATCGAGCGCGTCTCGGAGGCCGTCACCGACGTAGTTGATCGACAGCACCGTCAGGAAGATGAGGAAGCCCGGGAAGAACGCCCAGTGCGGCGCGATGTCGATGTAGTCCTTCGCGTCGTAGAGCAGGCGGCCCCAGGTCGGCGTGTCGGACGGGAACCCGAGGCCGAGGAACGAGAGCGTCGATTCCGTCAGGATCGCACCGCCGACGCCGATCGTCGCGGCCACCAGCACCGGGCTGAGAACGTTCGGGATGATGTGCTTCATGATGATGCGGCTGTCGGGGTCGCCGACGGCACGCGCCGCTTCGACGAATTCCTTCTGTTTCAGCGACAGGAACGAGGCGCGCACGAGGCGCGCGACGGGCATCCAGTTCAGGATCCCGATGACGCCGACGATCATGAGGAAGATGCCCAGCTCGGGCCCGAATGCGGCTCGGAGCGAGTCACGGAACAGGTACACGATCACCAACAGCAGCGGCAGGATCGGCAGCGAGAGGAACAGGTCCGTGAGCCGCATGAGCGGACTGTCGAGCTTCACGAAGTAGCCAGCGAGCGCGCCGATCGTCAGGCCCAGCGTGATCGCGAGCAGCACGGACGTGATCCCCACCGCGATGGACACCCGTCCTCCGAGGATCGCGCGCGCGAGCATGTCGCGGCCCAGATCGTCGGTGCCGAAAAGATGTTCCGGGCTGGGGCCCTTGAGCGACATCGTGAAGTCGATGTTGTCGATCCGCGTGTGGTACACGAGCGGCCCGACGAGGACGAAGACCACGAGCGTGATGAACGTGAATAGACCCGCCATGGCCAGCCGGTGCCGACGGAACTGGTGCCAGGCATCGCCCCATAACGAACGGGCGGGGCGCTTCAGCTCGACGCTGGCGGGAAGTCGCGCGATCTCGACGTCGGTCGCGGCCACGGCTTAGGAGTACCGGATCCGTGGATCGAGGACGCCGTACAGAACGTCCGCGAGCAGGTTGAATAGGACGACGAGCGTCGCGAAGATCAGCAGGATCGCGGCGACAACGGGCGTGTCGCCCTGGCCGATCGAACGTACGAGCAGCTCGCCGATGCCCGGCACGCGGAAGATCTGCTCGGTGACGATCGCGCCACCGAAGACGGCCGGGATGCCGAGCGCGACGAGCGTGACGACCGGGATGAGGCTGTTGCGCAGCACGTGACGGAGGACGACGAGCCGCTCCTTCAGACCTTTGGCCCGGGCGGTGCGCACGTAGTCCAACGGGAGATGCTCGAGCATCTCGGCCCGCGTATACCGCGCGATCGTCGCGGTATCGAAGAGCGCAAGCACGGTGATCGGCATGATCGACTGCCGTATCTGATCGCCGAGCGTCGACAGGCTCGTGATCTTCAGGGTCGAGTCGTAGATGAACGGCAGCCAGTGCAGCTTCACGCTGAAGATGATGATCAACAGGAGGCCGGTGAAGAACGTCGGCACCGAGAAGCCAATGAACGCGAACGTCGTCGAGAAGTGGTCGAACACCGAGTAGCGCTTCACCGCCGAGATCATCCCGATCGGGACCGCGAGCAGCACGCCGATGACGTAGGCGACGCCGACGACGGCGAGCGTGTTCGGCAGCCGCTGCCAGATGAGGTCCATGACGGGCGAGCGACTCATGAACGAGTACCCGAAGTCGAGATGGGCGATCGCGATGACCCACTTCACGTAGCGGACGTGCCATTGCTCGTTGAGGCCGAGCGATTCACGGATCCGCTCGCGGACCTCCGGTGGGACGCGCGGGTCGGCGCCGAACGATGCGAGTGGATCGGTCGGTGCGAGCGCGAGGATCGCGTAGACCACGAAGCTGATGACGATGAGCGTCGGAATGGCGATGAGGAGGCGCCTCAGTACGTACCTGCCCACTCGTTACCCCCTCACGCCCTGCGGCGTCGAGGCTCGGGTAGTGCGGTGGAGGTCGTCCACCGCACTACCCTACCCCGTTCCTAGCCTGCGAAGGCTATTTGGTCCAGTCCTGGATGGCGTACATCTCGGAGTCCCAGCCCGTCGGAACGACGCTCTTCAAGGTGTTGGACATCCCAGAGGTGACCTGCGTACGTGTCACGACCGGGATGATCACGACGTCCAAGATGAGGATGTCGTTCGCCTGCTTGAACAGCGAGGCGCGCTTGGCCGGGTCCTTCTCCGAGCGGAGGCTGTCGATGATCGTGTCGAAGGCCGGGTTCTGGTAGCGGTTGTAGTTCGCCGAGTTCCAGTTGTTGGCCTTTCCGGTGGCCTGCTTGCTGGTCCAGCC
>WNGJ01004646.1_pt1 | contig 14316 bp, 13 predicted proteins | sample 5400611 | NCBI WGS metagenome assembly WNGJ01 (sample SAMN13153375, study PRJNA577476) | soil metagenome | isolation source: 40 cm soil or saprolite under Garry oak tree replicate 1 | place: USA:California | collected 2016-06-15 | reverse complement strand
ACAAGCGGTCGTGGGACCAGGGTGCCGCAGTGAGCGGGGACGCCCGCGTGATGACCTTCACGTTTACGGGCGCTCCGGACAACCCCGGGCCTTGTGGGGCCGATTACACAGGCGCTGTCGCCGAATCTCCTTCAGCGGTCGCAATCGCCGTTTTGGCGATCCCTCACTCAGCACCCGACGCGCCCATCGCGTGCACCGCGATCGCTGCCAAGCGATCCGTGACGGTCGTCCTGACCGCGCCGCTGGGTGGGCGGGTTGTCGTGAACGCTTCGGGCGACGCCGTGACAGTTTGCCCCGACGCGGCCCGCCCTAGCTGCTAGGGTCCAACCCCCGGCGCGAGAGCCAGGTGCTGTAGACAAAGATTCCGGCCCCGATCAGGTAGGCGCCCACGGCGATAAAGACGAGCAATCCGCCAACGTGCTCCGAAACCATTTCGCTCCAGCCGATCGCCACGATGGATGCCCCCAGGCCGATGGCGCTCACGCCCTGCAGGCGCGCCACGCCTGGCGTGACCCGTACGACGGGCCGGAGGATCCACTCCTTCCACCAGCCCGGGAATGCGCCCCGCACGAGCAGGTAAAGGCCAATTCCGAGCAGTGGCCCTCCCACGGCATAGGAAATACCAAGGACCACCCACCCCACGGCTGGAAATTGTAGCCAGAGGGCGTCCAGCTAGCCTTGTCAGGTGCCCCTGCCGCCTGACCTCCACGTGCACACCGAATGGTCGTGGGACGCCCCACAGGGTGATATGGAACGCAGCTGCAAGCGTGCCCTGGAGCTCGGCCTTCCGGGGATAGCCTTCACCGAGCACGCCGAATGGAACCAGGTTCACCCCGGTCAGCACTCGGTCGACATTGCCGGCTACCTCGATGCGGTCGAACGCTGTAGGGCGAAGTTCAAAGCTCTCCGCATCCTTTCGGGCGTCGAGCTGGGAGAGCCTCACTGGTTTCCACGCGAGACGGCCGAGGTGCTGGCGGCCGGCCCGCTGGACCAGGTGCTCGGCTCGATCCACTGCATTCACGACGTTGACGGCGGCTTGCTCGATGCGAGCCAGTTCCGTGAGCGCGCCGGCCTCGACTTTCCAGGCGCTGTGAGGGAGTACTTTCGCGAGACCCTGGCGATGATCGACAGCGGCCTGCCCTTCGAGACCCTGGCGCATATCGACTATCCGAAGCGCTACTGGCTCAACGGTGTCGCGCTTTATGACGAGCAGGACTATGAGCCAGAAATTCGGGCTGTTCTCATCGCCGCTGCGGGCACAGGTCGCGTCCTCGAGGTGAACACGACGCGCGGTCGCATTCTGTGCCCCGACATCACAGTCGTCCGTTGGTGGCGAGAGGTGGGGGGGCAGGCCGTGCAGTACGCCAGCGATGCTCACGACCCTGACAAGATCGCTGAAGGCTTCAAGCTTGCGACGCAGATGGTCGAGGCCGCGGGATTCAAGCCCGCCAAAGACCCGATGGCCTTGTGGCGCCGCTGATCCTCCGTCCGACCGCTCCCGCCCACGGAGGAGCGGCGGTCGCCCGCGATGACGAAGGCAGAGTGTGGCTCGTCAACTACGCATTGCCAGGCGAGGTCGTGGAAGCGGAACCGCGTGGCCGTCAGGGCGGTGTCGCCGTGGCGGCGGCAACGCGGGTCATTCAAGCCTCGCCGCACCGGATGGCCGCTCCCTGTCCTTACTTCGGTGAATGCGGCGGCTGCCAGCTCCAGCACGCCGCCTACTCGCACCAGCTGGAGATCAAGCGCCAGGTGGTAGAGGAGGCGTGGTCGCGGGCCGGCTTGCGCCTGCCGCCGGACACGCCGGTGCTGGGTATGGACGACCCATGGCGCTACCGGATCCGCGGTGAGTTCGAGGCGATCTCCAGCGGGGGCGCCTGGCGCTTTGGCTTTCACCGGCTTCGCTCGCACTCGGTGCTGCCGATCGATACCTGCCCGATCCACGACCGGCGAATTGAGCAGGCCCTCCCCGCATTTGCCCAGGCCGCAAACGAGATGCAGCTGAAGGACCTGCAGAACATCCTGCTCACGGCGCAGCCGACGGGGGACGGCTTGCTCTGGCGAATGCGACATCGCGGTCGCCCGCCCGCGTGGCCGCGAGACGAGTTCGCGCACCGGGTGGCCGAGCTGCTGCCGGACCAGGTCCTGCTGGACGATGCGATGTCGCTGGAGTTCTGGGGCCTCACGTTCAGGGTGCGGAGCGATACCTTCGTGCAGACCAACTACCGCCAGATGCTCGTGCTGTACCGGACCGCGCTCGACATGCTGGCCGCGAAGCCGGACCACCGTGTGCTCGACCTGTACGCAGGGATAGGAACCATCTCGGTCGCCGTGGCGAGCAGTGGCGCGACTGTTACTGCGATCGAGGAAATCCCGAACGCGGTGCAGCTCGGCCGCCTGAATGCGCGGATCAACTCCGCCAAGGTGGACTACATGCCGGGAAAGGTCGAAACGGTGCTGCGCCAGATCAGGCTCGACCAGTACCAAGCCGCGATCCTAGATCCGCCTCGGGCGGGATGCGAACCGGCCGCGCTCTCAGAGCTGATTCGGCTGGGAGTGCAGCGCCTCATTTATGTGTCATGCGAGCCGTCCACCCACGCGCGCGACCTGATCGCGCTCGTGCGGGGCGGTTACCGGGTAAGGCGAGCCGCGATCGTGGACATGTTCCCGCAGACCTACCACATCGAGTCGATCGCCCTGCTCGAGCGAAGCTAAGTTCGAGTGCCAGGTCACGCGGGTGCCGGCCCCGGCGGGAGTCCCGCTCGTGCGAAGCCCGCGAATGCACGCTCCGGCGGGTTCAGCGGTCGACGAACGCTAACCGCCTAGAAGGCGTCCAGGCTGTGCCCTAGCTTCAAGAGCGCCAGGCGCATGCGACCCGGTCTCATTTGCCTGACCATGAACGCCAGCAGCGGCTTCAGAAGGGGCACGGAAGTCTCAACGCGGGCGGAAGCATAGGGTTACGAACCAGGGGAACACAAGCCCTTATTGGAGTTGGTGGACGAACTCGGCCAGCCTACCGACCCCTTCCCTGAGATCGGTGTCTGAGCTCGCCAGGCTGATCCTGACCGCCCCGGCGGCCACCTCCCCGAACGCAGTCCCTGGGGCGACGGAAACGCCCTGTTCGCGGAGGAACTTGAAGGCGAACTCACGCGCCGGCATCCGGGCGCTCGAGATGTCGGCCATGCAGTAGAAGGCGCCGGTCGGCTCGTTGATCAGCATCTCTGCTTCTTTGAGGATGTCGACCACGACGTTTCGGCGGTGCCGGTAGGCGCTGACCATCTCGATGACGCAATCCTGCGGACCGTCGAGCGCAGCCTCCGCGGCGACCTGCGTGATCGTCGAAACGCACGAGGAGTTGGATTCGAGGACCTTGGTCACGGTGTCGATGAGCTCTGCCGAGCCGGCCACGTACCCGATCCGCCAGCCTGTCATCGCATGAGACTTCGAGAACGTGAAGGCTGTTGCGATGCGCGGGTCTTCAGGGGCGAGGCTGGCCGGGCTCGTCCACGAACCGTCGAGGATGATCTGGTCGTAACACTCGTCGCTGAGCAGCCACAGGTTGTGCCGCTGCGCAAACGCGATCATCCGCTCGATCGTCGCTGTCGGGTACACCGCGCCGGTCGGGTTGTTGGGGCTGTTGACGAGCAGCATCTTGGTGCGTGGGGAGACCAGTCGCGCGAGCGCATCGAGATCCGGTTGATAACCATCGGAGGCGGGGCAGGGGTAGAAGACGCCCATGGCCGCGGTCCAGCTGAGCATGAGGCGGGTGTTCGGCCAACCCGGGTCGGGAAGCAGCACCTCATCGCCGGGCTCGAGCACCGCTCCAAAAACAGCCGCAAGGGCGCCTACGCCACCAGGTCCGCACGCGATGCGATCAGGAGTCACCTGGATTCCGTTCACGCGCTCGAGCTTGGCCACGAGCTTCTCACGCAAAGAGATGAGACCTTGAGTGTGCGTGTAGAAAGTCTTGTTCTCGTCGATCGCCCGCTTGCCTGCCGCCTTGATGTGGTCGGGCGTCGGGAAGTTGGGCTGCCCGACGTCGAGACGGATCGCCCCGGGGGTGCGCAGCGCCTCGTTGGCGATCTCGCGAATGCCAGAGTGGTGCGCTTCGGCGGGAAGATGGGAGAGTGAGGGCAATGATTGGTGGGCCAAGGCCGGTTCATGGTAGTGCCTGAACGCGTCGCCTACGGAGACGCCTCGCGCCGCATCACCAGGATCCGCACGCCCGCAAAGCGTCCAAGCAGGTTCACAAGCGGAATCAATCGCGCGAAGTAGGGTGGGTAATCGGCCCGGTTGAGAATGCGGAAGCCGAAGCGTTCGTAATAGGACTGCAGCTCGGTACGGCAGGTCAGGTGAAGAACCGCGGCTGGATTGCGTGCGAGAAGGTATTTGATTACCGTGCTCCCGATCCCCTGACCTTGCCGCGCGTGCGCGACCACGATGGAGGCCAGCTCCTGTGTACCGTCGCCATGCGCTTTGACCTGGCCTATGCCGACGATCTCGCTGTCGTCTTCGGCGATGACGAAGTTTGGCCAGTTGAGGCTCATCGGATTCAGCCTGGCTTCCATCACGAATCTCCGGATTGTGGGCTGGTCCGACTCGGTCGCAGCGCGGATATCAAGGGGCACCAGCGGCAGGCTACTCGGCCCGGGTGCCAAGTAGACTATCCGCGGGGTCCCGCCCACCCAAAACCAAACGATGCCGCACGCCCCTGAAACCTTCGTCCACCTGCACAACCACACCGAGTACTCGCTGCTCGATGGGGCAAGCCGAATCCATGCGCTCGTGGAGGCTGCGGCGAAGCTCGAGATGCCGGCCCTTGCTATCACCGATCACGGCGTCATGTACGGCGCGATCCATTTCTACAAGGCGTGCAAGGACGCCGGCATCAAGCCGATCATCGGCTGCGAGGTCTACGTCGCGCCTCGCTCACGCTTACTACGAGAGGGCCGAGTCGATCGCGACCCCAATCACCTGACACTTCTCGCCGCCAACCACGAGGGCTACCTCAACTTGATGAAGCTCTGCACCGTCGGCCAGATGGAGGGCATGTACTACAAGCCCCGCATCGACAAGGAGATACTGGCCGAGCACAGCAAAGGCGTGATCGCCCTGTCCGGCTGCCTGCAGGGTGAAGCGGCGAGCCGGATCACGGATGGTGACGTGGAAGGCGCGCGCGAGTCGGTCGCCGCTTATCGCGACATTTTCGGCAAGGACCGCTTCCTGCTCGAGGTGCAGCGACACGGCATCGACCGCCAGGACGCGGTCAACGAGGCCCTTTCCGGATTCGGCAAGGAGTTCGGCCTGCGCCTGTGCGCGACCAACGACCTCCACTACGTCCATCGGCACGACTCGGAGGCCCACGACGTGCTGCTGTGCCTTCAGACCGGGGCCCGATTCAACGACCCGAACCGCTGGCGGTTCTCGTCCCAGGAGAACTACCTCAAGACGCCCGAAGAGATGCGCACAGCGTTCGCTGACCTGCCCGACGCTTTGTTGAGCACTGTCGATGTCGCCGACCAGGTCGACCTGAAGTTGAAGCTCGGCGCCACGCTGCTGCCGCCCTTCGACGTGCCGGACGGAATGAGTCCGGACCAGTACCTGCGCAGGCTCGTCCTCGACGGCATCACCTGGCGGTACGCCGGGCAGGCCCCGGCTGCGGTCACAGAGCGCGCCGACATCGAGCTCTCGGTCATCAGCCAGACCGGGTATGCGTCCTACTTCCTGATCGTGTGGGACTTCTACAACTTCGCGCGAAAGCAGGGTATCGTCGTCGGACCCGGGCGCGGCAGCGCCGCGGGCAGCCTGGTCTCGTACTGCCTCGGCATCACCAACCTCGATCCGCTGCAGCACGGCCTGATCTTTGAGCGGTTCCTGAACATCGACCGCGTGTCGATGCCTGACATCGACTGCGACTTCTCAGTCGAGGGCCGTGAAAAGGTCATTCGCTACGTCTCGGAAAAGTACGGGGCTGACCGCGTGGCCCAGATCATCACCTTCACGACGATGGCGTCGAAGGCCGCCATTCGCGACGTCGGCCGGGTGCTGGAGGTGCCGCTGCGCGACACCGACCGCCTCGCCAAGCTCGTGCCGGTGTGGCAGGGACGATCGAAGAGCCTGGACGACACCCTAAAGGAGGTCCCGGATTTTCGCGAAGCGTACGAGTCGAACGAGGAGCAGAAGCGGCTGATCGACGTGGCGCGCACGCTCGAGGGAGTCTCTCGCAACGTGAGTACGCACGCCGCCGGCGTCGTGATCGCGCCCGATCCGCTGGTTCGCTACACGCCGCTGCAGTTCGGCCCTGGCCGCGAGGCGGTGGTGACCCAGTACGACATGAAGGCGGTCGGCGACATCGGCCTGCTGAAGATCGACTTCCTGGGCCTGCAGAACCTCGACATCATCTCGACGTGCTTGCGTTTGCTGAAGGAGAATCGAGGGTTGGAGATCGACATCGACCAACTTCCCTTCGATGACCCGAAGACGTACGAGCTGCTCTCCATCGGCGACACCCATGGCGTGTTCCAACTTGAAGGTGCGGGGATGCGCCGCATGTTGATGGACATGCGTCCGCAGAGTTTTGGCGATGTGTCGGCGGCGGTCGCTTTGTTCCGACCAGGGCCGATGGTCAACATCCCCGCTTTCATCGCGCGCAAGCAGGGACGTGAGCCAATCGAGTACATGCATGAGCGGCTCGAGCCCATCCTCCGCGAGACGTACGGCGTGATGATCTACCAGGAGCAGGTGATGATGGCCGCGCGCGAGCTGGCCGGGTTCACGATGAGCGAGGCCGACATCTTGCGCGCCGCGATGGGCAAGAAGGACAAAGCCAAAATGGCCAAGCTGCGCACCAAGTTCATCGACGGGACAGTGGAGCGCGGGATCGCGAAGTCGACCGCCGAAGCGCTTTTCGACGGCATCGCGAAGTTCGCCGAGTATGGCTTCAACCGCGCACACTCGGCCGCGTACGGCGTGATCGCCTACCAGACGGCGTACCTGAAGGCCAACTACCCGCTCGAGTACATGACGGCTCTGCTCATCCACATGGAGGGGAGCGCCGACCGGGTGGCGACCGCGATCGTCGACTGCCGAATTCGCGGCATTGACGTGCTGGCGCCGGACATCAACCGCTCGCGCGCCGACTTCTCGATGAGCGACGGCCGGATCTTGTTTGGGCTGGCCGCGATCAAGAACGTTGGACAGCATGCCGTCGAGAGCATCGTTTCGTTGCGCGACGCGGATGGGCCATTCAAGTCGCTCGAGGACCTGTGCGAACGCACGGTTGCGATCCAGGATGTCAACAAGCGGGTGCTCGAGTCACTGGTTCAGTCAGGTGCCTGCGACTCGCTGGGCGAGCGAGCTCGCCTCGCTTTCGTGCTGGAGCATGCCGTTGCGCGCGCGGAACGGGCACGGCGCGACCGCGAGTCGGGTCAGATCTCACTTCTCGAGATGGTCGGCTCGGAAGAGGTGACGGCCGACGATTACGGCCTCGCCATCGACGTGGCGCCGATGGCGGGGGAGGAAAAGCTGCGGCTCGAGAAGGAGCTGCTGGGCCTCTATCTGAGCGACCACCCGCTGCGTCGTATTTCAGCCGAGCTCGCCAAGCTCTCCGACACGCAGGCAGTCGAGGTCACGAGCGCGCTGCAGGAGATGAAAGTGCGCATCGCCGGCCTTGTCCGAGAAGTTCGTCGCGTGGTGACGCGAAAGGGCCAGATCATGGCCTACGCGACGCTCGAAGACCTGTGCGAACGCACGGTTGCGATCCAGGATGTCAACAAGCGGGTGCTCGAGTCACTGGTCCAGTCAGGTGCCTGCGACTCGCTGGGCGAGCGGGCTCGCCTGGCCTTCGTGCTGGAGCATGCCGTGGCGCGCGCGGAACGGGCACGGCGCGACCGCGAGTCGGGTCAGATCTCGCTTCTCGAGATGGTCGGCTCGGAAGAGGTGACGGCCGACGATTACGGCCTCGCCATCGACGTGGCGCCGATGGCCGGGGAGGAAAAGCTGCGGCTCGAGAAGGAGCTGCTGGGTCTCTATCTGAGCGACCACCCGCTGCGTCGTATTTCAGCCGAGCTTGCCAAGCTCTCCGACACGCAGGCGGTCGAGGTGACGAGCGCGCTGCAGGAGATGGAAGTGCGCATCGCCGGCCTTGTCCGAGAAGTTCGTCGCGTGGTGACGCGAAAGGGCCAGATCATGGCCTACGCGACGCTCGAAGACCTGACCGGCACGGTCGACATCGTCCTGTTTCCGCGCATCTTCGAGCAGGTCCGGCTTCTGTTCGAGCCGGACAAGGTGCTCGTCGTACAGGGCAAGGTGGACGCGCGCGCAGGCAGCACCCGGGCGACCGGCTCGAGCGGAAGCGCGCCATCCGAGCCCGACATGGAGCCCGAGGTGGAGACGGCCTCGGTGGTCGCGGACATGGCCTGGCTTTGGGACGACCCGGAGTGTGTCCCAGTGGCGCGCCGCCAGCTGGTCCACGTCCGGATTCCAAGCAGCGACTCAGGCCTGGCCGAGCGGCTGGAGGCCGTGCTGGCGCGCCACCCGGGCACCGACCAGGTTGTGCTGCACGTGGTCGTCGGCAGCCGCGAGGTGATCGTGAATGCCGATCGTTATCATGTGCTCGCCGGTCCGTCGCTCGCGGCCGAGATCGATGAGCTGGTCGGCTCGGCGGCGACAAGGCTGGAGACGGTGCGGGCTAAAGCGCAGACCAACGGCAACGGGCGGGGGAGACGATGACCGAAGACGAAGAGGGGGCGGCGACCGGCCGCTACATAGTGGTGAAGGCGCTCGAGGACGGCGTCGTGATCATGGGCCTGACTCGGGGCAAGGACACTCGCTCGCACCACTCGGAACGCCTCGACGCGGGAGAGGTCCTGGTAGCGCAGTTCACCGAGCTGACCGCCGCGATCAAGATTCGTGGCCGGGCCGAGATACTCACTGAAGCGGGGAAGCTGGTCTCAGGCCTCTAGTACTCTTTTGGCTGCGATGCCCGCCCACGTAGCTCAGGTGGCAGAGCATTTCCTTGGTAAGGAAAAGGTCCCCGGTTCGAATCCGGGCGTGGGCTCCATGATCAAGTCGATGACGGCGTGGCCAGCGATCACGGGGTGCGAGGCTGCGTTTGGCGAAGTGATAGATCGCTGCGAATACCAGCCCCAATACAGCGGCACTTGCGACCCCATAGACCGAGTAGTTGAAGTGCGCTATTCCGAAAACGAGACCTGATCCAACAATCTGCAGCCACGTAGGTACGCGCGCTCGCTGAAGCTCGAACATGAAGTAGCCACGCGACACAACCTCCTCCACTATTCCGGCGACAACCGCAGCCACCACGGCCTCTGCCTTTAGGAAATCGTGAAGTCCAAGATTCGGGCGGAGGCCGGGGTTGCTGGCGGTCAGCAGGCCATATGCGATAGCGAAGGCAACCGCCACGAGAACTGCCCAGGCCTTTGGACGCTTCCGCAACCCCAATTCATCGAGTGTCAGCTGTTCTCTGCGCAGCCACCAGATAAGCAGGGCTAGAAAGACAACCTCGCCGATGATTGCGCTGCCTATCCCGACCTCTGCGCGAGTATGGACATCGCCTGACCAATGGGCGAGCGTCGATATGAGTATTAGCAATTCGAGAGCGACCAGGTTCACCACGAAGAGGACAGCCACTGCGCCTACAGCGCGCGTCCATGCCGAACGCTGCGTCAGCGGTCGGTTGGCAGCCAAAGAGCCGTTTGTCATTGCTGGTCAGCTCCGACTTGTGTAGAAATTGCTAGTCAGTGCAACCTCCACCGATGCCGGGACTCTACGCGTTAGATGCGGGTCGGGCAACGAGACGACTTCGCTGCCTGTTCATCGCCCATCTAGCCAGTAGCAGAACCTCGTGCAGGCTCGCCGCGGTGCTGTGTGCTTGCCCGTATGGCCGCGAGAGGCCAGAATTGGTTGGAGGCTATGGGCTATCCGGATCCGCGGCAAGCCATAGTGGCGCAGTTGGCTCAGGCAAGCGGAAAACCCTTATGGCAAAGCGCGCCCTCGCCCGGAGGCTGGCGAAGGGCTATCTCTCGTGCCGGTGGCCAAGACGCGGATCCAGGCACAGTCCGGTTCGTCAAGCAGCGTGGGATCCCAGGCCACGAACTGCACGCAATCGCATTCGACGATAGAGACGGGAGGAACTATCGATTTCTCGTTGGCGTCGTCCAGCACGCGAGTGGCTGGGAGGTCAAGGGTCTAGCCGGTGGGGGCGAAGGCGACCCTCGGCGCGATCAGCCGTGGGTTAACTTCTGCGGCTGGGGCTGGCCTCGCTTGTTTCGCAGCGGTGGCTGGGTCGTCGGCAGCGGCTCTAAGGCTGCCACCCGCGTCCGTCTGCACTTCCGAGGAGGGCCGATGCTTGAGGATACTGTCGACGACGGGGTCGTTCTGTTGATCGCCGATGCCCGCGTTGATGTGCCGGCAACCGCAGAGATTTTCGACGCAAAGGGCTCTCTGCTGGCTAGCCACTCGGTTTTCTGAAGAAGTACAAAGCCTCAGATACAACTTGCCGGCACAACCAGCCGGCGGATCGGCACAGACGAGCCGCAGGTCTTGCTCATGGCGCTCTACGTGCGCGATGCCCTTGGCTTGCGCCCAGGGGTAGATCCTGACATTCCACCTCTCGAACCTGCGGTGCCCTTCGACGAGAAGCCGTCCACGGTGAATCGCATTGCCTCGGCGCAGTGGGCAGATTGGTGGCAACAGCTTCTCGAGGGTGGCGGCTTCTGGCCCGAAAATAAGAGCCCCTCTGACCTGCACAGACTTAGACACGACCCTGAAATCCAGAGGCTGTTCCATTGGCCCTCGCAACACCTGCCGCCAGACTTTGCCGGGCTGTCTGGTACGTCTGAACTTCAGGAGCTTGTCCGCAGGCAACACGAGGTGGCACGGGTTTGGAGCGAGGCCCGCCAGCACGAATTCGCTGCTTTGTCATTTACGCGCCAACGCCGGCCATTGGAGTGGGAGGTTGTGCGGACGGTAGAGCGCGGCACGCGACGTACGGCCAGCCCATTCGAGCTCTGTTCGAGGCGCGATGTGATTTTTGAACCGGACACCTTAGTGTTCCCGCCCCTGATGGCAGGACCATAGAATCGCGATCGTGAGGAGCGGGCCGATGCGCTCAGTAGCAGCTCTGAGCATCATCGCGCTGGCAGTCCTAGCCACAGCTTGCGAAAGTTCCGCGCCTAAGCCAGCTACGAGCGCCTGCACTCCGAGCCAAAGCACAGTACAGGGCACGGCGACCGACAAGGCTCGATACACCGAATTCTGCACTTCGTTTCAGGGTGAGGCCATAACGGCGGGGTCGGACGGCGCCATGTGGTTCACAGGGGAACCGACCGAGCCGCCTTGGATCAACAAGATCGGCCGGATTACCGCAGCCGGTGCAGTCAAGGAATACCCCATTCCGGCGGTCGACAACACCGGCATCGCCCTTGGCTCCGATGGCGCCATCTGGTTCACCGGGTTAGAGCACAGCGGCGGCCAAATCGGTCGAATCACCACCTCGGGCGTCGTCACATTCTTCACCGTTTTCCCGGATTCGGTTGATTCCCCGGCCGTGCTTACCGCAGGACCTGACGGCGCGGTCTGGTTCGTCGCCTCAGGGGCTTACATCGGGCGGATAACCATGGCCGGCGTGATCACGAAGTTCTACTGCAGCCCTTGCCTGGGCCACACTCCGGATTCGATCGACTTCGGCCCCGACGGGGCCCTCTGGTTCACCGTCTACGGCCAGATCTACCGCATGACAACTTCCGGTGGATTCGATGATCACCCAGAAGTACCACTGGATATGGGTTCCGAGAGGAGCACCCGCGGGCCTGACGGAGCGATCTGGTTCCTTGACGCCAACCACATGGGACGCATCACATCACCTGGTGCCGTCACCACATACCCCATACCGCCACAGCACGGGGGGTCTATCCCATATGGCCTCACAACCGGCCCAGACGGCGCTCTCTGGTTCACGGAGAGCAGTGGAAGGATCGGGCGGGTTACGGCTTCCGGTGCCGTAACCGAGTACCCGATTTCTGCTGTGGCGAGAGCGATTGCGGTTGGCCCAGACAATGCGATCTGGTTCATCGAGATCGGGAACAAGATCGGTCGTCTGTCGTTTGACTCGGCACTTGGTTAGCTGGACGCAGAGAGTGGAAAGGCACACCCCGGCTCCGCCAGCGCCATAGCTGCAAGGGCAGTCGCCCCGCCCTTTACATGAGCTGATCTAGAGCAGCTTCGAAAACCCTCGTCCATGTTGGCTGTAGGTAAATGACCTGAGGGACACAGACCGCAACAGGAAATGCTCTATCTGATCTTGAAGCCGAGCCTTCAGCCAGAGCACTGCTTGGTAAGGAAAAGGTCCCCGGTTCGAATCCGGGCGTGGGCTCCAAATTCATTCGAGCGAATGCCCGGCATTTGCATGCGCCAGTGATGACAGACGGTTATGGACGCGGATCCTGCGGTCTTCAAAGCCGTTTGCGGGACGCTGTTGAGGCGTCCTGGGTGGGTTCGATTCCCATGCATCCCGCCATCTCACAGCTATATAAGGACCCAACTAGACCTACCTAAGCATCGAAAGGCACCCACGCCTCTAGGGCACGTCGACCCAGCGTGAGTCGACTGCCCCGCCGAGCTGGATTCGATACCGCCCTGGTCCATTGATGAAGGCAGTCATCTCACCCTGCGCGGGCCCCGTCTTGGGCCAGGTAAAGCCCCAGTCCTGCATCTGCACCTCAGAGCCGCCCGCGTCGAAGACGCGCGGTGTGAAGTAGTCGCGCATCAACGGGTTGGCCATCGGATCGGTGTTGGGCGACGGCGGGGTGGACTGTTGGGCGCGAACCTGATCGTTCGCCGGGCCGCCGACTGTCCAGTGCAGGACCATCTCCGTCTCCGAAGCGCTGATCCCGGTGAACGTGTAGTCGGCCATCGGGCTATGCACTGGCGCCGGCAGGGCGATCGTGTGATACGGCGCCGAGATCAAGGTCACGTGCAGGCTCCAGTCGCCATGGGTCGTGAGCGCCTCGGTGTCGATCACCTTGTTAGGGCCCTGTTCCAGACCCTTCCACATCGCCCATATCCCTGTGATGTGCAGCGTGAGCCGGCCACCAACCTCTGAGGCAGGCCAGGCGAGCGGCTGGAACTGCAGCTCCGTCGGGCCACCAAGTCCGGCTCCGCCGTAGGAATGGCCGAACTGATCGGAGAGGGTCATGTCGTCGTAGTTGATGCTCCAGTCTCCTGGATGCAGTCCGTACTGCTTCGGGTTGCCTCCGACGCCTGCGCCGTCGATCTCAATGAAAAGGACCGTGCGCAGGCCGTCAGCGTAGGCGCCGACCAGCTTGAGCGTGTGCCCGGCGGACGTCGCCGAGTCACCGACGGCTGTTACGTCGCCTGCTTTCAGGCCGACGGCGGACAGAAGCCGCTGCGAGATCGCTCCCGCGCCAGAGTCCGCCAGGGCTCGCTCGTACTTCGGCGCGAAGTAGGCGGCGATGACGTTGATGAGCAGGATCGCGATGACGGCCGCGGCGAGACCCCCGGCGACCCTGATGGCCACGGGTCTTGCAAGCCGTGGCGAGTCCGGGCGCGGCCACAGGTGAATCTCGCCCAGCGCGCGATCGTCCGCGGTGCGCAGCTCGACTGAGGCCGGCAGCGAGCGCAGCCGCGTTTCGACTTCTTCAATAGATCTCATTTGTAGATCTCCTCTTTGGGTCTCAGCCGCTCGCGCAGCGCGTCACGGGCGCGCAGCAGGAGCTGCTTGGCTGCCGTCTCGTTGCAGTGCAGGATGCGGGCGACGTCGGCTGTTGAGAGGTCGTCGCAGTAGCGGAGCCACAGCGCCGCTCGCTGTCGTGGAGCCAGCGAGCGCAAAGCGGCCAGGAGCTCCGAGTCCATGGCCGACTCGATCGGATCCGGCGCCGCCCGGTCCCACGCTCGAGGCAGCGGCAGCCAGTCGGGTAGCGGGCCACGGCACTGGCGATAGACGATCGCCAGGAACCACCGCCGGAAGTCGCCGGCGCGAGAGGACCGGTAGCGCCAGGCGCGCAAGGCCGCCTCCTGGACCGCGTCCCTGGCGGCGTCGGTATCGCGGCCAAGGTGCCTCGCGAGCAGAAACGCCGAGCGGCTCACCTCGCGAAACTCCAGCTCGAACTCGCGACGCGCGTCAGCGTCGGTTGACGCCACGGGCAACTCGCGCGCGACCAGATGCATGGTTTGCCTGTTAGACCAGCTTCTGGCGGAAAAGGTAACGGGGAGCTACTTGACCCGCGCTCCGAAAGCCCGATCAGTTAGCTGCGGTTTCACCGAACCGAGTATGCCCCC
>WNGJ01004645.1_pt1 | contig 14318 bp, 12 predicted proteins | sample 5400611 | NCBI WGS metagenome assembly WNGJ01 (sample SAMN13153375, study PRJNA577476) | soil metagenome | isolation source: 40 cm soil or saprolite under Garry oak tree replicate 1 | place: USA:California | collected 2016-06-15 | reverse complement strand
TGCGCGGCACGGGCTGCGCGGCCTCTTCGCGGAACGACCAGTACCGCATCACGTCGTTCCGGTCGAAACGCGGATTCATCTGCCCGAGCGCGGCGAGGTAGTGGTGCAGGAGCTCCTCGGTGTTCATGCGCGTGAGTGGATCGCCGCCCGCGACGTAGTTGGCAACGTACAGATAACGCGCCGGGTAGCGCTCGGCCGGCACGAGGTTGGTGTGCTCGACCAGACCGAGGAACGGGACCTTGCTGTCCGCGATGTTCGTCCAGTACGTGGAGCTGAACGGACGACGCAGCTCGAGGAGCAGCACCACCGCGGTCTCATAGGTCCAATCGTCCAATCGACGCGCCCAGTCGTCGGGCCAGTCGGCGAGACGGCGTGTGATGAACGTCGGTGTGGTGAAGAGCACAGCGTCGGCGCGACCGTCGAGCGCGGGCTCCGCCGGACTTCCGCCGGCGCGTCTCCGATATGCGCCCGGCCCGGCGCAGTGCAGCACGAACCCATCGTCTTCTGTGACGCGCAACACCTCGCGATCCACGCGGATCTCTCCGCCGAGCTTGCGGATCTCGGCCGCGAGCGCCTGACAGATCGCGCGGAACGATCCGCGCGGGTAGCCGAGCTGTTCCTTCGTCGCGCCGCTGCCGCGAAGCTTTCGGCGCAGGCGGAACTTCGACCAGAGCCATGCCAGGGGGACGCGTTCGCTGTCGGCGCCGAACTTCCCGAGCATCAGCGGCGTCCACACCGACGCGAGCGCGCGCTCGCCGGACGCGCGGCGTAGCCACTCCAGCGCTCCGATGTCGTCCATGCGCTCCCAGTCGGTCCGCGCGGTGAGGCGAAGCACCGAGTAGCCGAGTCGGAGTCGGTCGACGAGGGGCAGTGGCCGGTAGCGGAGCAGGTCCATCGGGCTCACGAACGGCCACACGCGACCCCGCGCCCAGATCCCGACCGACGAGGTGTGCCACTCGAGCTCACCGGGGGTCAGCTCGTCGTGCAGCGCGATCATGTCGCTGTCGCTCTGGAACAGGTGGTGGTAGTAGCGATCGATCCAGACGCCGCCGCCGAGGTCGAATGCGCTGGCCTGACCCGAGACGTCCGGCCATCGCTCGTAGAGGGTCACGGCATGACCGCGGCGCGCGAGCTCGCGGCCGGCGACGAGTCCGGCAACGCCCGCCCCCACGATCGCGACCCGTCGCGGCATCAGCGCACAGGATGAGCGAATCTGTTGCGCGATGCGCGTCGAAGTCGTCGCGGTCGCGCTGCTCGTCGCCCTGTCGGTCGGCGTGCTCCTGCCGAACCACCCCGCCGGCCGCGATCCGGCCGAGGACGCCGGCGTCTTTTTCTACGCCGCGCAGCGCCTGCTCGATGGCGGCGCGCCGTACCGCGACATCTGGGACCACAAGCCGCCGGGTGTGTATTTCGTCGACGCGGTCGGCATCGCGCTCGCGGGGCGGACCGGCGTCTGGTTCGTGCAGGTCGCGTTCCTCGTCGCGGCGGTGCTGCTCGGGTATCGCGCGCTCCGCCGCGAATTCCGCGCGACCGCGGCGTTCGTCGGCTCGTTCGCGTGGCTCGCAGCGCTGCCGCGGCTGTTCCTCGAGTACGGCCAGACCAGCTTCGTCGAGTTCTACGCGCTGCCGCTCCAGTTCGGCGCGCTTCTGCTGTTTACCGCGCCGCTCAGGCGAGGGCGCGCGCTGGGCATCGGCGCGCTCGGCGGCGCCGCGCTGCTACTCAAGCCGACGCTCATCGGCGTCGTCGTCGCGATCGGCGTGGTCACGCTCCTCCGCCTCCGCCGTAGGGCGGTCGCTCCGCTTGCGCTGATCGCGGTCGGCGTTCTCGTTCCGCTCGCGATCGCCGTCGCCTGGGCCGCGGCGCGCGGTGTCCTCGGCGAGATGGTGGATCAGGCGGTCGTCTACAACAGCGCCTATGCCGCGTTCGCGCCGCTGCCCGAGCGGATCGACGCCGTCCTCTCGGGGCTGCGCCTGACGCTGCCCTCGGGTCTCGCGCTCGTCGCGGCGGGGGCCTGGCTCTACGCCGTGGCGACACGCCGCTTCGCGCCGACGCTGCTCGCGGTCGCCCTCGTCGCGTTCCCGCTCGAGCTCGCGCTGTCGACCTGGGGCCGCGGCTATCACTACTACTTCATGGCCTGGCTACCGTCGATGGCGATCCTGGCGGCGTTCGTCGTCGGCGAGGTGGAGCGCGTCGCGCCTCGACGGATCGCGCGGCCCGCGCTGACGCTGGCCGTGGTGGCGATGTGCGTTTTCCCCGCGCTCCTGGTCACACGCCTCGCGCTCACGACCGATGCGGGAAGAGCCAGCTCCGCCGCCGCATACCTCGCGGCGAACACGCGGCCCGACGACACCGTCCTGGTGTGGGGCTCGCACACCGAGGTGCTGTTCCTCGCGGGCCGCCGGTCGCCGACCCGCTACGTGTACCAGTACGCGGCGCTCGCGACGCGTGGCTACGCCACGCCCGCTCGCGTCGACGAGCTCCTCGCCGACCTCCAGCGCGCGCGACCCGCGCTCATCCTCGATGCGTCGAACGAGAGCTTCGTCACCCCGCCGCTCGATCTTGCGGGACTGCGCGCCTGGGTCTCGCCTGAGGCGCAGTACGCGCCGCTGCCCGAGCTCGAGCGGGTCGTCGCGTTCATCGTCGCGAATTACGAGCGCGCCGGCGCGGAGCCGGCCACCGGGTGGCCGCTCTGGCGGCTAAAGGCGCCGTAACACGAGGCGGCGCTGGCTCGCGAACACACCGGGCGCGATGGCGACGAGCACGCGGTCGACGACATCGACGACGGGCATCGCGGCCCACGGAAGCGGGACGTATGGCACGGTCGCCGTCACGCCACCCGAGTTGAACTGGACGAAGAACTCGGACATGCCCGAGTCCACGACCGCGAACTCGGGATAGCGCGCGCGGAAGCGACCGAGGTCGTCGAAGAGGAGATTCGGGATGGCGCAGTTCGCGCTCCACGGATCGGCGGGATCGTTGCACGGTCGCGTCGGATCGAATGGATCGCCCGCGAAGTCGTAACCCTCGTGACCCGTCGCGAGAGCGCGATCCGCGTCGTCCACGAGCAGTTGCACTCCTGAATGAGAAGGTGCCCGCCGGACGGAGCACGCGCGCGGCGCCGCGGAAGAAACGATCGGGGTACGCGAGGTGGTGGACCACGTTGTTGGCGATCAGGACGTCGACGCTCGCTTCCGCGTATGGCAGCTCCTGCGCGTCGGCGACGCGTCGTGCCCACGGTCGCGGCTCGGCGTCGGTGAGCTCGAGCGTCCCCGCGTGAAGGAATAGCTCGCTGAAACCCGCGCCGCAGCCGACCTCGACCGCGTACGTCTCCGGCCCGAGATAGCGCTGCATCCACTCGAAGCGCTTGCGAAGGAGGAACTTCAGGTTCGACCCGGGACGCTTCTCGTACTCGTCGCGGGCGCGCTGCGCGCGGCCGGCGTAGCGAACGAGCACCGACTTTCGGTGGTGGTGGTGATCAGCTACGGGTGGACATCCACACGGCGCGACAGTACCCGAACAGCTCAGGCGGGGAGTCGGCCCCATACGATGCGGGTTACGCCGATGATCGCGAGGGCCGCGGCGGTCGACCACGCGATCGCGGAGACGAGCGGCGCGTCGAAGTCGGTGCCCGACTGCGCGGCGTGGAAGAAGATCGCGACGAACGCGACGTAGCTCGTGCGGTGGATCCAGGTCCAGAGCGTGTTGTTCATGCGGCGCTTGAGCCAGCTCGTGACCGTCACGACCATGATGATGTCGAACGCGATCGTCCCGAGCCCGATCGGAAGGAAGTAGGGCTCGTACGGATTGACGAACGGCACGACGACATCGACCGGACGGATCTGCGCCGTCTTGTCGAGCAACAGTGAGATGAGGTGCGCGAACACGAGCGGCAGCCACAGCGGCGTCGTGAAGTCGTGAAGGCGGCGGATCGCACGGTTCGAGGCGAGGAAGTCGAGCACCGACGTCCGGAGCGCCTCGCCTGAGAGGACCGCGAGCGACAGGACCGCGAAGGCGGTGAGGCCGGTGATCCGCGCGAGGAACCAGAAGGTGAGGTCGTTCACCTGGACAAGGCTAGATGAGCGTCTCGGGGGTGTTGTTAGGAATGCGTCATGAGACGTGCGTGATCGTGATGCTCGGGAGGGCCGTCGCCCGCACGCCCGCCCGAAGCGTGATCTGCGGCACCGGGGTGGTGGGCCTGAGCGTGGGCGCACGCGTCGGTGACGGTGTCGGGCCCGTCGCGGTCGGTCGCGCCGCCGATCCCGTGGCGCTCGCGCGCGCCGTCGGCGGTGTCGTAGGCGGCGGCGACGTTGGAGTGGCTGTCCGGACCGGAAGCGTTGGTGTCGGCGACGGGATCGGTGGCGGGGCCGGCGTCTCCGCGACAGGTGGCTGCAGCGGCGCGCTCGGGTTCTTGGGGTGAGCTAACGCGTAGCTCGTCGACCCGAGCAGCGAGAGCGCGGTGATGCCGGCCGCGAGCACACGCAGCGCCCAGGGCGGCACTACGCGGTCCGGACCGCCGGGATGCGCTCGAACGCCCTGCCGAGGACTTCCTGCGAATCGACCCTCAGGTGCGACTCGAGGATCTCCTGGTACACCTGCCGGAAGTCCACTGAGTACTTGAGGCTACCGCCGCGGTCGAGCGCGCCGAGGCTCGGCGCCTCGCCGTAGAAGCCACCCTTCACGGTGTCGCCGATGAGGAACATCGGCGCCGCCGCGCCGTGGTCGGTGCCGCCGTTCGCGGTCTCCGCCGCACGGCGGCCGAACTCGGACCAGGTCGCGATCAGCACGCGGTCGGACATCCCATACGCGGCGAGGTCGGCGTGGAAGGCGGAGATCGCGCCGTCGACATAGCCCATGAGGCTGTCGAGTCGCGCCAGCTGTTGATCGTGCGTGTCGAAGCCGCCGAGCGTGACGTGCAGGATCTTCGCGCCGACGCCGCTGATGATGAGCTGCGCCGCGAGCTGCAGCGCTGCGGCGAGCTGGTTGCGCGAGGAGTACACGAGGTTCACGTTGTCGTTGTACGCCGCGCGCGGCGTGTACTTCTCGCGGGCGAGGCGCAGCCGCGCCATCGTGTCGCGCGCGCTGAACACCGAAGTGTCGAAAAGGGCACCATAGATGCCGGGCGTGCCGTTGTAGATGACACCCATCGCGCGCTCGGCATCCGCGCCATTGAACTTGAAGGTGTTCTGTCCGTTGATGACGGAGAGCGTCGCGTCGAGGTCGCGCAGCGCGCCGGGGACCTCGGACGAGCCGCAGGCGCACCCGACGAGCGGGTGGCCGGCGGAGTCATAGTTCGCGGCGATCGTCTTACCGAGCCAGCCGTCCTGCTGCCGGCGCAGCGGATCGCCGGTCTCCCAGATGCGGATCGAGTCGAAGTGTGAATAGTTCGGCTGCGGGTAGCCGACACCGTGGACGATCGCGACCTTTCCCTGGTCCCAGAGCGCCTTGACGCCGCGCATCGATCGATTCAGTCCGAAGCTCGCATCGAGCGGGAGGGCGGTGTTGGCCGCTTGCGACAGCTGCGGCCGTAGCGCGCGCAGCTTCGGGTCCTGAAGCGGGATCACGGTCTGGAGTCCGTCTGCGCCTCCGGCCAATTGGATCATCACGAGGACGCGGTCGTTCATCACGCCGTCGAGCTTGCCGCCGTAGACCGCGCGCGCGAACACGTCGGGCACCGCGGCGTATCCGGCCGCGAGACCCGCGGCGCCGGCGCCGAAGACGAAGCCGTTCTTCAGGAAGTCACGACGCGAAAGCCGCGAGAGATCGGTGGCGCCCATTACGCGTACCTCATTTCAGCTGGAACTCCGGCGAAGCGAAGACCGCGAACCAGCGCGACTTGTCGTCGCGCGCGAGGTTGAGCTCGTTGACCGTGCCCTGCGCGAGCACGCTGTCGAGGTGACGCTCGTGTGCGCGAGCTGCGGACGGCGTCGTCCGGAGCGTGCCGAGCGCGGCGGTGACGAAATTCGCGCGCTGCAACATCGTGTTCGATGAGATCCACGACGCGCCCTCGCCCCAGCCCGCGACGCTCGGCGGGTCGAACATGTTCTGACCCAGCGTCGAGCCGTACTGCCGGATCGTGCCGCTAAAGTTCGTCGCGCCGAGCGCCTTGGCGGCGGACACCATGAAGTCGGTGGGCGACTTGATGAGGGCACGGAACATTTCGGGCGCGACGAACTCGGGGCTCGTGAAGATGTCGCGCATCAGGGTCTTCGTGTCGTAGCGCGAGCGGCGGAAGCGATCGGCGAGACGCGCGACGTATGCATCCGATGGGCTCGGCGTCACGAATGACGTGAGGAGCTGGCGCACCATGAACGGCGCCGTCGCGTCGTTCGCGAGGATCGTGTCGACGACGCTCTCGGTGTTGAACGTCCCCGTCTTGCCAAGGAACGTCACAGGCGCGGCGAATGCGCGGCGCGGGTCGAAGATGCCGGTCTGTGCGGTCGGCTCGGTGCGCATCGGCAGGCGCCAACCCGCAAGCGCCTTGGCGGCGGCCTTCACGTCGTCCTCGGTGTAGCTCCCGACGCCCATCGTGAAGAGCTCGAGCAGCTCGCGGGCGTAGTTCTCGTTCGGCGCGCGGCCCGTGCTCGCCGCCAGGTCGAGGTAGCGGAGCATCGCCAGGTCCGGCGTGACCTTCAGCAGCATGCTCCTGAGATCGCCGAGCGCCATGCGGCGCCAGGTGAGGTTCTGCCAGTAGATCGCCGGCGAGTTCGTGCCGACCTTGCGGTAGTCGCTCGTGAAATGCCCGTGCCAGAACAGCGTCATGCGCTCCGCGAACGGCGTCGGGCTCTTCGTCATCCAATCGAGCCACCAGCCCTGCAGGTTGCCGATGTTGATCGAGGTCGCGTTCGTCATCACCGCCGGCACGGTCGGGCTCGCACTCGCAGCGGCCGCACCCATGCTCGGCGCCGCAGTGGCGCTCGGTCGGGCGGTCGCCATCGCAGACGCCGCCGGCGTCTGTGTCGGCGCGGTCGTCGCAGCTGCAATGGGGCTCGGTCTTGCGGTGGCACTCGCACTCGGGCGCGCTGATGCGCTCGCGTGCGGCGACACCGAGGGCGACGCCGAGGGTCGCGGCGCCGCCGGGCGGGGAACGCCGGTGGCTCGACGAACGGAGTCTCGATGAGACGTTCGACGGTGCGCGCGAAGCCTTCGGAGAGCGCGCGATCGAGCTCGGTGTCGGTCGCGCCGAACGTCGCGCGCCGCAGAAGGTGCGTGACCTTCGCGCTTTCCTTCGCGAGCGGCGAGATCCAGTCGACGTCGCCCGCGAGCTTCGGCGCGGCGATCCCGCTGATCGGCGGCTGGAGCATGACCGCGGGTCGGACGTCTACCGGCGGCAACGTGGCGGGCTGCGACGGCGGAAGGTAGGACGGATCGAGATCCTGCGCCCCGACATATGAGTCGTCCGGCACGCCGATCATCGCGGCGTACTCATCCGCTGGTTCAGCCATGCCCGTGGCCATCGACATATCCGTGGCATCCATCGCGGTGCTGAGCGACTCGGACGCGTCGAGATTGCGCAGCCCGAGGATCCTGGCGCCCGCGACACCCGCCGCGGTGGCGAGCGCGGTCACCAGTACCTTGCGCCGTGTCGGCCCTGCGGGGGCCGTCTTCTTTCCCTGCGCGCCCATTCCCTAGGCCGCCAGAACGAACGCCCTCGGGCGACGGTACGCTCGGCCCGAAGTGTCAACACCGTCGCTGTGGCATCACGCGGATTTCCTGAAGCTTTGGACTGGTCAGACCGTCTCCCGGCTCGGCTCGGTGGTGACGCGCACCGCGCTTCCGCTCGTCGCGCTCCTGGTGCTCGGCGCGGGACCCCGCGAGATGGCGTATCTGGTCATTGCGGGTAGCGCTGGAGTACTCCTGGTCGGACTCTTCGCGGGCGCGTGGGTCGATCGCCTACGGCGCCGTCCCATCCTCGTGTGGACTGACGTCATCCGCGCGGGGCTGCTCTTCTGGATCCCGATCGCCTACGCGATCGGCGGCCTGCGGATCGAGCAGCTGTACGCCGTCGCCTTCATCGAAGCGTGTCTCGCGTCGCTATTCAACGCGGCGTATCCCGCATACGTGCCGTCGCTCATCGGCGTGGACCGCGTGGTCGAGGGCAACAGCAAGCTTGCGACGAGCTCGTCGATCGCGGAGATCGGCGGGCCGGGGCTCGCGGGCACGCTGGTCCAGATCGCTGGCGCGCCGTTCGCGATCCTCGTCGATGCGTTCTCGTTCGTCGGCTCGGCGGTGTCGCTGGTGCTCATCCGCAGTCCCGAGCCGCCCCGCCCCAAGCGCGAAAGGGACACGCGGATCGTGTCCGAGATCGTCGAGGGTCTCTGGGCCGTGCGCCGTCACGCCGTCGTCTTCCCGCTCGCGCTCCGATCGATCCTTGGCCACGTCTTCGGATCGTTCTACGGCGTCCTCTATACCCTCTACCTGCTGCAGGACCTCCACCTTGACCCATTCCTTCTGGGCATCGTGATCTCGGCGGGCGGGGTCGGCTCTCTGGTCGGGTCGGTGTTCGCCTCGCGCGTGATCAACACACTCGGCATCGGGCCCGCGATCATCTGGATGGCGCTCGCGGCGTCAGCGCTCGGTGTTCTCACGCCGCTCGCTCAAGGTCCGGTCTTGGTCGCGACGATCATGGTGTTCCTGCCGCAGCTCATCGGCGATGGCATGCAGACGATCGAGGGCGTCGCTGAGACGTCACTCGTCCAGGGCCTGATCCCCGACCGGATCCTCGGCCGCGCGAACGCGACGCTCGAGGTGGTCTCACACGGCATCGGTTTTCCGGTGGGCGCCCTCGTCGCGGCCGCCATCGCCGAGCTGATCGGCGTGCGCGGCGCGATCGCCGTCGGATGGGCCGGCATGGCGGCGTCGATCCTGTTCCTGATCGTTTCGCCGCTGCCGCGCGTCAGGTCCGCGGCGGAGTGGCGCAGCACCGCGCAGGCGATCTAGGCGCGCGCCTTCATCAGCTCCGGGAAGTACGCCGACGCCTGCATCGTGAAGAGCTCGGCGTAGCGGCCGTCGAGCTGCATGAGCTCGTCGTGCGTCCCGTGCTCCACGATCCGTCCTTCGTGCAGCACGTAGATCCGATCGGCCGAACGCACGCTCGAGAAACGGTGCGAGATGAGAAGCACCGACCGTCCGGCGAAGAGATCGCGGATGCGCGTGAACAGGTCGTGCTCGGCGCGAGCGTCGAGCGCCGCCGTCGGCTCGTCGAGAACGACCAGCGGCGCGTCGCGGAAGAACGCGCGCGCGAGGGCGATCCGCTGCCACTGCCCGATCGAGATCTCCTGGCCGCCCATGAAGACGGGCCCGAGGATCGTGTCGTAGCGGTCCGTCCAGGCGTCGATGAACGACGTGGCACCGGCGCGCTCGGCGGCGCGGATGATCGCGTCGGCGTCCGCGATCCGCTCGACGCGTCCCAGGCCGATGTTCTCGCGTGCCGTGAGCATGAAGCGGGCGAAGTCCTGGAACAGCACGGCGACCCGATCGAAGATCCAGCCCGGCTCGCGTGTCGACGCGTCGACGCCGTCCCAGAGCACGCGGCCGGCGTCGGGCGGGTACAGGCCGCACAGCACCTTCGCGAGCGTCGTCTTGCCCGAGCCGTTCTCGCCGACGAGCGCGATCACCTCGCCCTTCCGTATGTCGAGCGACACGTCGGACAACGCCGCGCGGGGCGGCGCGGGATCCTTCGGGCCCGTGCGCGGATACGTGAACGTCACGTGCTCGAGCTCGATGCGGTCGAACGGTGTCCCGAGGCCCGGCGCGCCGAGCTCGCGCGCCGGCGCGAGTGCGGAGAACTCCTCCCAGTCCTCGAGGAACAGGCTCGCCTCGTACAGCTGCGACATGTTCTGGACGATCCCGTTGAGCTGGCCGTTCAGCTGCTGGCTCGCCACGACCGCGGCGCCCGCTTCGGCCACGCCGATGCGGTGCTCGATCACGAGGTAGGCCAGCGCGCCGTACGTGAGCGCGGTCACGAGGGCCGACGCCCCGCTGCTCAGCGCCTGGTAGCGCGCGCGCTTGCGAAGGTTCTTGCGCAGCTCCTCGAGCCGCTCGTTCGAGAGACGCTCGTACAGCGCGCGTAGATAGCCGGCGAGCCCGAAGGCGCGGATCTCTTTCGCGTACTCGCGCTGCGTGAAGAGGTTGAACACGTAGTTGCGCATGCGCTCGTTCGGTGTCATCGACCTGAAGAAGCGGTACATGGTGCGGCTCGTCGCCATGCTCGCGAGCCACATCGGGACGAATCCGATGACGGCGATGAGCAGCAGCACCGGTTGCAGCACGTACAGCGCGGCGGCCACCCCGATGATCAGAGCGACGCCGCGGACCAGGCCGATGGCCGCCCCGGTCACGCCCATCATCCGCCCCATCGCGTTCATCGCGCGCCGGAGCAGGTCCTGGAACTCCGGCGTCTCGAACCGCTTCAGGTCGATCGCGATGATGCGGTCGAGCAGGACCGAGTTCGTATGCCGTTCGACGATCGCCGACAGGAGCGACTGCTGCTGGTTCTGCACCAGGTTGGCCCCGCTGCCCAACAGCGAAAGTCCGATCGTCGCGACCAGGAGCTGTCCCACGCGCCCGACGTCGCCGCCGCTCCCGGTCGCGAGGACCGCCGCGATGAGGTCGCGCGTGATGACGAGCTGCGCGCCGACGATGACCGCGCTCACCGCCTGCGGCGCGAGGCTCACCATGAAACGCCGCGGCGCGGCCTCCCAGACGAGGCGGAACGACGAAGCGAGCACGCGTGGCACCCGGCGGAGCTGGCGCCGCTCGGCGGGTGGCTCGATGGAACGGGTCCCTTTGAAGAAGATCATCTTGCGAGGTTAGCGTGGGGCGTTATTGCGAGGTGACCTTCATCTCGTTCGGGATCACGTGGATCCACGGCTGCCCGGGTGACAGGAGGATCTGCTCGCCGGCGGCGTTCTTGAACGTGAACGGCGCGTTGTCGTCCTTGCGCGACCAGATGCCGTCCTGTCGGAGGCCGTCGCGGAACACCGTCGCCGGTCCGGTGCCGGTCATGCGCATGTCGTTCGACAGCGAGCCCGCGGCGTCGACGATGTCCGGCACGTCCCAGATCTCGGTCTGGATGATCACGACGTCAGTGGCCGCGACCGGCTTGTTCGTCAGCGCATCGACGTCGCGGACCGCGCGCCCGGCGGCGTTCTGGAAGCGCGCGTAGGTCTTCGTCGCCGCGTCGTACTGGTAGCTCACCGCCGACGTGTCGGCGCGATAGGGGATCGTGATCTCCGTCGCAGGCACGCCGCCGGTCATCCCGGCGAGCGTCGCGGGATGATCCGCAGACACGAGGAACCCCCACTTCGGGATGTCGTTCGCCGTCTCGGCCCCGAGCTGCTTCAGGTTCTGGCGCTGATTCGCGGCGCTGGTGAAGAGGTTGTACGGCGCCGCCCGGAAGTTCACCCGGAAGTAACCCTGGGCGTGGTCGGCGGAAAGCTCGACGTACTTGCCCTGGTCGGCATCTTTGCTGATGAGCGACCAGGCGTACGCGGAGGTGCCGGAGTACACCAGCGCCCCGCGGACCATCGGCGTCAGCGAGCGATCGACCAGCCGCGCCGAGCGCACGCCTCCGATCGTCGCCGGGTCCTGCGCCTGGAACACCGCCGCGAGCCGCGTGACGCCGCCCTCGACGATGATCTCGAACACCATGTCCGCCTGCGTGATGGCGTAATGCGGCCGGGCAGCCGGCGCGTTGTCGATCTTGATCAGCAGCGGTTTGCGGTTCGTCGCGGCGCCGGCCGCCGTTGGCAGGCCGCTCAGCGGCCAGCACTCCTCACAGGCGGCCGCTGGGTCGAGCGTCGCTCGTGGCGTCGCGGTCGCGGGCGTCGCGGACGACGTCGGCGAAGGAGCGAACTCGATCGTCTTCGGACCGCCGCAGGCGGCCGCGATGAGAGCGGTGGCGAGGAGCAGGGTGGGGGCACGGAGATAGGAGCGGGCGACGTGCATCTGCGACGACTGTAACCTCCGCCTTCGGCTCCGGCTTTCTGGAGCGGCCTCGCCGCTCCATCAGTAAGGGAGCGACGAGCACGCGTCATGCAGTGGACGAGATCAGGAGGTGTGTGGTGCCGCAGAAAGCTTGGAGCGCGAAGCGCGAGCGTCAGTACGAGCACATCAAGGCAGGCGAGGAGCAACAGGGTCGCTCGGAAGGGACCGCCGAGCGCATCGCCGCCGCGACGGTGAACAAGACTCGCGCCGAGAAGGGCGAAACGAAAAAGTCGAAATAGGTGTGCTAGTCTGAAGTCAGAAAATCACTCGGGTCCATCAAGAAGCAGGCGAGCCGAGTCACATTTCGGCTCGCTTTTTTGTTGCCCGCAAAGGAAATCGATTGATCTCGCTTACCCCCGATCTCGACCGTGCTGTGAAGCAGCTCGGTTGGACCGCCTTCACGCCCGTTCAGGAGCTCGCGATCCCGCCCCTGCGCGCGGGCCGCGATCTCTTTGCCCAAGCGCAGACGGGCACCGGCAAGACCGGAGCCTTCGCGCTGCCGATCCTCGAGCGCGTCGTAGGACGTGCCGGTGCGCCATTCACGCTGGTCGTCGTACCGACGCGCGAGCTTGGCCAGCAGGTCGCGAAGGAGTTCGAGGCCCTCGGTCGCTACCGGAATGTTCGCGTCGTCGCCGTCTATGGCGGCGTCGGCTACCGCGCGCAGGAAGACGCGCTCCGTCGCGGAGTGCACATCGTCGTCGGCACGCCGGGCCGTCTCCTCGACCTCGCCTCGCGCCGCACGCTCAACCTTTCGCAGATCCGGATCCTCGTGCTCGATGAGGCGGATCGATTGCTCGACCTTGGTTTCGCTCCCGACATCGCGCGCATCGTCGCGCTCCTGAAGGGTCCGCGGCAGACCGCGCTCTTCTCCGCGACCCTCACCAACGACGTTCGCGCCGTCGCCCGCCGCTACACCAAGGACCCGGTCAGCGTGACGATCAAGCCCGAGGAGCCCACCGTCGCGGCGATCGACCAGGCCTGGGTCCAGGTGCGTGAGTCCGACAAGGTCGCCGCGCTACACGAGATCCTGCGCCGCGACGACGTCGTACGAACGCTCGTGTTCCGGCGCACGAAGCACGGCGCGGACAAGCTCGTGAAGGCGCTCGAGCGCCTCGGCAGCCCGGCGCGCGCACTCCACGGCAATGTTGGCCAGCACGAACGCGAGCGCGTGCTCGAGGGATTCCGCAGCGGCCGCATTCCCACGCTCGTCGCGACCAACCTCGCAGCGCGCGGCATCCACGTCGCCGACATCGGTCATGTCGTGAACTTCGATTTCCCCGAGGACGCCGAGACGTTCGTCCACCGCACCGGACGCACCGGTCGCGCTGGACGGCCTGGCGTCGCGTTCACGTTCGTGAACGAGACGCAGCGCGCGGCCTTCGAGGATCTCAGGCGGCGCGCGAAGGTGCCGTTCCGGCAGGAACGGCTTGGCGTCGGCTCGAGGGTCTCCGTCCCGGCCCAGAGGGTCCCCGTCCCGGCGTAGACCCAGGGCGAAGCTGATCAGCGCTCGCCGTTCGATAGGTCCTGCTCCTCCATCGGGTCGAACCCTGGCGTCGTCCCCTTCGGCGGCCTGCGACCTTCATTGCCCTTGGCGAACGGCGTGATCGCGAAGCGCGCGACCGCGCCGGCTGAGACGTCCACAAGCTCGACCCGCTTGCCGGTGACGCGTGCGTCATCTGGGATGAAGACCTTGTAGCGGCCAGGCGCAAGATCGACGAACGCGGCGTAGCCGAGGCCGTCGGTGAATCGTGACATCACCAGCGCATCGGTCTCGGGATCGCGAACCTCGACGAGGATCTGATCGAGTGGGATCCCTGTGTTCGTCTTCGCCGTCCCGGCGAGATGGCCGCGCGTCGGCGCCGTCTTCCATGGCATCGTCGGCACCGTCGCCGGCGTCGAGAACACTGGCGGCAATACGCTGTCGTACTCAGACGGCTGTGTCAGCGCCCGCGAGAGCTCGGCGCGGCTCAAATCGCCGGAGCGCGGCGGCTGGCATTCGGCCGAGCTGTTGGTGTAGCAGTCCGGAGTTCGGTACGAGTAACCCACCCAGCCGATCGCGCTGTCCCCATTCGCGTTGGGCGTGAGCGCTTTGCGCACCTGGATCACGCTGTTCGCGACGAAATTCAGATAGATCGCGGACCCGATGGCCACCTGGCGCGCGTACTGATGGTCGCGGGCGAACTCGTTCCACTCGAGGTACATGCGCCGCTGGTTGTTCGGCTCGGTCGTGAAGTGCTCGCGCTTGTAGTTCATCGGGATGTTGAGATCGAGGATCCCCTCCTGCATCCACCCACGCCAGTCCTGCAGCACCTCGCGGTAGGTGCGCGTCATCT
>WNGJ01007020.1_pt1 | contig 14325 bp, 14 predicted proteins | sample 5400611 | NCBI WGS metagenome assembly WNGJ01 (sample SAMN13153375, study PRJNA577476) | soil metagenome | isolation source: 40 cm soil or saprolite under Garry oak tree replicate 1 | place: USA:California | collected 2016-06-15 | reverse complement strand
GGACAGGTGCCGCCGCTCGGGTCCGTCGAATCGGCTGCTGTCCTGCCGGCTGGGAGGGTTGTGCGACGGGATCGACTTGGTGGACTGATCCATGAGTATGCGCAGGTCGCATAAGGTGACCGAATACCTGGCACCCACATGGTCAACCCGGCCGTGCTTGGGACGGCAAGTTGCTGGTTCGGACCGCGAGCAGCCGGAGCGGCCGGAAGCCGCGGCCGAGCAGGCCTGCCTGAACGTGAAGGATCACTGCCGTCCCGGTCACGCAAACTCCGCCAGGAGGTGATCGTCGATGACAAGGGAATTCACAGAGGACGAGGTGGTGGCACTGGCGCAGCGGGCTTACCGGCTGGGCGTGGCGCAATTCCGGCTCCTGCCGGACCGTGCAGCGCTGCTGGTGATCGACATGCAAGACGAGTTCGTTCGGCCCGGCTGGACGCCGTACTGGATCCCGGAGGCAACCCGGCAGGTGCCCCGGCTGGCGCGGCTGCTGTCCGCCTGCCGGGCACGCGGCGTACCGGTGCTGTACACGGCCTTCGCTGCCACCCACCACGGCCTGGACCGGCCTCGCGGCGGCGCCGCCATGCCCAGCCGCTACCCGGAGCTTGGCGCCGGCGACCCGGCCTGGTTCCGCGACGGGCGCATCTGGCATGAGCTGGCGCCCGAGCCGGGCGAGGTCGTCATCCACAAGCCATCCTATGGCGCCTTCTACGACACGCCGCTGGCGACGATCCTGCGCAATGTGGGCCGCGATACGGTGATCATCAGTGGGACCTTGACCAACCTGTGCTGTGGGACCACCGCCAGACAGGCGTATGAGCGGGGGTTTCAGGTGGTGGTCGGCAGCGATGTGACCGCTACCAATGATCCGGCGGTGCACGAGCACGAGCTGATGACCCTGCGCTATGGGTTTGCTCGCGTGCTGACCACCGACGAGATCGTCCAAGCGTTTGCGATGGGCGACTGACAGCCGTTGGGAACCCTACGGGCTACTTATGCGTGACACCTGTTGCTTGACCTCGTGTGGGGCGCGAATATGCAGGTTCATCATGCTGCGACCTCGCAATACTCATGGATGACGCCGCCGAGCACATCGCGACGCCTGACCCTTCGAGGGTTGATCTGCCGTGAACGCTGTTCCCGCGCCTCAGGCTGGGGAACGGCCAACGCCAGGCTACGGTGCGGTCGTTGCTGGTCTGTTCGCCAACCGTGCCTTCAGCGCGGCCCTGGCCACCAACACCCTCGGCTTTTTCGTTACCTTTGGCGCCTTGCTGTTCATCGTGCAGTACCTGCAGCTGGTGCTGGGGCTGTCGCCGCTGCGGGCGGGCCTGTGGACGGTGCCCTCGGGTGGTGGGGTCATCCTCGGATCCATGCTGACCCCGCTGCTGGTGCGCCACATCCGTCCCGCGTTCGTGATGGCTGGCGGGCTGACGCTGGCGGCAGTCGGCGTTGGGCTGCTCACCCAGGTCGACGCGGCCTCAGGGCTTGCGGTCCTGGTGACGGGGTCCGTCGTGTTCTCTGTGGGGCTTGCTCCGGTGTTCACGGTGGCGGCCGACCTGGCCATCGGGGCGGCTCCACCGGCGCGGGCCGGGGCCGCCTCGGCGATCTCTGAGACCAGCTCGGAGTTCGGCGGGGCGCTGGGCATCGCCATCCTCGGCAGTGTCGCCACTGCCATCTACCGCGGCCAGGTCACCGACGCCGTCCCGGCCGGTGTCCAACCCAGGCCGCAGCGGCCGCGCGGGATACCCTCGGCGGCGTCGTGGCAGTGGTCGGGCAGCTCCCCGGCCGACTCGGCGCCGAGCTGCTGGATGCCGCCCGCTAGGCGTTCACCCAGGGGTTGCAGCTGACCTTCGCCGAGATGCAGCAGGTGGATGGCCATCGATCCTCCTGAGTCGTCATCCTGGGTCGACGTGCGCGCACCCAGCCCGCCAGGAGCGAGCGAAACGACGACATGGAGAGCATGCCATTGTTCATCAAGAACCTGACGTTCGACTGCAAGGACGCCCTTCGAGTCGCCCGGTTCTGGGCTGCCGCGCTCGTCTCCGACGTGGATGAGAATCCACCGCCGAACGCGCCTACGTCGAGGCGCCCGGCTGGGGTGGCCCGAACATCTGGTTCCGAGGTGGTCGCGGGCCAAAGACCGCACCCAACCGAGTGCACCTTGACCTCCGCGCGCTCACCACCATGAGCGAGGAAGTCGATCGTCTGGTCGCCTTGGGCGCCACGGTAGTTCAGCGGTACGACGACATCACCGTCATGGAGGATCCGGAAGGCAACGAGTTCTGCATCGAGCCGGGACCAAAGGATCCCCACGAGGCCTCAGGTCGTTAACGAGCTGCAGGACCCGACCCCGCCGTCGGCATTAAAGAAGTTCGCCGATTCCAGTGACATGATCGCTGTTCACCATAGGGACAGGCCGCAGTAGCGCAGGAACGAGAAGGGCAAGTGTGGGGTGCCCCGGACCCGCTGGACGCCGCGTTCGGCCGCCGCGGTGACCTCCTCCAGGGTGTCGCCGGCCAGGTTGGCCAGCTCCACCCCCTTGAGGTTGGCCCACAGCGCCTCCACCGGGTTCAGGTCAGGCGCGTAGGCGGGCAGTCGTTCCACCACCAGCCAGGACCGCTGCCGGCGCAGCCAGGCGTGCATCGCCCGGCTGCGGTGGGCGGGCAGCCCGTCCCACAACAGCGTCGCCTTCTGCCCGCCGAGCGCTCGGCGCAGCTCTTCCAGCGCGCCGATCAGGCTGTCGGTGTCGTAGGCGTCGGGGTGATGCTGCACGGCGAGTTGGGCGCCGCCGCCGCGCGAGCCGTAGCACAAGGCGGCGGCCAGCGAGACCCGCTTCCATTTGAAGTGGTGGCGGATGACGGGGGTGTGGCCGCGTGGCGCCCAGGTGCGACGCACGACCGGCAGCAGCGACACGCCCGACTCGTCCCAGAACACAACGACAGCCCGACGACGGCGGGCGTTACGCCGGATTCTAGGGCCAGTCCTCGGCCACCCAGCGGGCGATCGCCCGCTCGTCACGCTCCACCGCGCGGCGGGCGGGGCGCTGCAGCCGGTAGTGCAGCCGGTGGCGCAGCAGCTTCCACACGTGGCCGGGATGGTAGGCGACCCCGGTGAGCTGTTGGATCACGCTGGTGATGCGGGCAAGGGTCCAGTGGTCGCTGTCGAAGCCGTGCGCGCGGGCACCCTGCCGCAGCGCCTGGTCAATGGCGGCAAGTTGGGCATCCGACAGGCGCGGGCCAGGCCCCGTCGGCCCGGCGCTACGTAGCGCCTCGGGCCCGCCCGCTTGCCACAGCGCGTGCCAGCGGCTGACGTTTTGGCGGGCGACGCCGAGGGTGCGGGCGACCTGGGCTTGGGTATGGCCGGCGGCAAACAACTCGCCGGCCTGCATGCGGACGCCTTCGAACGCCTGGCGGTCGCGCGGACCGCGGGCGTTGCGGCGGTAGGCGGTTGGTCTCATACCGCCATGCTGCCAGAATGTCGTAGGAACGCGCGAACTTCTTTAATACTCCAACCGGAGTTCGTGATCTTCATGGGCCGTTGGCTTGACGGCGGTAGCGGCAGGTGCGGGCGCGGGCCTGCTGGCGGCGCCGCCACAGTGATCCGTCGCCGCTACGAGTTGGTTCCCGATACAGGGAGGAAGGCGGGGAGGTCGAAGTTGCGGAAGGCGTCCGGGGTGAGGAAGGCGGTGATCTCCTGGATCTGCGCGCCGCGCAGGGTGAGCACGTCGACGGCGCGCGGCGTGAAGGTCTGTGTCTTGTCGTCCCAGGCGTAGAGGCCGAAGGCGAGCTGCCCGTTCGCGCGAGCGGGGATGAGGCGCCAGCGCGTCGTCCCTGCCAGTGGCCCCCCGCTGAGGAAGATGGCGACCTGTTCGCGGCCGCGGTACCAGGTTGGCAGGGGCGGCATCGCCAGCTTCGCGTCTTCGGCGAGCATGGCGACGACCGCCTCGACGTCGTTGCGCTCCCAGGCGGTGACGTAGCGCTGCACGACCTGTCGCAGCGCGTCGTCGCTCAGTGAGCGCAGCGTCGCCTGCTGGCTTTGTTCCGGCAGTCGTTGGTCGACTGTCTTATGGGCGCGCTGCAGGGCGCTGTCGACCGAGACAGGCGTCGTTTCGAGCGCCGTAGCGGTTTCCCGGCCCGAGAAGCCGAGGACGTCGCGGAGGATCAGCACGGCGCGCTGTCGCGCGGGCAGGTGCTGGAGTGCCGCGATGAAGGCGAGCTCGACGCTCTCGCGCTGCTCGTAACGGGCCTCCGGGCTGGCCAGGCCGCTGCCGAGCCCCAGCCGCTCATCCGGGTAGGGTTCCAGCCACACCGCCTCGGTCACTGGCTCGGCGGGGCCGTCGTGGGGGTCGGCGGCGGGTCCGTAGTCGACTGGAAGCACTCGTCTGGGTCGCCGCTCGATCGCCCTGAGGCAGGCGTTTGTCGCGATCTTGTAGAGCCAGGAGCGGACCGAGCTGCGGCCCTCGAACCGCGGCAGTGCGCGCCAGGCGCGCAGCAGCGTCTCCTGCAGCGCATCTTCTGCGTCGGCGGCCGAGCCGAGCATCCGGTAGCAGTGGGCGTACAGCTCGTCGCGGTAGGGTCCGGCGAGTCGGCCGAAGGCGTCGTCGTCGCCCCGCTGCGCGGCCTCCAGCTGCTCGCGCTCGCTCGCGGTCACCGTGCGAGCCCCGCTCGTCCCGCGTTCAGGCCCGGTCGTCATCGTTTTGGCTGCCAGAGAGCGAGCTCGCCGCACTGTGGCGCCGAGATGACGCTGCGCCATCCGGCCGGCCCCTCGCGCGGCGCCAGCAGCACCGAGGCGCCGAGCTGGTGCGCGTGTTCGGTGGACGCTTGGATCTGGTCGACCTCGACGTAGGGCAGCCACAGCGGGCGCGGGGTGCCGCATTCGACGATGCCGCCGCCGAACCCGCGTCCCAGGTCGAGGGCCAGGTAGGAGCCGCGCCCGGCCTGGATCAGCTGCCGGCGCCAGTGCAAGAGGTTCGCGTAGAACGCGCTCGCCCGTGCCTGATCACCGGTGTGCAGCTCCAGGTGAACGACGGGCCCGGGACTGGACATCTGCATGGTCATCTGCATTGTGATCCGCGCTCTGGCCGGAATCCATCGCCGCCCCGCCAGAATCGGTGAGCGAGATCCCGGCCGCCAGGGTGAACCCCGCGCGGCGCCGCCCACACGGCCGCTGTCCAAGCCTGAGCAGGGGTGGAGCCTGCGCCGGGTACAGATTTCGTGGCGGGCGATGGATTGCCGCCGTTCGCCGGATCACCACCTCCAGAAGCGGCGACTGGGCTCGCGGGCACCGGTTCCCGGACCGATGCCACCGATGTGCGGCGTCATCGGTGGCGCGGGCCACGCCAAACGGTTGTAAAGGACATGCAGACATGCAAAGGAGAGAACGATGACCGATCACGAGGTCGTGAGTCGCGAGGCGTGGGCAGCTGCCCGCGAGGAACTGCTCGCTCGCGAGAAGGAGCACACCCGGCTGGGCGACGAGCTGGCCCGCCAGCGCCGCGAGCTGCCCTGGGTCCGGGTCGAGAAGGAGTACCGCTTCGACACCGGGGAGGGCCCGCGGACCCTGGCCGAGCTGTTCGACGGCCGCTCCCAGCTGCTGGTCTACCACTTCATGTTCGGCCCCAGCTACCAGGCCGGGGACCCGGTCAACTCCTCCATCGCCGATGGCCTGGACGCCCTGGTGCCCCACCTGCACGCCCGCGATGTGACGCCGGTGCTGGTCTCCCAGGCCCCACTCGAGAAGCTCCAGGCCTACAAGCGGCGGATGGCCTGGCGCCTTGCCTGGGTCTCGTCGGCCACCAGCGACTTCAACGTCGACTTGGGCGCCTCCACCCCCGAGCAGCGGGGCCAGGCCATCCAGCCCCCCCAGGCAGGGCTGCCCCCGATCGTGGCCCAGAACGCGGCCGCGACTGGGACCGACGTCCCCGGCTATCTCTCCCAAGCCCCGGTGGTGAGCGCCTTTGCGCTCCAGGACGGCGCCGTCTACCAGACCTATGCGACCACCTGGCGTGGGGTGGAGTTCCTGATGGGCTACTACCCGATCCTGGACCGGATGCCCAAGGGCCGCGACGAGGGTGACGGCTGGCAACTCTGGCTCCGCCGCCACGACGAATACGGCAGCGAGTGACGCGTACGGAACGAGGTGCCACCGAAACCATGGCCATGCAAAGGAAGAGACGATGATGAGTGACTTGTCGGGCAGGACCACGGTGGTCGTTGGCGCCAGCCGCGGCTTGGGGCGTGGGATTGCTCGCGCGTTCGCCGAGGCTGGTGCTGCGGTGGTCGCGGTCGCCCGGACCGGCCCGGCACTCGCCGAGCTCGCCGCCACCAGCGCCAACATCCGCACCGAGGTCGCCGATGCGGCCGAGGAGACGGTCGCGTGGAGCCTGCTGGATCGGTACAAGCCGCAGGTGCTCATCCTGGTCGCCGGCGCCAACCCGGTGATGCGCCCGCTCCAGGACCAGACGTGGGAGACGTTCTCGGTCAACTGGCATACCGACGTCAAGATCGCGTTCACCTGGCTGCGTGAGGCCCTGCTCAAGCCCCTGCCGCCAGGCAGCAGGGTGGTGGTCGTGAGCAGCGGAGCCGCCATCAACGGATCGCCGGCCAGCGGAGGGTACGCCGGGTCCAAGGCCACCCAGCGGTTCATCGCCGGATACGCCCAGGAGGAGTCGCGCCGCGCTGGGCTGGACATGACCGTCACGGCGGTGATGCCCAGGATGACACCGTTCGGGGAGGTGGGCAGGCGGGGGGTTCGGGCGTACGCGGCCCGCGGTGGCCAGACCGAGGAGGCGTACCTTGAGCAGCTGGGGAAGCCGCTGACCCCGGAGGTGGCCGGGTCCGCACTGGTGGACCTGGTACGGGCGGACCCGGCGACGATAGCCCCCGGGTACCTGCTCACCGCCGCCGGGCTGCAGAAGCTGCCGTGAACACCGGTGCGGCGAGGAACCCGAGCAGGTACCGGGTCACCGTTACGCTCTCAATTGTGTGGACTATTCGATAGCTATGGGTTCCAACCGGAACCGGACGGTGTCCGAACGGTCCGTCACACCACCGATTACTCGGGGCAGCGCCGTTGCATTATGCCGGCCCCTGCGCATGCTGAGGCCGCGACCTCTGCGCGGCATCAGATGGCCAAGGCCAACTCGTCGAACGCGACGGTCAACCGCCGGTTCTCCGGCTCCTCAACGGCCAGCTCGTAGTGTCCCCACCGACGTTCTGGACGAAGGCATGCCCGGCGATGATCACTTTGGCGTTACGGTCCTGCTTGAGGCCGCGCATCGTCGCAACCGCGCTTTCAGCCTGCCGTGGTCGCACTCGACCTGCTTGTTGGCGTCCCGGTCGGTGCGGTGCCAGGTTGCCGGCAGCAGTTGCTCCACCACCGCCGGGTCCACCGGCGCCTTGTCGGTGGTGACCTCAGCGGGCGTGACCTTGGTCGCCCCAATTGCGAGCGGTCTTGACCTCGAACCAGTAGACGAAGTTCGCGGAGATGCGGGCGTCGGGGACCGAGCGTCCTTTGCTGGGTGGCTGGTTGGTGAACGACACCATCTGCAATGAGGATTCGCCCCGCCGCCAGGATCGCCTCCAGCAGCGACAGGTCGATGCGCTCGAACACGGCCAGCATCGACGACGTGACCCGGTTCTCACCCTGGCGGTAGGTGGAAAACCACGGGTTCTTCGCCATCATCGGGCCTCTCCACGTCAGTCGCGACGGCGTCATCGTGCCTCACGCCGGCTCCCTGGCGATAGTGGCTGAATATCAGCGCGCCTGCGCCTCAGGCCCGGTTGATGGCACGACCGACGTCCCGGCGACCGGCACACCTCATACGTGAGCGCGCTGGCTGGCGACGAGGTAGGCGTACTGGATCATCGTCTGGTCATCGTCGGCATCGACGACCACGCGTAGGGCGGGGCCGTTTCGGATGGAGCTGAAGAGCTCGTCGTTGCGCCGCACCATGGCGTATGCCGACTGGCGCATGTCCTCCCGGTCGCCGCCTGACGAGCAAGAAGACCCGACCGGACACGTGAGCGCGGATCGAGATCACGCCAGCGCTGCGACAAGGCGGAAGCTCGAAGTCCGTAGGGGTGCGGCGGGGTCGGGGCCGGCTCTGCGTTGGCTGGTCAGCGTCGCGTAAGCGCGCCGGCAAGGTCCTGGTAAGGCCCTTCGCCCCAAATGAGGCTTCTTGATCTCCCCAGGCAAGGAGCCACAGCCGCAATGGACGCCATCCAGCGGTCGCCGTTCGACACCCTGGAGACCTGCTTTCGCCTGCTCACCGAAGGTCCGGCGCCATTGGCGCTCGACGGCCGCCATGTAGGCCACGGCCTACCCGCTCGGTCGATCCGCTTGCGGACGGTGTCGGCGGCCTTGGGGCTGTTGAAGATGCCCGCGGACCGCTCGCGGCTGCCGTCCTGGTAGCGGACCTGCCAGCGGGGCTTGGGTGGCGAGGGGATGGGGGAATCGGCACGATCCAGGCCATGTATCATCTCCGCCGTGTACGAACTCATCAGGACGGCTTGAGCCCGGCACTCCTGATGGATTCCTGATGAGTTCCTGATGAGTGAGGCGGGAGCACGTCACACTCATCAGTAGGAGTTGCGGCTCACACGGCCCTAGCAGGTAAGATCGGAGCCGTGCCCCCCTAGCTCAGTCGGCAGAGCACATCCATGGTAAGGATGGTGTCGGCGGTTCGATTCCGCCGGGGGGCTCCACAGAGAAACCGCAGGTCAGGCGGGGTGCAACGCCTCGCCTTGCGCGTGACTAGGGGTGCGCTGACCGGCCGGAAACTCCCGCTTGTCAGCAGATTGTCAGCAAGTCACTCCACGTGCCTGGTTGACCGCTAAGTGTGGCCCCCTGTTTTGGGCAGCTTGAGAGGATGGCCAGGGGTGGTACTGGCATGGTCGTGTGATCGATAGTCGTGTATTCCCCTGGCTCAGCTCGAGTGATGGTCACGGTTGGTGCTCGTAAAGGTATCCCGGCTGTAACCGCTGGCATGGATTCGGCTGATGGGGCAGTATGCGCTCATGAGTGCTGCTCCGGCGGTCTTGAGGCTTATCCCTGCCTTCCGCCCTGGACGGGTGCTGGCAGGTGGCGGGCAAAAGACCCAGCGGCACTTCCTGGACTTCCAAGTCGACGGCGTCGTGCTCGGGCAGGTCGTACGGGGTCGTGCCGATGTGGTGTCGGTGCTGGTTACCGACTGGCCGGCAGGCTTCCCAGCCCAGCAAGTCGGCCAGTTGCTCGGCGAGGTCCCCTCGTCCCTACCAGGCGGGCGGGTGGCGCTGTATGTCTGCCCGGAATGCGGTGACCTGGGCTGCGGCGGGGTCACCGCGCTGGTGGAGCGCGCCCACGACGAGGTCGTGTGGCGCGATCTTGGGTGGCAAACCAGCAACGACCCGGAGCTTGACCTGGAGCCCTTCGGGGAGCTGGGCCCGTTCCGGTTCGGCGCTGCCCTGTACGAGGCGGTCTTGGGGCCGCTGCTGGACGACCCTCCGGCTCCACCTGCTCGGTGATCACGGCTCCCGGTCGCCAGCTGCGTAGTGGCTCCAGGTGCCACCGGCTCCGACGACGGTGCGTGGTGACCGGGTGGTAGCCCAGCGGCTGGGCGATGACCGGCGCGAGCGCGGATCCGTCCAGGCGCCGCGCTCCCAACCGGGGGCGTGTGCCGCTTCGACGCGGAGGATCGGCACCGTTGCGTAGGACCCTGCCGGGTGGCATGACATCCGCACGCGCGGTGCGGCTGATCCTCTCCCGTCGCCCCTGGGCGCTCATCCCTGCTTGGTTGGCACGCTGCCCCGTCGTCTGGGGTCTGGCCGTCGGCCTCGGTGTCTGGCTCCTCGATCGGCTTGCGCTCCACCTAGGGCTGACCGCCTTCTTGATCATCCCCCTCGCTCTGCTGGTCGCCGCAACGGGGTTCTTCATCAGCTCGGCGGGTGCACCCCGTCAGCTGCATCCCGTAGGGCCGCAGGACCAGCCGGCGTTGCACGCACTGGTCGCCGCGGTCGCCGAGCAACTCGGCGTCCGGCGGCCGGTGCGCATCTGGCTGTGGGCATGGCCGGACTCGACCGTGAAGCGGCCCGAGCCGTGGCGCACTGAGCTGTGGCTGGGGCTCCCCTATGCCACAGAGATGACCGTGGACGAGCTACGCGCGGTGGTGGCCTATGAGCTCATCCTCGCGGAGCAGCGCCGGTCATGGCTGGTCGACGCGCTGTACGAGGTTTGGAGCCACCATTTGGCGTGGATCAGGTCAGGGAAGCAGGCCCCGGAGCCGTTCCTGGTGGAGGTCGGCACCGTGGTGGAGGCGGTGATTCGAGAGGCCGACCAGGCAGGTGTCGGCGTGGCTGGCCCCGAGGTGATGGGTTCGGCGCTGCTGCGCGGGGCGATGATCACTGGTTCCTTCACGTGGTTCGCCACAAGGTATATCGGGCCGCTTGTGGAGCGGCGCAGCTTCGCGACGGACCTGTATGCCGGATGGCGCTGGAAGCTGCGCAGCGACAGCCTGCTTGACCGCGGCTGGCCACGGTTTCGGCCGTTCGTGCTGGAGGACCCGCGGCCGGCCTGCTCCTGGTCCAACCGGATCAGCGCGATCGGCGGGAGCATGGATACTCCACCACAGCCCGCGCAACAGGTGTTGCTGTCTGGCCTGGCCGAAGCCGTTGAAGGGCGATTCAGCAGGTATGTCGCACAGGCGCTGGCAGGACGACACCTGGCTGCACGGGCCACCCGGTTCCACGATGTTCCCCCAGATGTGTGGGACGGCCCGGTACGCCGACAGTTGGAGCAGGTCGTAAGCGCGACCGCAAGGCTCCTCGGAGAGGCGACGGCGACGGCCCAGGATGTGGTCGCCGTGGTTCGCGCGGGACGCGCCGGCGAGCTGACATGGGACCACCGGGATTGGATGTGCACGCACGCCACGCCGGCCGTGTGCGCACTGTTCCCCGTGATCCACCACGCGCTACGAGCCGCGGGCTACGAATATGACCACCCCTTGCGGCAGCGCGAACTGGTCGGTCGGGACGGCGACCGCCTCGACGTGGCACAGCTAGCGGAGCGCATCGAGCGCGGCGAGCTGCCGCCACCGTTGCGTGAGCTTCTGAAGGGATAGGCGGCCTCGCCGCCCCAGTTACTGCCACCACCTACGCGGCGGCACGAAGGTGGCTGAACAGCCCTTCGGGCAGCCGGTCGAAGCGGCCAGGCCCGGCGCGATGACCATCGGCGCCTCGGCGAGCAGGCGGGCACCCCATTACCGGTACGACCTGGTGATCGACTTGTCGTGTATCCCCGGGACGGGCTAATGCAACAGACCCCGCCCGCCTCAGCGCAGCAGGACGAACGCGTCCACCTCGACCCGTGGCCGGCCGGATGTGCCGACCACCCGGACCGTCACCCTGTGGGTGGCGGTCGACGCCCAGGACCGAGTGAAGACGATCCTGGCCGGCTGGACCGTGCTGGCGTAGAGGTCGACGGTTCGGACCAGGACCCCGTCGACGTACACCGACGCCTGGCCGCGGGTGGGCCCGCGGACGGCCACCCAGCCGACCGAGCGCATGCTCGCGGTGAAACTGGCCTTGGCACCTGCCTGGGTGGAGCCTCGGACACCGCCGCCCGAGGCGCCGGTGACCGCGTAGCTGCGCCACGTGCCGGACCAGGTCAGGGCGCCGGACGACTCCTGGTGCAGCCCGACGCCGAGCACGGGCCCGTACCGCCAGCCGCTCCACAGCCCGGCTCGGTCGACGGCGCGGACCCGGAAGCGGTAGCCGTGCCCCGGCGACAACGAGCGGGCGACCGAGGTGGCCAGCGGGCCGGAAAGGGACAGCCTCGCCCACACGCCGCCATCGGTGCTCTGCTCCACCTGATAGCCGGCGACGCCGCTGGTGGCGTCGCCGGCCGACCAGCTCACCTGGGCCGGGACGAGGCTGCCGACCGAGGCCCCGGCCTTGATCACGGCGACCGGGGCGGCCGCCGCCGGCGCGACCGTGTCCAGCACGATCGTGTCCTGGTAGACCGCTGACCAGTTGCCGGCGCCGTCCCGGAACTGGGCGTAGACCGACCTGGTCCCGTTCGCCGTCGACCCGCCGTATGCGGAGTCGGCCAGGGACCAGGGCTGCGGCGTGGCCGTCCACGCCCGGGAGGAGCCGTAGGTGAGCAGTCCACCAGACGTCTCCGGCCGGTTCGAGATCCGCACCTCGGCGACACCCGTCGAAGTGTCCGAGGCGGGTAGGGATAGCGAGACGGCCGGCGTCGCTGTGTACGCCGCGCCGCCGTTGATCGTCACCGATCCGGTGGGCGGCAACGAGTCGCCGCCATTCCCGGCGAGCTCGTAGGCGCCCATGTCGATGACGGCAACGCCATCCCCGTTGCCGTCGGCGATCCGTGGCATGCCCGCCAGGTCGGTGGCAGGCAGCCAGCCCGCGCCATAGCCGGTAAACCCCTCGTCGATCCCGGGTGCGGAGCTGCGGAGGCGGAAGTCGCCGGGCATGCTCGAGCCGTCGACGAAGCCCGGATCAGCCGCCACCACGCCGGAGGAGCCTGGTGGCACCCCGCACGGTCCGGACTCGCCGGAGTAGAGCGGAGCCGATCCACCGTTCCAGACCAGGTCGTCCGACATCGACCACGGGTCGGGGAACGGGCCCGTGCAGCGCAGCACCGGCGAACCGGCGGGTGCGGTGAGCACGCTGCCGGCAATCGCGACCGACTGGCCCCACAGGGCGATCGCAGGCCCCTGGTTCCGTGCGATCGTGTTGTTGAGCACGTACGCCGCGGCGCCCCAGTTCGACGGGCCGGTCGGCACGCTGCCTGCGATCCCGCCGGCGCATTCTGTGCAAAGCGAACCCGCGCGCTTGCCGCCGATAGATACGTCGTTGTCGACAATGAGGTTGCCCACGATCTCCGCGGCGTTGTAGTTGACCAGGTACAGGCCGCCGCCTTCCTCGGCGTGGTTGTTTCGGATCACGTTGTTCTCGACCCGGACTTGGCCGGCGGCGTACAGGCCGATGCCGCCGCCCTTCCACTGCGTGTTGTTCTCGATCTGGTTGCCCCGGATCACGGCCATGCCGTCGGCTGCGTCGCCTTGGATGGTGATGCCGCCGCCCACGGGGTAGTAGCAACCTTGCACGTGGTTGTCGCGGATGCTGTTGCGCTCAATCAGGGGGGCGCCGAACTGGACGTTGACCGCGCCGCCGCTGCAGAGGGTGGTGCCTGTGACGATGTTGCCGATGATGGTGGGGGCGGTCTCCCAGATGAATATGGCGCCCTCGGGATATGGCCACTCCTGCGGGCCCCTTCCACCGTTGCGGATGGTGAACCCCTCGATCGTTGCCGCTCGGGTCTCGCCGTTCATGACACGCAGCACAGGAGCGATCCCCCCGCCGTCGAGCACCGTGGCTTGGGGCCCTGTGGAGGACCGCAGGATGAGGTCCTTGCCGCGGAGGATCAGGTTCTCCTGGTAGGTCCCGGGCCCTACAAGGATGGTGTCGCCCGAAACGGCCCGGTCGATCGCCGCCTGAATTGACTCACCGGCGGAGACCTGGATGATTTCCGCGCCCGCCGCCGGTGTGAGCGCCCACCCCGCTGGGATCGTGATCATTGCAAGCGTCGCGGCCATCACGATGCGGCGCAGGTGGGACCGGAAGCAGGAAAACACAGCAGCTATCCCCCGAATTGGGATATATGGACAGGCGAGCTGATTCTGCGCTCTGGGGCCTAGCATGTCGAGCACCGAAGGCTTCCATCCCATTGCCGCGCTGGCGAACGGCGCCTGGGCCGGCTCACCACTGGGACGTCGTGGGGTCGGGCCACGCAACGTGGAACCGGCCATGTCGGCACGGGCCACGTCGTGATCAACCGGGGGTGAGGCGCAGCGCGAACGCGGTCTACGAGTTGATGGTCAACTTCGTGGTGGGTGAGGTGCCGGCAGCGTGGTCAGCGTCCGCGGGCGGGTGTCTCCGGGATGACGGTCTCCGACTGGGTGACCGTGGCTGCCGCTCTGGTCGGTGCCGTAGTGGGCGGTGCCATGGCCCTGGTGGGCGCGATGTTCGTCGGGCGCCGGGAGCAACCGCGGGCGACGAGAATGCGATTGCTCGAGGCGCTCGATGTCCTGCGGAGCGCGAGCCTGGCGCATCCAAACGAACTCGCGATGGTAGATCTCCGCGAGGTCCATCGGGCGGCTGCCTGGTGGAGCTTCGCCGGCCCGCTCTCCCAGCGGCTCTCCCTGCTAGACGATTGATTCCAAGGGGTCAGTGATCGTAGGCGACCAGTGACCGCAGGGTCGGCTGGCCGGTCTTGTGGTTGTGCCAGACCGCGGCCGTGAGGGCCAGGATGCGCTGCAAGACCCGAACC
>WNGJ01004640.1_pt1 | contig 14326 bp, 10 predicted proteins | sample 5400611 | NCBI WGS metagenome assembly WNGJ01 (sample SAMN13153375, study PRJNA577476) | soil metagenome | isolation source: 40 cm soil or saprolite under Garry oak tree replicate 1 | place: USA:California | collected 2016-06-15 | reverse complement strand
TTCGAAGCGCTGCGCTCTCAGATGCTCGGCTATGACAGTGACCCCAGCGATGCCCGGCGACTCCTGGGCGAACAGCGCGCGGTATACCAGCTCATTGAGGCTACGGACCAGGCATTGCTGCACGCTGAGAACGAGCTGCTCTCCATCTTTGCTGACATCTGCTTGCTGTTCCGCCGTGAGCTCGACCCGGCTGAGGCCAATGCGCGGGGAGAGCAGGTTCACAGCGCGGAGCATGACTTGCTCGCTTATCTCCGTTCTCGCGATACCCGTGTAGAGCGGCTACCGATGGAATTCGTTGCGAACCTGCAACGGGCGCTTGCTCACTATGGTCTGAGAAGTCTGGAGCCTTCGCCCGCACTTAACGAGAGCTTGCTCCTCATGTACAAGTCGCATCAGCAGGTCAATCAGCACCTGGCCACGGTCATCGCCATGCTTGAGAGGCGCCTGGAGCATGTTGATGAGCTAGCTTTCCTGGCCACCGCAGAGATGCATCTCGTCCTCGACCGGCTACTCCTGGCGATGCGGGAACGCTATCCGGCGGTGTACGACCTCGCGCGCGAGGTCCGCTATCGTTACTTCGAGAAGCCACTCTTCGAGTCAGCCAGGGAAAGGGTCTATGAAGAGGTGCAGTCGCACCTCTCCTACGTTGCTGCACATCCCGGCACCCCGAATCGCGACGAGCTGATGAACTCCCTCGTAGCCTGCCCGCAGCCTTTACAGAACCTGCTCACGCGCCGCTTCTCTGAATCAGGAGTCGAGATACGTCTCTTCATGCTCGAGGTCCTCACCCGCCGCTACTATCGTATTCGCCTCCTGGAGGACTTCGAATCCACGACCATAGACGGGCACCCATTCGTCAAAGCCGCCTACGATGATGAGGGCAGGCACGTCATCGTTGTGACCACCTTTGCTCTGTATGCCGATTTCGTCATTGCAGCAGCAACCATGTCCCACTTTGTGAGCCGCTTTTCTGCTGAGCACGATATCGTCGCGGATTTCTATACCTGGCGGTCGGAGCCCTTGCGCAAAGATGAGGCGACATCGCAGGAGATTCGCGAAGTGCTCGATCAAACCAGCTTCCCACAGGCCATCCAGCGAATCGTCGTGGCGGTAAACGCTCCTGGTAAGGACCTCGGTATGGCGAGCACGCAGCATTTCACGTACCGGCCTCGCGAGAACGGTTACCAGGAGGATTACCTCTATCGTGGGCTACATCCCATGATGGGGGAGAGGCACCACATCTGGCGGCTTGCGAACTTTCAGATCGAGCGATTGCCTTCAGCAGAGGATATCTACCTATTTCACGGGATAGCGCGTGATAATCCGAAGGACGAGCGGCTCTTCGCGCTTGCCGAGGTGCGTGATATGACACCTCTGCGGGACGAATTGGGCCAGATCCTCCAGATTCCCCACCTCGAACGCATGCTGATGGAAGCCCTGGAGAGTATCCGCCTGTACCAGTCCCACCTGCCCACCCATAAGCGCTTGCCCTGGAACCGGGTATTGCTCTATGTCTGGCCCTCACTGGAGCAGCAACCGGAGGAATTCCTGGAACTCATGCGGAAACTCTGGCCCGCTACCGAAGGGCTTGGCCTGGAAAGAATCGTGGTTCATGCGAAGATCGCAGAACCGGGGACCGGGGAACTGCGCAGCAGCATGCTGCACATCTCGAACCCCGGTGGCCGAGAACTGGTGCTCAGGGAAAGCGGGCCGATTGAAACGCCTATCGCCACACTCAGCGAATACCGGCAGAAGGTCGTGCAGTTGCGCCAGCGGGGACTTGTCTATCCCTATGAGATTATAGAAATGCTGACGCCAGAGCCAGCAGGCATCCGTACCGAGATACCTCCTGGCACCTTTACCGAATATGATCTGGATGAGGACAACCAGCTGGTGCCCGTCGATCGCCCCTATGGAAAGAACAGCGCAGGGATTGTGGTCGGGATCATCCGCAACTTCACACTCAAGTACCCGGAAGGAATGACCCGCGTAATTCTCCTCGGAGACCCAAGCCACAGCCTTGGATCGGTTGCCGAGCCGGAATGTCGGCGGATCATTGAGGCACTTAATCTTGCTGAGCGGCTCCAGGTACCGCTAGAGTGGTTTCCCCTTTCAGCCGGGGCCAAGATATCAATGGAGAGCGGTACCGAGAATATGGACTGGGTTGCCAGGACGCTGCGGCGCATCATCGAGTTCACCCAGGCCGGTGGCGAGATCAATGTGATCGTCAACGGCATCAATGTTGGTGCCCAGCCCTATTGGAATGCCGAGGCTACCATGCTCATGCACACTCGCGGCATCCTCATCATGACGCCCAATGGCGCGATGGTCCTGACTGGCAAGCAGTCCCTGGACTACTCAGGGGGTGTCTCGGCTGAGGATAACTACGGGATCGGCGGGTACGAACCCATAATGGGTCCCAACGGCCAGGCGCAGTACTTTGCCCTCGACCTCAGCGTTGCCTGTCACATACTGATGCGGCATTACGATTACACCTATGTGCTGCCAGGTGAGCGCTTTCCACGCCGCGCGCACACCGAAGACCCGGCAACACGCGATGTGCGTGACTTTCCGTATTTCAGCACGCGTCCCGAGGACAGCGATTTCACCTGCCTGGGTGACCTGTTCTCTGATGAGAAGAATACCGGTCGCAAACGGGCATTCGACATCCGAACAGTCATGGCGGGCCTGATTGATACCGATCATCAGCCGCTCGAACGCTGGCATGAGATGCGCGATGCGGACACGGTCGTGGTATGGGACGCGCATCTTGGGGGCTACCCAGTCGCAATGCTCGGTATTGAGTCCCGACCTCTTCCCCGGCGCGGCTTCATCCCTGGCGATGGACCGCAGCAGTGGACGGCAGGAACGCTGTTTCCGCTGTCAGCCAAGAAGGCAGCACGAGCCATCAACTCGGCAAGTGGCAACCGGCCGCTCGTCGTGATCGCCAACCTTTCAGGGTTCGATGGCTCACCGGAGTCACTGCGTAACTTAGTACTTGAGTATGGGGCCGAGATTGGCCGGGCGATCACCAACTTCAAGGGGCCGATCGTCTTTTGTGTGGTCTCGCGCTACCACGGTGGCTCTTTCGTCGTCTTCTCTAAGGCGTTGAAAGAGAACCTCGAGGTTGCTGCCGTGGCAGGATCATACGCCTCGGTTATCGGCGGGGTCCCGGCCGCTGCGGTCGTCTTCGCTCGCGAAGTCGATACCCGGACAAAATCCGATCCACGCGTGAAGGCGTTGCAGGAGCAGCTCGTGCAGGCAGACGATACCCAGAAAGCCTCTCTTCAAGTCAAGCTGAATGAGATCAGCTCAACGGTACGGTCAGAAAAGGTGGGCGAAGTAGCCAGCGAGTTCGATCACATCCACAACGTGCAGCGGGCGCAGCGGGTTGGCTCCATTGACCACGTGATCCCGCCAGAAGCCATTCGTCCCTACCTCATTGAAGCACTGGAACGTGGTATCGAGCGGGAACTGCAGCGAACCGCTGGGTGAAAGTTCAGGAGGGACGCTTGCGCCGCCCTCCGTTCCCCTTAAGCACATAGACCCTGTTATCAGCGCTGAGTGAAGCTTTCTCTACAAATGGGCTACGATGCCGATCATCCTCTAGCCGAGGGAGAGGTTGGCAAGGTCGGCGTCGCATTCCTCACGGGTTAGGTGCAAGTTTCTAGTATTTGGCCATAGCAGGTTGCAAGGCTGGTCTGGTGATTCATCATACTTCGACTTGGTCGCGTTGTCTCGCGCGTAGCAGGTGATAGACCAGGAGAAGCTGGGTTAGTGCCAACGGATGGCTATGCCGACTATCCCGTGTTTGGGAGTCGGAGTATTGACCAAGGTCTGCAAGTGAGGCAGCACCACACGCATCCAGGTGATCTAGAATACAACGCTCTAAGGCACGGGCTGGCTCATCAGGGATGGAGCCATCTATCTCCAGGTACTCGACGGCTCGACCATCCTCGCGTCCCAGGGTCGAACGCACACAACCCGATTGGTCTTCGGCAATGACCTCGCTCAAATCGGGATGATGCAGTGTCCCATGCAAGGTCAGATGTACATTGAGATGCGCGTCACCATCTTGTTCAGGGTTAGAAGACACGCCTGGAAAAAAAGAGATCACTACATCCGCATGATCTCGCTGTGGTCGGATGTACGCCGCCGAATCATGCTCACGGAGTGCGAGTTCGCGTAACACCTCTTCTTGCGTATACCCACGCTTTGCCGTATCACGGCGAATTTTCCAGCGCCACCTCAATTCCTCGGGTGGGTTAAGAAAGACGCGAACACTATAGGCATTGCGCATCTCTTGCCAATACATTCCGAGCAGACCCTCAACAATGAGGTAGTGATGCGGGACAATGTATTGCGGAGGCCCAAAATCACCCAACTTATGGTCGTAGTGTGGTTTTAGGATGGCTTGTCCGGCACGCAGCAGTCGCAGGTGCTGTGCCATAATATCGAGATAGTTGCATTCAGGGTTCAATGGGGTGATACCAAATGCCTTGCGCTGCATGCGATTATACCGATGGTAGTCGTCCGTACAGAGTACCGCTACATTCTCGACGCCCAAAATCTGCGCGATGCCTCGACTCAGCGTCGTCTTACCCGCAGCACTATCCCCAACTATTCCCAGGATGATGGGTCGCTTAACCCCCACAAGAGTAGGACGCTTAACCCTTACAAATGGTGCAGCCATAACGTTCTCCAAACTCCTTGTACCGCAAGGCCCTGGTTGGTCACCAGGTGCCAGTATCACTTGCCAAGATATCCTCGCTCACAATCGTCTTACATGGAATGCCAGCCCTTCGCTACCGCTGTGCTTGAGGTGTCTTTCACGCCAGGTCCGCACGCAACGCTCTGCTCTATTGATGGATTACACAAAGCTGATACGGCTGGCTTCTCAAAAAAAGTCGGGCTTATCTGTATAAGCTGGCTAGTGCCTATGATATAATGGTACTTGACAGGTTACATAAGAACAAGTCGCAATTTCCTATGCTTAGCATAGATTAGAGTTTATGAATGAACTGGTCACGCCTTGACAGCCTCACCATACGCCAGCTTCGAGTGTTTTGCACTGTCTCACGACTCCTGAGCTTTACGCAAGCTGCGGAAGAACTTGGCTGCAAACAACCTACTGTATCGGCATTGGTAGCAGAACTGGAACGAGCGACGCAGCTAACCCTTCTAGAGCAATGGGGGAAGCGCCTCGCCCTAACGGATGAAGGTCGTGCACTCTTTGCGCACGCTCAACAAGTCGTTGCGGCAGCGGATGAAGCATCGAGGGAAATGGAGGAGCTACGTGGAAGCGCCTCGCTTGAGGCTGTACCATTACGTGTCGCTGCAGATACAACGGTGGGGACCTATGTTTTACCCCATCTCCTGGGCGCCTATCACCGGCGGCGATCAACCGTCGTTCTCAAGCTACGTGTAGCTAACCGCGCTGAAGTTCGCGCTTGCTTGCTAGCAGGGGAGGCGGATCTCGTCATAGCAGGTCGACCTCCAGCGGTTGACGGGCTCGTGGCCGAGCCATTCCTGCCTAATCCATTAGTGGCGGTTGCGTCTCCTGACCACGTATTAGCCACATATGCGCATGTGCCGTTGGCTCGCCTTGCAGAAGAAGTCTTCCTCCTCCGCGAGGAGGGCTCGGGTACGCGGGCTGCCGTGGAGGAGTTGTTCGAGGTAGCAGGGATGCCACTCAAGATCGGAATGGTACTCGGACATGTTGAAGCAATCAAACGGGCGGTTATAGCAGGTCTGGGTGTGAGCGTCATTTCAGAGGTGGCAGTGAAGCGCGAAGTTCGTTATCGTACACTCGCTATCCTACAAGTAGAACATTTCCCAATCCAGCGCCGCTGGTATATCGCGCGTCTTGCTAAGCGGCCCTTGAGTGCCAGCGCTGCCGAATTCATCGCGTTCTTGCGCGAATATTGGTTACGGAATGAATGATGTATCATTCGCCAGCCTGACAATTATTGGGAATCGCTCCCGTTTTGCAAAAAGAGCTGCCGAAGGGCAGTTGCAGCCAGTGATAGCCTCCGGCCTTTCAAGTGGACAACATACCAATGTCGTTTTAGTGGAAACCCCTGTACATTCAGCATGATCAGGTCGCCGTTGGCAATTTCAAGTTCGACTGACTCCCAGGGTACCACAGCGATCCCCAACTCGGCGATTACCCCTTCCTTGATCGCTTCGATGCTGCTCAATTCTATACTGGCCTGCAAGGGCATACCTGCATGTGCGAAGTAATGCTCTGTATCTAGCCTTGTAGTGGACCCTTGTTCGCGTAGCAGGAACGTTTCCTTTTGCAGATTTTGCACTGTCACTGTTGAGCATCTCGCCAGCCGATGGGATGGTGAAGCCACGACCACCAATTTGTGGGGCATCAAAAACTCTACAACGAAACGGTCTTGCTCCTCGACAAGGCTCATCACCGCCAGGTCTACCTCGCGGGAGAGTATGCGTTCTTCAATGGAATGACGTTCAGCAACCATGAGCGTGACGTGGACTCGAGGGTAGAGAGTATGGAAGGCTCCAAGCAATGGAAGTACAACGTAGGTAGCAGCATTCGTGCTTGCGCCAACCAAAACGCTTCCCCGTCCAAGTGTGTGAATCTCGTTCACTAGAGGGGCGGTTTCAGCAAGCAGGGCGAGGATCCGTTCGGCATGGAGTAGGAATTTTTCGCCTGCAGAAGTCAGCAAAATACCTCTACCACTGCGGGTGAAAAGTCGCAAGCCCAGCGCCAGTTCAAGTGTCCTGATCTGCTGGGAGACAGCGGGCTGAGAGAGATAGAGAGCCTCAGCAGCCTTCGTATAGCTGAGACAATGTGCTACAATGCGAAATACCGTAAGCTGATGCACTGTGAAGTCTTGATGCTCATATATTATATCCATATGCAAATCGTAGCATGCAGAGTACGAAAAGAAAAGCTTCTCTAAAACTCCTCATTCTGCAATAGGGCTAAAGCTATTTACAGCCATCATAAAAGGGAAGTGGCATGAAAGCATGGAAGTCAAAACGCAGCCTTGTTAATATAAAGTCCAATCTATGGAATTGATAGCAAACTGCTACTACAACTAATAATTTTGCCATGCTATACTTCTCGTAGCGAGAGTAATACATACTAGCGTGAGGAGAAATCAGCATGATAATAGAGGTCCAACCCGAGCAGAAGAGCCGCTGGGCATCCGGAGTCATCCCCTACGCCCAGATGGGCTACTGGAGACCCGACTATGAACCGAAAGATACAGACATCCTTTGTGCATTTCGTCTGGTGCCTCAAGAGGGCGTAGATCCTGTTGAAGCTGCGGCGGCTGTCGCTGGCGAGTCTTCAACTGCCACCTGGACCGTGGTCTGGACCGATCGTTTGACAGCATACGAGGACTACCAGGCCAAAACCTATCAAGTCGTTCCAGTTCCTGGTACAGATCAGTACATTGCATTCATTGCCTACGATTTGGACTTGTTTGAAGAGGGATCTATCGCGAACCTGACCTCCAGCATTATTGGCAATGTATTCGGCTTCAAGGCGCTGAAGAGCTTGCGCCTGGAGGATATGCGCATTCCGCCGCACTATGTGAAGACCTTTCAAGGCCCGCCCCATGGAATCGTTATGGAGCGTGAGTATCTCGATAAGTACGGTCGCCCGTTGCTTGGGGCTACGACAAAGCCAAAACTTGGTCTTTCTGCTCGTAACTATGGTCGTGTGGTGTACGAGGCCCTTCGTGGTGGCCTGGACTTTGTGAAGGATGACGAAAATATTAACTCCCAGCCCTTCATGCGCTGGCGCGACCGCTTTCTCTATTGTATGGAGGCCGTCAATAAAGCCAGTGCTGAGACCGGTGAGGTCAAAGGCCATTACCTCAACGTCACTGCTGCGACGATGGAAGATATGTACGAGCGTGCCGAGTTTGCCAAGGAACTGGGAAGTATCATAATCATGATCGACCTCACCATTGGCTACACCGCGATCCAGTCCATGGCGAAATGGGCACGCAGGAATGGTCTGATTCTACACCTGCACCGGGCAGGCCATGCTACATACACGCGCCAGAAGACGCACGGCGTATCTTTCCGCGTGATTGCCAAGTGGATGCGCCTGGCGGGAGTCGACCACCTCCATGCTGGAACCGTCGTTGGGAAGCTGGAAGGTGATCCGATGATCGTGAAAGGGTACTACAAGACACTGCGCGACTCGAAGTATGACGCCGATCCCTCCCTGGGTCTGTTCTTCGAGCAGGATTGGGCGTCTTTGCCAGCGGTCATGCCTGTTGCCTCAGGTGGTATTCATGCGGGACAAATGCATCAACTGTTGCACCACCTGGGTGAGGATGTGGTACTCCAGTTTGGGGGTGGTACCATCGGTCACCCGCAGGGCATCGCTGCCGGTGCAACGGCAAACCGCGTGGCTGTGGAAGCCATGATTCAGGCGCGGAACGAGGGGCATGACCTTATGAATGAGGGACCGGAAATCCTTGAGAAGGCAGCGAAGTGGTGTGGTCCATTGCGCGTTGCACTCGAACTCTGGAAGGATATCACCTTCAACTACGCATCGACCGACACACCTGATGTTATGCCAACCCCGAATTACTAGCAGAGCGGAGAGGAGTAATCGACATGGCTTTTCATCTAACCCAGGGAACGTTTTCTTTCCTACCCCCTTTAACTGATACCGAGATCAGAATGCAGGTAGAATATTGTCTGGGCAACGACTGGCCTATCAACATTGAGTTCAGTGACGATCCCCATCCGCGCAATGCCTATTGGGAGATGTGGGGACTGCCGATGTTTGACGTGAAGGATCCGGCGGCGATCCTCTACGAGATTAACCAGTGCCGTAGAGCCAACTCAAATCATTATATCCGCGTGGGTGCATACGACCGCAGGAAAGGCCGCCAAACCCTTGCTCTCTCGTTCATTGTGAACCGACCACCTCATGACCCAGGCTTCGCTCTGTCTCGCCAGGAGTCGCATGATCGCACCATTCGTTATACCCTCCATAGCTATGCGATGGACAAGCCCAAGGGAGAGCGGTTCACGGATACTTCCTTGCAATCAGATGAGAAAGATGCGGCCGCATCTTTCTAGCTGCCTCTCGTTCTACTTGAGTGCGCACACTAGATGCGCAGCAGCGTTTCTGCACGCATATAAAGGATGACCAAAGCTTGACCCTCTGTATACTGGACAATAAGCAACCAGAATACACTTCGCTAGAGATGGCCGTTACTATTGTCCAGTAGTCTGCTGAGGGAGCTAAGCATAACTAACGAGATCGTACTTGCCCTTGTAGGCTCTGAAGGAGACCATAGACATGATTCCACTTGCTCAATCCGGGGAACCTGGCGATATTATTGATCCAGTTCTCGATGGTCCCGATGATGACAGTGCGGATGTATCAGCCGTTCTTCATGAGTCACAGGTCATGGAAGTGCTGCAAAAACTTGATCAAGAACTTGTAGGGCTTACATCTGTGAAGACACGCATTCACGAAATCGCGGCTTTGCTCCTCATTGATCGGATGCGCCGTAGCTTAGGCTTGACGGCGCGGCCGCCCTCTTTGCACATGTCCTTTACAGGTGGGCCGGGTACTGGTAAGACAACGGTAGCCATGGGCATGGCTACTATCCTGCATCGGCTCAACTGTGTACGCAAAGGGCATCTGGTGGCGGTGACACGCGACGATTTGGTTGGTCAGTACATCGGTCATACTGCGCCGAAGACTAGAGAGGTTCTCAAAAGGGCGATGGGCGGTGTACTCTTCATTGATGAGGCCTACTACCTCTACCGTCAGGAAAACGAACGCGATTATGGGCAGGAAGCCATCGAGATCCTCTTGCAGGTGATGGAGAACCAGCGCGAAGATCTCGTTGTCATTCTCGCAGGCTACAAGGATCGCATGGAAACCTTCTTCCAGTCCAATCCAGGAATTAGTTCGCGCATTGCCCATCATCTGGATTTCCCTGATTACTCACTTGATGAGCTTCTTGCGATTGCGCAACTCATGCTCGCGGAGCAAATGTACCGTTTTAGTCCAGAGGCCCTTAAGGCGTTTGAAGCTTATCTCAAGAGGCGGATGCAAATGCCTCGCTTCTCTAACGCTCGTAGCGTGCGTAACGCTATAGATCGGGCACGTCTACGCCAGGCCAATCGTCTTGTCGCCAAAGGTGGAATCATCTCTAAGGTGGATCTGATGACCATTGAGGCTGAAGATATATTGGCGAGTCGTGTGTTCACAGAGAATATGCCAGACGACGAGCAACAGCTTGATATCTCTCAGGATGCCAGTAGATCTCATGGCCCTAACGCGACAGCATAAGGTTCAGCCTGGATTTGTGACTGTTTTGTAATGTGAAGCAGTACAGCTGTTACGGTATTGTGAGGCCAATGTTACATAATTTCTTTAACAGAGTGAAGTAGTGTACTCACTTGTAGTTGAGATAGTTGGTGATCTCATGGAAAAACTTGCACTTCAAGTTAAATTATGCGGTAACGGTAATTACACACAATATCTCATGATGGGCATACCTACGGGTCACAAAATAACAGTCGTATGTTGTGAGTATGGAGTACCATGTTGTGATTAGTAGGGTAGTAGAGAATATGGCACGTGGCGGTGCCATTCCTTCCCAGGACGAGGAGGTCCGCTATGATCGCAAGAGATATTATGACCAGCAACGTCTATACGATCTCTCCAGAGGCAAGTGTGCAGGAAGTTGCACAACTACTGGTTCAGAAAAATATTAGTGGTGTGCCTGTTATCGACAAAGATGGTAAGATCATTGGTATCGTCACGTCAGCCGACATCATTGGTAAAGTCAATCGAGAAGGTCTGTGTGTTGCTGATATTATGACTCCCGAACTCATTTTTGTCGATGAAGAGACACGGGTTGGCGAGATTGCCATGCTACTTGTCGAACGCAATATCAAGCGTGTCCCGGTCATGCGGAATGGCAAGTTAGTGGGTATTGTTTGTCGCGCAGATATTGTCCATGCAGTCGCACAAGGACACTTGATCATCAGGCATTGGTAGCAGAAAAGACTATCATTCCGAGCGGGCCGCGAGCCAGGAGTCAATGTGTGGCCAGGTAAACTTCAGCGCACCACTTCCTGCCATCATACCAATGTGACCTCCTTTCACTTTCAGCAGGAATTGATCCTGGCTGCTGACCTTCGTCATGATGCTTTCCGATTGGCAGGGCGGCGAGATATGATCGGCTAGTGCGATCACATTGAGCAGGTTGGCATGGATGCGACTGAGATCCACTCGCTCGCCACGAATGACCATCGTTCCCTGAATGAGCCGATTCTCCCGGTAGAGCTCCTTGATGAGCTGCAGATAGGTTGCCCCGGCCATGGGGATGAGATCGGTGACCCAGGTGTTCATAGCGTGCCACGATTCCACAAGACGGGGGTTATCCAGGTTGTCCCACAGCGTCAAGTAGGAACCGATATAGTTCTCGACCGGCTTGAGCGCCTTGGCTCCGTAGTCGATCATCTGGCCGGGTACGTTGCCGAATGCGCCGACAATCTTGTCGGGATCGAAGGATTGGTCGTTCACCCAGCGCACAAAGCCCCCGGCCTTCTTGTCGGTGAAATCCAGAGGCGCTGTCAACAATATGAGGTTTTTGAGTCCATCATCTGGTCGCAGAGCGGCGTAGATCGTCGAGAGGATCGCACCGATGCACCAGCCCAGCATGGTAAACTCATCGCAACCTGAGACCGCTTTCATCTTGCGGATGGCGCGTGGCAGGTAATCCAGCACATAATCATCGAACTTCAGTTCTTTATCTTCGAGGCCAGGTGCTCCCCAGTCAAGCAGGTAGATATCATAGCCTTGCTTGACCATATACTCTATGAAACTGTTGCCCAGCCGCAAATCAAGGATATACGGCTTGTTCATGAGCGCGAAGACGAGAAACAACGGCACCTTGTGCCGCTGCTCGGCGGGGACGACGGGAATATAGCGGTACAGTTTGGCCTTGTTGAGTGTCCAGATCACTTGTTTAGGTGTCTGGCCAACCTTTGCCCTGCTGGAACTTACCCGTAACAAGGTATGAGTGTTCTCTTCGATTCGCTTCAATTCGTCTTGGAGAGCGGCTGGGGTCGTGGGTAATGGTGAGACGGACATTAGCGAGCCCCCTTTGCTTTTGCTGAAGTGTTTGTTACAGGATTTGACACAGAGACTGCCTTTATGGCGCGTAGGATGTCATCCAGCTTGGCATCCTGATCGTCCAGACGAGTCTCAATGTTGGTCAGGCGCTCCGCCAGACTCGTCATGTCGGTTCGCATCGGCATGTTCAGTCCAGCCAGTACCTGGGTCATCATTATATCGATAATGCGTTGGAACGGTTGTGATAATGTCAAATAGGTGTCTAACCACTGACCTGTTGCCTGGCTGTAGGCCTCCGAATTGACCAGGTCGATCATCATCTTGGACCAGCTTTCCAGGCTGGCATCACGCATCGATTTCCAGGTTTTCAGGCTGGCGTCGCGCATCGTATTCACGGCGTCAAATGGATCAAGTGGATTGTTCGTTTCTGCTTGATTGCTCATGGTAGTTAATAGTTCCTTTCCTTCCAGTTAGCTCGCCTCATGTTCACTAGCTTTAGTGTATCTTCTGGCCACTTCGCGAATGAGGACACTCACACTTCTCCAGGTAAAAGCATAGCCTGCTGAGATCTCAAATCCGTCACAACCACCCTCTCCTCTCCTCACAAACCTGTCTCAATTTGCCCTTACATTGACTGCCAATAGCGGCTTTTGCAAGTTAGCTTGTAGAGCCGACCGAATCGAAACGAACAAAGTAGTACCCGGATTCGTACCAAGAAACATGCTCTAATCCGTTTGAGATGCTAACGTGATTGTAAAGCGCTGCAAGGTGATCAAATTGTGTGGCCAGGACACTACACTTCGTAGTAGATTGAGTGTGTAGATTGATCAAACGCTGGAATTGAGCTGGAGCATTTCAGTGGCAGCTCACATCTGATCGCTCGTGAACCGAAGAAAACGGAAGGAGAGCGCCATCTTCCTCCAGCTCACAAGGAGGCATTAACATGCTTATACAACAAGAGAAGAAGCCACCTGTCACCTCTCACTATACAGATGTGCAATTGCTCGCAGGTGCAGAGGAGGGAGTGGAGGTAAGACAACCAGGGATCGCATTACGGATAGGAACAGCTATTGATGCGGGTATAGAACGTAAACTGTGGCCCAACGAAGATACGCTCGCCGTAATCCACGAGGCCATCCCTTCTGCCTCGTCGAAGCCGTTTGTTCTCCTCACTGTAGCAGACGGCATGGGGGGACAAGGGCACGGACAAGAAGCGAGTCGGCTCGCAGTTCAGTCCCTGACCGAGTATGTAGCTGGTTCACTCTGCTCAAAGCAGGGGACGCCACAGACCTTTCTCTCCTTGCTCGAAAAAGGTGTACAGTATGCCAATCGGGTGGTGTATCAGCGCAACTGGGAGCAGAGAACCGAGATGGGAACGACGATGACGGCATCCTTGATAGTTGATACCACGGCCTATGTGGCGCACGTTGGCGATAGTCGGTTCTACCTCTATCGCGAACCCGGTGGATTGTCGCAAATCACGCATGACCACTCGCTCGTCGCCGCTCTCGTGACAGCAGGAACCATCCAGCCGGAAGACATCTATACCCATCCCATGCGCAATCTCATCTATCGCTGCCTGGGCGAGAAAGCGAGCGTGGAGGTGGACGCCTGTGCCGTACAGCTTGTTGCTGGTGACATTCTGCTGTTTTGTACTGATGGGCTGTGGGAAATGGTGCGCGACCAGCAGATTGCCGCCATCTTGACCTCACCCATGCCTGATCCTTCGCAGACCGCGCATGCACTCATGCAGGCGGCCCTGGCAGACGGAGGGGCAGACAACGTGAGCGTCATTGTCGTGCAGGTGGGCAAAGTGTAGCTCCAGGCCTGCTGCAGAGCAGGCTGTGTTTGATCTTTCTACTTGATAGCCAGGAGAAGGAGCAAGGCCATGATACCACGTTTTACGATTGGGATCGAGGAAGAGTTTCAAATGGTGGACAGACACACCGGTCAATTGAGTCCAAGCATTCAGACCATTTTGGAAAAGGGACATGCCTTCTTTGGCGAGCTCATCAAACCCGAGATGCTCCAATCGACGGTGGAAATCAACTCGGATATCTTGCCTGATATCCCAACCGCTCGTCAAGAGATGCGGGACCTGAGAGCGACGCTTGCCGCCCTGGTGGAAGAGGAGGGGTTGGCGCTGGTCAGCGCCGGCACCCATCCCACAGCAGCATGGCAGAACGAACTGAGGTCACCCTATGAGCGTTATAGCCAACTGGA
>WNGJ01010219.1_pt1 | contig 14328 bp, 13 predicted proteins | sample 5400611 | NCBI WGS metagenome assembly WNGJ01 (sample SAMN13153375, study PRJNA577476) | soil metagenome | isolation source: 40 cm soil or saprolite under Garry oak tree replicate 1 | place: USA:California | collected 2016-06-15 | reverse complement strand
CCTGGCATTCTCGACCAAATTCAAGTCTGATTACCAAAAATCTTGCATAGGTGGATTCAACTTACAGTGCAACAGTGAAATTGGTTTTCGCTCCAGCGATCGTATATAAACCCGCCGTTCCTCGCGTCCATTCTTCGCGCGTAATCTCATATGTCAAACACTAACGGCAGTAATTTTGGGTGTTGTGCTTCCGCAGTTCACCCGTTATATGCCGGCTCGCTTGATCAACTCCGCAGTCTCTCGATTAGCATCTTCAATGATCGAGCTCTCATCGAGAGTAAGCAACTTCCGGTCTTTCATTACTATTCGCCCATCGATTACAACGCTTCGTACGTCTGACGTCTGGGCTGAGTAAACCAGGGCCGAAACAGGATCGCCTGCGCCCGGTGTTGCATGTAAAGAGTCAAGATTAACTACAATCACGTCGGCCCGCTTACCAGCTTCCAAAGTTCCAAGCTGGTTTTCCAGCCCGAGAGCCTTAGCGCCATCGGTGGTGGCGATACGAAGAGCCTCTCTGGCAGAAATGACCTCCGGACCGTACATAGCCTTTTGCATCAAGGCCATGCTGCGCATCTCGGTAAACATATCGAGACGGTTATTACAGGCAGCTCCATCCGCGCCAAGCGAAACAGAGATTCCACGATCGAGCATCCGGGTGATCTCGGCGATTCCTGACCCCAGCTTCAAATTCGACGACGGACAATGGGAAACGTTGGTCCCCGTGTTCGCGAGCGTTTCGAATTCCGCCGTATTGAGGTGTACGCAGTGCGCTAAAACAACGTGACGACCGCTCAAGCCAATCGAATCGAGATAAGCGACGTTATGCAACCCAGTTTCGCTTTCAACCAGGGCGCACTCATTCCTATTTTCCGACGCATGGCTGTGCACAATGACGTTTCGTTCTCTCGCTAGTTGAGCCACGCGCAGCAGCAGCTCGCGCGTGCAGCTAAGCGCGAAACGTGGTGCAAAGCAATAGCGTATTCGTCCGTTCGCTTTGCCATCCCAGGCGTCAAGCAGTGATAACGACTCGCCGATTGAGCTTTCAGTATCTTCAAGCAACTCACCAGGCACGTCGTCGCCTTTGTCCATCATGCACTTGCCGATAGTGGCACGGAAACCCGAGTCTTCAACTACTTTGAAAACTACTTCCGTATGGTTCACAGTTTCCATAGTTAAGGCGCACGTTGTCCCGCCTTTTATCAACTCGGCAACGCCCAGTTCCGCGGAGGCCTTGATTGAGGCGGCGGTATGAGCTGCCTCCATGGGCCACACACGTTTCTTAAGCCAGTCAAGCAGCGGCAAATCGTCGGCAGCTCCACGAAATAGCGTTTGGCAAAGATGAATGTGCGTTTGAATAAAGCCTGGCAGCACAACGCAACCAACGGCGTCGATCACCATATCGGCGGTTTGGTGGCTTGTTCCGACACCGCTTATGACGCCATCCTGAATAAGCAGATCTCCGCGAACGATGGCATCTTGTTCGTCCATCGTCAGCAGCGTTCCGCCTTTAATGAGAATCGAGTTCATAGTAGGACAGGCATTCCTGCCTGTCCTCGCTTAAGACAGGCTGCTTGCCAGTCGTGCCCTCACAGTAAAGACAGACGGGAATGTCTGTCCAAGCTACCGCGGCGGATTATCCGTTCAGACCGGCCACCTGTAAAGCAGTAAAGCACTAAAGTAAGGCAATAAATAAGCGCTCGGCTGCGGTGATTGAATCCTCAGCCGAACGCTTTTTGTGATTAGAGTTAAATTCTATTTCTTGTCAGCCGTGGCCGCTTTCGCGCTCGGTGCTGTTTCGGGTTTTTCCTCGTGTACGGGCATTCCGAGTTTTATTTTCACTTCCCTCTCGATGCGTTTGAGGAGTTCCGGATTTTCTCTCAAGGACTGTTTCGAATTCTCACGTCCCTGGCCCAGGCGATCGCCCTTGTAGGAAAACCACGCCCCACTCTTATCGATAACACCCTGCGCAACGGCCAGATCGAGAACATCACCCTGGCGCGAGATGCCCTCGCCATACATGATGTCAAATTCACACTCACGGAAAGGTGGCGCCACTTTGTTCTTCGCCACCTTGACTCTGGTGCGGTTACCGACAACCCGGTCCCCGTCTTTAATGGCCCCGATACGCCTGATGTCCAATCGCATCGAGGCATAAAACTTGAGCGCGCGACCGCCTGTGGTTGTTTCAGGATTACCAAACATCACCCCAATCTTCTCGCGAATCTGGTTGATGAAGATGAAGCAGGTGTTCGACTGTGAAACTATCGCCGTGAGCTTACGCAGTGCCTGCGACATCAGGCGCGCCTGGAGACCGGGCAAGGAGTCGCCCATTTCACCATCGAGCTCGGCGCGTGGAACTAGTGCCGCAACCGAATCAACAACGATTACGTCAACTCCATTTGAACGCACCAGTGCTTCTGCAATCTCCAGCGCCTGTTCACCGGAATCCGGCTGAGAAATGAGAAGTTGATCGATTTCTACACCAAGTTTGCCGGCATAATCCGCATCCATTGCGTGTTCCGCATCAATATAGGCGGCAACTCCCCCGGCCTTTTGCGCTTCCGCGACGATATGAAGGGCCAGCGTAGTCTTGCCGGAACTTTCCGGACCGTAGATCTCGATAATCCGGCCGCGCGGCACACCGCCAACGCCAACTGCCGCGTCGAGACTGAGGGATGTGGTGGAGATCGCCGGAATATCCGAGACCTCACGCTCGCCCAAACGCATGATTGATCCCTTTCCAAATCTCTTCTCAATGTTTGCGAGCGCCGCTTCGACAGCCTTGCCGCGATCTATGTTGATTCGGTCTTCAGCCATGACATACATCTCTTTCTTCCGCTCCTTTTCTCATAAGTCCCCGGTGAATGCTCTTCTCTTCACCAGCGGATTGCGCGGAGCATAGCACACTTAGCGCGAGAATGGAACAGTGTTTCATACTTGCAACGAACGATTATTTTCCGGAGGGTTTGCGTTTCAAGGTGCTTTCTGGTGCGCAACAGCAGCCCCCTCTGCAATGATATTCAGCTTAGCTTGCGCCCAGAAAAATATAACTACGAACTAATCTGTCTAGCTGTTGCCAGTTTGTAAGAGCTCATCGAGCTTACGGCCTGTGCGCGCCTCAACCTGCTCGCAAAGCGAAGGAACTCCACCGGCAGCTTCATCTCTTGAAATCCGTTCGACACGCCACATAGGAAAGAATAGATCGCCGAAACCGACAAAAGGTTCTTCGTGCACTATCGCGCTTACCCAATCAGCAAATGCATTCAGGTCAAGGCCGCGCAAGAATACTCCAGCCTCGCTGATCTCGTCGAGCAGACCCCAACATTTCTCGCGCGGACTATGGAGAACGATTACTACTGCTGAACCGCGTCCAATTCGAGAGCCGGCATTCGGCTTTTCCTTCATTTTATTTTTGCTGCCGCGGGAATCAAACCACGTACGAATTCACCTATTTGCTGTACCAGATTCGGTTCTGCGAAGTGCTTTTCAATCCTCGCGACAATGGCCGACCCGACGACCACAGCATCGGCGTATGCCAGCGTTCCCGCTACTTGCTCGGCGCTTGAGATACCAAATCCCACGGCGACGGGCAAACTGGAAAACCTGCGTACGCGCGCCACCAGTAATTCTGCCTCGTGACTCATATTCTCGCGAGCCCCGGTCACACCTGCGCGCGAGACGGCGTATACAAAGCCACTTGCATGCGCGGCAATCATTCGCAAACGCTCGTCGGTCGAGGTCGGCGCAACCAAAAAGATCATGTCCAAATTGTTCGATTTTAAGGTCGCCGCAAATTCTTCAGACTCCTCCGGCGTCAAGTCGGTTACCAGAATTCCATCGAGACCGGCCTGTCTGGCATCGCTCGCCAGACGATCGAGGCCATATTGCAATAGCGGATTGAAATAACTGAAAAGAATTATCGGAGTATCGATTTTAGCGCGTACCCTGCTTACGATTTCAAGAATTTCCTGCAAGCCGCAGCCATGTTTGAGGGCGCGTTCGGAAGCGCGTTGGATGACCGGGCCATCTGCCATCGGATCGCTGAACGGTACGCCGAGCTCGATGACAGTAGCCCCGGAGTTAGCCAGTTCAATCAGCAACTGAGCGGTGGTTTCGAGGTTGGGATCGCCGGCGGTAATAAAGGGAATGAGGCCCTTCATCCCTTCCAGTTTCAACTGAGCAAACGCATCCTCGATCCGTCCCAAAATTCAAGGCTCCCTGGTAGGACAGGCATTCCTGCCGGTCCCTTTCGGCTGATTAAGTAGGGACAGACAGGAATGTCTGTCCTACTCTAGTCGCGTATTGGTTCCCGACTTCAGACTCTCCTGAACAGTATTAACGTCCTTGTCCCCGCGTCCCGAAAGATTCACAATCACAATCTGATCACTATTCAGTTCCGCCGCAACTTTGACGGCATAGGCGACAGCATGCGCTGACTCGAGCGCTGGAATTATGCCCTCGAGCTTTGAGAGCATTTCAAAAGCATCCAGCGCTTCGGTGTCTGATACCGAGGTGTATTCCACGCGTCCGGAGTCGTGAAGTAAGGCGTGCTCGGGGCCTATCGAAGGATAGTCGAGCCCTGCTGAAATTGAATGAGTGGCCGCAATCTGTCCCTGCGAATCTTGCAGGACGTAACTCATCGTGCCCTGCAAGACGCCTGGACGGCCGCCACCGCGCCGGTTAAAGCGCGCGGCATGTTGACCCAACTCGTCGCCACAGCCACCAGCCTCGACACCCACCATACGTACCGCTTCGTCATGCAAAAACGGATGGAACATACCAATAGAATTCGACCCGCCACCAACGCAGGCGACCAGAACGTCAGGTAATCGATTGCGCTTTTCCAGAATCTGCTGACGCGTTTCGCGACCGATGATAGTCTGAAAATCGCGCACCATCATTGGATAAGGATGCGGACCGAGTGCACTTCCAAGCAGATAATAGGTATCCTCGACATTGGTCACCCAGTCGCGCAATGCTTCATTGATAGCATCCTTGAGCGTGCGCGATCCGGCGTCGACTTCGCGAACCTCAGCACCCAGCAATTCCATCCGAAAAACATTCAACGCCTGCCGTCGCATGTCTTCGGCGCCCATGTAGACGACGCACTCTAATCCGAAGAGCGCGCAGACTGTTGCTGTCGCCACGCCGTGCTGACCGGCGCCCGTCTCCGCTATTACCCGGCTCTTTCCCATGCGTCGCGCCAGCAACACCTGGCCCAGCGTGTTGTTAATCTTGTGCGCGCCGGTATGGAGCAGATCTTCGCGCTTGAGATAGACCTTTGCCCCACCCGCATGCTCTGTTAAGCGTGCGGCGTAGCACAAAGGCGTGGGTCGACCGGCGTAATCCTTTAGAAGCGTAGCCAGCTCCGACTCAAACTCCGGATCCGCGCGCGCGCTGAGATAGGCAATGGTCAACTCCTCCAGGGGGGCCATCAAAGTTTCCGGAACATAACGCCCGCCATAGATTCCCCAGTGGCCTCGTTCATCAGGTTGTGTTTCGATTTCTGCCATTATCAGAGAGTTGCGTTGCGTACTGCAGTAACGAAGGCGCGCACTCGCGCGTGATCCTTCTGACCCGGCGCTTTCTCGAGTTGGCTGCAGGCATCAACCGCGTATGGGTGTACACGCTCGATAGCTTCGGCCACGTTTTCCCCGGACAAACCGCCGGCCAGAAAAAGTGTTGGGAAAAGATCTCTCGTCTTGCTCGCGATTTCCCAGTTGCCAAGTTTTCCGGTCCCGCCAAATGTTCCGCCATCATAGGTATCAAGCATGATCGCCTGAACCTGGTAATCGAGGACGGTCTGCGGTTTGAACTCGCTACCGGTAGCAAACACCTTGATTAGATAGCGTCCTTCAAGCGCCTGACAGTATTCCGGTGACTCTGTTCCGTGCAACTGTAACGCCGACAGCCCGGCTACCAAAGTACTGTTCTCTACAACATCGAGCGCTTCATTCACAAAGACTCCGACCGTCAAAACTTCGTCAGGCAAGCTTTTGATGATCCTGCCGGCAGTCTCCGGTTTGATATAGCGCGGGCTACGGGGATAAAAGTTAAACCCCAGCGCATCGGCGCCCGCAGCAACTGCAGCGAGCGCATCGTCAAGATTCGTAATGCCACAGATCTTAACTAACGTCATGCGCTCAGTTTTCTCCCATTAAGGCCCGAAGTTGTTGTTCGGGATCTTCAGCTCGCATTAAAGTCTCTCCCACCAGAAAACCTTTGTATCCAGCCGCATATAGCTTGCCTACCTCACTCGGATTAAGCCCACTTTCACTAATCAGAATCGCATCTGCCGGTGCAAACTGCGCAAGCTCCGTGGAAGTTTGGGTGGACACCTCGAAGGTTCGCAAATCGCGATTGTTAACTCCGATTATCGTCGCGCCGGTCGCGGCTGCTCTCTCCATCTCATCCTTAGTATGCACTTCGATAAGCGCGTCCATGGCCAATTCATCTTCCGTCAACATCCGCAGCCGCTCCAGTCTCTTGTCGTCAACTGCGGCGACAATTAACAATAACGCGTCAGCTCCCGCCGCTGCCGACTCATAAATCTGATACTCCTCGAAAATAAAATCCTTGCGCAGGATAGGAATTGAAACTGAGTCTCGGACCGTGCGCAGGTCATCCAGCGAGCCACAGAAATAGTTGGTCTCAGTTAGTACAGAAACAGCTGTCGCCCCCGCCAACTCATAACTGCGCGTCACTGTCGCCGCGTCGGCGTCTTCGCGAATCATCCCTTTTGATGGCGAACACCGTTTAAACTCAGCGATGATCTTAACGCGATCGTTACGCCGGAATGAGTCGAGAAGAGCGTGTGGCTTCACCTTGACGCGTGCTTCAAGAGTTCTCGTTCGCAGGCGCTCAATAGGCAAGGCGCGTTTTGCCGAATCGAGATCCAGGCGTTTCTTCGCGATGATCTGAGCAAGAATGTCCATTCAGAGTTGCTGCGCGCTCTTAATACTGGACGTGGAGTTTGTAGCTTGAATCAACTGCTCGAGTTTCCTCCGCGCCGCGCCGCTGTCGATGCTCTGTTCGGCGCATCTGGCGGCTTCTATCAGCGTATTCACCCTGCCACCTACGAACAATGCTGCCGCCGCATTCGCAACTACCAAATCTCGCGCTTCATCACGCCGTTCGCCTGAAAATACTTCGCTAATAGTATGCGCGTTCGTTTCTGCATCGCCACCTCGCAAATGATCAAGCGCAGCCCGTTCCAGTCCAAAATCCGCCGGCCCGATTTCAAAAGTCTTAACCTTGCCGTTCTGAACTTCAGCCACGAATGTTTTCCCAGCGAGCGTAATCTCATCGAGGCCATCTTCACCGTGGACGATCCAGCCACGCTCTGCTCCGAGTCTGGCGAGCACATTAGCCAGAAGCTCCACCAACTGCTTTCGCCACACGCCAATAATTTGCCTGGGTGCGCCGGCCGGATTGCTGAGTGGCCCCAGCAGATTGAACGTCGTGTGAATGCCCAGTTCCTTACGAATGGCAGCGACGCGCGCCGTAGCGCCGTGATAGAGGGGCGCAAACATAAAACAAATTCCGATTTCGTTCAGACAGGCTTCAGTTACCTTCGTCAAAGCCGATACGTTGACACCAAGCGCGGTCAGCACATCAGCACTTCCCGATTTGCTGCTGGCGGCGCGATTACCGTGCTTGGCGACAGCGACCCCGGCGCCGGCCGTTACAAACGCCGCCGCGGTTGAGATGTTGAAAGTCTTCACGCGGCTGGAACCTGTTCCCGCAGTATCTATGAATACTTGATGACAAGAATTAACTCGAACAGCGCGTTCGCGCAGCACCCCGGCCATGCCAGCAAGCTCGTCAACAGTTTCGCCCTTTGTTGTCAATGCGATCAATGTTGCAGCAATCTGCGCGTCGCTGGCATCTTCCGCGAGCATAGCCTCCAGAAGTCTTCCAGCTTCGTCGCGAGTAAGATTCTCGCGATGCAGCAGACGGCTTAAGAATTGACGCAGGACGTTATTGACCATTGCAGGTTTTCAGGAGAATTGCTATCGCTTCTTTTCTGCTTCGCGCAGCAGCCGGGCCATGTCTTCTCGCTTGTTTTTGGCGGCCCACGCGGATGCAGTCATGCCATCGTCATCTTTCAACGCCGGATCGGCGCCTCTTTCAATCAGCACACGCGCCACTTCCTCGCGACCGTAAACGCCGGCCCACATCAGCGCCGTTCCACCTAGTTTGTTTTTTGCGTTGGGGTTTGCACCCGCATCGAGGAGCATCCGCAGGATGTTCGCGTTGCCACGTTGCGCCGCACCATGCAGGGCCGTGTCGCCATCTTCATCGGTGAGATTGGGATTGGCGCCGCGCGCGAGGAGTTTCTTAACGGTACTCTCCTGCTCACGCCAGACGTAGCTCATTAAGACCGTCGGACCGTTTGATCCATGTGCATTCACGTCCACGTTAGGCTGGACTAGTAACAAATCAGCGATCTCATCATGCTTGTTTTGGACCGCGCGAAGGATTGCAGTGTACCCGGCGCCATCTTTAACGTTAACATCGGCGCCGCCCTGTAGCAGCGCGTTGAGAATTTCATCATTCCCGTGCCAGGCCGCCGAAATCAGTGCCGTGGCGCCGCTGCTTTCATCCCTGGCGTTTGGATTCATGCCTGCGGCAAGAAATCCATTAACGGCAATCACATCATTTGCGCCGGCCGCCGACAGAAATGATTTTTCATTGAATTCATAGCCGCGCAACTTCAAAAACTGTCTGGCTGTTTCCGGCGTGGGCTTCTTGGGAGCGGGCTGGGTGCAACCCACCAGCGTTAACACGACGCAAACGAGAAGTAATCCGCTTCCACCGCTGCTCGCCCGGTCTACTATTCTCATTGCTCGATCTATTTCTTGCACGGCGCCACTAACGCTCGATTGATGCGCACAGGTTTCGTCGGCTTCTCGCCTTCAGCCGGTGCTTTGTTAATGGCATCCGCGACTTCTATACCTTTGGTTACTCTGCCAAATGCCGAAAATTTTCCGTCCAGATGTTGGCCATCACCGACCAGTATGAAGAAATGCGTCGTGGCACTATTCGCTTCAGTAGGCCGGGCCATCGAGACAATTCCGCGAACATGTTTGATCAGACCTGGTTCGTCGGGAAGTTTACGTGTCATTCTCTTTGCCAGATCGTAGCCCCACTTTTCACTGGTAGAGAGATTGCCACCCTGGATGACAAAGTCTTTCACAACTCGGCTGAAGGTTGTCGTGTCGAGCGCGCCGGTCGCTGCCAGGTTAAGAAAGCTACGCACGTTTTCAGGCGCAACTTCGGGAATCATTTCTATCTCGATTACGCCAAGCTCAGTTTCAAGAGTTACACATTGATCGCGCATCTTTTCAACTGAGGCGCCGTCGAAAGGCTCAGGTTTGTCCACAGTGACTTCGACAGGCCGAGCGTTCGCTTTCTTCGCTGGGTCAGCTTGTGGTGGAGAGTTCTTCGGTTCCTGCGCCTGGGCGTAAATCATCAATGCAAGAATGCTGCAAAGAGCAAGCAATGAACTAAAAGAGGATAGTAACCGCCGAGAATGATTCGTAGAACGATGGTTCAACTCAAGGTGCCCTTTGTTCTCCAAAACCCCCGCAGCGGGTGGAAGCATAAAGTCTCGCACCCCAGCCGAGATGCTCGGCTGGGGACCCCGCCCTGGGGTGAAGCGGAGCGGAACCCCAGGATCAACGTTGTAAGAAAACCTGAGCACGCGAAGTGTGCGACGCCGCTGATAACCACTGCCCACCATCAATAACCAACAAGGCGCCGTTGATAAAACTCGCCGCGTCGGAACAGAGAAACAGCGCGGCTTTCTCGATATCGCTAATACGACCGAAGCGGCCCAGCGGAATATTCTTGAGTAGTTTTTCCTTAACCGGTTCGGGAACGAGGCGCTTCATTCCTTCCGTATCTTCAATCGGCCCGGGCGCAATTCCATTAACCCGGATGCCATAGCGTCCCCATTCAACCGCCAGGTTTCGCGTGAGCGCATCGACGCCGGCCTTGGCAGCGGAAACGTGAAGTTGCATTGGCGTGCCGAGATAATGGAGCGTCGCGCTGATGTTTAATATCTGGCCGCGATGTTCTTTCAACTCGGCAAATGCCGCGCGACAAACATTGAAAGTCCCTTTGAGATCGATGTCGACTACAGTTCCAAAACCATTTGGCGATAGCGCTTCGGCGGGCGCGAGAAAATTTCCGGCCGCGCCATTAACAACGATATCGATCTTGCCGAAACGCACCACCGTTGCCAGAATCGCCTCCTCAATCTGTTCGGAGTTCCTGACATCGGCCTGGATAGCAAGTGCTTCGCCGATATTTGGATTACCAGCACGCGTGTCGTTGATGGACCTTGCCGCCGGTTCAAGATGCTCAAGAGTGCGGCTTACCAAGGCAACATTTGCACCCGCTTCAGCAAAAGCCCGCGCCACGCCGCCGGTGATTCCCGTGCCGCCACCCGTCACGAATGCGACGCGACCGTTCAAAATTCCATCTACAAAGAATTTATCGGTCATGCTTAAACTACCCACCCGCGATAAACGGCCGCGACTGAACAATGTATATCTGGCCCTTCATGTAGGCCCACTCAATGTCCTGGTCCCGGCTTCCAAACACGCGCTTGATCGCACTTGCGGCGCTCACCAGTCGTCGAATCACATCGTCTGTTAGCACAACTCGCTCGCCAGTTATCGGAACCTCCTTCACTCCGCCGTTCTCATCAAACGTCAACAGACTATCTTCGTCAGAGCGCGTCAGCACCTGCACTGCGTTTGCACGTTCGCGAAAAATGATCTGCTCCGCAACCTTTTTTCCTTCTACCACTTTTATTCCCAGCCCGCGCTTGGCGCTAATGTAAATGGCGCCCTTATTATCCTTGTCGAAAGGATCGGTGGTAATCATGACGCCGGAACTTTCCGAATTGATGCCTTCCTGAATCAGGACGGCCATGAAAATCTTCGAATGATCGATGACTGCTCGCTCGCGTGCTTCGTAAGCTTCGGAGTTCCATAGCGACGACCACACTGTCTTAATGGCTTCAATTAGTTCCTGATCGCCACGAACATTGGGAACGGTCGTATACAAGCCCGCGCCGCTGAAGTTCGGCAAGTCTTCGGAGTTGGAAGAACTGCGGACAAATAAACCCTTTCCGGGAAACTCCTGATGCACACGCCGGAGGACCTGCGCACGGAGGGCCTCATCAAAGGTTCCCTGTTTGATGCGCTCACGAAGGTTTGCAAGCTGTTCCCGCCGGTAAGCAGGGTCATGCACAAACTTCTGATTGTTGAGCATCGCAAAGATTGCGTCGTCCAGCTTGTTCGTTTGCAGGAACTGGTCGTAATAATAAAAAGGAATGGTGAAGCCATTGGGAACTACGATGCCAGGCAATCGTGCGTTCATCACTTCGCCGAGGTTAGCTGATTTGCCACCGTAAGCAATCGCCGATTGAGCTCGTTGCCGGTTCAAACCCAGGAGGCGCGTCTCCGCCAGATTGAAGCGCGGTTTCATCACATCAAGACGCTGGGCCAGCCGTCGTTGATATTCCCGCAACTGGTCCACATCGGCACGTTTGATCGTGTAACCATCGCGCCTGGTCTCAAACGCCACCCACCAACCGTCGTACTGTTTCAATAATGTCTGCGCGTTCTTGATGTAGGCGTTTGGAATATTCCAGCCTTTTGCCAGCAGGTTAATGTGGGAAAGCGGCGTCGAGGGGTGCGATGTGATCACACCGGCAACCGGGGGAAGTTGCACGGGCACTTCATCAAGCACAAGTATTTCATTGAAGCCAATTTCAACGTGCTCGTCGAGTTTGGGAATGACGTGAATTCGGCCCAAACCTTTGGCTACGTTCAGCGCCTGGTATTCCTGTTCTCTGGCGATGTCGCTCTGCAAGACGCGATCGAGTCCTGCAACTTTTCGGGATTCTTCGTCCTGACGAATAGAATTCGGCTTAAAGGCAACCGGAACAAAGAAGCTCCCTTTGATAACATCGGAAGCGACTTTTATCTGCTCGGCTGGAATCAGATCGCCTTCCCAGAACTCAAACGTCCAACGCTTGAGCGGCGTTTGATAAGCGATGGTGCCGAGAATAAAGCGGCGATTCGATTTCAGATAGTTGTTTTCAAAAAACTCGCTACCGCGTTCGAGCGAAAGATAAGTTCCGTTCACAAAATCCTTGTGGAAGGCGTATCGCCTGGTGTTGACGTAATAGATTTTATTTTGGTCCTTGCGGTCGATAACGAAGAGCAGGTGCGGCAGTGCATAGGGAGTGTCGGGATCGTAGGTTACGGCTAACGAATCAAACTCAGCCTGCGAACGAACCGCGGCGAGGGAGCGCGGCGAATCAGTTTGGGCGAGGACGCGAACTGTGGCTGCCGCTGAAGCCAGGCTCAAAACCAGCCAAGCGACTAGTAAATAACTTCTAGAATGCATTCGCTCAATTCCTTTACTCATGCGCTATGTTCAACTAGTTTAGAGACAACTTTTGGTTGCTGTTTGCAGACAAACTAAAGCCAGAATTCTGAACTGCCGGCCCGGCCCAATCTCTGCTCAAAGTTTCTTCTCAGCCAACCTCTTTGCTTATCCGTTCCAGCAATTCTATCAAATCATCGATATGACGACGCTCGGTCAGAAAGCTATTGACGTTGACACGCAGCGCGCGGCGTCCGTTGAGCACAGTGGTAGTGATCCAGGCTTCACCACTTTGCTCAATCTTTTGTTGCAGTTGCTGTTGTAAACGATCCTGCTCGACGCCGCCGGCGCTCTTCCACTTCTCAGGCAAGAACCTAAAACAACAAACGGCTGTCTCTACCTGGCCAACGCGTTTGAAGTCAATCAATTGATCAATGCGACTCGCCAGATAATCCGTCAGTTTGATTTGAAGTTCAATCAGGTTCGCATAACCTTGCCGACCCATGGACTTCAGCGCCATCCAGAGCTTAAGGGAACTGAAGCGACGCGTGCCCATCTGGCCGTAGCGAAAAAAATCAAACTCGACGTCCGCGCCCCCCCGATCTTCGTTCAAATATTCCGGCGTGATATCAAACGAATCGCGCAGCACCCGGCCACCGTCGCGCACCAGCACCGCGCCACAGGCAAACGGCACGAACATCCATTTGTGCGGATCGAAGGTCACTGAATCGGCCAACTCAATACCCTTTAGTTTGTGCCGATGGTCTTGTGAGAATGCCAGCGCTCCACCATAGGCGGCATCCACGTGATACCAGCAGTTATTTTCGCGCGCGATTGTTGCCAACTCCTGGAGCGGATCAATGACGCCCGTCGAAGTGGCGCCGGCAATTCCGATCACGCAGCAAGGTGTCGAGCCTGCGTTGCGGTCCGCACTGATCTGATTCTGCAATGATTCAGTGCGGATGTGAAAGTTTTCGTCAGTAGGAATTTTGCGCAGGCTGTGTCGACCCAGTCCCAGGATGTCAACGCTCCGCTCAATTGAGAAGTGACACTGCTCCGAGGCGTAGACGGTGAGCTCGCCGGCTGCTCTTAACCCGTTTTGTTGTATGGACCGAGGAACGGATAACAATCCCCGCTCTATTCCGTTGTTAACAGACTCCGGCGTACTGCGATCACGAGCACATTTGAGTGCAATCAGATTTGCTTCCGTGCCGCCGCTGGCCAACACGCCGAAGCTTTCCGGCCCGTAGCCAATCAGTTCACACAACCATCGAAGAACGCGCGCCTCGATCATTGCGGACGTTGGTCCATTCCGCCAGGCGCCGGCGTTTTGGTTCAGCGCGGAGGCCAGCGCGTCCGCCCAAACACCGATCGGCAGCGGGGTCGGATTAAATTGGCCGTAGTAACGCGGGCTGGGCACCTGCATCGCGTGGGTCATTACATCTTGCGTGAACCGCTCCAGGATTTCATCAACGTTCATCCCCTTCTCCGGAAAACGTTCGTCAAATATCTTTTCCAGCTCTTCAGGCGTAGCGCTGGACGTCACTCTTCTCGAGTCTAGATTCGCGGCATACTCCGTGATGATGGCCGTCACCGCCCGACCTAAGCGCTCATGCTGCTTTGCAAATTCCTTGGTCAATTGTCCAGCCAAGTCGTCATTCATATAAACTCACAAAGCTGAAGGTGGTTTCAGGGATATCTAAGCATCGCATGCACTACCACAAACCGACAAAGCCTCGTAGCCTGCGAGCCTCGAGTTGGGGTAGTAGCATTTAGGCTGCTGAGCCACGGCAAGCTGAAGCTTGTACTCGGTAGTGGTGTAGTTTGAGGCCGGAAGTTCAGAGTCCAGCCCCGGGGAACGCCGCAGCCCGCATGGGGTGGTAGCCTTAGACTGCCGACTCGGCACGCAAACTAAAGTTT
>WNGJ01006586.1_pt1 | contig 14331 bp, 13 predicted proteins | sample 5400611 | NCBI WGS metagenome assembly WNGJ01 (sample SAMN13153375, study PRJNA577476) | soil metagenome | isolation source: 40 cm soil or saprolite under Garry oak tree replicate 1 | place: USA:California | collected 2016-06-15 | reverse complement strand
GCCTACGATATTGCTCGCCGAGGTTCTGAAGAAAGCTGGAAAGCAAGTTGTGATTCATGACCCATACTACTCTGCGACGGAGATAGAGGAAATTGCGGGAGTTGGCACTTTCAACTATCCGGAGGACTTAGAAAAGTTCGATTCTGTAGTCGTGTCTGTTCCCCACCTTGAGTATACAGAAACCCCCGTTCCAGCACTCTTGAAATCCATCAAACCGGGTACTTTCGTCCTAGACGCAGAGGGTGCCTGGCAGAGTTACAGAGACTTCTTCCAGCAGAAGCGAATCGACTACCGCAAAATCGGCGATGCTGGTTGGGCGTTACCGAGAGCGGTGAAATGAACGGGCCTACCCCACGTGTTTCAGTCATAGTCCCATGTTTTAACGAGCAAGATAATATCGAAACATGCGTAGACCAGGTAGGAGAGGCGCTAAAGTCTGCGGGATTCCCGTACGAGATCCTCCTGGTTAACGATGGAAGCACTGACGAAACTCTTGAGCGGGCCTATTCTCTATTAACGAGCGTTTCGTCGGTTCGTGTAATCGACCTTGGAGAGAATTGCGGAAAGGCTGTCGCCCTGAAGGAAGGCCTCCGACGAGCAAGAGGCGACATTGTCGCATTCTTCGATGCAGACCTCCAATACAGCCCTAAGGACCTTGTAACAATGATTGCCCGATTGAACGAGGGTCCTGACTTCGTGAATGGGACCCGGGACTACAATGGGTACGGTATTTCCAGAACGGCTTTCTCTCGTCTCTACAATAGAATCGTGCGATTCCTATTTCGAATGGAACTTAGAGATTCGAATTGTGGAATAAAGGTCTTGAGAAGGGAAGCAGCAGATGCGGATACAATTTTCAGTTATGGCCTTCCTCTGGTTGTGCCGCTCTTGAAGATTAGAGGATTCGAGTCGACCGAGGTTCCGGTAATGTTACATGAGAGAAAAAATGGAGAATCGAAGTATTTCCAGGACGGACATTTCCTCGGTGGTTCCAAGAACATTCGGGACATTACTTACCATTCGATAATGCTCCTGAATCTGCTCGCTCACGCGCCGTTCGAGTCGATGCGACAGACGACGTCCCAGGGAAAAGCGTAGGCTCAGAATCGGTCTCGCTTGGTTAGGAGCAAAGAGGCAGAATGGCACGAATCGTTGTTCTTAGCCAGCGAAGCATAAGACATCCCCTCTCTGGTGGCGCAGGCAGGTATATCCATGAAATATTACGTCGCCTAACTCACCGCCATTCCATCACGATCCTGTCATCCGGGGGAGTTCTCAGCAAGCGTATCGAAGAGATAGACGGAATAGAGTATCGACATTTTCCCAAAGCATTTCACCGCATAGCCTTGCCTGCAAGATATCTTACGAAGTTTGCAGGGAAGACCGACTTACTAATCGACAATTCCGATGTTGGGATTCCTTGGCTTTCTCCGTTCTACACCAAGGTGCCCAAAATCCTTGTTACCTACCAGGTTGCCCGAGATATTTTCCACCATGAACTTGCTCGACCGCTGTCGGAAATAGCAGTCGCTCTTGAGCCACGGATCTATTCAGCATACCGGAACAGCAGGATTGTGACATGTTCGCCCAGCACGAAGAATGATCTGGTATCGCTGGGGATTCCATCCGAAAGGGTATCAGTGATCAGACCAGGAATCGATGACTCGTTCAGACGATTCGAACCAGATGGCGCGAAATTTGGTGATCCCACAATAATATGCATCAGCAGGTTTCGACGTTACAAGGGCCTCAGTTATGCAGTAAGATCGATGAAGTTTGTTCTTGAGAGGATTCCAAAAGCCCGGTTAGTTATCGTCGGAAATGGTGATCCGGCAGAATTAAGAGAGGAGGTTTCTCAAACAGATTATTCAGGATCAATACAGATTCTGGAGAGGGTTCCAAACACTTGGAACGCCGAGAAGAGGGTGATGCTCTCAAGATCTCATCTCCTGTTGATCCCGTCTGTTCGTGAAGGATATGGAATCGTGGTGATAGAAGCCAATGCATGCGGCACACCTGCGATCGGATGGGCTGTTCCTGGAGTTCAAGACTCAATCGTTAATCGGAAGACGGGCTTGCTCGTACCTTACGGTGACATTCGGGGACTCGGTGAGACTATCGCGAAGGTCCTAGGGAAAGAGTCAACACAGCTCAACGACCTATCACAGCCCGCCATTGAGTGGGCGAGACAACATTCATGGGATACCGCTGCAGAGTTGTTCGCGCAAACCATTGATTCAGAAAGTTGATAACACTGCGAGACATTACAAGATCGAGAGCGACATCAAAGAAAAACCGTTTGTCACGTCTCGGACTGATAGAGGAAGTCAGCCGTGAAGCACAAGCATCCCCAGGCTTTTCAATAAACATTGGTTGCAAAGATACTCGATTGGGGGACGTAAACGTTGATATCAGTGGCCATCCAAACATCAGAGGAAGTGTACTGTTTCTCCCTTTCCGGGCGAGCACGTTTTCAGTCGCAATATTCTCAGACGTACTGGAGCACCTGCCTACAGGCACGGAGATACAAGCACTTGGTGAGATACACCGCGTTCTGAGCCAGAATGGCGTTCTAATCCTTTCAACACCAGCGTCAGAGGGCCTCTGGGGAAAATTGTATTGGCTCGGGGATCCAGCCTTTTGGCTCATTGACCACAGGCATTACCTAGAAAGGAAATTGAGATATTTCCTTGACACTAGTGGTTTCTCAGTGGAAATCCTTACCAGAAGAGGAGGACCTGGAGACCTACTTTTCAGTCTTGTAACTCCCTTCGCCTATTTGTTGAGAAAGCTCGGGACACCTTGGGATCCAGATTTCAACAGCGATTATTCGATTGAATCACCCAAGAAAGGCTATACTTATGTTGTTTCGGCAAGAAAGGCTGGTGCAAGAAATGATGCGCCATTTTGTGACAAGTCACAAAAGATGATTTCTGACTAACGGTCAGAGCAAGAGTCTTGTCGCTTAGGAATGCGGGACTGAATCTAGATGTGGAGTAGCCTGGATTGCGCGAAGGCTCAAAGGAACCAAATGCCACGGGCAACCGTAAGGTCGTAACTTATGGGCATTTCAGTAATCATCCCGACGTTCAACTCTTCGCGAACAATTCGTAACTGTATCAACTCAATCGAGAGCCAAACCAAATCAAGCAACGGAGTACTCGTCATAGACCGTTTTAGCAAGGACCGAACCCAAGATATTGCGAGGGAAGCTGGAGCCACAGTAATTCAAACAGAAGCAAATCGAAGCTCTGCTCGAAACTATGGAGCAATACGTTCGAACTCGGACGCGATCTTATTTTTAGATTCTGATATGATCGCTCCTCCTTTGCTTTTGGAGGAGTGCGAGGCTGAATTGGAAGACCATGAAGCTCTCATTATCCCTGAAGTTTCGGTGGGAGAAGGATTCTGGGCCAAATGCAAGTCAATGGAGAGACAAAGTAATGCCGGGAACACTCTCCTTGAGGCACCTCGATGCTTTAAGAGAGATACTTTCTTCCTCTTACGAGGCTACAACCCCCAAGTAGAAGCTGGGGAAGACTGGGATTTGCACAACCGCGCGAAGCAATTTGGCCTCGCAATTGGCCGAGTAAACTCGACAATTCTGCACGACGAAGGTAGCACATCTTTGCCACAGTTGCTGAAGAAGAAATATCTTTACGGAAGAAATATTGGGAGTTACTTGAGCGCCTACCCGAGAGCAGGGCTCACACAGATCAATCCTATTACGAGGACCATTCTTCCAGGCTTGAGGACCATCCCAAAAGACCCTGCCCATGGAATTGGCGTGGTCATTCTCAAAGCCTTCGAATTCGGGTCAGCTGCCGTGGGTAGGCTGATGTGCCTTACTGGAGCCAGATCATCAGTTGAAAATGGCATGCTGGAAGAGAATTCAAGAACTTGATCTTCTTCCGATTCTTCGGGGAGAATCTTCCTACAGCTTGATAACCTCTGGTTACATTAGGTCAGCCGCCAACATCGAATTTTGCGAAACCATAAGCGTTTCGCAATGTATAGCACAGCAATCCTGTGGACCGTTGATTTTAGTGTCTGTTGCTTTCCTTGACTGTGGCATTCCAATTGGGACTCATGGATTCCACGCGTGGGCTTCCCCGAACAGAACAATTCAGATTCCGTCCTCACCACCCTCTAACCAAATTATCTCCAATTTAGCCAACATGAGCCCTAGATTACGCTACTTCATGAAAAATCCCGCCCTTATCTTAATGATGGGGTCCGTGGTGTTATTGATTGGTGCGAGCTACGCATTTTTCGAAAACCGAGCGGATATTACGTCGGAGCTTGCGAACACGGCTTTTCTCTTTTTGCTTGCCGCTGTCTTTGTCCAATCCATGAGGCCGACACCCCAGTAAGTAGCAATAGTCTCAAAGATCGTTTAAGATCAGATTCGCGGCATAAGGGCAACCACATTACTTCGGCTGTCGAACAACTTCGAGCCGGCCTGCCGAACGATATGCCCGAACTAGCCCGGACTTCCAATCCAACTTCTTAATGATTGCGCGGTCCGATACTTTCCGCATTGATTGCACAAGCATTCTACGCTGGAGTGTCGAAGGCATGTTCCTAACATTCCAAATCATGGCCAGAATGTAGGCCCTGCTTACATCTATCTGTCCAAGCAACTCCGAGGCAATGAGCGACACGACGTAGAATGCGACAGTCGAAGGCAACATAATCGCTAATGCCAGCGAACCATAGTTCTTGACTAGGGTCTGAAAGCTGTTACGTCGACTATAATATAGCCGTGAAACGGTCGTCTTGTGGATCCTTCCTCTCGCAATTCCCCCGATTAAAGTCCCGCCACTTTTATGATATATGGTCGCATCAGAGGTAGCTACGACTTGGTAACCCGCAAGTCGTGCGCGCCAGCACAAGTCCAAGTCTTCAGCCAGCATGAAATAGGACGGATCAAATAGCCCTACCTCGACCAGGACTTCACGCTTAATCAGCATCGCGCAACCTGACACGTAGAAGGGACTCACAATCCCGGGTCGGAATTTCCTCGAACTGGGAACAGGAAACGCGAGGATATCACAATCAAGACCCAATTCCTGAACATTGTTTCGATCTTCCAAGTCTCTAATGAGAGGTCCGACGATGCCGACTTGCTCTCTCGAGGTGGCAACCTTTACCATCTTTTCAACTGCCTTCCTTTCAACAGACACGTCATTATTCAAAATCAATACAAGAGCTGCACTTCTCCCAGCGGCGTACCGGATGCCAAGGTTATTCCCTTCGGAATATCCCAGGTTCCTTTCGTTTCGAAGAACGTGAACTTCAGGAAATCTCTGGTTTACAAATTCTACAGACCCGTCGGAAGAGCCGTTGTCTACCATGACGACTTCCATATTATCGTAAGTCTGCTTGAAAAGGGAGTCGAAGCACTCCTCCAAGAATCTCAGTCCATTATAATTCAATACTATTGCTACCAACTTCGGGTTACTCAGATTTTGCAAACGCAGTTCCCCTTAGATGCTAAACATGAATTACGGATTCTCCAAAACCCCGCGGAAAATCTTCTCCATGGTCTGTGCGTAGGATTTCCATGAAAGATTTCGAGAAATGAATGACTTTGCGTTGTTCCCAATCGTTTCTCTCAGATTCGGATCCCTTGCAAGCATCTGAATGACGGTCGCCATCTCCTTCGGGTTTCGCGATTGCACGATGTAACCATTGACACCATGCTGAACTATCTCTGCCACACCAGCACAATTACTGACGATAACAGGCTTCCCAGCAGCCATTCCTTCCACCGCTGTCAGGCCCCAAGTTTGTTCAGCGGGGAAAACGACGATATCGCAAGCCACGTATAGCTTGCTCAGCTCCCCTTCGCCAAGAGCCCCCGCGACAATGATCGAAGCAGACTTGGTCTGATTGATAATGTTGACCAATTCAACCGTCGGTTTGCCTGCAAGGATGAGCTTAACGTTCAAGCCCTTACCTCGTAGGATGAAAATCGCCTTTATTGCGTCGATGGGCCTCTTGGAATCTGATAATCCTACCTGAAGTATTGCGATCGAATCAGACAAATCGTAGCTTCTTCGAACATCTTCGCGAAGAGTGGGCTCGAATTCAGTGTCGACCCCGGTTCGAACGATGGTGGCATCGCGAGAATAGAGTCTTCTGACGCGAACACGGTTGATTTCATCCAATACGACTACACGGTCGATCGCTCGGACCGCTCTGACGTCTAACGCCTTGAATGCATCACGAGCCGGACCCAAGTGTCCAAACATGGAACTGCCCTGACCAAAATAGAACAGGGGAGGCTCATTGCACATCCAGACCACGGGAATCCCGGTCTTTGCTTTGCAGAAGTAGCCAGCTATTTCAGTCGGGTAATTATGGCAGTTTATTATGTCAAGATCGTTCGAGACATGAATTACAAGAGATGCTAATTCGATGAGAGGATTTGCTATTCGATTTCCAGCCAACCTCAGGGTCTCATGAAGCTGGAATCGGTCACATCTCCCAAACAGACTCCGGTCGAACGACGGTGTGTACAAGTGAACATCATGACCCAACGCCCCCAAGCTGCTGGCAAGTCGTATTGCTTGTTTTTCTCCCCCTCCCCAAGAGCGAAAGGAGGTCTGAATTATTCCGATTTTCATTATGTCTTCAACAGGCGACCCACAATTGATCCCTTTACCCGTGGGATCATCAAACCGGACGTAGGCTCAAGCGACCCCTTTGCGTCCTTGACATCCATGCTACAAGCATGATTGCACAGGAGATACCTACCGTGGATGCTAGGAAGCCAACGATTGGGTATAAAGGGGCCGAAAAACTAACGACGATGAGTGACTCCCCAGGGTTCTCAATAAGCCATCCATTGGTGAATCCGTCGACTAAAAAGTGGTAAAGTTGGCCTGAGGACGACGATGCGATCCACCGGGGATCAAAACCCTCGCTGAGAACCAAAATCGTCGGGTGCGCGTTATGGACCCGAATTGTATAACTGTTCATTCGCGTTGAAAGAATTTCCACAGAAGAACTAGGTTCTTGGCAACCCCCAGGTGTTGCCGATCCCATATGCTCTATTAGGTATTGAGATGCATTTACCACTAGTGCCTTACACAAAGAGTTTGATGCAGTCTCGCTCAAGAGAGAGGCTGAAAGTGCTTGCCCACTTGGCAAGTTATCAATGCTCGAATCCAAGGCGATGATTCCCTTGAACGACTCGTTTCGATACAATGAGAGCACGCCGAAGTCCCGTTCAGGAAATAGTGTTCCATTTTCGAGAAGACTCATGAACGGTGCGTTGATTTCTGTTGGGTACAGTCCGGAGTCAATTGAACGATCAAGAAGTACATATTGTACTCCAAGTCGCGTGAGAATATTTGCCCAAGCTGGAGAGTTGAATTGTACGTTCGCCAAGTAAATTCCACCCACCTGTACCTCGGACATTTCGTCGGGTAGAGGAAAATATCTCATGAAGAGTGCGGAGACTCGTTGTGGATTGTATTTAGAGACATCTGGAACCCCGATGGTCAAAGCAATCTCGGACCAATTTCCAATGCGCTGTACAGATTTTCCAGTGACCGTGTACCATCCCACATAACCCGAAGAATCGCCGATTCCGAACGAGAAATTTTCTGGATTGAACGCCCCGCTTATCCAGATCACCAGGGTCGGATACTGGGACCAGTCCTGCGGCTGAAACGGATAATAGACCTCATGACCCGAAGGATTGGATATTGTGCCGTTGATTGACCAAGAAAGAAAAGTGCTTGAAATCGGAAAATCCCCATTCGTCAAGGTCAAAGAATCAGCCTGCGCTAAGTCCCATTTTCCAGTCAAAAAATAGGTGAGGTTTTGTGATAGGGCATAATGTGCAAACTCGGTGGTGTTGTAAGCATGACCAATCAAATTCTGGGAAGAGGCGGATGTTACTCCATACTGAGCCCCACTCCCGGTTATCAAAGGAATCGAAAATGCGGATTGGTAAAAGAGACTGGATCCCTGATATCCCCATTCTGTCGCCATGTAGGTTCCAAATCGTGGGACCAGCAGTACATTTCCCTGATCATGCTCCTGAAGGAAGGAGTTCGCGGAGGAATAACCGTTCGGAACCTGCACTCCGCTTTGGCCACTATACCAATTGGTGAAGGTTGCACCGGACAGAATCGGCCACGAATTGACAAGGATAGTAGATGTCAGTACCAGCATTGCAACGGTCATTATCACGATCCTAGTTCGCTTCGACAAACGTCTCTTTGTTGACAGGCGACCAATCAGCGACACAATCCCGCCAGCGAAGGCGCCAATCATTACAGAATATAACAACAGAACGAAACTGTAAAACACAAACGGATCGTGAAAGACTCTGAGCGGTCCGATACTAAATAGGGTTGAAAACCAATCTCCGAAAGGAGGATTCGCTCCTTTCGCTAGCCAGACTAACGCTAAGGCGAGAATGTTGAAGATAGCGATCTTCCTCAAAGGAACGAGGAGTATGGAGCTAAATGCCATCAATGGCAATGCTATCGAGACGAGAATGAGCATCAAGTTTCCTTGATAGACATGGGCATAAGGTACGTAGTTTCCTACGTAGAAGGCCCAGGATCCGTATAATCGGAGGGCATTGAACAGAGTCGAATAGGGATTGATGTTGAAACTTGTCGTGTGGGAAGCAAGAACAGGAGCATAGAGATTAAAGTTTGCGAGAAACGGAAATAGCCAATATGTGTTTACTAGGACAGCCAGCCCCCAACCTACCGACATAAACTTGAGCGAGAAGACTGACACTCTCTTTCTAGCAAGAGAATTTGTCGCGATCAGCCATATGACGACCACAACAGAAAGAAGAGCTAGGAAAACTCCGGTTGCCACCATTGAAACAGGATAGACTGAAAAAGATACGAACGACGCTAAGCCAAAGTATACAGCATACAATAGGCGCCTTTCATGTAAACCCCTGAAAACAAAATAGGAACTCGCTGCCGTTGCCGCGAAAACCTCAACTCGTCCTATCCACCCGGTGTATGTAGCTTCAAAGACCAGGGGGTTGAAGAGATAAACAAGAGCTGCGAACAAGCCTGCTACAAAACTGTGGGGATTCCCTTTGATTACGAACTTTGTAAATCGGTTACATGAAAGCGCACCTCCGAACTGAGATACAATCACGAAGATTTTTTGCGCATTTGAAACTGAGATACCCAACGATACTAGAAACGAATAGCTAGCGATCTGAACGAGCGACGTATTAAGAATTGGGGAAACCGTCGTTCCCGCATCTAGCCAAGTATTCCATGCAAAAGGCAGTCTGGCAAGAATGTCAACAGGATGCAGCGGTGCAACATAATCTGATCCCATCGCAATGGCGTCATTGTGAAACCAAATCAAAACGCTCGCGCAAGATATTAGGAGAGTTAGGAGAACATCGGCCTCCCGCCGGAGAGATACAATAAGAAAGGATAAAGTGCCTCTGACCATGTGGTCCAGATTTCTCAACAACGGTGATCCCCCTGTTTAGGTCCACGTGTCGGGCGAAATCCCCTGACCACCATTTTTCTCCAGCAAGACTCGGCAATGGAGATATAAGATGTGTTCAGAATCGAATTCCGTAAGAACTCTCAGGATAGATTCGCACCCATGAGATTAACAGACGTTCTCGAGAGATATCGGCAACGTCAGGATACATTCTTCACGTCCGCGAAGTACCACCGCCACTTGTTTGCCAGGGTTGCGAAGCTTTATCATGACAATGGCCACGAAACCAACTTCCGAGACAATAACCAGTGATACGATCATCACTTGATGAATCATTTTGGGAAGGAAAGAATGTTCTAGTAACGGGGTCGGCCGGTTTCGCCGGCCGTAACCTCACCCATCTTCTCTCTTCACTCGGGGCGAAGATCAGATGCTTCGTAAGATCGAAAGAAGACTTCGATGAGGATGGCACGAGTATTGCACTCGGAGACGTTCAAGATTATCAAAGCATACTGGACGCTTTGAAAGGTGTTGATGTTGCCTTTCATCTCGCTGCAATCACACTCATACCTGAAACACGTGCTAAGACTTTCAATACATTCGCCACTAATGCTCTTGGGACACTCAATTTTCTCATGGCCGCCAAAGCGCAAGACGTGCCAAAGCTAGTCTATGTGAGCACGTGCCATGTCTACGGAAAGCAGGATAGAATCCCGATAGCCGAAGACACGGCTCCTAAGCCGATCGACATTTACTCTGCCAGTAAGCTATCTGGAGAGAGTCTTGCGCTCTCCTTCGCAGAGATGCATGGAATGAACATCTCCATCAGTCGCGCCTTCAACCACTACGGACCCTACCAGAGACCCGACTTCTTGGTTCCATCGATTATTCTCAGATTGCTGAGGGGAGAGAAGCTTGCGATGGGCAATCCCTCTCCTACGAGGGACTTCAGTTATGTTGAGGACATCGTCCGAGGCTACGCGCTCCTCGCCGAGAAAGGCCGGTCTTCAGAGATCTACCATTTTAGTAGTGGAGAGGAAAGATCAGTCCAAAACATAGTTGAAACTATCATGAAGATCAGTGGCGTCAAGTCTGAGGTGCACTGGAATCCAGAGGCTCGCCGGGTCGACATTCCAAGATCGGTTGGGGATTACTCCAAAGCGAAGAAGGAACTCGGCTGGACCCCACGGGTTGATTTCGAGGACGGGATGAAGAAGACTGTGGCGTGGTACCGGTCCCAGCTCGACCAGCGGAATCCTGAGATGATCCATGTCCCAAACGCTTGACCGCATAAGGCCCTATCTCCGAAAGCACTTCCAGCTCAATAAGACAGAATTCGTCCCCGGCAAGACCCGGATCCCTCTAACCGTACCCACTTACGGCTCGGAGGAAGTGGAGGAGGCTGTCGACAGCCTACTCTCAACATGGGTGACGATGGGGGCTAAGGTGAAAAAGTTCGAAGAAGCCTTCGCCAAGTATAACGGCTCGAAATACGCAGTAATGGTCAACTCAGGCAGCTCCGCCAACCTCCTCGCCCTATCAGTCCTCACCAACCCAATTCTTCCGGAATATATCGAAAAGGGAAGCGAGATCATCACGCCCGCCGTCACCTGGGCGACCACCGTCTATCCGATCGCAAACGTCGGCTGCATACCAGTTCTTGTCGACGTCGACCCGCGATCTTTCAACATTCTGTCTGAAGAGACGGAGAAAGCAGTGACCTCGAAGACCCGGGCAGTGATGCCAGTTCATCTTCTCGGTGGCCCATGCGAATTAGATGGGATAACGAAGATCACTGAAGACCATGACCTATTCCTCATTGAGGACGCATGCGAGTCAACCGGAGCTGAGATTCACGGCAGGAAAGTTGGCAGCTTTGGCGATATGGGAACATTCAGCTTCTTCATCAGCCATCATATCTCGACCATCGAAGGCGGCATAGTAGCGACCAACGATGACTCCCTCTACGAATATCTCAAGGCGATGCGAGCTTTCGGCTGGGTAAGAGATCTAAGAGAAAAGGCGAGCTATTCCGCGGCGAACAAAGGAATAGACCCGAGGTTCCTCTTCGTAACGCATGGCTACAACCTCCGCCCCACCGAAATCCAAGGCGCTTTTGGAATCCATCAGATCCGCAAGCTGGACACTTTCATCAACCAAAGGCGCGAGAATGCGGATTACTGGACAAAGAAACTCTCGCCCTACCGGGACAAGCTGATCCTGCCCACCGAACCAGAACACACCAAGCATGTCTACTTCGGCTATCCTATAACAGTGAAACCGGAGGCAGGCTTCACCCGAAAAGAACTCGTGGATCACTTGGAGATGAAACTCATCGAGACGCGGCCCATTATGGCAGGCAACATGGCCGAGCAACCGGCAATGAAACACATCCCTCACAGAGCAGTAGGAGAACTCCCGAACTCCAAGATGATCATGCGACAATCATTCTTCTTCGGCAACCACAACGGAATCCAACCAGAAGAAAGAGAATACATCGCTGATTCCATCATCAACTTCTTGAAGGGGGCCTCGAACAAGTAGGCGGTAGAGAGTCATCCTAGCTTCTTGAATGTCCGAGCCTTTACCGTCAGTCACGTCATCTTGAAGAAGGGCCAGGTGGTCCCAGCAAGCCTTCCAAGGCAGAATCTATGAGTCGGATATGGTGGCATCGTTTTCGGAGCCGCGTGCTATGGTTAGGATTATGCTAGGGAGCTTTCGAGGAGCAATCTCCTATGTCAGACAGAGAAATCGCCTTCTTCTGATACGTGCTCTCAGCGTTTTCTGTCCCAGAATACGAAACGCTTATGTAATCAAAACGTATTCTCCTATTCTATGACCGAGACGATAACGGCTCGCCTCCCAGACGAACTGGTTCAGAGGGTGGACGCGGCGGTCAAACGCGGCATATTCCCGAGCCGAAGCGAGGCATTGAGAGAGATAATCGAAGACCATCTGAGAGAACACCCAGAACTCTTCCTAGATATCAAGCCGGAAGAACTGTTGGGAAGAGAACTATCCGATGAGGAGCTGCGAAAGCTGGGAGCTAAGCTCTTCAGAGGCGTCGACGTGGCCAAGCTAGTCTCGGAAGGCAGGGGCCGGTGAAGAGGCTCTACCTTGACACCAACGTCCTCCTAGCAGTCTACGCCCCTGGAGACAAGGGGCATAAGAGCTCGACAAAGCTTGTTAGCGCGATCGAAGACGAACGAGTCAAAGCTCTAACATCAACGCTCACACTCATCGAGATCGCCAGCACCGTCAAAAGGTCCAGCCGGAAATTCGCCCAGGACGAAGGTTCAGACCTAGAACTTCCGGGCTCATTTGTCCGGAGGACCCTCAATATCAAGAATCTTGAATACATCAACCTGGGAACCGAAATACTGCTGGGGCAAGAATCCCAAGCCAGGATCCCGGCAGTATACGCGATCGCTTTGAGGGCTGTGAGAACCCTCCCGTTGAGAACCTTGGACCTCATCCACGTCGCGTCAGCCTACGCCGCCATCAGGCTTCATGGAAAAGAAATCGATTTCTTCACAACCCTTGACGGCGGAATACTTGAGGCCAAGAGAGAAATCAAGACCCTCCTTGGATGTCCAACCGTTACACCAGACGAGGTAGTAACACTTGAAGATCTTTAGCATGATGATGTCTCGACCGTTCAGTAACGTCATTCTTCTAGACCTTCCCCCGTGCGAGAACTACCGAACTCTCTGACATTCAGTCCGGCTTCGTGGTTCTGGTCGTCGGTGTCTTCGAGAGCCGCGATAGCGCTGGTGTCTAGGAAGAGCCCGGTCTGTTCTTCTTTAGGTAGAGGTATTTGTCATGCTTGGTGGAAAGGTCGTGTACTCCGCTCTTCCCGGTGGGCTTTCGAGTAAGGAAGGGATCCTTCGGGCCCACTTTTACCTGCTTCTCGAAGGCCCTTGCCACGGCCTGCTGCGGCCTCGGAATGAGAGTGCTTACTGTCTTGAGAAATTCGACAAGTCTTCTCTTGCATAGCTCAAACCGTTCGTTAGGTATCCTTCCGAAGGGTCCGTGGAGGCCGTCGGGGAAGCTCTTGGACTGTACGTCCCGCATGATGGCGAGGCTCCTCTTCCCAATCAGCTCGCGGTCGCATTTCGCCGAGAGCAATTCGGTAACAAGATCCCAGTTCAGGTCTGCTCCTGCAAGCATGAACATGTCGCGAACATCCTGTCTCCTCGCCGAGACGAATTTCATAGCAAACAATAGCTCCGGGTCTGCTATTTTCATCCTGATTCTTGTCGGCACCGATCTTCCGACGGTCGTTCTCTCACCGGAGTGTTTCTTGAAGAGCTCACCCTCGAAACCTATCCTCGTCTCTCTGTCAACCACTGAATTCTCGAGAAGATCAAATGAGACCTTGACATCTTCCATCTCGTAGCGCACGTATCCACCGTAGGAGACATCACCTTCGGCAGTCTTCCTGAACCCATCCTCCTTCAGCAGCGACTCAAGCTTGGACGAGCTGCCTAGGACGACGAGGTCGCAGTCTATAGAGAACCTCGGCGGCACGTACGCGTTTACCGCGTATCCGCCTATCAGTACAATGTTTCCCTTGGGGAGTCTCTGGAGCGTCTTGATAATGATACTCTCACGTGCGTCAAGCATCAGACTACCGCCTTCGCCGCCTCTGCTCGCACGCGTCTGTCAATCTCGACATTCGTCTTGATCTTGAATTTCGCCTCTAAGTAGGCCACCGGATACTCGAACGTGTGAATATGCGTCTCCGAATATGCAACTGCAGATGCCAACGGGTCGACCGGTTGACCATTGTGCATCTCGACCGCAAACCCGCCGCTGGGGTTCAAGACTACGAACTCTCCGATCGCCATTTCCGGCTTCGAAGTGAAGACTTTCACC
>WNGJ01004633.1_pt1 | contig 14334 bp, 17 predicted proteins | sample 5400611 | NCBI WGS metagenome assembly WNGJ01 (sample SAMN13153375, study PRJNA577476) | soil metagenome | isolation source: 40 cm soil or saprolite under Garry oak tree replicate 1 | place: USA:California | collected 2016-06-15 | reverse complement strand
CAGATGATGTCGGGGGGCGCCATGGGCGGCGGCATCTCGTCCGCGATCGCCCGCGCGCTCGGCGCCGGACGGCGTGCCGACGCGGACGCCCTGGCCGCGCACGCCCTCGCCATCGGGCTCGGCTTCGGCGCCGCCTTCACGCTGGCGGTGCTGGTCGGGGGCGGCTGGCTCTACGGCGCCATGGGCGGCCGCGGGCCCTCGCTCGACGCTGCCCTCGCCTATTCCCACGTGATCTTCTCCGCCGCGATCCTGATCTGGACCTTCAACTCGCTCGCGAGCGTGATCCGCGGCACCGGCAACATGGCGGTCCCCGCGATCGTCACCTCGGTCGGCGCGGCCGGCCTGATCCCGCTCTCCCCGTGCCTCATCTTCGGCCTGGGCCCGTTCCCGCGGCTCGGCGTCGCGGGCGGCGCGGTCGCGGTGGTCGCCTACTACCTCCTCGGCACCATCGCGCTCGCGCTTTACTTGCGAACCCCGCGCAGCGTGGTCCATCTCTCGCTCCGCGCGCTCCGCTTCCGGTGGCCGCTCTTCCGGGACATCTTGAAGGTGGGCCTGGTCGCCGCGCTCGTCACCGTCACCACCAACCTGACGATCGCGATCACCACCGGGTACGTCGGCCGATTCGGTCCCGCCGCGATCGCGGGCTACGGCACCGGTGCGCGCCTCGAGTATCTCCTGGTCCCGCTCGTGTTCGGCCTGGGCGGCCCCCTCGTGGCGATGGTCGGCACCAACATCGGGGCGGGCCGGCGCGACCGCGCGCTGCGCGCGGCCTGGGTCGGCGCCGCCATCGCGACCGCGCTCGCCGAGTCGATCGGCCTGGCCGCCGCGGCGGCCCCGGAGGCCTGGCTCCGGCTCTTCGGCACCGATCCCGCGATGCTGGACGCGGGCGCGCGCTACCTCCGCGCGGTGGGGCCCTTCTACGGGCTCTTCGGGCTCGGCATGGCGCTCTACTTCGCCTCGCAGGGCGCCGGGCGCGTGCTCTGGCCGCTGCTCGCGAACCTGACCCGCCTCGCCATCGCGGCGGGCGGCGGGTGGCTCGTGCTGCACGGGAGCGGCGATCTTTCCCACATCTTCCTCGCGCTCAGCGTGGCCCTGACCGCCTTCGGCCTCATCAACGCGGGCGCGGTGGCGGGCGGCGCCTGGTTCGGACCGATCCGCTGGCCGTGGGCGCGCCCGGCCTATCCTCCGCCCGCCTAGCCGCTCGCGCTGGCCAAGGAGCCCGGGTGTCGAGTACCCTCGGGTCCCATGAGGCCGCTGTCGGCGCGATGACCGAGGCCGAGGCGCTCGCCGCGATCCGGGGAAGCGATCCGGCCCTCGTGGCCCGGGCGGAGGCCACCCTGTGGCAGATCTGGTGCCACGCGGGCATTCCCGACGTGGACCGGCTGTTCCGGGAGGGCGTCGAGGCGATGGAGCGCCAGGACCTGGACGGGGCGCGGGCGGTGTTCACCCGGATCATCGAGCGCGCGCCGCAGTTCGCGGAAGGGTGGAACAAGCGCGCGACGATCCGCTACATGGCGGAGGACTTCTCGGGCGCCATCGCCGACTGCGAGGAGACGCTCCGTCGCAACCCCCACCACTTCGGAGCGCTATCCGGCCAGGGCCTCTGCCACATGGCGCTCGGCCAGTACCGCGAGGCCGCGGCCCTGTTCCGGCGCACCCTCGAGGTCCATCCCCACCTGGCGTCGGCCGCGCGAAACCTCGCGGCGGCGGAGTCCGAGGCGGTCAAGGGTAACGGGCACCACTGAGGGCGGGACGCGCGACGACCGCGCGTGCGGCGACGCGGCCCGAGGGACGGGCGCGGTCAGCCGGCGAGGGCCCGCCGGACGGCCGCCATCATCTCGGCATCCGAGCAGGGAGTGGGCAGCCAGAGCGCGCCGGGGGTCGATGGGCTCGGCGAGGTCCGGCTCGCCATGAGCACGAGCTTGGCGCCGGGCAGGAGCGGCGCGAGACGGCCGGCCAGCGGCTCGCCGTTCATCAGCTTGAGATCCGCCGCGATCAGGGCGACCGCGATCGCACCGCCGTGTTGCTCCGCCATCCGGAGCGCCAGGAGCGGCTGGGAGCCCGCGTCGAGCACCGCGTACCCGCTGCGCTCGAGTCCTGCGATGGCCAGCGCCCGGAGCCCGGTGTCGGACGCGGCGATGAGCACGCTTCCTCCCGACCTGATCGGGCCCGGCGCGGACGGCGGCGCCACCTGGGCCGCGGCCACGGCCGGGCGAGGCGGCGGAGCAACCGGAGCGGGGGCCACGGCCGGGAGAGGCGGCGGAGCGACCGGGGCCTCGACGGCGGAGACGGGAGCAACGGAGACCGGAGCGGCCGCCGAGGCAGGCGGCGGCGTGCGCGGAGCCGAGACAGTGCGGGGCGTGACCGCGGCGAGGAACTCCGCCTCCTGGGTACCCACGAACATGCACGCGAGCCCGTCCGGGTCGACCCGCCACACGAGGGCCCTCGTCACGACCGGACGACGCCCGGGTGGGCGAAAGGAGAGACTCACCTCCGCGCCGAGCGCGGGCCGCTCCTTGAGGAGGATCTTCGCGCCCGAAGCGCTCACGTCGCGCGTGAGACCCTGGAAGCTCCGCGCGCCGGCCGCGACGCTCACGAGCCACGACACCCGCTGGCGCGGGCACCGCCGCTGGTCCTGCTCCGGGTCGACCGTCTTGCTCGGCGCGTTTCCCATGGTGGCGGGTGGAGACCCCGTCGGACGAACCGCAAGAATCGAGCCACGCCGGGCCCGCCGAGGATCGCCCTGGGATCGAAAGATTCGAGCGCGCGCCGACGCGGCGGCGTCAGGATCGTGTCACGGACAGTGTCCGCGCGTCAGGACAACAGGTCGAGGCGCCGCGCCGCGCCGAGAATCGCCTCGGCCCGCCTGATGAACGGGACGTCGATCATCCGGCCATCCACCAGAAACGCACCCACGCCGCCGGCCTCGGCGCCCCGCGCGGCCTCGATCACGCGCCGCGCCGCCGCGATCTCACCGTCGGTCGGCCGGAACACCGCGTTCGCGAGCGGGACCTGGCTCGGGTGGATGCAGGACTTCCCCGCGTAGCCGAGTCGACGCGCCGCGGTCGCCTCCCGCGTGTACCCGTCGGGATCGTTCACGGTGCCGTAGACCGTGTCGCACGCCCAGAGCCCCGCTTCCGCCGCGGCCAGGCGCACCGCGAGCTGCATCGTGTGCACCGCGTGGGCGTCCGCCCGGTCGATTCCGAATGGCTCGAACAGGTCGCCCAGCCCGAGCTGCAGGCCGACGACGCGCGGGTGAGCCCCCGCGATCTCGGCCGCGAGCCGGAACCCCCGGGGCGATTCGATGTTGGGCAGGATCCCGATGGGCCGCTCGACGTCGTTCGCGCGCTCACATCCGGCGAGCGCGGCCGCCGCGGCGCGGACGTCGTCCGCCGACTCGGGCTTGGGCAGGTTGATCATGTCCACCACCGGGCCCACCACCGCGGCCAGGTCGGCCTCGAAGTGCGGCGTCGTGAGCCCGTTCACCCGGACGATGACGATCTTGCCGCCGGGCCGAGGGGACGATTGTCGGAGGAAGGTCTTCAAGTTGCGGCGCGCCTCGGCCTTCCGGCTCTCCTGGACCGCGTCCTCCAGGTCGAAGGAGATCGCGTCGGCGTCGCCGGCGAGGGCCTTCGCGAACAGCTCGGGCCGGGAGGCGGGCACGAACAGCTTGCTGCGCATGAGGAAGGCCGTCGCGGTCACGCCCGCGCGTCCTTCTCGGGGGCGACCACCGCGCCGGCACGGCAGAGCCGCTCGATCTCCTCGTCGGAGTAGCCGAGGCCGGCCAGGATCTCGCGCGAGTGCTGGCCGAGCTCCGGCGCCGTGAACGGGGTGGGCGCCGGCCCGCCGCCGAAGTGCACCGGGTGCGCCATCCCTCGGTAACGCCCCACGCGGCCGTGCTCGAAGCTCGCCAGGATGCCCTCCGCGGCCACCTGCGGATGGTCGAACATGTCCTCGACCGAGCGGGCCGCCGCGCAGGGGACGCGCTCCCCGAAGCGCGCCTCCCACTCGAGCGCGGTGTGCGCCTGCAGGGCCTCGCGCAGCCGGGGCACCAGCAGGGCCGCGTGCTCGGCCCGCTTCCGCATCGTGTCGAAGCGCGGGTCGCTCGCGAGCTCGGCCAGGCCGGTCAGCTCGCACAGCGCCTTCCAGAAGTGCGGGGTGTTGGCGGAGATGTAGAGGCTGCCGCTCCGGGTGGGATGCAGCCCGGTGATCCCGCCGGAGCGCATGTCGCGGGCCACGTCGCGTCCCTCGCCGTCCACCCACACCAGGCGGCCCGCCTGCATCGTCAGCGCGCTGCGCAGCAGCGACACCCCCACGTAGCGGCCCACCCCGGAGTGGCTCCGCTCGAAGAGCGCGGCGGAGACCGCGAAGGCCAGCATCGAGGCGGCGTAGAAGTCGACCGCGGATCCGTAGACGATCTCGGGATCGCCCGGCTTCCCCTGCTCCACGCAGATCCCGCTCATGGTCTGCAAGACCTGGTCGTACCCGGCGCGATCCTTGAGGGGTCCGCGGTCCCCGTAACCGGTCAGCGCGCAGTAGATCAGGCGCGGATTGACCACCTTCATCCGGTCGTAATCGATGCCGAGTCGCGCCGGGACGGACGGCCGGAAGTTGTGGACCAGCACGTCCGCCCGCTCGGCCAGCCGCCGCAGTACCTCGAGCCCGTCGGCATTCTTCAGGTCGAGGCCGATGCCGTGCTTGTTGCGGTTGACGCCGAGGAACGCGCGGCTCTCGTTCGGGAGCGTCGACGGGTAGTTGCGCAGGTTGTCCCCCTCGGGGGGCTCGATCTTGATGACGTGAGCGCCGAGGTCGGCCAGCAGCGTGCAGCCGTAGGGCGCCGCCACATAGCCGCTCAGATCGAGGACGGTGACTCCGCTCAGGGGGCCGTGTCCCTCGCGGGCGTCGAGTGCAGGCGTGATCATGCGCCGTATGGTACCGCACGATGCGTGCGGGTTGCTCGAGGCCGGCACGCCACGGTATGGTAGCCGTAGCGATGACGACCCCCGCGCTCTCCCGGCGAGCCTTCCTCGGCGCGGGCCTGGCGCTCTTGGTCCGCGCGCCGGCCCTGGCTGCGACCGCCGCCACGGTCTACAAGGACCCCACGTGAGGCTGCTGCCAGGCGTGGGTGGTGCACCTGCGCGCGAACGGCTTCGACGTCCGAGTGGAACGTCGCCGATCTCGGCCCGATCAAGCGCCGCCTCCAGGTCCCGGACGCGCTCCAGAGCTGTCATACCGCGGTGATCGGGGACTACGTCGCCGAGGGCCACGTGCCCGCGGACCTGATCCAGCGGCTGCTCCGTGAGCGCCCCGCCGTCCTCGGGCTCGCCGTCGCCGGGATGCCGGTCGGCGCCCCGGGCATGGAGGCGCCGGGGCGGGCCGCCGAGCGCTACGAAGTGCTGACCTTCGATCGGACCGGGCGGACCACCGTCTTCGCCCGCCGCTGAGGCGCGCGCGTCAAGGGGAGACGGGCACGATCGTCTGGGTCCGCGACCGGACGTGCGACGCGAACTGGTACCAGCCTCGCATCGCCTGGAACTCCGGGGTCGCGGTCGCGTCGGGACCATCGAGCTCGTAGACGGTCGTGTAGATTCGCTTCGCGACCTTCTCGGTCGTGCCGCCCGCGCTCTCCGATATCGCCCCGGTGGACACGTAGCGTCGCCCCCGGCGCACCCCCGGACACCGCAGCGCGTCGGGCAGGTGGACGCGGTCGTACCAGCGATTCCAGTCGGCTTCCACCGCCGGGTCGACCTCGGCGGTGACGATCAGCAGGCATCCCGGCAAGTCGGACACTGGGCTGCTCCTTTCACGAGCCGTAGCTCCATGCCGCGCAGTCTACCCTCGACCCGGATCGGCGGCGGCCCCAACTGGACGCCGCGCTGCGATCTGCGGTAGCGTTCCGCGTGGAGGACGTCCCATGGCCCCCATACGGATCGACCGGCTCCATCCTGCGCTGGGCGCCGAGGTAGCCGGTGTCGACCTCGCGGCCCCCCTCGACGACTCGACCCGGGACACCCTGACCCGCGCCCTGGCGGACCACCTGGCGCTGGTCTTTCGCGACCAGTCCCTGACACCGGCCCAGTACCTCGCCGCCGCGTCCGCGTTCGGGCCGCCGATGGAGCAGCACTACTCGCAGCACAACATGCCCGACTTCCCCCTGATCGGGCTGATCTGGCACCGCAACGGCCAGCAGCCCGCCGAGCAATGGCACACCGACCACACCAACCGCGAGCGCCCGCCCGCCGCCACCATCCTCCACGGGGTGGAGATCCCGTCGGCGGGCGGCGGCACCAGCGTGGCGAGCATGCGCGCGGCCTATCTCGCGCTCGCGGGGGACGAGCGGCGACGCCTCGAGGCGCTGACGACCTTCAACGGGCTGGACGGGCACGCCGACACGCGGCCGGAGGACCGCGACAAGTACGGCCGGCCGATCGAGCACCCGATGGTCCGCACCCATCCCGTGCACGGCTCGAAGGCGGTCTACTTCCACATCTCCAAGGCCACCCACGTGAGCGGCATGACCCGCGAGGCGAGCCGGGCCTACATGCGCGACCTGCTCGACCGCATGATCCGGCCGGAGATCGTCTACCATCACGCCTGGCGCAAGGGCGACGTGCTGGTCATCGACAATCGCGCCACCATGCACCGGGCCCACGGCGACTACGACCGGAGCCAGAGCCGGATCCTCTGGCGGATCATCGTCGAAGGCGATCGTCCGCGGCTGGGGTGACCGGGCGCCTCATGCGCGTGGACCGCATCTTCGAGGGCGGGACGCTTCTCACCATGGATCCCGCGCGCCCACGCGCGACCGCGCTCGCGGTGCTGGGCGGTCGCATCGTCGCGGTCGGCGACGGGGACGCGCTGCGCCGCCACCTCGACGCGGAGCGGGTGGTGAGCCTCCAGGGCCAGACCGTGGTGCCCGGCTTCCACGACGCGCACAACCACATGCCGTCCTTCGGGATGGGGCTCGCCGACGTGCCGCTCTCCTCGCCACCGATCGGCAGCGTGGAGGATATCCTGCGTGCGGTGAAGGCGCGCGCCGCGACCCTGCCGTCCGGCGCCTGGATCGTCGGCGGCGGCTACGATCAGAACAAGCTCGCCGAGGGGCGGCATCCGCGTGCCGCGGAGCTGGACGCGGTCGCACCGGATCACCTGGTCTGGCTCCGCCACACCTCGGGCCACCTGTGCGTGGTGGGCGGGCGGGTGCTCGACGCGATCGGGATCGACCGGGTTCCGGTGCCCGAGGGCGGGGTGGTCGAGCGCGACGCGGCCGGGCGCCCCACCGGGCTCCTGCAGGAGCAGGCGCAGGCTCTGGTTCGCGCGCTGGTCTACCCGTATCCACAGGCCGAGCTGGTCGAGGCCATCGGGCGCGCGAGCGAGCACTACCTCCGCGAGGGCCTCACCAGCGTCCAGGAGGCGGGCGTGGGCGGGGGGCTCGTCGCGCGCAGCCCGGTGGAGCTTTCGGCCTGGCAGGAGGCGCGGCGGCAGGGCCGCCTCGGCGTGCGGGCCACCCTGATGGTCGCGGCCGAGGCCCTCCACGACCTGCCGCACGCGGCCGCCGACGCCGACGGCTTCGGGCTCGACCTGGGCCTTCGCACTGGCTGGGGCGACGAGTGGCTCCGGATCGGCGCGATGAAGATCTTCTCCGACGGCTCGCTCATCGGCCGGACCGCGGCGATGTGCTGCGACTTCGAGGGAGAGGCCGGCAACCGCGGCTTCTTCCAGATGGACGTCGAGCGCCTGCGCCGGACCATCACTCGCGCCCACCGGGCGGGCTGGCAGGTGGCCACCCACGCCATCGGCGATCGCGCCGTCGCCACCGTGCTCGACATCTACCGGGACGCCCTCGCGGCCCATCCGCGCCCCGACCACCGGCATCGCATCGAGCACTGTGGCGTCTGCCGGCTGGAGGACGTGGGGCGGCTCGCCGCGCTCGGGGTCATCCCGGTGCCGCAGGGCCGCTTCATCAGCGAGATCGGCGACGGCATGCTCGCGGCCCTCGGCCCCGAGCGGTCGGCCTGGTGTTACCGCCAGCGCAGCTTCCTGGAAGCCGGCCTGCCCCTCCCCGGCAGCTCGGACCGCCCGGTGGTGCGGGGCGCGCCACTCCTCGGCATCCACGACATGGTCAACCAGCGGACCGCGAGCGGGCGCCCCTTCAACCCGGCCGAGGCGCTCACCGCCGAGGAGGCGATCCGCTGCTACACGCTCCACTCCCCGCACGCCGCCTTCCGCGAGGCCGACACGGGCTCGCTCGCGGCGGGCAAGCTCGCGGACTTCGCGGTGCTCTCGGCCGATCCCACCGCGATCGACCCGGAGGGCATCGGCGCGGTCGAGGTGCTGGCGACGGTGGTGGGCGGGCGCGTCGCGCACGACCGGCTCGGGCTCGGCTGATCAGGCGCCCGGTGGCCGGTAGCCCGCCCCCTGCGCGAGCAGCAGCGCGTCGAAGCCCTCGTCGGGCGTCATGAGGATCGTGGTCTTGAAGTCCTTCACCGCCCCGCTCCCCGCGATGGCCATGGAGAACGCGGCCGCGTTGACGTTGCTCGGCACGTCGAAGAGCACGACCACGTCGTAGTCGCCGAAGGCGTAGTACCAGGCGATGATCTCGCCGCCGAGCTTCTCCACCACCGGCCGGAGCGCCTCCATCCGGTTCTCGGGCCGCTGGACGAGCTTGTTCCACGCCGGACTCGTGTAGGACGCCTGCACCATGAACGTGGGCATCGGAGTCCTCCTTGCGCCCGCGCCTCCGCGCGGCGCCTCGACGCGCGACGGAGCTAGCCGGTCTTGGCCAGGGCCCGGACGATCTCGCGGCAGAAGGCGGGCAGATCGTCGGGCTTCCGCGAGGTGATCAGGTTGCCGTCCACCACCACCTCGGCGTCGGACCACCGCCCGCCCGCGTTCACCATGTCGTCCTTGATGGAGAAGAACGAGGTCACCTTCCTGCCCTCGACCACGCCCGCGCTGGCCAGCATCCAGCCCGCGTGGCAGATGGCGGCCACGACCCGGCCCTGCTGCGCGGCCTCGCGGACCAGCTTCACCATCGCCTCGTGGCGGCGCATCATGTCCGGGGCGTACCCGCCCGGGACGATCACCGCGTCGAACTCCACCGCGCTGACTGCGTCGGCCTGCACGTCCACCGTCACCGGATAGCCATGCTTGGAGGCGTAGGTCCTGGCGCCACCCGCCCCCACCACCTTGACCTCGGCCCCCTCCTCCTTCATGCGGTAGTACGGGACCCACAGCTCCATCTCCTGGTAGAGGTTCTCGGCCAGGATCGCCACCCGCTTCCCCTTGAGGCTCATGGACACCTCCTCGGATCGTTTCCCCGCAATATACCTCCGCCGCGCGGTGGCCGCGAGTCGGACCGGGATCGGTTACGCTACCCGGGAACTGATGCTCGTCGCGACGTGTTCCATGGCGGTGGAGTCCGTGGCGCGGAGGATCGCGGGAGGCGCCCTCGCCGCGATCTGCCTGGTCCTCGTCCCCTCGCCCGCCGGGGCCGCTCACGGAGTCCCGATTCCGGTTCTGACCACCGCCCCGGAGTACGCGAAGCGTCTCCTCGACGGCGGCCACCCGATCGTCTTCGTCGACCTGAGACCGAGAGAAGACTTCGCGCACGGGCGGCTGCCCCACGCGCTCTCGGTTCCCCTGCCCGAGCTGCGCCGGCGCTACCACGAGATCTCCCAGACCGAGCTGGTCATCCTGTACTGTGACTGTCCCCCCGAGGCCCTCGCCGCCGCATTCCGGTTCGTGGCCGGCGAGGGCTACCAGAACGCGAGCGTCCTGGCCGAGGGATTCCGCGGGTGGGTCAAGCGCGGATACCCGGTGGAGCCGCGATGAGGAGAGCGTCCATGCCGCGCTTCATCACCCTCGGTGTCCTGATCATGCTGGTCGCGCTCACCGGCGGGATGACCGCGGCGCAGGCGCCCCCGGGCCAGATCGAGGAGATGGTCCTCCTGAACAACGACTCGGTCCGGCTGGTGCTGATCACCTATCCGCCCGGCGCCGACTCCGACCTGCACTTGAACGTCGGCCCCGAGGTCACGATCATCCAGGAAGGCGAGCTGGTGATGTTCGCGAAGGGCCGCCGCGAGGTCCTCCATCCCGGCGAGGCCCACTGGCTTCCCGACGCGACCACCCACCTGGCCCGCAACGAGGGCGACCGCCCGGTCAAGTTCTGGTCGTTGCTGCTGAAGCGCTGCGACTGACACTCGCCCCCGACCGGAATAGCCGTTGACTCGCCGGGCCCGGCAGGGCTAGTGTTTGCCCGCCCATCACGACACCCGCTGTCGACGAGGAGGTCAACCATGCTGACGAGACGATCGTTCCTGGCGCACACCACGACCCTGGCCGTCGGCGTCGCGGCGGGGACGCCGCGCCGCGCCCGGGCCCAGGAATCGAAGACCTTCACGTTCGGCTACGACCAGCCCCGCGACACCGCCTACAGCAACCTGGCCGACTTCTTCGAGAAGAAGCTCCTCGAGCTGTCGGGTGGCTCGCTCAAGATCCGGCAGTTCCCGAGCGCCGCCCTCGGCCAGGAGCCGGAGATGGCCCAGAAGGTGCGCGCCGGCGACATCGACTTCGCGATCAACGCCACCGCCAACACCTCGACGGTCGTCCCGCAGTCCGGCGTTTTCTCCCTACACTTCATCTTCCGCGACGAGGCCCACCTCGAGAAGGCGATGGCCGACCGCGGGATCAACGACGTCTTCCGGCAGATGATCGCGGAGAACACCACCGGCGCCCGCTCCCTCGGCCTTTTCACCCAGGGCTTCCGTAACATGTACTCGAAGTTCGCAGTCTCGAGCGTCAACGACATCGTGGGCAAGAAGGTGCGGGTGCAGGCCACCAAGACCGAGGACGCCTTCTTCAGCGCCTACCACGCCATTCCGGTGCACATGCCGTTCGGCCAGGTCTACACGTCGCTCCAGACCGGGCTCATCCACATCGCGGAGAACGGCAACGACGTGGTGCTGAAGAACAAGCACTACGAGGCCGCGCCCTTCGTCTCCAAGACCGAGCACGAGGCCAACAACTCCCACATCTGGGTCAGCCAGAAGACCTGGGACAGCCTGAACGAGACCCAGCGCAAGCAGATCCAGCAGGCGGCCGACTACGCGCTACCGGCCGCCAGCCGCAAGGCCCTCGAGCTGTCCACCGCGGCGGTCGCCTCGCTGCAGAAGGTGGGCGTCAAGTACCACGACCAGGTGGACAAGAAGAGCTTCAGCGTGATCGCGGCGCCGCTCCAGGACTCGCAGGCGCAGGAGCTCGGCAAGCACGCGGTCCAGCTGCTGGCCCTGGTTCGCGGCATCAAGTAGGGTGACGCCGCCCGCCGCGCCGGGCGGCGCGTCCCCGCCATCGGACCGGCGGGTGACGGTGCGCGCCCACCGTCACCTCAAGTGGCCCGCCTTCGACTACCTGGAGCGCGGCCTCATGGTCCTCTGCGCGCTCCTCCTCCTGGGCTTCACGGTCTGCGAGGTGGCCGACGTGCTCTTCCGCAACCTCGGCCGGCCGTGGCTGAACGCCAACGAGTTCGCGGGCGGGCTCTTCACCTGGGGCGTCTTCCTCGGCATGGGGGTGGCGGTGCGGCGCGACCAGCACTTCCGGCTCACCGCGGTCGGCGAGGCGCTCTCCGGACGCAAGCGCCTCCTGGTCGAGACGTTCAACCGCCTGGTCATCCTGGGCGTGGGTCTCTGCATGATCTGGTTCGGCTACCTGAACTACCTGAACGGCTTCGGCAGCTTCCTGATGCCCTCGGTCACGCCGATCGCGGTCCTCTACGCCGCGATCCCGGTGGCCGGCGTCCTGATCGCCCTTTTCACCGTGGAGGAGCTGATCAACGGCTGGCGCCACGGCTTCCCGGCCCGCCCCGCCTCGCCGGCACCGCCGGGCGCGTGAGCCACATGGACAGCAATTCCGTCGCGATCATCGTGATGGTCGTGACCTTCCTCTACCTGGGCTACCAGGGGGTCCCGGTGGCGTTCGCGCTCGCCGCGGGCGCGTTCGTCACCACCGCGTTCTTCACCAAGATCTCGCTCGCGTCGATGGTCGGCCAGATGTTCAACGGCATCAACTCGCTCGAGTTCCTGGCGATCCCGTTCTTCCTGCTCGCGGGCGACATGATGACCGCGGCCAACATCACCGAGCGGCTCATCCGGCTGGCCCAGGTGTTCGTGGGTCACTTCCGGAGCGGGCTCGCCCACGTGGTGAGCCTGTCGAGCATGCTCTTCGCCGGCATCTCCGGCTCGATGACCGCCGACGTGGCCGCGATCAGCACGGTGGTGATGCCGTACATGAAGCGCGAGGGCTACGACCCCGCCTTCTCGGCGGCCCTCGTCGCCTCCGCCTCGACCATCGCCGCGATGGTGCCGCCCAGCATCATGGCCATCGTCTACGGCGCGGTGGGCAACGTGTCGATCGCGGGCCTCTTCCTGGGCGGAGCCACCCCGGGGCTGATGGTGGGCGTCGGCCTCATGATCTACAGCTATCTGTTCGGGCCGCCCGGCATCAAGAAGCCGCGGGCCACCCTCGGCCAGATGGCGGTGGCCGGACGGGCTGCGCTGCTGCCCCTCATGATCCCGATCATCATCATCGGGGGCGTGGTGACCGGCACCGTCACCCCCGCGGAGGCCGGGATGATCGCGGTGGTCTACATCCTGGTGGTACTCCTGCCGCTCATGAATCGCGGCCACATCCGCCACCTGCCGCGCGACTTCATGGAGGCGGCGGTGCTCTACTCGCTGCCCATGTCGGCGGTGGCGGCGGCCTCCGCGGTCGGCTGGCTGCTCGCCTACCTCGGCGGGCCGGACATCGTGAGGGGCTGGATCGAGGGGGTGGCGGGCGACAACCGCATCGCGATCATGTACATGATGGTGGTGGTGCTGACGATCGCGGGCGACTTCCTCGACGGGGTGCCCGCCATCGCGATCTTCATGCCGATCATCGTGGCCCTGACCCAGCTCGCCCACATCAACCCGGTACATATGGGCGTGCTCATCATCGTGAGCCTGGCCTTCGGGCTGATCACGCCGCCCTACGGACTGATCTTGCTATTGGCCGCGACACTCGCCGGCGTGCCGTTCACGCGGGCCCTGCGCCAGTCGGTGCCGCTCTACGGGATCTTCTTCCTCGTCATCACCCTGATCATCCTGTTCCCCGACGTCGTGCTCTGGCTGCCCCGTCTGGTCATCCCCCAGTCAGTGGGATGTTTCCCGAACCCGGGCGGCCCCGGTTTCATCTGCCCGCCGAACTAGCCGACGTGGGCCACGTGCTCCTCGTCCAGGAGCACGCGCCTCCGGAGCGGAGCCGATCCACGTCGCAGGTCTCCCAGACATACTGCTCGGACCACTGGCATACCTCGCGCGCCTCGGTCTCCGACAAGCTTCGCCCCGCCGACACGCAACGGCACGATGCGGTACGCGAACGGCAGCCCGCCGAGGGTACCCACGCGTCGGTAGCGGCCGTCCGGGGTCCGCAAGAACAGCTCGAACGAGCAGGTCTTGTTGCCGCACGTCCCTTCCCATCCCAGCGCCACGTCCGCGAGGCCGACCGCCGCGACCGGCGTGCGGAGCGACCCGGCGATCATCCTCCGTAGCCCCAATTCCAGCACGGCAGCCGATCCTTCCAGAACCAGTCGTCGCAGAGTGCCTCGTCACACTGGCGGCGGCAGTCCGGCTCGGTCAGGTCGGCGGTGCACAGGAGCGCGGCCGCCATGCGGCAGTAGCAGGCTCCGCGGGAGCCGCCGGGCCGGGGCGGCTCGGCGGCGGGTCCGTCGGCGGCGACGCCGGTGAGCAGCGTGAGCGCGAAGACGGCGATGCGGATCGTGACGGTCATTGCGGCCCCTCTCCGATCTTCCTATACTCCTGCCGTATGCGTCCCCGCTGGCCGCTCATCGGCCTGCTCCTGCTCTCCACGTTCACGGCGGGCCCGACCGCCGTGGCGCACGCCGGCGAGCCGTACGTGCTCCGCCCGCTCGCCCGCACGGGCGACGCGGTGCCGGGCGGCGGCCGCTTCGACCGATTCGGCCAGGAGGCGCTGCCGATCGTCGCGCCGGTCAATGCGCGGGGCGACGTCGCGTTCTTCGCGACCCTCACCCGGGGCGGCTCGGACGAAGGGATCTTCCTCCAGCGCGCCGGCCGCCTCGTGACGGTGGCGCGCGAGGGCGACCGGGTGGCGGGAGTCGGCCGGCTCTCGGGCTTCGGCAAGCATCCGACGCCGGCCCTGAACGACGCAGGCTCGGTCACGTTCGCGGCCGCGGTGGCGGGTGGGCGCGCCGTCGAGGGCATCTTCGCCTGGTCCGCCGGACGCCTGCGCGCGATCGCCACGACCGGGAGCCCCGCG
>WNGJ01004631.1_pt1 | contig 14338 bp, 13 predicted proteins | sample 5400611 | NCBI WGS metagenome assembly WNGJ01 (sample SAMN13153375, study PRJNA577476) | soil metagenome | isolation source: 40 cm soil or saprolite under Garry oak tree replicate 1 | place: USA:California | collected 2016-06-15 | reverse complement strand
GCTTCGTCGCCCGCACCACGCCGTCGGCCCTGGTCGGATCCGGCGTCGTATACACCTCTTCGGTCGGAACGTTCGGTAGGTGCTCCACGCCGTCGATCGTCGTCGTCGTGCCGCCCTCCCACAGCGAGGTGGGCAGCAGGCCGACCGTGAGCTCGGTTCCAGGCCCGTCGAAGCGGATCGCATCGAAGTGCTGCTCGGTGAGTCGTGCGGCGACGGAGTGCAGAGTCTCGTTGCGCTCGCGCCAGGCAGCGACCGCATCGTCCTCGTCGAGCCGGCAGACGTGCATCAGCTCTTCCGTCAACCGCGCGAGAGCAGCTTCGCCGGCAAGGTCGGGGAAGACCAGATCGGCCCAAGGTTGAGTGGGGTACGGCATGATCGTCCAGTTGACGAGCCGCTTGTTGATGATCACAAGCCGCTCCCGAAGATCGGGAAGCTGGTCGCGGCCGGCCCGTTTCGGATCGACGCCGTTCAGGATTCCGGGCGAGACGCGAGGCACGAAGATGATCCGCGCCGCATGCACGTCTCCAAGCTGGAGCATCCGCTTCCCGAACCACTCGGGCACGAATTCGAGCGTGTCCTCGGCGGCGTGTTGCAGGCGAGCTCTCTTCACATACGGGTCGAAGTAGGTGGGGTCCACGAAGCGGGCGCCGCGTTCGTAGGCACGCTCGGCGACCGCACGAACGACCGGTTCCATGCCCGTCTCCGCCTCGATCGCGACGATCTGGCCCGGCTGAACGTTGGCGCTGAAGTCGACGGCGAGGTCGGCGAAGCGCTCGAGGGCGCGCTGTTCCACGGGCCGGAGGATAGTCGGTCGGTGCCGGCCGGACTGAGAGCGTTCAACGCGGTTGCAACGAACGCCGCCGACGTCCGTTCGCGTGCCGTCCGCAGAACACGCTAGTCTCCCGCCCGACCACGAACCCCTTTAACCCGGTCCTGTGAGGCCGGAAAGGAGTGCGAATGATGCTGCCTGTCCTTGCCCGACTGTGTCTGCGCGCGTGAGCGTGACGCATACGGAGCGCGAGAAGGTCCTCCTAGACCACGAGGCGGTCGAACGGACGCTCTCACGGATCGCGCACGAGATCATCGAGGCGAATCCGGATCTCGACAAGCTCGCGCTCGTCGGGATCCACACGCGCGGTGTCCCGCTCGCTCAGCGGCTGCGGCGGCGGATCGCCGACTTCACGGGCAGCGAAGTAGCGCTCGGCCAGCTCGACATCACCTTCTACCGCGACGACGTCCACGTCCGCGGGGGCGAGGCGCCTCAGCACGCCCAGCCGCTCGTCCGCGACTCGAAGCTCGACTTCCCGCTCGACGGGATCACGTGCGTTCTCGTGGACGACGTCCTCTACACCGGCCGCACGATTCGCGCCGCCGTCGAGGCGCTGTTCGACTACGGGCGGCCCGCGCGCGTCCAGCTTGCGGTGCTCGCCGACCGCGGCCACCGCGAGCTGCCGATCCGCCCCGACTACGTCGGCAAGAACTTTCCCACCCATCGCGACGAGCGCATCCAGGTGCAGCTCGTCGAGGTCGACGAGATCGACCAGGTCCTGCTGATCCCGGCTTCCGAGGAGGCATCCCCGAATGGCTGAAATCCGCGTCATGCGGGAGGACCTGCTCCCGCCGAAGGAGCCGCCGAGGCGGCACCTGATCTCGATCGGCGACCTCCAACGGGAGGACGTCGAGCGCCTGCTCGGCACCGCGCGAAACTTCGAACGCTCGCTCGAACGAGAGCTGAAGAAGCTGCCGACCTTGCGCGGCAAGACGGTCGTCAACGTGTTCTACGAATCGTCGACCCGCACCTCGTCGAGCTTCGAGCTCGCCGCGAAGCGTCTCTCGGCCGACACGATGTCGATCAAGTCGACGGGCTCGTCGGTCGACAAAGGCGAGTCGCTGAAGGACACGGCGCTGACGCTCGGGGCCTACGACCCGGACGTGATCGTGATCCGCCACCCGCAGATCGGCGCGCCGCAGCTCGTGGCGCGCTACACGGGCGCGCACATCGTCAACGCGGGCGACGGCAAGCATCAGCACCCGACCCAAGCGCTGCTCGACCTCTACACGATTCAGGAGGAGCTCGGCCGCATCGAGGGCTTGCATGTTGCGATCGTCGGCGACGTTCTCCACTCACGCGTTGCGCGCTCGAACATCCAGGCGCTCGCGCTGATGGGCGCGCGGGTGACGCTCGTCGGTCCGCCGCCGCTGATCCCCCGCGGGGTCGAGGCAATGGGCTGCGAGGTCTCCTACGACATCGACACGATCAAGGCCGCCGACGTGGTCTACGTCCTGCGGATGCAGCAAGAGCGTATGGCCGAGGGCGCGAACTACGTCCCCTCACTGCGTGAGTACACGGCGCGCTGGGGCGTGACGCCTGAGCGGTTACGGCCGGGCCAGAAGGTGATGCACCCCGGGCCGATGAACCGCGGGGTGGAGATCGACCCGGTGGTGGCAGACGCGGCCGACGCGCTGATCGAGCAGCAGGTGCGCGCCGGCCTCGTCGTCCGGATGGCGGTGCTCTACGACCTGCTGACGCACGGGCCTGCGGGCGTTCAGTCGGCCGCAGTGCACGAGATCGGAGCCGCGTGATGCTGTTCGGCAAGCGCGGCAGCGACGACCTCGTCATCCGCGGCGCGCATGTGATCGACAACGCCGCGGGGGTCGACGCCGTGCTCGACGTCCGGGTGGACGGCGGGACGATCGCGCAGCTCGGCACCAACCTGGAGACGAACGCCCACCGCGTCGTCGACGGACAGGGGCTCGTGCTCGCGCCGGCGTTCGTCGACCCGCACGTCCATTTGCGAACACCCGGCCGCGAGGACGAGGAGACGATCGCGTCCGGCACGGCCGCGGCCGCGGCGGGCGGCTACTGCGCGATCCTGGCGATGCCGAACACGGAGCCTGTCGTCGACTCGGCGGCCGTGCTCGGCTCGCTGGCCGAGACGGCGCAGGCCGAGGGCGAGGTTCCCGTCGGCTTCCTTGCCGCGATCACGAGGAACGAGGATGGAGCGGAGCTGACCGAGATGGTGGAGCTCGCCGACGCCGGCGCCGCCGGCTTCACCGACGACGGCCGGCCTGTCGTCGCGCCGGGCCTGATGCGCCGGGCGCTCCAGTACAGCTCGGTCACGGGCCGCCGGTTAGCTCTTCACTGCGAGGAACCGACCCTCTCGAAGAACGGCCAGATGCATGAGGGCGCGGTTTCGGCCGAGCTCGGCTTCGCCGGATACCCGTCGGTTGCCGAGAGCCTGATGGTTGAGCGCGATCTCGCGCTCGCGGCCTACGAGAGACAGCCCGTTCACCTGATGCACCTGTCGGCACGCGAGTCGGTCGAGGCGCTCTCGCGGGCGCAGGTCGCCGGCGTCGCCGCGACCGGGGAGGTGACCCCGCACCACCTGTGCCTGACCGATGAGGCGGTTCGTTCGCTCGACTCGAACGTGAAGATGAATCCACCGCTGCGGGCCGAGGAGGACCGGCAGGCGCTGATCGCGGGTCTTCGGGACGGGACGATCGCGGCGGTCGCCACCGATCACGCGCCTCACGCCCGGCACGAGAAGGAGGTGCCGTTCGAGGCGGCGCCGTTCGGTGTCACCGGCCTCGAGACCGCCTTCTCGGCGCTCTACACCGGGCTGGTCCAACCGGGCCTGCTGAAGCTGGAGACGCTGCTCGAGCGCATGTCCGCCGGGCCCGCGCGGGCGTATGGGCTCGAGCCGCCGCGGATCGTGGTCGGCGCACCGGCGAACCTCGTCCTCCTCGACCTGAAGGCGAGCCGGCGCGTTTCCGAGTCCGACTTCCGCTCGCGCTCCACGAACTCGTGGCTGCTCGGCGAGACGGTCAAAGGGCAGGTCAGGCTGACGATCGCGGCCGGGAGGGTCGCGTTCGACGGGTGATCGCCGTGACTCAGAAATATTGCGTGGCGTCAGGGGCGGAGCAGTGAAGGGCTTTCTGGCGCTCGAGGACGGCAGCGTCTTCGCGGGCGAATCGGTTGGTGCCGAGGGCTACGCCTTCGGGGAGGCCGTGTTCACGACCGCAATGACGGGCTACCAGGAGATCGTCACCGATCCGAGCTTTGCCGAACAGATCGTCACGTTCACGGCGCCGATGGTCGGCAACTACGGCGTCGAGCGGACGCGCTCGGAATCGGCGGGCCCGCACGCGCGCGGCGTCGTCATGCGCGAGGCTCGCGGGCCGGCCTGGACGGACTGGCTGTTCGAACACGGGCTCGTCGCGCTCTCGGGCGTCGATACGCGCACGCTGACGCTCCACCTTCGAAGTCGCGGCGCAATGCGTTCGATCGTGGTCGCCGGTGACGCATCGGTCGACGAAGCGCTGCGGATCGTGGCCGAGCAGCCTCCGATGGCCGGCCGGCCGCTCGCCGCCGCGGTGTCGACGTCGCAGCCGTATGTGTTCAGCGACCAGGGACGGGCGAGGATCGCTGTCGTCGACTACGGCTGCAAGCGCTCGATTCTCCAGCGGCTGGCCGCAGCCGGCTCGGCGGTGACGGTTTTTCCACACACGGCCGAGGTCCGCGATCTGCATACCTACGACGGGATCTTGCTCTCGAACGGTCCCGGCGACCCCGAGCCGCTCCACGACGAGGTCGACACGATCCGCGCCTTGCTCGGCCGCGTCCCGATGCTCGGCATCTGTCTCGGCCACCAGCTCCTCGCGCTCGCGACCGGGCACGAGACCTACAAACTGCCCTTCGGACACCGCGGCGCCAACCATCCGGTGCTCGACAAGCGCTCGAACCGTGTCCTGGTGACCAGCCAGAACCACGGCTTCGCGGTCAAGGCGAGCGCCGCCAAGGAGGTCACCCACGTTTCGCTCTACGACGGCACGGTCGAGGGCCTCGACTTCCCGTGGTTGCGCGCGCGCTCGGTGCAGTTCCATCCCGAAGCCGGACCCGGCCCGCACGATGCCTGGCCGCTACTCGACGAGTGGGTGACGGAGGTGGCGTATGCCCAGGCGGCGTGATCTCCGCTCGATCTGCCTGATCGGCTCAGGGCCGATCGTGATCGGCCAGGCCTGCGAGTTCGACTATGCGGGCTCGCAGGCGTTGAAGGTGCTGCGTGAGGACGGCTTCCGGACGATCGTCATCAACTCGAACCCAGCCACGATCATGACCGACCCGGGCTTCGCCGACCGCACCTACCTCGAGCCGCTCGATCTCGCAGGCGTCGCCGACGTCCTCGGCCAGGAGCGCCCCGACGCCCTGCTGCCGACGCTCGGCGGCCAGACGGCGCTGAACCTGGCGATGGAGCTCGTCGCAGAAGGCGTTCTCGATGCCCTCGGCATCGAGTTGATCGGCGCCGGCCCCGAGGTCATCCGCCGCGCGGAGGACCGGGAGATCTTCCGCGAGACCGTGCGTCTTGCCGGCCTGAAAGTGCCGGAGTCGACCATCGTCAGCTCGCACGAGGAGGGCCCTGCAGAGCTGAGCTTCCCGGTCATCCTGCGCCCGGCGTTCACACTCGGCGGCCACGGCGGTGGCACGGCCCGGAACTGGACGGAATTCATCGAGCTACTCGATCGCGCCCTTCACGAGAGCCCGGTCGGCCAGGTGCTCGTCGACGAATCGCTGCTCGGCTGGGACGAGTTCGAGCTCGAGGTGATCCGCGACCGGCGGGACAACGTCGTGATCGTCTGCTCGATCGAGAACCTCGACCCGATGGGCGTCCACACGGGCGACTCGGTCACGGTGGCGCCGCAGATGACCCTCTCCGACGAGGCCTACCAGGAGCTGCGCGACGCCGCCGTGGACGTGATCCGGGCAGTCGGCGTCGAGTGCGGCGGCTCGAACATCCAGTTCGCCCGCGACCGCGAGAGCGGCGAGCTGCGGGTGATCGAGATGAATCCGCGCGTCTCGCGCTCCTCCGCGCTGGCCTCGAAGGCGACCGGCTACCCCATCGCCAAGGTCGCCGCGAAGCTCGCGGTCGGCTACACGCTCGACGAGATTCCGAACGACCTCACCGGGACGACCCCGGCGAGCTTCGAGCCGACCCTCGACTACGTGGTCGTGAAGGCGCCGCGGTTTGCGTTCGAGAAGTTCCCCGGCGCGGAGACGGAGCTCGGCACGCAGATGAAGTCCGTCGGCGAGGCGATGGGAATCGGCCGCACGTTCACGGAGGCGTTCCTGAAGGCGATCCGCTCGCGTGAGCTCGACGGTGGCGCGGTCACGCCCTGGGAGGCGTTCGATGCGATCCCGGAGGGCGTCCATCCGTGGTTCAGGCGTGAGCTCGATTCGGTCGCAGAAGCGCTACGCCACGTCCACTCGCTCGACGACCTCGTCGCCGACGACTGGCTGCGCCTGAAGCGGCTCGGCGTCTCGGACGCCGACGTCGCGCGTGCGTGTGACGCAACCGAGGAGGCCGCGCGCGAGAAGCGCCGCGCCTGGGGCGTCCGGCCGGCCTTTCGCCGTGTCGATTCCTGCGCCGGCGAGGTCGAGGCCGGCTCGAACTACTTCTACTCGACCTGGGGCGAGGCCGATGAAGCCGTGCCTCGCGACCGGGTCCAGGGACATGGCTCGGGACCCGGTCCCGTGGTCATCCTCGGCTCAGGGCCCAACCGGATCGGGCAGGGGATCGAGTTCGACTACTGCTGCGTCCACGCGGCCAAGGCTTTCCGCGAGCTCGGCTACGAGGCAGTCATGGTCAACTGCAATCCGGAGACCGTCTCAACCGACTACGACATGTCGGACCGGCTCTACTTCGAGCCGCTCGCGGTCGAGGAGGTGCTGGCGATCTGTGAGCGCGAGCAGCCCGCCGGTGTGGTGACGCAGTTTGGGGGCCAGACGCCGCTCAAGCTCGCCCGCTCGCTGGAGGCTGCGGGTCACCGCATTCTCGGCACGTCGCCCGAGGCGATCGACCTGGCCGAGGATCGTGAGCGGTTCGGAGCGCTACTCGACAGCCTCCAGATCCGCTGCCCGGACTGGAGCACCGCAACCGAGCCGGACGAGGCAGTTGCCGCAGCAGAGCGGATCGGCTACCCCGTGCTCGTCCGGCCCTCGTACGTGCTCGGCGGGCGTGCCATGCGGATCTGCTACGGGTCGGAGGAAGTGAGGCGGGCGATGGAGGACACCGTCGGCCGGGTCCTGCTCGACCGGTTTCTCGAGCAGGCGCTCGAGCTCGACGTCGACGCGCTCTGCGACGGGAAGGACACCTACGTCGCAGCCGTCATGCAGCACGTCGAGGAGGCAGGCGTCCATTCCGGCGACTCAGCCTGCGTCTTGCCGGCGCCCGCGCTGAGCCCGCTCGAGCAGACCTACGTGGAAGAGGTCGTGCGGGAGCTCGGCGCGGCACTCGGCGTCGTCGGCCTGCTGAACGTCCAGCTGGCAATCGCCGAGGGGGAGCTGTACGTGCTCGAGGTCAACCCGAGGGCCTCGCGGACTGTGCCTTTCGCAAGCAAGGCGAGCGGGATCAACCTCGTCGCGGCGGCCTGCCGGCTGGCGGGCGGAGCGGATCTCGGCGAGCTCGACCTGCCTGCCGACCCGACCCCGTCGCAGGTGAGCGTCAAGGCCGCGGTGCTTCCTTTCGCGCGCTTCCCCGGCGCCGATCCGGTGCTCGGCCCGGAAATGCGCGCCACCGGCGAGGTGATGGCCACGGCCGCCGATTTCCCGACCGCGTTCGCGAAGGCCGAGCGGGCCGCGGGACGGGCGCTGCCGGACAGCGGAACGGCTTTCATCTCGGTCTGCGACGCTCATAAGGAGGCAATCGTCCCGGTTGCTCACGCGCTCACAGGGCTGGGTTTCGACCTGCTCGCGACCGCGGGCACCGCTCACGTGCTCGCCGCCGCCGGTCTCGCGGTGGAGTGCGTCCGCAAGGTCACCGAGGCGGGAGAGGGGCCGACGGTGGTCGACCTCGTCCGCCGCGGACGGTGCGACCTCGTCGTCAACACGCCGGAGGGCTCGGGCGCGCGAACCGACGGCTACCTGATCCGCGAGGCCGCGCTCGTCGCCCGCGTCCCCTGCATCACCACGATCTCGGGCGCCGCAGCGGCGGTCGAGGCGATCGCGCACGCACAGCCGGAGATCTCGGTCTCCCTGCAAGAGCGAATCGGTGCAGCGCGCGCGAGTTGAAGCATGAAGGCTGAACGCGAGCGGTCCCAAGTCCTCGCCGTCGAGACGATTGGGCCCTACACGCTGCTGCGCGTCGGTCGCGGGTCTTTGGACCCAGGCATCCCCGGCCAGTTCTTCATGCTCGAGGCGCCGGGGAGGCCGCTGCCGCGGCCGATGAGTCTCTGCCTCGCGCCGCCTGGAGAGCTTGGTTTCTTGATCGACCCGATCGGCGCGGGAACCCGGGCGCTCTGCGCCCTTCGGCGCGGGGAGGAGCTATCGCTCCTCGGCCCGCTCGGGAACGGCTACGAACTCGAGGTCGAGCGGCCGTTGCTCGTCGGCGGTGGGATCGGGATCGCCCCGCTGCCTTTTCTGTCCGAGGCGCTCGGCTATCCGCGGGCGATCCTCGGCTTCCGCAGCCACTGGCACGCAGAGGCTGCCGAGCTCGTTCCCAACGCGGAGGTGGTCGTCGAGCCGACGTTCGTAACCGAAGCGATGCCGCCTGGGCACGACGTGCTCGCCTGTGGCCCGGAGGCGATGCTCGCGGCGGTCGGCCGGCTCGAGCCCGCCGCCCAGCTCGCCTGGGAGGCGCCTATGGCGTGTGGCTACGGGGCCTGCTACGGCTGCGCCGTCGAGATTGGCGGGGAGCTCAAGCGTCTGTGCGTCGAGGGACCCGTGCTCGCGGCGGAGGCAGTGGCAGCATGAGGGTTCTCAACGCCTCCGGCTGCCTGGATGCGCTGACGGCGCCGGAGGTCGCCGGCGCCCTCGACATCTTTGTCACGAAAACGGTGACCCCGCTGCCGCGCGAAGGCAACGCACCCCCGCGGATCGCCGAGGTCGAACATGGGATGCTGAACTCGATCGGGCTGGCCAACCCTGGAATCGACCACTTTCTCGCCCACGCGCTGCCGCGGCTCGCCGAGCTTGGGGTGGCGATCTGGGTCTCTATCGGCGGTTTCGCGGCTGCCGACTATGTGGATCTCTGCGACCGGCTAGACGACCGGCCCGAGGTCGAAGCCATCGAGCTGAATGTCTCCTGCCCGAACGTCGACGACGTCCCGGCGAGCGTGGGAGAGATCGTCGCGGCCGCCCGGGATGCCACTCGCAAGCTCTTGTATACGAAGCTCTCGCCGGCGACGACTGACGTGGCAGAGGTCGCCCGTGCGGCCCAGGCGGCGGGCACGGATGGGCTCTCGCTCGTCAACACGATCCTCGGCCTCGCGCTCGACGAGCGGACGCTCAAGCCGCGGCTCTCGCGTGCCGCCGGCGGCCTCTCGGGCCCGGCGCTCAAGCCGATCGCTCTCGCCGCTGTCTACGACTGCTATGCGGCAACCGGTCTGCCGATCGTCGGCATGGGCGGGATCGCTTCAGGGCGCGACGCGCTCGAGTTCGTCGCCGCAGGAGCCGCAGACATCGCGGTTGGGACAATCCTGTTCTCCGACCCGGGTTCAGTGGCCCGAATCCGAGCAGAACTTGCAAACGAGGTAGTCACCCTGGGCGTTGGCTCCGTTGACAACGCAGTCGGGCTTGCCCACGCGGGAGCTACGGCGATTTCAGGGTCGCCCCAGCCTGCTTCGCCGCTGTCTGTATAGAAAACATCCTGCAAACAGACTCCTTTCCTGGTGGTTGACCTGCTCGCCCCACTTGTTAGTATGCGGCGTTCGTGCCAGCGCTCAAGACTCAGGCCCAGGCACCGCTCCGCTCGCTGGATCAGCGCATGGAAGCGCTCAAGCGGGCGAACGACATTCGCGTCCGTCGGGCACAGCTGAAGAAGGACCTCAAAACCGGCTCCGCGACGATCGACCAGATCCTGCGGGATCCGCCGGAGTACGTCTCGACGGCGAAGGTCTTCGACATTCTGATGGCCGTACCGAAGTTCGGCCGGGTCAAGGCCGCTCGGTTCCTGAATCAGTGCCGGATCAGCCAGTCGAAGACCGTTGGAGGGCTGTCTGAGCGCCAGCGCGCCGAGCTCATCGGGCTCTTCAACAGGTAAGCGCCCGCCCGTTCTCGTCATCACCGGCACCTCCGGCGAGGGGAAGAGCACCCTTGCCAGGATGCTGCTGGAACGCGTTCCGGAGCTGGCATTGGCCGTTTCCGCGACGACGCGCGAGCGGCGTCCCGGAGAGGAGAACGGCCGCGAGTACTACTTCATCAGCCCCGATGAATTCGAGCGCCGCCGTGCGGCCGATGAGTTCCTGGAGTGGGTCGAGTGGCCCTGGGGCGAGCACAAGCGGGCGGGAACGCTCTGGTCGGAGCTCGAGCGGATCACGGGAATGGGACGCCCGGTCTTGCTCGAGCTCGAGACCGGCGGCGCACTGGCCGTTCGCGACCGGATACCGGGCAGCGTCACGATCTTCATCACCGCTCCGAACCGCGAAGAGCTCGAGAAGCGCCTGCGAACGCGAGGAACCGAGAGCGAGGGCGAGATCGAGGAGCGGCTGGCCCAGGCCCTCGAGCAGAGCAAGCTCGCCGGTGAGTTCTCCTACACGGTCGTCAACGACGATCTGGAACGCGCAATTGGAGAGCTCGAGGGAATCGTCAGGAGGGAAATCGCCGCGGCGCGCGCCTAAATCTTGAGACGCCTCAGCTGCAGGTAGCATCTCCGAACAATGATTCATCCCCGCATCGACGAACTGCTCGACAACGTGGACTCGCGCTACGCCCTCGTGATCGTGGCCGCGAAGCGCGCGAGGCAGATCAACAACTACCACCATCAGCTGGGCGAAGGCACCTTCGACCAGTTCCTGCCCCCGCTCATCGAGTCGCGCTCGAAGAACTACCTGACGATGGCGCTCGAAGAGGTCGCGGAGGGCAAGATCAAGTACGCCTACAAAAAATAGGGGAACCCAGGGTTCCCCTATTGGACCCCTCCTTCTTCGCAGCTCTCCAACGACGCCGATGCGGCTCCCGCCGGGCGAAGCCCGGCTCCGCCTGCGAGACGCCCCACACGCCTCGGCGTAAAACCCCTTGTAACAGACTGTTACTTGCAGGTTCCGGCCTGAGTTAGCGGCTGGGCAGTCGCGGAACCCCCTCCGGCGGCCGTGTTCTTCTTTGCAACAGACTGTTACTTGATCCGCGCGCGGCCAGTGAGCAACCAGAACGGAGGGAGCCGAAGCCCCCTCGCGTTCGGCGGCTCTTCTATTTGACGGTGAAGTAGCCGAACATCTGGGGCTCGTGGACGGAGCAGTAGTACTTCCACTTGCCGGCCTTGAGGGTGAGCGTCATCGTTTTCGAGCCGGTGAAGCTCGTCCCGGTCAGGTGCTTCTCGACCTTCGCGCCCGTTTCTTTCTCGAGCGTGAAGTTGTGGAACGAAGACTTGTCCGAGATGACGAATTTGTACGTGCCCGCCCTGAGCGATCTGACCTTCACTCCGGCCTTGGTGAGCTTGATCGTGTAGCCGGGCCCGACGGTTCCGACGAGCTTCGGCGTCGACTGTGCCTGACTGAACGCCGCTCCGGCGACGGCGAGCCCCGTCGCCGCCACTACGAGTGTTGCGAGAAGTCGTCGAGACATCGCTCTCCTTGTCTTTCGCTAATGGACCCTCCCCATACGGTGTGGGGCCCCGTTCGGTTTCCGGCCCAGACTTGGCCTGGGATGGGGCTGCGGGCAAAATGATTGGATGGCCCGCGTTGTCCTGGGAGTGACCGGCGGGATCGCCGCCTACAAGGCTGCCGAGCTCGCGAGGCTGCTCGTCAAAGGCGGGCACGAGGTGACGCCGATCCTCACCGCCGAGGCCGAGACGTTCGTGACCGCGAAGACGTTCGAGGCGCTCGCCCGCCGGGAGGTTCCGCGCGAGCTGTATCCGCATCTCGTGAGCGGGGACGTGCTCGTGATCGCGCCGCTTTCGGCGAACACGCTTGCCAAGCTCGCCCATGGGCTTGCCGACAGCGTGTTGACCCAAGCTGCCCTCGCCTTCGAGGGGCCGGTTCTCGCGGCGCCTGCCATGAACCCGCGCATGTGGGCGCACCCTGCGACCCGAGAGAACATCGCGAGGCTGCGCGAGCGAGGGGTCGTGCTCGTGGGTCCCGACGAAGGTGAGATGGCGGAAGGCGAGTGGGGCGTGGGGCGGATGAGCGAGCCTGAGGAGATCTTCCAGCGCGTCGAGGCGATCATCGAGCGCCGTGGGCAACTCGCCGGCAAACGTGTTCTGGTCAGCGCCGGCGGCACACGCGAGCCGCTCGATGCGGTGCGATTCCTCGGCAACCGATCCTCCGGTCGCATGGGCGTAGCCCTGGCCGAGGAGGCGCGTCTCCGCGGGGCCGACGTGACCCTGGTCGCCGCGAATCTCACCGTCGCCGCTCCCGGCAAGGTCGAGCTCGTTGCGGCGCCGACAGCGGAGCAGCTCGAGCGCGAGGTGCTCGCTCGTGCAGACGCTGACGTCGTGATCATGGCCGCCGCGGTGGCCGATTACCGCCCCACGGAAGCGAGCGCGGAGAAGCGACCCAAGGACGATCGGTCCTGGACGGTGACCCTCGAGCCGACGACGGACGTGCTCGAAGAGCTCGGCGCCAGAAGACGTCCTGGGCAGTTGCTGGTCGGCTTTGCAGCGGACGGCGGCGAGCACGGCCTCACGCGAGCGCGCGAGAAGCTCGCCGCCAAGAAGTCCGACCTGATCGTCTTCAACGACGTCTCAAGAGATGACATCGGATTCGACGCTCGCGAGAACGAGGTCGTCGTCGTGACGGCAGGCGGCGAGCGGCGAATCCAGAAGGCCCCGAAGGAGCGAATCGCAAGCGAGATCCTCGATGAGATCGTGAAGCTCGTGCCGGAGAATTGATGGACGACCCGCTACGAAGCGCCGCGACGCGGATCGGACCCGAGGAGTCGGTTCGTCGCATCGTCGCGAACGTCGGCGGAGTCGTCCACGCGCCGGACGAGACGCTCCAGCTGAGCGTCCTCTGCCTGCTCGCCGAGGGTCACTTGATCATCGAGGACCTGCCGGGAGTGGGGAAGACGACGCTCGCGAAGGCGCTCGCGCGCTCGATCGACTGCAGCTTTTCTCGCCTCCAGTTCACGCCTGACCTGCTCCCCTCGGACGTGACCGGCGTGAACGTCTTCAACCAGCGCTCGAACGAGTTCGAGTTCCGGCCCGGCCCCGTCTTCACGAACCTGCTGCTCGTCGACGAGATCAACCGGGCGTCGCCCAAGACGCAGGCCGCGTTGCTCGAGTGCATGCAGGAGGACCAGGTCACTGTCGACGGCCACTCGTACGAGCTCGCTCGGCCGTTCATGGTGCTGGCGACCCAGAACCCGGTGGAGTACGAGGGGACGTACCCGCTGCCGGAGGCGCAGCTCGACCGCTTCACGATGCGGCTCGCGATCGGCTATCCGCCGCTCTCGGACGAAGCTCGCATGCTGACGGAACAGACGGTCGATCCGCCGCTCGAGACGCTCGAGGCCGTGGCTACGGGCGGCGAGGTGCTCGAGCTGATGGAGCAGGCCCGCGCGATCTTCGTCGAGGAGAGCGTCAACCGCTACGTGGTCGCGCTCCTGCGTCAGACGCGGCAGGACGACCGCCTCTACGTGGGGGCGAGCCCCCGGGCCGGGATCGCACTGCTCCGGGTCGCAAAGGCGAAGGCGCTCGCGGCCGGCCGTGAGTTCGTCGAGCCCGACGACGTGAAGGCGGTGGCCGAGCCTGTGCTGGCGCACCGCTTGATGCTCGCACCGGAGGCCCGCTCCGGGGGCGTGACCCCCGGCGAGCTCGTGCGCGACGCCTTGGAACGCACCCCGGTCCCCGTATGACCGGGAGAGGCCGCGCGCTGCTCGGCCTCGGTCTGCTGACCTACGTCGCCGCGCGCGCGTTCGGCTCGAAGCCGCTGTATCCCGTCGCGCTGGGGCTCCTGTTCGTTCTGGTGGTCGCCTGGCTCTGGGTCCGCCTTGGGCAAGGCCCGATGCGCCTGCACCGCGAAGCCGGCGACGAGGTGCGCTTCGAGGGCGACGACGTCGAGGTCGAGTTGCGCCTCGAGCACAGCGCGCGCGTGCCTCCGGCGTCGCTCGTCGTCGTCGAAAAGATTTCCGTGCTGGGCGAGCGCAGGACTGCGCTCGAGTCGAAGCACGCCCGCTACACGCTTTCCCGCGTGCGCCGCGGCCGCTACCTCTTCCTCGAGGCTCGCGCTGTGCTCGAGGATGCGTTCGGCCTCCAGCGCGCCGAGATCGCACTGACCGCTCCCTGGACGCTGCTCGTCTATCCGCGGCTAGTCGAGCTCGACCGCCTCTTCTCCGAGGGCGGAAGCTATGCACAGGACGGCCGGCGGCTGCTTCTGCGACGTCCGAGCGGCTTTGACCTGCACAGCGTTC
>WNGJ01010661.1_pt1 | contig 14339 bp, 12 predicted proteins | sample 5400611 | NCBI WGS metagenome assembly WNGJ01 (sample SAMN13153375, study PRJNA577476) | soil metagenome | isolation source: 40 cm soil or saprolite under Garry oak tree replicate 1 | place: USA:California | collected 2016-06-15 | reverse complement strand
TTCGTTTTAAAGCTAAGACCGCGACTCAAGCGCTTGATCAATGCGACATTCAGCGCGTGGTAGCTGCTGGTGCCTGGGAAATCCCTTGCAAAGGTACGGCTGAGAAATGGATTGGGACGCTTTCCCGGAGGCACGTACGCAGTTCCCTGGGGCACAATCTGCTGTTGACTTGCCGGCAGAACACCACCGCTGAGGCATCCCTGAGGGTTCTGGCACACCACGGGCCGAATCGTATTGGCATCCAGTCCGACCTCCAGGTGATAAGACTCCGAACCGACATAGCCCACCTGAAGCGCAAGGTCCCGGGTGAGCTCCCGCTCGACCGTCAAGCTCCATTCCTGGATGGTTGGCGTGTGCAGCGTCGGATCCGCCTGCCCAGGAGTAAAAATCGCGCAAGGCTGGCCTTGCGTCGGGCTGCAACTGGGCGGCGCCGGCGTGCCGTCGAGCAGCGGGATTTGAGTCAACAGCGGAGTTGTGTTCGAGAACCGAGCGTTGAAGGGCGGGTTGCCGCCGAAAGCTTGGTCCAGGTTGTCCTGGAGAGTGTTGTAAATTCCGAAGCCGGCACGCACGGCCCAGCTCCCCGTGCCGGTTGGGTCCCAGGCCAGGCCAAGGCGCGGCTGCAACAACGCTTTGGCGTTGTTCTCAGTCAGGCACGAATTACCAATGAGAGGATTGGTTTGGACTATGCCGGTCTGGTCCAATATATAGCTGGAGCAACGACCTGTCGCTTCGTTATACCCGTTGGTCATCTCGTCCCTGAGACCCAAGCGTAAAGTGAGATTTGGCCTAAGCTTGATCTCATCCTGGAGGTACCAGGCTGCTTCCGTAGAGCGGAAGCCAAGTGTCGTGAGAAGCGAGATTGCCTGGAAGCTGGTTGGAGCATCTGTGAGGAAGGCTCGAAGCGTCGGATAGGCAACGACCGCTCTAGACAAGGAAGATGAAAACCGGTTGCTCTGCACGCGCTGAATCCATACGCCGGCGCTGAGCGAATGATTGCCTTTGACGTAGTGGAGATCGTCGGCCCCGGTAAAGAAATTTCTTGCAAAGGTGCCAGGAGGCCCCCCAGCGCCATCGGCAGTCGTTATGGTTCCCAGGCCGGCGCCGGTGCTGGAACCCCCAATCACGATAGTGCCAGGAGGGTTTCCAGAAACAAACGCCAAGCTTTGGGGGATCGGCACGGCGGGGAATGCTCCCAAATGGATACGTCCGCGGCTAAATCCAAAAGTCGCAACATTCAAAACGGCGGTCGAGAAGACATGCGTTTCCTGGGAGCTGAACAACTGGCTGCGCAGGGGGAGTGGTCTGAAAAAATTTGGGTCAGGGGAAGGCGCGTCATTTTCCCCATCTTGAATCAGATAAGTTGCCGACAAGGAGTCTTTCGCAGAGATGTGATAGTCTGCGCGGAGCAGACCAAAATCTTCGCGAACCTTCTGGAGAGGATTGGCGAAAGCTTTCGCCAGACCGCCGCCCAACTCCGGTCCGTTCGGCGCAGGCCAGAAGTAGTTCGCATATGGCAGCATGCCCGGATTCAGCCCCGCCACCTGAACCGGCGTCCCCAACGGATTGTTGGCAGGCGGCAGCAATCCCAGACGGGCATTCGCGTCCGGCACGAACGACACGCTGCTGATCCCTAACCGCTGCCGGAACCCTTCGTAATTTCCAAACAAGAAGAGCTTGTCTTTCTTGAGAGGGCCTCCCAGGGCGCCCCCGAATTGGTTGCGCTTGAAGGCTGGAATGCGGAGCCCGGGCGGATAATCGAAGAAATTCCGGGCATCCAGCGCGCTATTGCGCAGATACTCAAAAACATCTCCGTGCACCTGGTTTGTGCCCGAAGAGGTGACAATACTAATCTGTGCTCCGGCACGCTTCCCATACTCGGCGCCATAGGTGTGCTCGACCACGTTGAACTCTCTGACCGCATCCACTCCCAGCACCTGTCCGTTGGATCCGTTGGGCGAAGCGGTGTTGATGCCGCCACTGGCGCTGACGTAGTCCACCCCGTTCATCAAGAAGCGGTTCTCTTCGGGCCGCCGACCTGCCACGGAAAATAGGTTACCGGGCTGGTTGGGATTGCGGTTGGAGCTAATATTCGCCGTGCCGGTATTGAGTGTTAGAAGCTGGTCGAAGCTGCGCCCATTCAGAGGTAGCTCCTTAATCTCTTGTTCGCTGATCAATCCGGAGGTCGAGGTCGTCGTCGTATTGACAAGGGGAGCAGCCTCCGTCACCGTGACCTGCTGTGCCACACTCCCGACTTGTAACGTAAAGTTCACGACCGCTTCCTGAGCCACGACCAAGGTGATTCCGCGCCGCACTTCTTGCCGGAATCCCGTCTTTTCGGCGGTCACCTCATAAGCGCCCACAGGAACCGATGGAATGGCGTAATTACCACTGGCGTCCGCTTCCACCGCGCGGGTCAGCCCGGTCTCCACGTGCCTGGCGGTGAGCGTCGCACCTGGCACAGCGGCTCCTGAAGAGTCCTGGATCGTGCCAGTAATGGCCGCCGCGAAACCCTGAGCGAGAACCGGGCAATTGCCCAAAACGATCAAGCCAATCACACCCACAACTATCCCTATCAATACGGCCAGCCTATATGGACTTCTCCCTGTGCTTGTTACCATCGCTCCTCCTTGTAGGACGCAACCGCCGTTAGCCGTAACCATGGTTGCAGTTGAGGACCGGCCGGCCCAAAGAATCGCTATGGCAATCGTTTGGCGCTTATCGACGTTCCCAGTTCGGTCGGTGCGCGTTGCCGCGTCGCACTTCGCCCCGCCTTGTTTGGTTCTACAATTTGCAAAAAGACGTTATGTATAGAAATGAGTAGATTTGTCGCAGATCCACCAGCGCGCCCGGGAGTAATCCGCATCGCTCACCCCACTCGGTGACGACATCAAAATTCGGAGAGAACCTGGCCCTTGCGCTAGCGTGTCTCCGACTGTTGATCGGACTTCTACTCTGGTTTGCCGAGCTTGTCAAGGCGGGGTTTCGGCACAGCAGTGAGCCTATCTTCGGCCGTACTCGGCATTTCGATTCGAGCTACTACACGATGACTCCAGGATGGTCGGCTATACGGAAGCTAAATAATTACTTCCGAATACCCCGTGATCCACTCGCAATCGTCCGAAAATGATGCGCGAATTCAGTCGAGCCTGCGATAGATCTTGAAGGGTTTTGAATTGCGCGATGGGACTATAATTCGGGAATGGCATCCGCAGGGCAGAGTACCGAGCAGGCTCGGCAGGCCCAAGACGTTGACGCCATTCCTACACTGGCGTGGTCCGCTCGTCCCGACGGCTCCGCTGAATTCCTCAATCGGCGCTGGCTGGATTACACCGGCCTCTCTGCGGAAGAAGCATCGGATTGGGGCTGGACTGCGGCGCTTCACACAGAAGACCGCGACAGGCTCGTGGATTTTTGGCGGCACCTGCTGGATTCTGGCGAGGCCGGTGAGATTGAAGCACGCCTGCGCCGGTACGATGGAGACTATCGTTGGTTCCTGTTCCGTGTAGAGCCTGTGCGCGACAATCACGGCGGCATCCTCAAATGGTATGGCGCGAATACCGATATCGAGGATCGTAAGCGCGCCGAGGCACTACTAGCCGCCGAAAAACGGACCTTGGAAATGATCGCCAGCGGGGCTTGCCTGGCAGATATCTTGGAAAGGTTGTGCGAAACGATCGATGCTCAGGCTCCTAACATCAAGTCGGCAGTGATGCTGATGGACGCGGACGGCATGCACCTTCGGCACGCGGCCGGTCCTCGAGTTCCCAAGGGCTGGATTGAGGCCATCACTCCCCTCGAGATTGGCCCTACAGTGGGTTCATGCGGCTCTGCTGCATTTCTGAAGCAGCGGGTGATCGTTTCCAACATTGCGACCGACCCCTTATGGGTTGATTTTCGAGATGCTGCTTTAAGTTACGGGTTGCGCGCCGCGTGGTCTCAGCCACTGCTCTCCAAAAACCAGCACGTGCTCGGCACCTTCGGAATGTACTATACGGAGCCCCGCACCCCTAGCGAGAGTGACTTGCAACTGATCGAAGGCGCGGGTCACATCGCCGTAATCGCCATCGAGGGAGAGCGATCGCAGGAAGCATTGCGAAGCGCCTTTGAGGAGATCCGGAACTCGGAGACGAGACTCCGGAAGATCATCGACACGATCCCGACACTCGCTTGGTGTAGCTTGCCGGATGGTGCGGGAATATTTTGGAACCGGCGATGGCATGAATATACGGGCTTATCTCTTGAAGTGGTTCGCGGCTGGGGATGGCAGGATGCCATTCACCCGGAGGACTTGAAGGAAATAACAGATAAGTGGCTCGGATTTCTGGCCTCTGGCCAGCCGGGCGAAGTCGAGGGAAGGCTGCGCCGATTCGACGGAGCGTATCGATGGTTCTTGTTTCGGGCTGAGCCATTGCGCGACGAATCGGGCAACATTGTCAACTGGTATGGAACGGATACTGACATCGATGACCTCAAGCGCGCCGAGGCCAAGCTTCGTCAAGATGAAGAAGAGCTTCGGCGCATGACCGACGCTATTCCGCAAACCATAATCGTCTTGAATCCGGATGGGAAAGCCATTTATGCAAATAGCGTGGCACTCGAGTACACCGGACTGTCACTCGACAACGTGCGAGCCGACGATTTTCGGGCGCGCGTTTTCCATCCTGATGACGTTCAGAGACTTCGCGAAGAACAACACAAAGCCCTTTCCAGCTCGCTTCCATTCGAAAACGAGCAACGGGCTCTGGGAAAAGACGGCAAGTATCGCTGGTTTCTGATTCGGTACAACCCATTATTGGACGAGAGCGGAAAGGTCATGCGCTGGTATGCGACGGGAACCGATATCGACGATCGCAAGCGGAACGAAGACAGGACGCGCAACGAAAACGTCGCGTTGCGTGAGGAGATCGAACACTCTTCGATGTTTGAGGAGATCGTTGGCTCCTCCGAAGCTCTGCGGCGAGTGCTGGGTCAGGTGTCGAAAGTTGCGCCTACTGATTCGACGGTCCTGATTTCGGGAGAAACTGGAACGGGAAAAGAGCTGATCGCTCGCGCCATACATAACCGGTCTAATCGCTCGACGCGAGCCTTCATTCGAGTAAATTGCGGGGCTATTTCGCCTTCACTCATTGCCTCGGAACTGTTCGGACATGAAAGGGGTTCCTTCACGGGGGCGCATCAGCGGCGTCTCGGACGCTTTGAATCGGCCGACGGCGGAACGATTTTTCTGGATGAGGTTGGTGAAATACCGCAAGAGACGCAAGTTGCTTTGCTACGAGTTCTCCAGGAGCACGAATTCGAACGAGTAGGTGGGAACCAAACGGTTCCGGTTGATGTGCGAGTGCTCGCGGCGACAAATAAGGATCTGCGCGCGGCCGTAGCTGACGGCACGTTCCGTCAGGATTTGTTCTATCGCCTAAACGTTTTCCCAATTCAAGTGCCGGCACTTCGGGATCGAGTTGATGACATCCCGTTGTTAGTGGAATACCTGGTGGACCGTTACGCCAAGAAGGCCGGTAAGCGAATTCGAAGTGTGAGCAAGAACACGCTTGATTTGTTCCAAGGCTATGACTGGCCCGGTAACATTCGGGAATTGCAGAACGTCGTCGAACGCGCCGTGGTGCTTTGCGAAGGGGAGATATTTTGTGTCGATCCAAGCTGGCTCGCGCCAGCGTCCTCAAGTCCGGCGTCCCCCAATCCGACTACGCAGACCATTCCCTTGGTCGCAGACCTTGCGGAACGGGAGCGGGCGATGATCGAAAACGCACTGCGCGAGGCTGAGGGCCTGATCTCGGGTCCCACCGGCGCTGCCGCGAAACTAAGCATACCCAGACAGACGCTTGAGTCCAAGATCAGGAAACTCGGAATTAACCGGCATCGTTTTAGAACTTCCTAGTCTTTCCCGCACAGCCTTCAGGCCTGATTTCGATTAGAAGACCGTTTCCAGACTTCTCTCTCAATCCCGGGTGGCGCGCCTCTTCGATACGCCCGCCCCGACGGGATTTGGCGCGACCCAGCCCCAAAGGCGATGCTGAATTTTCAGCAAACGCTGAAATTGCGGCCTTACTGCAAAAGCTAAAGACAACTATCTCAACTGATTGCGAATGGCGCTGATATTGCCATTCTGTGAGACGTGAATCGTCCGACAGGTCGAACGTGACCTTTAAGATTGAGAAGCACCGTGATGGGCACAGCACGACTATTCGACTCATAGGCCGGATGCGGGCGGAGCACTTATCCGAGTTGGAGAAGCAGATAAGAGAGAGCGAATCGAAGATCGTGCTGGATCTGGAGGAACTGAACTTGGTCGACGTTGAAGCAGTTCGCTTTCTGGGGATGTGTGAAACACAAGGGGTCACGCTGGTCAACTGTTCGCCCTACATACGCGACTGGATCGGCAAAGAGCGCCATTAAAGGAATAGGAGTCATATTCGACTGGAAGCTGGGGTGTCGTCGATGATTGCCTCACCACTCACTGAACGTCCCTCTCTCAAACCCGGAGCGTACGGAATAGATTTCGCTGCAAAATTCCACGTTTCGGATAGTTCCAGCCTCACTACCCCTTGGCCCGATGAGCAGGCCTTTGCCGTAACTCGTTTGTGGTCTGAATCAGGCATGTTGGACCGGACCATGCAATTTGATCGCGAGCGAGCCCTCGTTGTCTCCCTTTCGCTCAATACGATTGCTCGTGGCAACTACCGATTCTGGACGGAAGGAAAATTTCGCGAGGTCCCATTTCTTGCCCCGTTCACGACTAGCGTCACGGACATGGAGTCGGATCCAGTGTGCTTGGTTACAGGACCATTCGACTACATCCATTACCATGTTCCGCGCACGGGTTTGGACGACATTGCCAAGAGCGTCGGGATTCAACCCGTGGGTACTTTTCGGTGTGTATTGGCGGAAAACGATCCTTTCCTCTCCCAATTTACAAAGCTTGTGCTGCCAATGCTTGAAAGTGGGAGCCAACTTCCTGCGCTATTGCTCGACCACCTCAGTCTGCTTCTGGGCGCCCACCTTTTGCAGAAGTACGCGGGACTACCAAAGCTTCCGGAAATGATACGCGGCGGCCTTGCTCCTTGGCAGAAACGCAAGGCGGCAGAATTTCTGAGCGACAATTTGGCCACTAACGTCCGGCTTCGTCAGGTTGCAAAAGAGTGCGAACTATCGGTGAGTCATTTTGCGCGATCATTCAAAGAGACGTTTGGAGTATCAGCCTACCGATGGCTGATCCAGAAGAGGCTCAGCCATGCCCAGCATTTACTGCTCAAAACAAGAATCCCTCTTATTGACATCGCGTTGCAGTCTGGTTTTCCGGATCAGGCGTCTTTTACAAGAGGCTTCAAGCGCAACCTCGGTGTCACCCCCGGCCGTTGGAGAAAATTCCACCGTGACTGAGCACCGCGCTGGCCACTTCGCAACTGACACTTCAGCCCGACTATCCAGCCGTTTTTGTCAAAAACCGCGCCTTTCCGGCAAGACTGTGTTTTCGATCGCTTCTAAAGTTAGGGCACATCAGGATATGGAGTCTGAGAGCTCCGAGCAACATAACAGTCAGTTGAATAAATGGGTGCTGAATAGAACTATAGGAGGTCACATGTCTAAGTTAACCGAAAAAGTGGCACTCGTTACGGGCGGCTCGCGCGGTATTGGTGCCGCAATCGCCAAGCGTCTGGCCGCCGACGGAGCGAACGTAGCCATCACCTACACGAAAGGTGCCGACGCGGCAGCGTCTGTTGTAAAGGAGATTGAACGCGCTGGCCGAAAGGCGATCGCAATTCAGGCTGACGCCGCCGATGCCGACGCCGTCGAAGCCGCGGTCAACAAGGTCGTGGCGGCCTTCGGGCGGCTCGACATCCTTGTGAACAATGCCGGCACGGCCATTCCGAAAACGTTTGAGGAGACGACGCTGGAAGAGATGGATCGCGTGCTTGACATCAACGTCCGCGGCGTATTCGTCGCCACGCAAGCGGCGCTGAAGCAAATGAAGAGCGGCGGCCGCATCATCATGATTGGCTCGTCCGTGGGGGAGCGCGTCGTGGTTCCCGGGCTTGTGCCTTACGCGGCCACCAAGGGCGCCGTGAAGATATTCACCCAGAGCCTGTCCAGAGAGGTCGGGAGCCGGGGCATCACCGTCAATAACGTGCAGCCGGGTCCGATCGACACCGAGCTGAATCCCGCCGCGGGCGATTGGGCTGTGCCCCAGAAGGCCGCCACGGCACTCGACCGCTATGGATCTGTTGACGAGGTGGCCGCGCTCGTGGCGTTTGTCGCCGGTCCGGAGTCCTCGTACATTACCGGGGCGAATCTTACCGTGGATGGTGGAATGAACGCCTGAATGCTCCGACAAGAACATCGTTTTCCAAACTACGTTCAAGGAGAGCAAAAATGAAGGTCCCTTATGATGTTGTACTGCCGCAGGTGAATGTTCTGGGTTCCACCATGGCCTACCGGGAAGCGGGAAATCCCGACGGACCGGTCGCGCTTTTTCTGCACGGGAACCCGACCTCGTCGTACCTATGGCGGAATGTCATTCCCTTGGTTGCACCGACAGCGCATTGCATCGCACCGGATCTCATCGGGTTCGGCCAATCGGGGAAACCAGACATCGAGTATCGGTTTGCCGATCATGTTCGGTACCTCGATGCGTTTCTCGCCAACGCTGGAATCTCGTCAGCATTCGTCATAGCGCACGACTGGGGAACCGCGCTGGCATTTCACCTGGCAGCCCGCAGGCCGGAGCTTATCCGTGGGCTTGCTTTTATGGAGTTCCTCCGGCCATTGCCTACCTGGGAGGATTTTCCTGCGATTGCACGCGAAACCTTCCAGAAGGTCAGGACGCCCGGAGTGGGCGAAAAGATGATTCTCGAAGGCAATGCATTCGTGGAGGGAGTTCTTCCCTCGGCGATCGTACGAAAGCTGACGGATGAGGAAATGTCGGTCTACAGAGCGCCGTTTCCTACTCCCGAGTCGCGGCGACCCACTTGGCGTTTCCCGAATGAATTGCCGATCGCTGGAGAACCCGCGGATGTGGATTCAACTTTGGAGAAAGCACATCGTGCTCTAGCGCAGTCGTCTTACCCGAAGCTCCTTTTCGCGGGAAATCCAGGCGCTTTGGTATCGCCGACCTTCGCTGAGAGCTTTGCGAAGGGGCTTAAGAACTGCAGAGTGGTGCAGTTTAGCTCTGGCATTCACTACTTGCAGGAGGACAATGCTGAGGTCATCGGCGCCACTGTCAATGAGTGGCTAATCGACCTGGGGGTTGGTTCCAGCCCAAAACACAAGGTGGCATCATAGGCATTTCCTCTGATGCTCCGACCAGCGTCTGCTTTTTTCCTGCCCGTGCTGACAATCGGCATGGCTTGGTGTCCTCGGTCGTGCTAGGCAGCTCGTGGCCGCAAATCCTTGCACCCAGGTTCGGATTCGGAATCGGGCTGTGAAATGTTTCCAGGAGAAATTCAATGAATACCCAAGTTGTTTTGATTACAGGAGGGCTGACAGGCATCGGACGGGCGACGGCACTCGCGTTTGCCAAGGAGGGTGCTCAGGTTGTTGTTTCCGGTCGGATAAGACTGTCGCGCGCTTTGGTCGACTGGATGCTGCCGTCAACTGCGCTGGAACCGAAGGCACACCCGGCCCGGTGACGGAACAGACTGCGGAAACCTACGCCGCCACCTTCGAGACCAACGTGCTCGGCACGCTGCTGAGCATGAAGCATGAGCTGCGCGTGATGCTTGCGCAGGGAAGGGGCAGCATTGTCAACGTGTCGTCCACCTACGGGCATACGGGGGCTGCGGGCGCCTCCGTATACTCGGCGAGTAAGCATGCGGTCGAAGGACTGACCAAGTCGGCCGCACTGGAAGTCGCCGCGTCCGGGGTACGCGTTAACATGGTCGCCCCGGGTCCAATCGAGACCGGGATGCTGAACCGCTTTACAGGCACCGATGAAAGAAAGGCCGTCCTGGCATCGACGGTGCCGCTCAAACGCGTAGGGAAACCAGAAGAGATCGCGCAGACCATCGCCTTTCTCTCTTCCGAGAAGGCGTCATTCATCACGGGCGCGTCCTACCTCGTTGACGGCGGCAAAACGGCCCAATAGCTCTCAATCTTAGCCGCGGGCACACCCGTACGGGATGGAGGATAAAAATGAATCAGACCATTGAAGAGAAGAACAAAGAGCTTGTCGTTAAGGCCTTCGACACGCTGTTTAATAAGCGAGACTACGCAGCGGCCGAGCGCTACTGGTCGCCCAACTACATCCAGCACAGCGCCCATATCGAGCCTGGTCGTGACGGTCTCTTTAAGCTCATCAAGAGCATCCCTCCGACACTGAAGTACGAACCGGGAACGATTGTAGCCGAAAAAGACTTTGTGATCGTGCATGGGCGCTTTTCGGGCATCGGCCTGCCGGTGAGCTGGATTGCGGCGGACATTGTTCGGATCAAGGATGACGTTCTCGTCGAGCATTGGGACGTGATCGAAGACGAAGTAACACAGGAGCAGTCGAAAAGCGGCCGGCCCATGTTCGGCGATGTCTTCACGAAGTGAACCGTACGGCAAGTGAATGCGTGAGGCGAGACCGATGGCCAACGATTCCAAAACGGGAAGGTTGGACTTTTGCAGAACACGCCACACGCAAGACGACTCCGAGGGAGAAACGAATATGAACAGCCTTAAAGAGAAGGCGGCTGGTGTAACGGATGTCATGTACGTGATTTTGGGGGCGAGCGGGAACACCGGCTCGATCATTGCCAACTTCCTGCTATCGAAGGGCGAGAAGGTGCGCGTTATGGGGCGCGACGCGGGGCGATTGCAGCGCTTTGTGGGCAAAGGCGCGGAAGCCTTCACGGCCAACGTGAGCGATGCGGTTGCGCTCGCCAAAGCCTTCAGGGGTGCGCGCGCAGCATACTTGTTGTTGCCGCCGATCACCTCCCGGGAGGACCAGGAGCGAGAGAGCGATGCGATCGCAAAAGCCGTGAGGGAGTCCGGCCTGCGCTACGCGGTGTATTTGAGCAGCTACGGCGCGCAAGTCCCGGAAGGCACCGGGCCAGTCGCGGGGCTGCATTCTTCGGAGCAAAAACTGAACGCGATCAGCGGTTTGAACGTTCTGCACCTGCGCGCCGCGTATTTCATGGAGAATAATCTGGCGGCGATCGGCATGATTCATGGGACGGGAATCTTTGGACACGCGCTGCTACCCGACCTGAAGCTGCCCATGATCGCGACGCGCGATGTCGGCGACTACGCCGCGCAGCGCCTCCTGGACCTGGATTTTTCCGGCAAACAAACGCGCGAGCTGCTTGGCGAGCGCGACTTGTCGATGGCGGAAGCTACCGCGGTGATTGCGCGCGGCATTCGCAAACCGGATCTTCGTTACGAGCAGTTTCCGTATGACCAAATGCAGCAGGTGTTAGAGCAAATAGGCATGCCGCCGAAGAAAGCCGCGGTGTACATCGAGATGTTCAAAGCGATCAACGCAGGTGTCCTCGCTGCGCAGGAGCCGCGTTCCCCGCAGAACAGCACACCGACTTCGTTTGACAAATTTGTGCAGGACGTCTTTGCTCCTGCCTATCAAGGGAACGCTGCCACCGCTTAGGCTCAGCGCCCAGGTGGCACCGGTTGCGCCTGCTTGCAGGCGAGGATTTCGGGAAGCAGCTTACGAAAAATGGCAGATGCGGAGATCGAGTCATGAATGGAACGTCCTCTAAGAAAACAATGTTGTCCGAGCGTGGTGAGAAACCGACTACTTACCGCCGTATCGTCACGGGAAATGTAAACGGCAAGTCCGTTGTTCAAAGTGATGAACAAATGCAGACCTACGAGTTCAAGACAGTTCCTGGCTACGAGCACACGCTCATCTGGGTTAACCCGGCGACCCCGGATCTCAGCAAAGAGCAAAGGTTTGACAGGTATCCCGACTCCGTCGTTCCGGGGCCCGGTGGCACAAGTCTTCACTTCGTGACGTTTCCGCCAAGCTCAGTCTTTGCGGACCCTTCGTTTGACGGCGAAGCCGCTCGCAAAGAGGCTCTGATTCGTCTAAGAGGGTTAGCCGATCGCTTTGAAAAAGAAGATCCGGGCATGCACAAGACGAACACCGTTGACTACGCGATAGTGTTCGACGGTGAGATGTGGCTGGAGCTTGATGACGCCAAGACTGTTCATCTCAAGAAGGGCGATGTCGTCGTCCAGAATGGTACTCGGCACGCCTGGCGAAACAAGGGCAACGCACCGGTGACGATGTTGTTCTTTCTAAACGGCGCGAAAGAGTGACGCCGGTAAGAAAGCAGATACCTCGCCCTATTGCAGAGGAGGTTAAGCCGGATGAGAGCGGACATTGTAGCTGGCGCGGTATTCCCCGATTATGAGCTGACCGATCACACGGGCAAACACCGCAAACTTTCAGACCTGCAGGGGCCAGATCCCATGATCCTGGTGCTCAGCCGGGGCGGATACTGCCCTAAGGATCGGCGCCAGGCCGAAGGTCTGGTCCAACTTCACCACGAAATGGAAGTCGGTTACTCCCGGCTCGTCACCATCAGTACCGACAATATGCTTCTGACAAATGAGTACCGCACCGGCGTCGGCGCTCATTGGACCTTTTTATCCGATCCGGGGCGAAAGGTTCAGAAGGATCTCGACATCGCCGAGTACACCGACCCCGAGCATAATCCGATGATCCCGCATGTCATCGTCCTGGAACCTGGTCTTGTTATATTCAAAATCTACAACGGCTACTGGTTCTTTGGCCGACCGACCATCGAAGAACTTCGGCAAGACTTGCGTGCTGTGTTGAAGAAATGCCGTCCGGATTGGGATATCACCAGGCCCGAACTGAAAGCCGCTTGGGAACGCGGTGAACATAATCGCTTTTATCCCTACGGCAAAACCTACGGGCAGGTGTTTCGGGAGCAGGAGTAAAACGGAACGAATGATTCCGAGCACGATTCTGTCCCGTAATCAGGCTGCACGTCAGCATGTTTAGACAGCCTCGTTTGAGAAAGTTCGAAGTAAATCAGGGAACCATATATGGGAACACAAAATCTTCTGGCAGGGCTTAACGGCGATTTAGCCGAAGAAAAGCTATATCCCGAAGGGGAAATCCGCGGGGACAAGAATTTTTACGGGATCGTCGGAAAGAGCGCCGTTTTGCGCTGGCTTTTGAACCAAGTGGAAATGGTCGCGTCTACAGAATCGACCGTCCTTATTTGCGGCGAGACGGGAACCGGAAAGGAGCTAGTGGCGCGCGCGCTCCATAATCTAAGCCCTCGTTGCTCCAATGCTTTCGTCAAGATGAATTGTGCGGCTATTCCGGCTGGGCTGCTCGAAAGCGAACTCTTTGGCCACGAAAAAGGGGCATTCACCGGCGCCATCGCCCAACGAATCGGCCGTTTCGAACTGGCCAACCGTGGCAGTATCTTTCTGGATGAAATCGGCGACGTCTCGCTCGAACTCCAGCCGAAGTTGCTGCGGGTGCTACAAGAGCGAGAATTTGAACGCCTCGGAAACACGCGCACTCTGCGCACGGACGCCCGGCTGATCGCCGCGACAAACCGTGACCTGGCGGTCATGGTCGCGGAGCAGAAATTCCGCTCCGATCTCTTCTACCGATTAAACGTCTTCCCGATTCGCGTTCCGCCGCTGCGCGAGCGTCGCGAAGACATCCCGACTCTGGTCAGCCACTTTGTATCAAGGTTCGCGCGCCACATGAACAAGAGGATCGAGAGCATCACCTCAGAAGCGATGAGCGCCTTGTGCAATTACCGCTGGCCCGGCAACATCCGGGAGCTGCAAAACGTCGTTGAGCGTGCAGTGATCTTGTCTTCGGGGCCCGTGTTGAGAGTTTCGCTCTCAGATTTAAGTGCCGCCGGTGGACTCAGCTCTAAGCATAGCCACCCCGTCAAGCCGGAGAACGAGGGGAACCTGCGGCGCGTGCTCGAAGAAACCGAACGACAGCGGATTCTTGAGGCCTTGGATGAAACTCGCTGGCTCATCGCAGGTCCACGAGGCGCAACTGCTCGCTTAGGCGTGAAACGGTCCACGCTTCAGGCCCGGATCCTGAGGCTGGGAATCGCTCGCAATAGGTGAACAACTCTGAACGTGGAACGCCGAAGGCTCTCGTAGAGATGGTCACTAAGAGAGCAACGAGCTTCAGCAAGCTGATCGTTCCCCTTCAGGCGGAGGGACACGAAGTGATCACCGCGCAGTACGGCCTCAACTCAACGGCAGAGGACGTCGCCTTAACGAAAGCAACGATCGGCCGGGTCAGCAGCCCGGTTATCCTTGTCGGCCACTCCTACGGCGGAAGCGTCATCACCGGCGCGGGAACCGACGATCGCGTTGTC
>WNGJ01008331.1_pt1 | contig 14339 bp, 13 predicted proteins | sample 5400611 | NCBI WGS metagenome assembly WNGJ01 (sample SAMN13153375, study PRJNA577476) | soil metagenome | isolation source: 40 cm soil or saprolite under Garry oak tree replicate 1 | place: USA:California | collected 2016-06-15 | reverse complement strand
GAAGCTGGCAAAACATCCAGCATGGATGCACGTACTACCTTGTGGAATGCTAAACGGTAGAGTATATTTAAAAATTACGTAAACATACGAGAATAAAGTAGGAAGAAACCCACTTTATCCCCCTTGACAACTGCACAAAATTCAATTATACTAATTTCAGACCGATTGGTCTGAAATTCTCTTTTTTTAACAAGAAAACAGACCGATTGGTCTGATAAAGGAAGGATAGAGAGCGATGCTTCAGGTAGTACGAACGACTGTTGAAACGCATGAACTATTCGCAGGAGAGAGCATCTTCTCTCCCCATAAAACGCTTGCTACTCCGGCAGGGTCAATCTTCCTCCAGAACCATTGTGCTCCGTCGCTTGTTGAATGTCTCAGAGCTGATAATGGACTGCGAGCCTTTGCACGTCTTCCCGAACGCGAACATGCCTTACTCCTTGGCCTATCACAGCGCACCGATTGCTTGCTCGCTCTGGCATATACCGATACAGGAGAGATCATTGGACAGGTCACGCTCGCTCCCATCGATGACTGGTGGAAAGGGCTTACAAATGCTTATGAGATCGCAGTTGAGGTGAGTTCAGGATGGCGCAGGCTGGGTATTGCACATCAATTACTGAGACTGATATTCGAACGAGAACCATTAGAGCACCATATCATCATAGGCATGGGTCTCTCCTGGCATTGGGACACACAAGGGCTGGATATCAGTCCGTTTCGCTACCGTGAAGTGGTCGCCCAGCTTTTCGCTCCCTACGGCTTCACCGAGTACCTGACCTCGGAGCCAAATATTCGCATGGATCCGGCAAACATCCTGCTGGCGCGTTTTGGCTCTGCTATAAACCAGGAGGCAATCAACCAGTTTTTCCAGTGTCTGCTCCAATCTGGCACCCTGCCTGGATTGTAGAAAGGTGAGAGGTAAAGAAAGTAACTCATCCTCATACAATCACACGCTCCACAGCAGGGCCATCAGGATAGGGATATAGCTTAACATTGATAACTTCATAAGGGATTTGCGCTATTAATTGTCGGGCATAAGTAATAGCTTCTTCCTGCGAGGGCGCGTAAAAAGGGAACCAAGAACAGCAGAAGCCATCTTCATAGGTGAGCATCCATATGCCTCCAGCTGGCTCATCCTCTACAGGTATAAGCACACTTCCTCCTCTACTCTCTCGTTCAGCTACTTGTGCATACGTAGCGTTAACTATGTGAGCAGCTTCCAGATTACTGACATACATGGTAAGCTGTTGTTGATAGTAGCTAATTTGTTCCATATGTGTGTAAATAGAGTCGTGGCCAATAGTATCTGTGATCAGCCCTGTTAGCTCTCTCACCATTGCTTGACATTCAGTTGCGAGTAGTTGACGAAGGCGAGCAATCTCACTTTGACGAAAAGGATCATCCATAACATAGACTCCTTCAAATCATCTCGTTCTAAATCAGCGCGGATGTATTCACATTTTACATGCAATACATTAATCTTTTTCATCATATTTTGTCAATACAAACCAACTTTTGCGCTATTTTATTTCGTCATACGAAGATGGAAAATACTTTTTCCCCTTACTTACAAAGATTATCGCTTTCACCGGTAAATCCTGTTACAAACTTATATTTGTTATTCAAAGTATTATATCTTATATACATTGCAATTACCAAAATACTATCAATTTGTATAAGCTGATGCTATAATAACGCTGTCTCTTCGCAAGACAGAAAAATAGATGCAGGTAAGGTACATAGACGTTGGACTCTTTTCCACCAAGACGTGAGATATCGACGCATGAGGCCAGTCAGATATCCGGTTTAACCGTAACTCACATTGCCCTCTTGATCCGGCAAGGCAAGCTTGAAGGACGTCGCTTTGGCAACCGTTCGTGGATGGTTTATGCCGACTCTTTAGAGCGTTATCTTTCAACGCCGCACCGACCTGGCCCTCACAAGAAGCAGCTCCAAGCGCACGGTGATACATCCGCTCATCAGCAAGGGTTTCCGAGCACGAGCGGAGGACAGCCGGTTATGTATACCACAAAAGTGCGAGAAAAATTGGTCGTAGGCTACCGGTATGGTGAAGAACTCTTCACCGATACTCAGCCACATAATCTTTATTCACTGGCGTCAACCCATGCTGTCTGGCTCATGCAGCAAGCGTACGTTGACCGTTTTGCAGTTGATGATTGCATCCTCCTCACCAAAAGCAATAATTATGCAGGATGGGAACCTCAGGACATTCAGACAACTGTTCTCAGTACACCTCTTCCCATTCCAAAGGATTTGGAGCAGTTGCAGCAGGAGAAACTACCACAGGTCCAGCAATATTTCTTCAACTCAGCTCACTATCGACTCGTTGCTTACACACCAATGTTTACGCATCGCGATCATCTTGAGGTTATACTGGCTCCCTTAAACTTCTATGAGTATTATAGCCTCACACCATTTCTTGATGAGCCTATTCTGACCGCACCTGATGGCTCAAAAGTATCTGCACGGCAGAAATATGGACAGACGGCACTTACCTATACAACCGATCAGGGTACAAGCCTTATCCCTGCCCCTATCACGATTCAGGGCATTATCATCACAAAAGATGCACAGATTATCTTGATGCAGCGCTCTCCCCTGGTCGCTTTTTACCCTCATCACTGGTCAACCTCGTTTGAAGAAGTAATGAATGCCCCCGATATGAATCGGCAAGATAAACCTTCTCAGTCTGGCGATGCCAACTTTTTTGCTACTACCATACGAGGACTGGATGAAGAGTTTGCGATTCCGGCAAGTGCCATAGAGAGTATCAAGATACTTTCCTTGAATGTTGAGTATCTGGTACTGGCAGTCGGAGCAATAGCTCTGGTCAGGGTTGACCTGACAGCAGAGGAGGTCAGAGCAAGCTGGTTAACGATGGCACGAGATGCAGATGAGGCATCGAAGTTCGAGGTATTACCTGCTGAGATGGGTGCCGTCGTGGAGAAGTTGTTTAGTAAGGTACTGTGGCATCCAACGGCGCGGATGCGGTTGATCCAGTTCTTGTTTCACACTTATGGAGTGCGCGAGGTGGCGAAAGCCATTGAGGATAGAAAGGAATAATTCATCGTTCTTTTCAACTTTCTCCCTCTCATTGCGTACATATGATAAGGTATACATATTCATCTCAATAAGCAGGGAGGGAAGAGGGAAGACGTATGGAAGATATACGGAACTCAGCGGGTAACACGCAACCGACGACTACTTCTACGACAAGTACAGAGATAACCAGTAAGCTTCCAGCTGACAATAATGCGACAAATGCAGATGTCGACACTTCTAAAGAGGATGGCAAGGCCGGAGTGACAAGGCCTCTACCGAAGACAGCAGAGAATTTGCAGTTAACGGTTATCGAAGGGTTCCAGGTGGGAAGAGGAGTGGCACGGATCGATCCAAGCGATATGGCAAAATTAGACTGCCAGCCGGGCGATATTGTCTTGGTGACGGGTTCGCGCACAACGGCGGCGAAGGTGGTACCGAGCGCAATCATTGACCGTGGGCAGCAGACAATTCAGATGGACAGCCAGGTACGACAGAACAGCGCGTCAGGACTGGGAGAGCGCATTACAGTACGTAAAGCGAAGGTACGGAAGGCCGAGAAGATTACGCTCTTGCCGTTGAGTGGTGGCACACCCATCCAGGAGAGCGACCTGCAATATATCACTCGCTATCTCGTAGGTTTGCCGGTAACTATTGGTGATCTGTTGCGGGTAGGGACGCCTGGAACAGCTCCACGCGAATTTCTCATCATCGGCACGAGCCCTGCCACGCCAAGCTATACCATTCATAAGCGGAACACTGGTGATCTCAATACGGTGATACCGCCGGTGCAACCAGAGCCAATCACCGATGTAGAGGCGGTGCTAGTACAGCCGGGGACAATTGTACGTGCGCAGGTGCGAGGAGCAACAAGTGGTAGTGGCCCAGGACGAGTGGGCTACGAGGATATTGGTGGATTAGGCAAGGAGCTCCAACGCATTCGCGAGATGATTGAACTGCCCTTGAAATATCCGGCGGTATTTGACCGCCTCGGAGTTGAACCACCCAAGGGTGTGTTATTGTATGGCCCTCCCGGTACAGGTAAGACCTTGATTGCTCGTGTCGTGGCGGCAGAAACCAATGCAGCTTTCTTTATCATTAACGGGCCAGAAATCATCAATAAATTCTACGGGGAAAGCGAGTCGCGGCTGCGAGGGGTCTTCCAGGAGGCGCAGAAACGCGCACCGAGCATCATTTTTATCGATGAACTGGATGCACTCGCTCCCAAACGGGCCGAGATGGGCGGTGAAGTTGAACGGCGTATCGTGGGACAGTTATTGGCCTTGATGGATGGTCTGGCCTCACGGGGACAGGTAGTGCTGATCGGAGCCACGAACCAGCCGAACGCCCTTGATCCCGCCTTGCGACGTCCCGGACGTTTCGACCGCGAGATTTCATTACGAGTACCGGACGTGCGGGGACGCACGGAAATCTTGCATATCCATAGCAAAGATGCGGCTCTGGGCAATGATATTGATTTTGCACGGCTGGCTCAATTGACGCCAGGCTATGTAGGTGCGGACTTAGAGGCCCTCTGTCGCGAGGCAGCCATGATCGCGCTGCGGCGGGTGTTGCCACACATTGATTACCAGCGTGCCTATATCCCGTATGAGACGCTGGTGAATCTGAACATTACGATGGCAGACTTCCAGGCCGCGCTACGCGAGGTTGAGCCATCAACGATACGTGAGGTCTATGTGGAGGTGAGTGAAACGACGTGGGATGATATTGGAGGATTGGAAAAAACGAAGGCATTGCTGACAGAGAGCGTAGAATGGCCTTTGCGCTATCCCGAAGTGTATGCCAATGCGAAGGTAGAAGCACCACGCGGTGTACTGCTAGCAGGCCCACCAGGATCAGGAAAGACGCTGATCGCCCGTGCGCTGGCCCATCAATGCGAGGCCAGTTTCATCTCGATTAAAGGCCCAGAACTGCTCTCAAAGTGGGTGGGTGAGTCAGAAAAGGGCATTCGTGAAGTATTTCGCCGGGCCAAGCAGGCCGCACCATGTATTGTCTTTTTCGATGAACTGGATGCAGTGGCACCACGACGGAGCGGAGGTGAGACCGATGGGCAGGTTGGCAATCGTGTCATTGCCCAGTTACTCACCGAGATGGATGGTATCGAGGGACGTGAGGGAGTAATTGTCCTGGCCGCTACCAACCGTCCTGAGTTGATCGATCCCGCCTTGCTACGCCCGGGTCGCTTCGATATGGTCGTAGAGTTGGCGTATCCCACCGAGGAAGAGCGGCAGGCCATCTTTACCGTACATACACGTGAAAGACCACTGGCCCCAGAGATTACTATGGAGGAATTGGCACGATTAACACCGGAGAGAAGTGGCGCGGATATCGAAGCCATTTGCCGCCGAGCCTCGCTGCTGGCATTGCGTGAGTGGATCGCTCCCCAATTGCCACAAGGGCAGGTACCCGAGGCGAAGGAGAGCGATGGCACATCCAGCAGCACAGGGAACGAGGCTGGACAGCAAAGTGCAGAACCAGCCTTGCCCACCAACCGCTTTGAGATTCGACCAGAGCATTTCGCACGAGCGATGGATGAGCAGCGCGAACGCTACGCAGTACAGGAGGAGGCTGAAGAGACCATTACCAAACAAGAGGAGGGACGCCAACACTTGATGGAAATGGCCGCCGACTATGACCCAGCCATGCTGCAACAGCAACGCGCAAGTATCACACCAGTAGTAGGAGTGCTGGTGGGTCTGCTGGTGGGTCTGCTGGTAGCCGTACTGGTAACAGCGGTATTGGGTTTGATACTGTCTATAGCATTGTTGGTTGGGCTGATAGCTATGCTGGTGGCGGGTGGTATTGGCTGGGTGGTTGGTCGGCAGCTTGCAAAGCTCCCTGCGCTTGAGGCAGCAAAGTAAGTTTTTACGCAAGAAGAGAGGTACAAGCTACTGTGTATGTTCGCAGTAGCTTGTACCTCTCTTCTTGCGTAAACTCATGTACAAAAGTAATCACCTATAGAGATTTTGGGCAATATGTGACAAGATGGGGCAGATAATCGTTCTTTGAGGTAGGAAAGAGACGGTTACAAAGCATTAATATGCATATAACATTGGTATTACGTACTTACATCATGTAACTAACTATGTTATAATAGTGATGGAGAGAAGGAACCTGATAGTGAAGGGAGAAAAAGATGTCACTTATGTCTGACGACTCCTCTTCAGTCTCTCGTACACAAATTGCAGAGGCATACTTACAAGCACTGCGATTGATTGACGATAGAGTTACACCCTTTTTAGGGAAAGCAACAACCCGTGTGCTGGTGCAGGGGGCTGCCAAGCGACTCGCGAGTACCTATTCATTTCTACATTTTCTTACCAAGATGCCTTATACCGAAATTGTCCCATCAGTGATACAGGAGCAGTTAGGTGGAGTAACTTCTACTGAGCTTGCGGCTGGTTTGGATGCATTGTTAGAAGAGTGCTTTGCCGGTCTAAAAGAACTGACCGGTGATCTGATTGCGCCACCTATTCACGAAGAGGTGATACGCCAATTGGAGCAACTGCATTAGTAGAGATTGGCGCATGGAGAGCATTGTACATTCAGAGCCACAGCAGGTGGACGGTGCTTATCGCCCTTCCAACGTGCAAAATATGGACCGTCTGGCAGCTATTCACCAGGAGATGGAATACCTCAATGCCATTGGGAAGCGTTTTGTTGCTGCCATCGATCGCTTCCAGGTCCATCGGGCACTGCTGGCAGCCTTGCAAGACCTGTATCATTTTACCGCTTGCTCTATTCTCCTCAAAGGAGAACCTTTCGACCTATCCATTATTCCCTGCTATCCTCTCAGTGAAGCCTTTTTAGAGGCCATGATGCACAGTATCGTCAGTGCTGCCAGCGTGATAGATTTTCCACAGCTATCAGTGGAAGAACTCGCACGAACAGCATACCTTGATGCTCCAGACGAACTCTCTACGGTGCTCCGGAGCGATGAAGTAGGTGGCAGTAAGATCGGTTCTTTTCTCAACATCCCACTCACCGTTGAGAGCCGTATTATCGGCATGCTCAGCCTGTTCGATGAGCGTTCTGAAGCCTTTGATACAGATCACCTCAAGTTGACGACTATGATTGCAGATTATGCCGCGGTGGCCCTGGAAAATGTACGTTTGCGTGAGCGGGAAATGGCCCTGTGGCGACAGACAGAAGCAGAGCGACAACGCCTGGAATTGATCATTGGCAGTATGAGCGAAGGACTCCTGATTACAGACTCTCGCGGCATGATCACACTGCTGAATCATTCTGCGAGACATTTAATGGCCCATGCGCAGGTTGAGCTAAAGCAAGATATGCCATTGCGCACGCTCGCCGAGGCCAGCAAGGTGGAGTGGCTCAGCTTGTTGGTAGCAATCGTGGAGAGAGCATCAAAGGGCGAGACGGTCACAAATCAGGAGTTGATTGCGGGAGAGAGAGGGGAAACGGTGCCCTTGACGCTCAGCATCAGTGCGGCACCGCTCTATGATGCCAACCATCCAGACTCCCACCCGACAGGCGTAGTAGCAGTACTCAATGATATAACCTCAAGCAAGCAAATTGAAAAGCTCAAAGATGAATTTGTCTCTATCGTCTCACACGAGTTACGTACTCCTCTGACAGCGATTAAGGGATACACACAACATCTGATGCGTCGTATTGAGCGACGTCTCCGCAAGCTACGTGCGCAGCAGATAGAGAATCCCCCATCTGGCCCTACGACGGAGTCGCCTGAAAGCACTGATTTACGCAACTTGAGTATCGTAGAGAGCCAAGCAGAACACCTGGAGCGGCTGATAAATGATCTGCTTGATCTTTCGCGTGTGCAATGGGGCAAATTAGAGCTCCACTATACAACCTTTTTCCTGGCAGATGTGCTGATCGAGTGCATCCATTCTGCCCAGGTGGGTGCGGAAAACCATACGATTGAACTGGATATTCAGACAAAAGACACAAAGATTGTAGCCGATGTCCCACGTATCGGACAGGTGGTGGGTAATGTGCTGGATAACGCCATCAAATACTCTCCCCACGGCGGTCAGGTGATAGTGCGCTTGAGTGAGCATGAGGGGCAGTACTTAGTCAGCATTATCGATCAGGGGATTGGGATCAGTCCTGAGTATCTTGATCACATTTTTGAACGCTTCTATCGTGTACGCAACAAAGCTAGCCGCCAGTACGCAGGCATCGGGCTAGGCTTATATGTGACCAAAGCTATCGTCGAACAGCACGGCGGCAGCATCTGGGTAGCCAGCAACGCTCAGGTTGGTTCTACGTTTTCGTTTACCTTGCCAAAGACACCCCAGATGTAAAACGCTTAGAGTACCTGCAGTAGGTCTGTGGGACTAGAACCAAAGCGATCACGCAGATAAGAGAGACCAAAGGGAGTGAAGTGGATAGAGGCCCAGGTAGTACGCAAGAGTTGCATACTGCGGAGAATGCGAGCTTCACCCCAAAGGGGATAGCGCAGATCGCGTAAGGCATTCATGAAGTCAAGCGTACTAGTGAGTACGACGCCAATGACGATCATGACTACTTCCAGCAAGGGATAATGAGGCAGAATAATGGGTGCCAGCGACGTAAACAGGCCGACGTAGAGAACGGTAGCGGACACCAGGGCAGGAAAGAGGACATTGAGCCAGATGTGAAAAGTGGATGGTTCATAGAGATACATAACGGTGACACCCCACGGACTCACAGCCCAGCCAATCACTGGTCCGTGACGCAGGAACAAGACCAGCAGGTGAGCACAAGCGAACAGAACAAGCCATAAGACAAAGAATAATACCAACCCGGGCCGGTTGGCGATGTGTACGCTGGTCAATATCATTGCCATGCAAATCTCCTCATAGCATGTAGTTAAGAAATCAAGTTGCCAGGACGACCGCCATGATCGCTCAAGTCTTATCCTGCTAACCATTGTGGTTACGCAAGTGTACTCTCAATTTCCTCATCATATATTATACGACACTTTGATACGTTACAGGTAATACTTGCTGGCTCTCAACAAGACAATGTGTACGTCTTTATTCATTGAAGTGCCAGCCTTTTTCTCCTACTAAAGGCACAAAGACACAGCCACCCAGTGAACGTACCTCTGGACCCCACGGCGCACGATGGACAACGAGGAGGTCCTGGTGGTCCTGCCTGCCAACGGGTATGACAAGCATACCCCAGGTAACCAGCTGCTCTAAAAGGTGCAGAGGTATTTCAGGTGCTCCTGCGGTAACCAGGATGCGGTCATAGGGTTGGGCATCGGGCCAGCCAAGCGTCCCATCAGCAACATACAGAGAGATGTTGTGCAAATCTAATTGCTGAAGACGTTGAGCAGCCTGAAACGAGAGTTGTTGATAGCGTTCGATACTGTAGACATAGGCAGCGAGGCGAGCAAGGATAGCAGTCTGATAGCCGGAGCCGGTACCAATTTCGAGGATACGCTCGTTCCCTTTCAACTGAAGGGTCTGCGTCATAATGGCAACCATGAAAGGCTGGGAGATCGTCTGGCCCATATCAATAGGGAGCGCGCAGTCACTATAAGCCATGTTACGCTGCTGCGAAGTGAGAAAGAACTCCCGTGGTGTAGTAGCCATAACCTCTAACAAGCGTTCGTCCCGTATACCGGATGTACGAAGCGAGGCGATCAATTGTTGGCGTTGTCCTACTAAGTCGTCTGTCATAGGTTTAGTATGTGTCATGTTATAGCTGAGATATTCCTGTCTATAAGAAATGTGTTATCTCTTATAGTGTATGTCGTAGGGAAATAAGAGTCAAGATGAGGAGGAAAAGAAATAAAATGTTTTGAGGGTCACTTTAAAAGTGACCCTCAAAAGTGGAGGATGGGCACTACTGGATTCGAACCAGTGGCCTCTTCGGTGTGAACGAAGCGATCTCCCGCTGATCTAAGTGCCCTTGTCATTGCTGACGATGCAACTATAGCATCAGAGCGACAAGTTGTCAAGCATTTTTGAGGAAAGCGGCAGGAGCTATAGACAAGATTTTAACTGGTTGAAAAAGACTTCAGGTCAATGGCTCAGTACTCGAAGTACTGAGCCATTGACCTGAAGTCTTTTTATTGTTCTTCAACAGTTTTCCTCAATGTGGGAAAAAGGATCACATCGCGGATAGATTCCTGGTCGGCCATGAGCATGGCGAGACGGTCGATGCCAATGCCGAGGCCACCAGTAGGTGGCATGCCTATTTCGAGAGCTTCGATGAAGTCTTCGTCCAGTATCTGAGCTTCCTCATCACCTTGAGCGCGTTGGCGCATCTGGTCTTCAAAACGCGCACGTTGATCAAGTGGGTCGTTGAGTTCAGTGAAGGCGTTGCCGCACTCCAGACCACCGATGAAGGGTTGGAAGCGCTCAACGAGACCAGCGATGGTCGCATGATGCTTGGCAAGCGGTGAGACATCAAGCGGATAGTCGGTCAGGAAGAGAGCCTGTTTGAGAGCAGGAATCCCTTTGCGGAACATAGCTTTCATAAGATCATCGATGAGGCGTCCACGTCCCAGTTTGGGATCGGCTTCGTACCCGTGTCTATGCATCTCCGCAGCCAGGCTCTCTTTATCAGGAAACTTTTCAACATCAATACCGGTAAACTCAGCAATAGCATCGAGCAAACGGTAGCGTGGCCAGGGTGGCGTCAGATCAATTTCAGTGCCCTGATAGGTAATACGAGGTGTGCCTTTGACTTCAAGAGCGATAAAATGAATCATGTCTTCGACAAGCTTCATGATATCCTCATAATCTGCATAAGCCTGATAGCATTATGGGCGAGCAGTAGCTCCTCCATATAAGGGTTGGAGTATAGGCGTCTCAACTTCGATGAAACCATGTTTATCAAGATAACAACGCATAGCACTGATAGTACGACTGCGAATGACAAAGACCTGACGAGCCTCTTCACCATTGGCAATAAGGTCGAGGTAGCGTTTGCGCTGACGTATTTCCTTGTCCTCTAAGCCATGGTACTTTTCGGGCAGTGGGCGCAAACTCTTAGAGATAAGACGATACTCCTTGACGTGCAAGGTGCGTTCACCAGTACGCGTGACAAAGAGAAAGCCAGTAGCTTGAATAAAGTCTCCGATATCTAAGAGCTTGAGGCTACGATAAGCAGCTTCACCAATGTCGTTGACGCGAAAGTAGAGTTGGATACTACCGGTGCCATCTTCAATTTTGAGGAAAGCCGCCTTGCCCATCTCCCGCATAAGGCGAATACGGCCCACGAGGGTATAGAAATTTTCTGGGCCTCGCCACTCGTCAAAGTGTTCCAGCACTTCTGCAATAGTATGTGTACGCTCAACATGATTAGGATAAGGATTAAAAACCGACCTGTGGCTTGAAGTATGGGCCACAGGTCGGTTTGCTGCTACTTCTGGTTTTTGGGAAGTTTACTCGATGGTGAGGATGGTGTACTCCTTTACTCCGCCGGGTGTGGAGGCAAAGACCAGATCGCCTATTTTATGGCCGAGCAAGGCTTTCCCTACTGGTGACTCATTGGAGATCATACCGGCACTCGGTTTAGCCTCGTAAGAGCCTACAATGGTATAGCGGTACTCACGCTCATCACTATTGCGCACATCCACGACAGAGCCGAGGGTGACGACATCCGTCTGTATCTTACTGATCAGTTTGGCATTGGCTAGCAGTTGTTCGAGTTCGAGAATACGTCCTTCCAAGCGAGCCTGTTCATTCTTTGCTTCATCGTAAGCTGCATTATCGATCACGTCACCCGATTCTTTCGCTTCATGCAAATATTGAGCGACGCGGGTGCGACCCACAGTACGAAGTAGCTCTAATTGGCTTAGAACCTGTTCGCGTCCATCAGAAGTAAGGAATACGTTTTGAGTCTCCATCTCTCATTTCCCTTCATTGCTCTAGTTGAGCCATCCCTTACGACGTCTCAAACTAGGTATAGTGTTCCTGTCGCCTGCGCTACCGGCAAGACAGGGTTTACCTGTTGGGATATCCTACATCTCCCCAGGTAATAGTGATCAGTTCACCGGAATGACGACGGAGTAACAGCTCTCCATGGTCATTCACATCTTCAGCAATACCGCTTAGGTCAGTATTACCTTGCCGCACAACAACGGTGCGGCCAAGAGTCGATAAGTGGTTGCGCCATCGCTGCCCAATGGAGCGGAAGGCAGAAAGTGAACCATAAACCCCAGCCGATGCATTATCTACTTCCTGCTGCAAAGCGAGATAATTATTCTCGATATATGCCAGGAGCCGTGCAATAAACGTTTCACGGCTGAGGTTCCGTCCACATTCCATAGCAAGCGTCGTAGCTATTGCTATGAACGGTGCGTACCCCTGTGTGCTTACAGTGGACACAGAAGAAGTCAACATAGACGCATTTGCAGACACAGATGGAATTGTTCCGTTGACATTCACACCAATACCAAGAATAGCTACCAGTTGACCAAGAGCATTATGGCTCGTTTCAATCAAAATACCGGCCACCTTACGCTCTCCTATGAGGACGTCATTGGGCCATTTGATGGTTGCAACAAGTTCACTGGTTTGAGCGATAGCGTCAACGACTGCAAGCGAGGCAATCATGACGAGGAAATGCGCGGGAAAACGCGGTTGGAGCAATGTAGATGAAAGGACATTGCATCCCGGCGTATCCAGCCAGCGTCGGCCTTGCCTACCCTTGCCGGCAGTTTGACTGTCGGTAAGTATCACCACCCCTTCTGCTGGCCGCTCATGGGCCAATTGCATTGCTAACGAGTTCGTTGAAGTGGTTACTGGGAAGTACAGTAGCCTGTCTCCGACGCCTAGAACCTGAGTTTCTAGTTGACGCTGTATCTCCTCCACATCAAGGCCGTGCGTTTCCATCGAGAAGTCTGGCTGCACTTCAGCCCACCATTCTACTTAAATACACAAGAGAATTTGAAGTCGGGACACGCTGTGGGAACGGCAGTTTCAGCTAAAAATGTAGGTGAGCAGACTGCTGAAACTGATAAACCAGAAATTGTATAATAAAGCCCAGAGTGATGGCAAAGCGGATTACGCCAACACTCTGGGAGGGACGCTGCACAGGCAGGGATATTCACATATACCACCTACCAGTGAGCCTGGATCGACTCTAGAGTCGATCACCTCTCAACTGGAAGGTGTGCTTTCATTGTGCCTATTGTACCTTGCTTTTCTCTCTCTGTCAAGAGGATCATTAAAATTCGCTTAAAGCAAGCATCCATGGGAAAGCTATCGTTTAGCTTATAATGGGCGATGAAAGCATTTTCTCTCCTGTGAAAATTATGTGAATAGATGTTCATTCTTTTTCACACAAACCACACAATATGATAGTTGATAGGTAGGGTATGATATGATTAAGTTAGGCAGCACTAACTCAAGATGGAGAAAGGATCGACCAGCCATGGCACTTGAACGTACCGCACATCCATATATTGTACGCGACCCCGCCATTTATGGCGGAGAACCAATTGTTGAAGGGACACGTACCGGTGTACGTCATATCATCCTGCTCTTCCAATCAGGCAAAGACCCCGAAGATATTGCTAACATCCAACGCCTCACTCTGGCACAGGTGTACGATGCGATCAGTTACTTCTACGACAATGAGGCGGAAATTGAACACTACATTCGTAATGAAGCATGGAGTGAAGGCTAGTTAGCTATGTAGCATCTATGCCCCATTGTATCCGAGTAATAGCGAGTTCTCTGCAAAAATTGTCCGAAAAACGAAGGTTTTTCGGGCTTTTTATTACGTATTTCGTAAAAATTGGCTCGTGTAATCTAGCATTCTCTTGCATTCTTATGCTATACTTTCTATAGTAGCATGCAAAAGGGTAGGATAGTAGATGAGTCACGGCTACACTACCTATCCCGTGATCAACAGTATCTCCACGTGTAGACAGTCAAGTTCTAACTAACATCGTTGTGCATACGTCAAGATGTGGCGTATGCGTCTTCCTATATGCGCTTTAGAGCACATGTCGTTGATGTGTTTGTCTAATGTTATTCCGGAAGGAGGACCTTGCATATGCAGCAATATATTGATCTGCTCATCGACGCCCTCCTGGATGAGGGGTTTACCGTCGAAGAGGCCAGCCGACTCATTCAATTACGTGAAGAGTATGAAGAGCGACTGGCGACAGAGGAAACGAATTATCATCGTTTTATACGCTGGCTGGTCGAACACGGTCGTTTGAGCGATTGGTATTGAGACTAAACAGAATGGCCCCTGGAGCCACTCTTGCTCTCTATCTCTTGCTGTCTCACTAAAGTGAGGCAAATGCTTGTCCAAGTTTT
>WNGJ01004630.1_pt1 | contig 14340 bp, 10 predicted proteins | sample 5400611 | NCBI WGS metagenome assembly WNGJ01 (sample SAMN13153375, study PRJNA577476) | soil metagenome | isolation source: 40 cm soil or saprolite under Garry oak tree replicate 1 | place: USA:California | collected 2016-06-15 | reverse complement strand
CGCGCAGGGAGTCGAACCCTGAACCTTGGGATTAAGAGGCTGCAGGCACCCTGTGTCAGAGAATGTCAGCGAGTGCCAGCAGGACCGGACAGGCGCTCCTATCAGCCGTCGCGAAAAAGACCTTGACTTCCTGACCGAGGTTCGGTCCGCCAAGAGTCAGGGCGCGCACCTCTGGAACCACGAAGTTAGTCCCAAACGGGATCGCCAACGGTCCCAGCGTGCTGGTGAACCTCGCAGTGCAGCTCGAGTTGCTTGCCGAAACCGTGGGTGTGATGCCGAGCAGGGCGGTGCCTGCCAAAGGGGTCGCTGCAGCAACAGAACTCCGCTTTCGCATTTTACGAACCTCCTTATTCCGGGCCGCTGCGATCGAAATCGTACGCTGGGCATGGCGCGAGAACAAACGCGCTCGAGCGATTCGAAAGGGTTGCTCTTATGTCCGGCCATCGGCGATGACCGCGAGGATTGATGAGGCGGTGGCAAAGACACGCACCTTCGCCACCGCCGGGTCGAAACGCAACTACTTGGCGTAACCCCTCTCGGAACGGTTGTGAGCGATCTGCTCGCCGCCCACTGCAGCCGGCCCGCCCAGTCCCTGCTCAGACCGATTGTGGGTGATCTGCTCTGAGCCCACTGCCGCCGTTGACGCCGGCGCGCTGGAGTTGTTGCTCAGGGAAACTCCAGTCCCGACAGCTGGCACGGCCAGTGCTATGACCGCCCCGGCCAGGAAGGCGAGCAAGCCGCCGGCCGCTGCGGTCCCGACGGGAACCGGTCGCCTGATCATCGTGTTGACGTTCTGCATTGGTTTGGACCTCCTGGTTATTGGCCGGGCACTCGGGCCGCGGTCTTGATGAAGCCAGCTTCGTCGACCAGATCCCACCCTTCATCGGTGAGCTCCCTCATTTCTCGCAGACAGACCCGCCGTCCGGTCAGCCGGCGGGCGAACTCAGCTCTTGCGTACTCAGAAACCGGGCCAGCTCTGTGCGGTTGCGGGTGCCGGTACGGGCGAGGATGTTCGAGACGTGCCGTTCGACCGTTTTCCGCGATAAGAAGAGCCTGCTGGCGATCTCAGGGTTGCTGTGACCTTCGCCTATGAGCGTGGCGATCTGCCTTTCTCTTTCGCTCAGCGTGTCCAATGGCCGCTCGCCGCGCTTGGCCTGTCCTCTGCGCCAGGTCCGCACGCCCAGGCGCCGCAGGCCGAGATCCGCCATCTGCTGCTCGGTGGACGCACCCACGGCAGCGGCCAGCTCGCCGGCCTGACGAAACTCTTCCGCCGCCCGGCGGCTGTCACGCGTTTGGAGTGCCGCGGCAAGGTCCAGCCTCGTCCACAGGAGCGAAGCCACCAGGCCGAGCCGCCTCCGCTCTGCAACGAGAGCCTCGAGCTCGGCAATTCCGGACAGGTCATGCCTGGCGACTGCAAGGAGAGCCGCCACGTGGCGACGCCACAGCGCGTCGTTCAAGACCGCGTCGCGTCCGTCTTCGTCCCAGCTTTCGAGCTGACCTTCGGCCTCTTCGATTCGACCGAGGCGCGCGAATGCCTCACCCGCCTTGAGCGTGTGCTCGCGGGAGCATCGCCGGCAGCCAGCGGCAATCGAGTCCTGGCGGCTGGCAGCGACGTGCAGTTCTATCTCCTGGCTCCGGGTCTGGCTAGCGCACCTGGCCAGCCAGACAAAAATGCTCTGGTGGAGGTGCATCCGGAAATGGGGCTCCCGTTGGCGAGTGATTTCGCGCTCGAGACTGCTGATCGCGTCGCGCCAGTCGCCACGAGACAGCCAGGCCTCGTGGCGGAGGCTGTGAATCGACCAGTCGCCCACCTTGCTCATGGCGAAGCGATCACTCTCGCCCGCCAGGCGCCGCTCCAGCTCGAGACATTCGGTGATCACCTCATCCGCCTCGCCGAGTCGACTCGCCTCGAGCAGCTTGCTCAGCAAATTTGTACCCGATGTGAGTACAAGCATTGGGAGCATTCGCTCACGCGCTCGCTTCCATGCCCTCCGCCCGCTGTCCAGCGCTTCACCGATACGGCCGGCGAACATCAATGCGGCCGCGCGGTCATGGTCTGCCCAGACGGCTCCTTCTTCTGAACCCCGCGCCACCCGACCGAGCTCATCAGCGATGCGGACCTGTTCGGCGCCATCCTCTTCGACCACCGCGGCATTGAAAGCGACCTGCAGTGCGCCCACATATGCGTCGCGCTCGCGCGCCGTTAACTCGACCGGAGGTTGGCCCCAGAGTTGTCGGGCCGTCTCCGCGGCGCGGAAGGCAGCGCGGCGGCCTTCCTCCGCCTGGCGCATGACCACCTGAAGCAGGTTGGCGCGATGCGATTCGATTTCGACGGCCAACACCGCGTCATCGGCCAACTGGCTCTGAGCGAGCTCAAGAAACCGAGGTGCCTCCTGTTGGCGCTCCAGGATGTGCACGGCCGCGCGAGAGGCCGCGAGGTAGGCCGTGGCGCGAAGCGTCGGATCGGTGGCATTGGACGCCAATGCAGTCCACCGGTCGAGCGCAACCTCCTGCTCACCCACATCGCCTGCAAGTTGTGCCACCGATAGACGCAGCGCTACTGCCACAGGCTCGACGAGTCTTTCGGAGTCTGCAACCGTTGCCAGCTCTTGCAATCCAGCGCGCCCAAGGAGTCTTCGACGCGGCGATTGAAGAACGCGAAGGGCGAGATTAGTGATATCCAGTCCCGCCTCGCGACGGTGGACAAGTGCCTCATGCAGCAGTTCAACATCAGCCTCCGCCTGCTGTTCGAACCAGCTGGCGAGCGCGGAATGCAGCTCTCGAAGTCGTGTTTCCGGCATCTCGGCCATAACCGACGCGCGTATAAGGTCGTGGGCGAGCCTCAGCGACTGGCCCTCTCTGACCGCCAAGCCAGAGCGCTCCAGTTCGCTCGCCGCACTTTGGCAGCGAGGTTCATCCCACGACAACACTGCGGCGAGCTCCGATACAGCGAGGGGACGCGTGATGACCGCCAGAACCGTCAGCAACGAGGCGCCATCGCCGCGGAGTGCACGGAGGCGTGACGCCATGTAGTCCGCGACGTCGGCTCCCGCCTTGCCACGTGCCAGCATGCCAAGCCAGAAGGGCGACCCTTTCGCCTGAGACCAGATCTCGACAGCCTCGTCCTGGCTCAAACGTGGAGCGAGCTGTCGGATCAGCTGAAGGCCGTGTTCCTTGTCGAGTGGATTGAGCTCCACGGTCGTCACGCGGTCGTCGCCGAGCTCTCTGGTCAAGGATTCACGGAACACCATCGCTTCGGTCGACGGGCGGCTCGCTGCGATCACGGCAAGTGCCTTCTGCTCGGCAACAGCTGAGCGGACGAGGTAGAAACAGAGAGCCGCCGAGAGCTCATCGATCCACTGGATGTCGTCGATCGCGAGCAGCACCAGGTCTGCAATGCCAAGGAGAGCCTGTCGTGCGGCTTCAAAGACTCGAAGAGGTTCAAGCGAACGATCTTTGGAAGCCCTTGGCTCGAAGAGGAGCTCGTTCAACATCGCGCCCGCCCCCAAGACCTTGCCAAGATCGCGCAGCATGTCGCCCGCGGCCGCCAGCGGAACATGCATGCCGGCTTCGAACCCGGCTACGCGCAGCTGGCGGGCGGAGGGATTCCGGCGGCCGAGCTCGGACAGTAGCCGTGATTTCCCCGATCCCGGAGGTCCTGAAACAACAGCGGCGGCGGGCATTTCGTCCGCTTTGGCTTTTGAGCAGACGCTATCGAGCAGACCGAGTTCGACTTGCCGTCCCACGAACCTCGTGCTGCTCATGCGCGGGCCAGAACTAGGCTACCGCGGTTCGTTCTTTTGGCTAATTTCACAGAACGTCAGGGAGTGTCAGGGAGTGTCCGCGTGAAGGTGTCAATCAAGGTGCCAGCATGCGGTTTACCCGCCCAGACGCGCTCAGCTTCGAGCTACGCACGCCTTGGGCACGTTCCCTCGGTCGAGGCCGAGTGTGCAGCCGAATCCATGGTCGAGCCGGCTTCGCCGTCGCTAGTCGCGCCGCTCGCCGTTGAGTGAGTTAATCACCCCGTCGTAGAACTCGTAGACCCCGATGTTGTCGAGCATGGCCGCCCAGCCAGGCCCGTCGAACGGAACCGGCAGGCCGTGGTTGGTGAGAAAGACGCCGAACAGGTCGCGTCGGCGGTCTACCCAAAAGAAGGTGCCGGCGCCGCCCGCCTTGCCGAAAGAGCCCGGCGTCAGCCGCATGCCGCCACTGGAGAACCGGTGCGTCCACAGCTCCCAGCCGTAACCCTTGTGCGTGAACAGCAGGTTCGAGATGGGGTCGACGTCGACTGTCTCGTTCACCTGCGCCGTCTGGTCGGCGGTCATCGTGCGGACGGTTGACGGGCTGACGATCTTCGCGCCCCCGTACGAACCGTCGTTGAGGATCATCTGCAGGAAGACGGCGATGTCGCGTGCGGTCGAGAAGAGGCCGTCGCAGCCGACGATGCCGCCCATGACCCAGTCGAAGTCGTCCTCAACGACGCCGCGGATGGTCCCGATGCGCAGGTTCCACGAGCCCGGCCCGGTGGCTGCGGTGTCGGACACAGTGAACCCGTTATCGAGCGGGTTGTACGTCGTGCGTGTCATCCCGAGCTTCGACCAGACGTTGGCCTTCGCGAACTGCTGCAGGTTCTGGCCTGTGATCGCCTCGAAGGTGTGGCCGAGGAGCCTGTACGTCAGGTCGGAGTACTCAACTTTCGTGCCGGTCGGATACTCGAGCGGCGTCTCTTCCATCAGCGTCCAGAGGGCGCTTGGGCTAGGCACATCGGCGAGGTTCGGCGCTCCGGGCAGGTTGATGTCGATCGGCAGGCCCGACGAATACCGCAGCATGTCGCGCAGCGTTACGTGCTCCTTGCCATTGGTGGCGAAGTTCGGTAGGAACTTCGCGATCGGATCACTAAGGCTGACGACGCGCCGCTCGACGAGGAGCATGTAGGAGATCGCGGTGGCGAGAACCTTGGTGTTCGACTCGAGATCGAAGAGCGTTTCTTTCGTCATCGCGTCTTTGCCTGATTCCTTGGCGCCCATCGCCTGGTGGAGCACGACCCGGCCGTGCCGAGCGACGAGGACGACCGCGCCGGGCATCAAACCGCGGTCGATGCGGTTCTGGACGCGCGCCGCGACGTCGTGGAGCCGGGCTTGCGACATGCCGACATCTGCCGCACCGCCCTCACGAAGAGCGCGACCGCCATCGGCAGCGAAGGCCTCCAGCGCCTCGGTTTCAAGATTCAGTCCTGTGATAGCGGCGCCGCCTATGACCGCGCCGCCCGCCTTGATGAAGCTTCGGCGCGAGATGCCAGTCGCTTTCGTTGCGCGCTCGTCCGCATTCATGGCAACCCCTCCATGCCAGTGCCCAGCAAGTGGCTCGAACGGCCGTATGCTAGCCGCTTTTTGTCGCACGCTTTTGGCGGCGTTTGACCGAAAGTGCGCGCTTTATCGTTGTGCCCGCGACGGGTGGCTTCTCGCAAAGGCGGTGGGTCACCGTCTGTGGCTCGTCAATTACCGGCAGAAACGCCCTTTTACCTTCGCTCAGCCAGGCTCATCTCCCTCACGGGCGGGAGTGTCACCGATCAGCCGAAGTAGCTCTAACAAATCAGCAGAAGGTGTGTAACGCATCAGCCGAAGGCCTTTTGAGACCTGTGAGCCGAACTTGCACAAACTCATGGTGCTCGCGCAGGGAGTCGAACCCTGAACCTTGGGATTAAGAGAACTCCCGACAAATGGTGTCAGCGCATCTCAGAGCATGTCATGGCGTCTCATCCGTATTCGGGGTATGACGCGGTCGTCTCAGCGCGTCTCCCGATGCCTCAAAGAGTCTCCCGCCGAAGCTGTCAACGAAGCTGTCAAATCGACCCCAAGAATTTCACCTAGCGGATCATCCTGGAGGTCAATCGCCAGATGTTTGCGCCTCAGGTACCGTCTGTGGGCTGCCGCATGCAGCGTCAGGAGTGTCAGCCAGTGCGAGTTGAGCTGGTATTTAGGGCGCACTAGGTCTCGGTTAGGGAGCTCTTGCCTCGTAAGTGTGGATCTGGCCGTCTCGCTTGGCTGCAACGGCTTGACTAGATGGCCGACCGACTACCTGGTAAATCGGCGCTCCGGGTTCCAGAAACGCGGCATCCCCGTCCTTCGGATGGTAGCTGGGATCGCAAACATTGCCGGCGACCTTGAACTTCACATGGCCAACTACTGGGCCGAGGTCGCTCTCATGCAGCGTCGTCGGCGCTCCCGGCCCTGCGACGTACTGCGTCGAACCAATCTGGATGAAGTCGACCCAGTCGATCTGGATGGTGCTGCAGTCTCTTGCTGACCCTGGGAGCTGACAAGCGGTGAGTAGAAACAACGCGATCCCAGCGATCCAGCGAGCCATCACTACAAGGACGTTGCCGCCAGCAATCAGGTAACGCGAGTGCGCCGAATCAGTGTGCTGGATGACCACCTTCGTTACGCGCAAGGTACTTGTCCGGATCCTTGTCGAATCTCTCCTTGCAGCCGGCTGAGCAGAAGTAGTAGGTCTCATCGCCGCGAAACGAGCGATATTCGGCCGTTCGCGTGTTCACCATCATGCCGCAGACCGAATCCGTCGCCGTCCCAGTGCTTTCCATATCGTCTCCTTGGCCGCAAAAGGCCTGATTTCCGCCGTGCGTTGTTTGACCGACCAGCGCCGCTTCCCGAACCGCGTACCTGGATGGATCGCCCTCGAAGGCCGAGCGACAGCCGGCCGAGCAGAAGTAGTAGGTAGCACCGCCGAATTCGGCCCGTTGGGTGGCGGAGGCCCGATCGATGCTCATCCCGCACACCGGGTCTCGGACCAACTGTGCACCCGGCTGAGGCCGACGGGCGTGTGCCCGCAGCATTTCGATTCCGCCTGTAGTGACGAAGCGCCAAGCCAACACTGCCATCAGCAGTAGAAACGCGATATCCAAAAACGTCGTGTAGTTCCAGGTCGGCCGGGATTCGAAGATCGTGACGTTGTGATTGGTCGGGGCGAGGCCGAGAAGCTGGAACGCACCCCCGATCAGGAACCCGGCCAGCGCCATTGCTCCATATGAGACCGCGAGCAGGTAGAGCGACATGCGGCCTCCGTAGTACTTCCGATAGATGTTCAGGATCGGCAGGATGATCAGGTCGGCGAAGATGAAGCTGATCACCCCACCGAAGCTGATGCCGCCGTTCCAGAGCACAGCCGCCAGAGGGACGTTGCCCACTGAGCAGACGAAGCTGAGCATCGAGATCACGGGACCGATCAGCGGGCTCCAGAACTCGTTGAGCGTCGGTTGGTCGGTCAGGAAGAGTGCCTGCCACCAGCTGTTCGGCACCCACGCCGCAAGCGCGCCGGCGATCAGAAAGCCCAGTCCAAGGTCCAGATATAGGGCGTTCAGGTCCATGAAGAACGAATGCGAGATGGCGGTGAAAGCTCGCGGCAAAAAGGCCCGGGAAAGAAACGGCCCGTCGGTGATTGACATGTCCATCTCGCCGTGCGCCTCATGGGTCGAGCCGAACACTCCTCGCTCGGCCTGGCGCCTCGCCGCGTCGACCATCCGCTGACGCAGCGTTACCTTGAAAACAATCCATAGCAGCAGCGCCATTAGTAGGCCGCCGGCAAACTCGGCGGCTACGAACTGCCAGCCCAGAAGGATGAGGAGGACGAGGCCCAGCTCGAAGACCATGTTGGTTGAAGCGAACTCGAAGATGATCGCGTTGACGAAACTGGCTCCTCTGCGGAAGAGCGCCCTGGCTACCGCAACCGCCGCATAAGAGCAGGACGAGCTGGCGGCGCCGAGGCCGCAAGCGAGAACGAAGCCCTTGAGGTCCGGTCTGCCAAGCGCGCCGGCCACGGCCCGCTTCGAAACGACCGTTTGCACCATTGCGGAGAGCAGGAAGCCAAAGGCGAGCGGCCAGAGGACCTCCCAGAGCATGAAGACGGAAAGTTGCAGCGCGTGCAGGATCGCGCTGACTACAAACAATTCGACCTAGCTGCGCACCAAGCGCTCGACTGCGTCATTGAGTTCTCTCACCTTCTTGCTTCCGCCGCCAGACCGGATCGCCTCGGTAACGCAGTGCTCGGTGTGATCGGCCAGGAGTTGGAGCGCCACGCTTTCGAGTGCGGCCCGGGTCGCGTTGACCTGAGTCAGGACGTCGATGCAGTAGCGATCCTCCGCCACCATCTTCTGGATGCCGCGCACCTGCCCCTCGATGCGCCGCAACCTTGTCTCGATCCTCTGCTTGTCCTTGGTGTAGCCTGCCATCCGTCAATAATACCCCCTGGAGGTATAGTGGGTCTGATGAGCGGCCACCACATGGCGATGCACGCCCCGCACGATGTGATGGGCCACGGTGGGCATGCGGAGATGTCGATGAACGCCATGGTCCAGGACATGCGCAACAGGTTTCTGGGCGCCGCGGTGCTGTCGGTGCCGATCCTGCTCTGGTCGGCGATCGGTCGCCAGGTACTGCATTTCAGCGTTCCCGCGCCGTTTGCCATGCGCGACGATGTCTTCCAGCTGATCCTGAGCCTGCCCGTGATCGGCTACTCGGGCTGGATCTTCTTCGACGGAGCCGTGCGCGCCCTCAAAGCGCGGACCCTGGACATGATGGTCCTGGTCGCGGTTGCCATCGCCGCCGGCTGGACCTACTCGGTGGTCGTCACAGTCCGCGGCGGCGGGGACGTCTTCTACGAGGCATCGACGGTTCTGGCCGCCTTTGTGCTCCTCGGCCACTGGCTCGAGATGCGAGCGCGGGGCGGCGCCAACGATGCGGTCCGCGCCCTTTTGAATCTTGCCCCACCGATGGCGATCGTCATCAAAGACGACGAACAGGTCGAGGTACCGACGTCGGAACTGCAGGTCGGCGACGTCGTTCTCATCAAGCCAGGCTCCAAGGTCCCAGTGGACGCGGTCGTCGAGGACGGCATTAGCGAAGTGGACGAATCAGTCGTCACTGGCGAGAGCCTGCCGGTCTCGAAGGCACCAAACGCACAGTTGATCGGTGGCTCGATCAACAAGAACGGGACGCTCCGTGCCCGCGCCACAAAGGTAGGTTCAGATACGGCTCTCGCCCACATCGTGAGACTCGTGCAGGAAGCCCAGAGCTCGAAAGCACCTGGGCAGCAGCTCGCGGATCGGGCCGCCTTCTGGCTCGTGCTGGTGGCGCTGATCGGCGGGACGCTGACATTGATGGTCTGGTTGCTCGCGGGCCGGAGCTTCAGCCAGGCAATTCTGTTTGCCATCACCGTCGTCGTTATCACCTGTCCCGATGCTCTTGGCCTGGCCACGCCGACCGCCATCATGGTCGGGACGGGGCTTGGTGCCAAGCGCGGAATCCTTTTCAAAAACGCAGCTGCAATCGAGGCAGCCGCCCGAGTCCAGGTCGTCGTGATGGACAAAACCGGAACGCTGACCAAAGGCGAACCCGAAGTCACCGAGCTTACCGCCGACGGCTTGTCAGAGAAGGAAGTCCTTGCCCTTGCAGCAGCCGTCGAACGGGACTCCGAACACCCGCTGGCCGAGGCAATCGTCCGCCGCGCCGAGCAGGTCGGTGCGGCCCAGCTCTCAGCGACTGACTTCGAGAACGTGCCAGGCCATGGCGCCCTGGCAACCGTCGGTGGCCGCCGTGTGGCTGTGGGCAACGCGAGGCTGATGGCGCGCGAGACGATCAGCCTTAACGGACTGGCCAACACGCGCGACGAGATGGCGGCGGAGGGACGAACCGTCGTTGTCGTTGCTGTCGACGGCCGTGCTTCGGCCGTGATCGGCATCAGTGACGCTCCTCGCCCAACAGCCAGGGCGGCGGTTGATGCGATCCAAGAGCAGGGAGTCGAAGTCGTGATGCTCACCGGCGACAACCGCGCCACCGCGGAACGGATTGCCCGCGAGCTCGGTATCCGACAGGTAATCGCCGAGGTCCTCCCTGCCGACAAGGCAAGCAAGATCGGCGAGCTACAGCGGGCCGGCAACAAGGTGGCGATGGTCGGCGACGGGGTCAACGACGCGCCTGCGTTGGCCCAGGCCGATGTTGGGATCGCGATCGGCGCCGGCACCGACGTGGCGATCGAGACGGCCGACATCGTTCTGATGCGTTCGGATCCGCTCGACGTCGCGACGGCGGTCACCATCGGACGGGCCACCCTTCGCAAGATGCGGCAGAACCTGGGTTGGGCGGTGGGCTACAACGCGATTGCCATTCCGATCGCCGCCGGCATTTTTGAACCTAGATTCGGACTGGTGCTTCGACCGGAGATCGCGGCGCTCTCCATGTCAGGTTCGAGCCTGCTGGTCGCGATCAACGCGTTGCTTCTCAAGCGGCTGAAACTTGGGACTGGACGGCAGAGCGACTAGCGCGCGGCTAAGACTGTGACTGCAGCCGCTCCTGCTGCTTGCGCCAGCCATATCGAGTCAGGCCGCGCGGTTTGTAAGTCGATACCACCGTAGCTACCAGTAACGCCAGCAACGCGGCGCCGGCGGCGGCCAACATCTGGACCTGGAGGCCGAGATCGGAACCCGCTAGCGTCCGCTCCGACGCAATTTGCGAAACCTGGCTGATTGGGCGCACGTGCACGAAGAGGACGATGGTGGCGGGTATTGTGATCACGAGCTTGACCACGATCCAGTAATGGCGAAACAAGCCAAGTGTCGTGCCCAGTGATGACGCGAAACCGGTGAGCACCGAGGCGAGGCACAACGGAACAATGACGAACCAGGCGATCATGTCCATCACCTGGTACGAAGCCCGCGCCATCTGAGCGTCATTGCTGGCCAGGCCCGCAACCGAGAGGGCGAGGAAGACGGCGACAGCGCCCAACCAGCCGACCGACGACAGGACGTGCGCCGTGAGCATGAAACGGCGGATACCCGGTGTCATCGTCATCGGTGCATCGGGGCGACGCCTGCGAGGTGCAGCACCATGAACAGCACGATCACCACCACTAGGGCGATCACGAAGGCGTTCACCCAGCGCGGTCGCGGTGGGGGTTTTCTCGCGCGACCAGTCCGCGGAGCAGAGTTGGCGTCGACCGGAAGGTGCGGGTCAGGTGTACCTAGATGCGGGCTCTGTGAGCTCATGACGAACTAGCGTAGCAGACAGCATGTCGTACCTAGAGACAGAGTGTCTACGCCACGCTATCCTAGGTGGGATGCCGAACTGGAACGAGACCGTAGAGGCGCACCGCGTCGGGGTTCGCAAGGCGATTGTTGACACCGCTGCAGCCTTGGTAGCTCAGCACGGGCCTCGGTCGGTGACGATGTCGCAGATCGCCGAAGAAACAGGAATTGGGCGTGCGACCTTGTACAAGTACTTTCCTGACGTCGAGGCGATCTTGGTCGCATGGCACGAGCGTCATGTCGTCGGTCACTTACAAGAGCTCGAAGCGCTTCGAGATGGACTCGGCAGTTCCTGTGAACGCCTGGAGGCAGTCCTCGCTGCCTATGCGCTCATTCAACAAAAGCGCCACGCCACAGCGGTTGGGGCGCTCCTGCATCGGGATGAACATGTCGCGCGAGCACAGAAGCATCTTCACAATCTCATCCGTGATCTGGTTACAGAAGGCCAGACGGCCGGCGACGTCAGGACTGATGTAACAGCTGATGAGCTAGCGAGCTACTGTCTGTTCGCGCTCGCAGCGGCGAGCAGCCTGCCCTCCGAAGCTGCCACGAATCGACTGGTTGCCGTAACGCTGACTGGTCTGAGGCGATGACAACGCTGCGGTCACGACAAAGAGCTGTTCGGTGACCCCCCTCGCATCGACTGAAAGGATTCGCGTCCTGGCCTTTCGGCATGAGTCCAGAGGAAGCCCCTGCGTCTCGTTGATCGTATCGGCCCAACGAAGGTGTCAAACGAAGCTGTCAAATGCCGCGAATGTGACGCAACGCGGCAATGGGACCACAACATGTAGATCGGAGGCCCGGCGCAGGCACAACATATTGGTGCTCGCGCAGGGAATCGAACCCTGAACCTTGGGATTAAGAGTCCCCTGCTCTGCCAGTTGAGCTACGCGAGCGCGTTAGAAGGGATCGCGCCTCGATTCTAAGGGTCTCGGGCGATTAACAGCCTGGGTGCCATTTCACGCAAAGGCGACATAGGTTGACGTGGTGTCCGCTCGCGTCCCGCTCGACGTCGACCTCGAAGACAAACTTCTCTACGGGCTGACGCCGACCAGGCTTGCCTACCTCGTGATCGGTTTGCTTGCTGCATTTTCCATCTGGTCAACGCACTGGGCGCCATTGCCCGTTCGCGCAGCCTGCGCCATTGTGGTCGGAGCAGTCGCCGTGACCGCGGCATGGGGCCGCTGGCGGGGGCGAGCGCTCGACAGTTGGGTGATCGACTTCGCCGCCTTCTGTGCAGCTACGTATCAACTCAGATGGAACGCGCCGCGCCTGTTCAGCCGGCCGCGCTCTCGACCATGATCCGCCTCGCGCGACGAGAGCCGATGCTCATCGCGAACATCGCGAACAGCGCGCCCGGACTCACCATACTCGAAACGTCTCCGATCGGCTTCGCGGGTGCAGCCGGGGACGATCGCCGCCGTTGGCTCATCTCGTTCCGCCGCATGCTCGACGGCCTCGACGCGCCGCTCCAGGTCGTGATCGACGTCGTGCCCGGCCCAGACCACGAAACCAACACGTCGCATCCGGTTCCGCGCGACCTCGACGACATGCGGGGCGCGGACATCGAGTTCGCGGCCGCCGTGAGGCGGTCCTCGACGGCTCACTCGACAACAACCCGACTTGTCATCGCGGAAAAATATGCGGCTCGTATACAGGCCGCGCTTACGGAAATCGGCATCAGCACCAACCCCGTCGCACCAATTGCCAACTTCGCCTTCGGCCGCGAGCTCGCGTCGCGATTCCAGCATGTCGGCGGCTTCAGCCGCAGCTGGTACATCGACCGTCTGCCCGGCACCGAGATCGAGCCGGGCTGGCTCTTCATGCTCTGTCCGCCGGGTCTGGCCGTCAGCCTCGCGTGGCACGCCGTTCCCCTGCCCGCCGCCTGGATCGTCCACTACCTGCAGCGTCAGCTGGTCAGCATGCGCGCCACCCGTCTGCTGGATGGCAACGCAGGCATCTCCGATCCGACGCTCGCCGGGGCGCTTCCGAACGCTGAGGACCTGCAACGCAGACTGGCCTCGAGCCAGGACAAAGCGTTCCACGTCGCGGTCTACCTGACCCTGACCTCGCCCACGGCCACCGACCTGGACATCGGCTCGCGCCGAATCGAGTCCGCCGGTCGCGCGATCCTGTGCGACCTCCAGCCCTGCACCTTCCGCATGCTCGATGGCTTTCTGGCCACGCGGCCCGGAGGAGCCGATCGGCTGCAGCGAAAACGCGTGCTCGACTCGACTGCTCTCACCACCTTCTTTCCCTGGTGGGAACCCGACCTGCAACAACCGAACGGACTTTTCATCGGCCGCGGCCGGGCCACCGGGGCCCCGGTCCTTGTCGATCCATTCGATCAGCGCCGGTACGCGAACGCCAACATCGGCATCTTCGGACATTCAGGTGCCGGCAAGACATACCTCTTGTCGACGCTTGCCATGGGCGCCCTCGGCCGCGGCATCCAGGTCTACATCGTCGACCCCGAGCACGAGTACGGCCGCCTCGCGAGCGAGCTGGGAGGCGCCAACATCCAGCTGGCCCTCGGATCGGGACACGCGCTCAATGTCCTCGACCTGCGGCCGTCCGATCGTCGAGACGAAGCCTGGATCGGTCCTGCCGCGGCCGACGCGATCGATCTCTGCGCGTGTCTATGTGGCCGGCTCGATGAGTCCGAGCGTGCGCAGCTCGAGGCGGCCGTCCGCCTGGCGTACGACGAAGTCGCGCAGCCGGTCCTGCGTGACGTCGCCCAGCGCCTACCGCCGAAATCGCGAGTTGCGTTGATTCTCCATCGCTGGGTGCGCGGCAGCCTGGGCGAGATGTTCAGCGCGCCGACCAACGTCGACCTCGAAGCGCCGATCGTCGCCTTCGGCATGCGCGAGCTGCGCGACGAGATGATCGCGCCCGTCCATTTCCTGCTCGCCGAGGCATTGTGGACGCGTATCAAACGGCGCGACCGCCGGCGAATGCTTCTCATCGACGAGCTCGGGCTGCTTTTCGAAGATGCGACCATGCGTCGTTTCGTGGTCAGTCTCGCAAGGCGGATCCGCAAGTACGACGGCGCATTGGTCTTTGCGACGCAAAATCCAGGCGACCTGCTGTCATCCGACCAGGGCTCGGTGGTCGCGACCAATCCAGCAGTCCTCTTTCTCGGCGCCCAGCGCCCAGGCGAAGCCGCCAAGCTGCAAGCGGTTTTCCACCTGAGCCCGCAACAGCGGGGCGCCCTCGAGGTCGCTAAGCCTGGCACTTTCCTCCTC
>WNGJ01015013.1_pt1 | contig 14341 bp, 15 predicted proteins | sample 5400611 | NCBI WGS metagenome assembly WNGJ01 (sample SAMN13153375, study PRJNA577476) | soil metagenome | isolation source: 40 cm soil or saprolite under Garry oak tree replicate 1 | place: USA:California | collected 2016-06-15 | reverse complement strand
CGGGGCGACGGGGGCCTCTTCGGAGACGGCCTCGGCGATCAGGTACACGGTGCCGGTGCCGTCGAGGAAGGCGGGGATGTCGAACCCGTCGCCGGGGCCGGGCAGCACGCTGGCGGCCAGGGCCGGGTCGGCCATGAAGGCCAGGGATCTTGACATGACCATTCGGACTGTGGCGGCGGTCTTGTGGGCTTCGGAGCGGAGTTCGGCCAGCGTATGGGCCCACTGATGGGCGCCGGCGGCGATCAGGATCCGCTCGGGGACCTCGGGGTCGGCGCCGGCCACCCAGGCCGCGACGGCACGCAGGTCGTAGCGGGCCAGGGCGGCGGCGTGGAAGTAGCCGCGCAGGTAATCCGAGGCCTTGGCGGACCAGAACGTGCCGTCCTCGACGCCCTTCTGGGACACGGCGAACGCGAACGCGTCGGCGCGGCGGATCGCGGTGGCCGGGTCCTCGCATCCGGCGACCGGGTCCCAGCAGAAGGTGGAGGCCACGCCGCCGGTGTGCTGCGGGTTGAACACGTGCACCCGGCCGGTCTGGGCGCGCACCGCGCTGGTCAGGTAGTAGATGTCGGCCTTGGTGGTGGTGGCGATGACCGGGCCGCGATAGCGCAGGATGACATCGGCCAGGAATGCCGTCTTATAGGTCCGGGGCGGGGCCATGACCAGCAGGTGCTCCTCCAGCGGCACGTGGAGTCGGTGCCGGTAGTGGGCCCGGCCCAGGAACACCGAGTGCTGGTGCGGCTCGGCGATCCGGTACCAGAACGGGAGCAGGGCGCGGATCCGGCCCGAGCGGAGCAGCGCGGCCAGGCGGCCCCAGCGCAGCCACAGGCTGAAGACGTGGGCGAAGCCCTTGCCCGGGTGCAGCCGCAGGTGCAGCCGGATCCGCAGGTGCCGGGCCCGGTTGCCGGGCAGGTGCCGGGCGGGCAGGAACGCCCACGCGAATGCCGCGGCCAGGACGATCACGATGACCAGGGCGATGGCGTACTTGAGCATCATGAGGGGTCTCCGTTGCGGGCGGACAGGACGGCTTTGCGGAGGGCAGCGCGGGCGGCGCCGGCGTTCAGGTCGGCTGCCGGGGCCAGGGCGGCGCTGACCTGGGCGACGCGATCCAGCGGGAGGGAGGCGAGAGGCCCGTGCCGTTCGGTGACCAGGAGAAGGAACCGGGCGGTCTTGGTCGCCTTCCGCGGGACCGTCCCCCCGCCCGGGCCCGGCCGGGCCGTGGCAGGCGGCGGGGCGGGGCGGGCGGCGCGGCGGCCGGGGGCGACCGGGCATTCCCCGAGCACCCAGGCGCGGAACCCGGCCAGGGTCGAGACCGGCGCCAGGGCCAGGCGCAGCAGCCACAGGATCAGGCCGCCGAGGATGGCCAGCGGGGTGGCCGCGTCGGCGGCCAGCTGCTGGTGGCGGGTGCGGATGACCGTGATGAGGGTGTCGCTGGCCAGGGCGTAGGCGACCGGCGGCATGGCCCAGATGGCCAGGTTCCGCCAGCCGGGCGCGGCCGCGATCGCGTTCATGAACACGCTGGCGGCGACCGAGGCCAGGTTCAGCGCCCGGGCCCGCAGGGCGCGGCGGCCGTGCAAGGCCAGCGCGATGCCCAGGCAGGCGAAAACCAGCGCGGCCGCGTCCGGGATGGCGGCCTCCAGGGCGGCGACCACCGGAAGGTGGCGGGTGGCGTCGACCATCCGGTACTGGGCGGTGAAGCTGACCGCGGCGGCGGCCGCGGCCAGGACGCACAGCCCGGCGGCCGCGTTGCGCAGCCACAGGCCCGAACGGTCCCTGGACCACCTGGGAGGGACGGGCTGGCTGCCGGGGCCAGGCGCCGGGGCGACCGGACGGGCCATGATCACCAGGAGGCGGGATGCCGGGCGGTGGCCGGTCATGTCCCGGCCGGTTCCGCCGCCCGGGAAAGTGACGGCCGGGATCGCAACGGTCATGTCAGGTCTCTTTCGGGGCAGGAATCGGGCTGCTGGTCGTTGCCGGGGCCGGCTTCGGGGGTGCGGACGCCGAGTCCGGTCAGGTGGCGGGTTAGCGCCCCGATGCGGGTGCGGGGGGCGCTGGTCAGGCTCATGTGCCGTTCCTCGTGGTGGATGCCGACCAGCACGAGGACCAGCAACGCGAGGACGACCAGGGCGATCAGGAGCGCCACGGTGGCCACGGTCGTGGCCACCGGGTCTGTGCTGCTGGCGATGTCTGGCATCGGGCATCACTCCCTTCGGCGGCGGGGAGCCGCTCGCTTCGTAGCGCATAGCCTTGCGCACGAGTATGTACCGCGGACACCGGAGACGCAAACTTATGCGTGTAAAGCTTTGCGTGCAAAGTGATGGCCTGGCCGGGAACGGGTTGGGGCAGATGCGCCGAGGTGCTGCTCTTCTACCGCACCATGGCGGCTGGCATCCGGGGCGTCTGGTGATCGTGTGTCTCGCGGCCGCTGATCTGGAAGCTTAGGAGAACAAGCTTTACACGTAGAGCTTTGCGCGGTAGGTTGTAGGCGCAATCCTTTGAGGAAGGTAGTGCCATGGGTGAGATAGCCCAGACCACGACGACCCGCATGTACGCGAGCATCCGCGATCAGCTAGCCAGCGAGATCACCGCAGGCGTCTACCCGGCCGGCGCGCTCCTGCCGTCCATCCGCGAGATCATGGAGCGCTGGGAGGTCTCCACCACCACCGCCCGCAAGGTCCTCGACGAACTCGCGGCAGCCGGGTACGCACGCAAGGAAGGCACCCGCGGCGCCATCTCGACCGGGGGCCCGCAACCGGGGCCAGCGCCGTCCGCGGGCGAACCCGCGCGCAAGGCGCCGCCACCAGCCGCAATCCCCGGCCGGCTGACCGTCTGGCCCGTTCACACAATCCCCGCTTACGGGAGCGTCGGCCCCGATACCGATAACGGGATTGCCGCGCTTGACGTCCGTGCCGAGCGACCGCCCGCCGACGCTGCCATGGCCCTGGGGATCACCGATCCTTCGCGGCAGGTGATCGTGAGACGGCGGCTAGCGGCCGCCCCGGACGACACCCCCGTCCAGTTCCGCGTCAGCTACGTCCCGGCCGAGCTGGCCGAGGGCACTCCGATCGCGCAGTCCACGGCGATTACCGATGCCTGGCCCGCCGCGCTGACCACCTACCTCGGCAAGCAGGTCCGCCTGGCCAGCAGCCAGGTCACCGCCCGCCACCCCAACCACGAAGAGGCAGCCGCGCTGGCGCTACCCTCAGATGCCGCGGTACTGGTACGCGAGGACACCTACGAGGACCGGCGCGGAAGCCCGGTCGACTTCACCCGAACGGTCTGGCCCGGGGACACAACCCGGCTGGTAGTCGGCGGCTGATCTGAAGCTGCCAGGCTGTTACGCGGCTGCTGGCTTCGGGTACGGCCCCGGTAGCTCGGTGGGTCTCGGTCCTTCACAGCGCGAGCCCGTAGCCTGAAGATCGGGAAACTGTCCGGGGTGCCACGCTCGGTGGCATCCGCCGCTAAAGGCCTGATGTCGCCTGGCTAGTGGAACGGGCCGGCGAGTTCCTCCCACGGCACGGGGATCGACCGCAACTGAGCCACCGTCGCCGCACCCCACGCAGCGCCGACTTGCAATGCCGTGACCATGTCGTCCCCCCGCAGCAGCCCGTGCAGCAGGCCGACGGTGAGCGCATCACCGGCACCTGTCGCGTCTATCTGGGCGGCTGCGACGGCATCAACATGCACTTCGCTGGAGGCAGCGTACGCATCGGCACCCTCCCTCCCTCGAGTCACCACCACCCACTTGAGCCGCTCACCCGATACGGAGCGCACGGCCTCAAACATCCCTGCCGAGGTGACATCGCTGTATTGCGTCTCTGACCCGACCACGACGGTCTTGTATAACCCTCGACGTAGACGCAATCGACTGACCTGAGATCCGGCCCGCGTACGGGCAGGAAAGACGACGGCTCGGCCCCGCTGTCCACCGCGATGATCGTGCGCTCGCCCGTGTCGTCGAGCAGTATGAGCGTGCGTGGGGACGCAGCGTCGGCACGGAACGAGTACTCGGTATCGACACCGCACCGTTCGAGTTCTGCCAAGAGCTTGTCGCCCATTGAGTCTCTGCCCACCGGGCCGACGAGACGCACGTGGTGCCCAGCCGTGCTGAGCCCGCATGCAACGTTGGCCGAGCTCCCTCCGATGCGCCATCCCAGCGCCTCGGCATTGACGTGGTCGCCGGGGGTGGGGATGCGCTGAACATGCAGGACAACATCCGCCGCGGCGACGCCGAACACAACGACCTCAGCCATGTACACAACCTGACACGATCGCGGCTTGGGCGGCTACTTGCGCGGGCACGCGCAGACTCGGTTGCTCTTCGCGGCGGGCTTGGCTTCTCGTTAGCGCCTCTCCTCGACCGGCAGAGTTTACGGCTGGCGACGGCCCAAGTGGCATAGCAAGGTCACAGCGGCGCTCGACCCTGTCCGCGGCATGACAGGACCTTGTGACTTGGCCTTGTGGGAGGATGTAGCAGCCGAGGAGCAGTGTTCCGCCGATGGCTCCAAGACCGGCAGGAAAGGGTCGGCTACGTCGTGATCGCTCTTGGCAGCAATGTGCATATCTTCGCACGTCCGCACCGGCGCGCGGAATTGGCCGTTTGCTTTGAGACGGTCCTGCGCAGTCCCGTACGGACCGTTGAGTTTCCCGGCATCGATCTGCCGATGCTCGTTGTCAGCTTTCCCGGCGGGGGCCATCTCAGCATTGAGTTCACCGACGACGCACCTGATGACGAGCAGCCGCGTCTGGGTGCCTGGCTTGAGCTGCGCGCTGACGACCCAGCTGCCGTTCTCCAGGCGGCGCTCGAGGCGGGACTCACCGAAGTCAAGCACCCGGGCCATCCGTATTACTTCATGATTCCCGGCGGCCAGGTGTTCACCATCGCCCCGACGAGCTGAACACGCATGTGATTAATATGCCATTGCGCTGATACGGCAGCTGCCGTAGCTGACCAGCGGGGCGTGCCGTACACCCTAATGGCCGGTTGCCGCCTTAAACTTCACGACCACTTCAGCGGGTACCCGGCCGCGGTCCTTCACTTCAATGCCCTGGGCCTTGGCCCACTCGCGTACCTCGGTGGTGTTCAGCCCGTTCGCCGATCCCCGGCGCGCGCCGCGCGCCGACCGCCGGGCAGCGCCGCCGGCCCGCCGGGCAGCACCCACGTAGCGGGCCAGGGCATCCCGCAACTCCCGGGCATGCTTGGCGCTCAGGTCGATCTCGTACTCCGTGCCGTCTAGGCCGAAACGGACGGTTCCTTCGGCAGCACTGCCGTCAAGGTCATCGATGAATAGGGTCTGTATCTTCTGAGCCACGGACGCTCGAGTCCTCTCACTGATCTCTGGCGCACTAATTAGTGTATGCAGTTCAAGCCTGACAAGCGTACAGCCATGCCGACGAGCTCAGCCGCTGCCGGCCTGCGCCAACCGATGCCGCACTGGTCGGGAACAGTGTTCCGCTTAGATCGCTGACAGTGAGCCGCTTGCAAACCGTACCCGCCGACGTTGACGGACTGCTCCCGCCAGGCTTGGTAAATGCATTCCACGCTCGACTCCATGACCTCGTAGCTGAGCGTTATCTTTTATCTGAATTTCTTCACAGCGGATGCAGCAGAACCCTGCCGAATATGAGCGGCGGTGGAGGCCGGGGAGGCGTTTTGGGCATCAACCCGGATTATCCAGTTATGTGCTCGCGGCGGCCGAGATGGCCCAGTGGAGATGGCCCAGTGGATAGGGGCGTGATGAGCGCTACCGGAGGGCGACGGCCGGGCAGGCCACGACCGCGGCGCCCGGCGGGATTACGGACGCCCGGAACCGATGGGCGCTGTGGCTGGCTCGCGGTGTCCCGGGCGTGCGCTGGCGTCAGGTGCTGCGGCAGGGAGCGGGTCAGCGAGTCGAGCAGGTGATGGCCGGCGCGGAAATAGGCGCCGGTGGGACGGACGCGCCTGCAGGGGATGAGCTCGACAGCGGTGGACGAGGAGGACCAGCGGTCGATGTCCAGTCTCATGCGCAGCAGCGGGCGGAGCGGTCCCGGGGCCAGGCGGACCTGGATCCGGCACGTGCCCGAGCCGCGATGGTGCTCGACCGGCCCGCGCAACAGGCTGTCGCCGAACCGCAGGTCGCCGCCCCGCCCGATGGGCTGCCAGCTGTCCAGTGCGGCCACGCACGTCTCGAACGGGACGTCGACGATCCGCCGGAATGACAGCCATCCCGGCACCGGGCCCATGTTCGCGCTCATGCTTCCGCCCTTTGTCTTCCTGGCTCAGGCCGGGCCTGTGAGGACCGCTGGCCAGCGGCCATTCCGCAGCCTTGCCATCGTCATTTCTGCCTTGCGGGCACGCCGGCCCGGCGATTGTAACTATGCCAGCGGTCGGTGTGCTGGCGGCGTGCTGGCAATATCACGGCAGGTCACGGGCTCGCCGTGACCTGCCGCAGCGGGCTGCGCCTGCCGCCGGCAGCGGGGATCGGTGGCAGCGGGGATCACCTGCCCGGCGCAGGCTCACCCTGCTCGGCAGCCCGGCGAGCGGCCGAGGCCGGGCACGCCACGTGAACGCGCGGGCACCGGTGGTCTTCGATGCCCTGGACGAACCCCGCCGCGCCCGGCGCGGCTAGAGGCCGCAGAACGGATCTGGTGAGAACCGGCTGAGCATCGTGATCATGTTGGCCGCGCCGTTGCCGTTCGCGCTGCCCGACATCATCTGCTGCAGGCCGGTGGCGCTCGGGCTCGCCACCATGTGGCAGCCTCCGCCGCCCTCGGGGGGGCCGCTGGCCGCGGCGGCGGGCACGCCGGACACGCTCACTGCCGCCACGGCTGCGGCTGCCAGCCCGGCTCTGGTCAGGATGCTAGGACACCTTCTCGACATCTGGACCTCCTTCGTCCACGGCGGCAGAGACCGCCGCCTGCAAGATCGGGTGGAGAACCGGCGCGCCCGGCGGTGCGCCGACCGCGGCGGCGGCGGCACCCGCCGAGCGGGCCGGGTCGAACAGCCACCCCTCGAGGATGATCCCCACCGTCTGTTCGTTGCGGACCACGGCGAGGCTGGTGACGCCCAGCCCAGCCAGCTTCTCGGCGGCCTGCTGGTGCAGGCAGAACTCGCCGTTCGCGTGGCCGAAGAGCACGACCATCGTCGCCATGTCCACCCCTTAGCGGAGGAGAAGATCCGTGGACGACGCTAAAGGCGCACCCGGCCCCGGTTCATCGGTGAGCTCCCTCACCTTCGAGCTTCGCCACGCGTGCCGCGAGCTCGGCCCGGTTGCGAACGCCGGCCTTGCGGAGCACGTTCGAGACGTGCCGCTCGACGGTCTTCCGCGACAGGAGCAGCCGCGCGGCGATCTCGGGTGCTCGCACCTCCCGCGATCAGGTACGCGATCACCTGCTCGCGGGTGGTCAGCACGCCACCACCGGAGCCCCCGCCGCCAGGTGCGGACCCCCAGGGCGCGTAACCGCCTGCCGGCTAGTTCACGCACCGTCACGGCGCGCGCTGGGCCTGCGGCCTGCGCTACCCGGGTGAGGACCTGTTTGGCCCGCTCCCGGTCGCTTTGTGCGAGGGCCGCGCCGAGATCGAGACCGGTCCACAGCGCGTCGAGGCCGAAGTCCAGTTCTTCCGCCTCGCGCGCAGCCGCCTCTAGGAGCCCGGCAGCGGACCGCGGGTTTTGGGGTCGGCGAACGCGGCCGGGAGATCTTGTCGTTCGTCGACGGTTCGCGCCACCCCAGAACGGGGTCCGGCTCAGCGGGGAGGGCGTGCGGGCCGGAGCACGGCTGCTGCGCATGACGCCGATCCGGGGTTCCAGGAGTTCAGCCGTCTCGCCGGCCTCCTGCGGCCAGAAGACCCGCTGGCATACGGCGGAGAGGTGCTGCACGCCGTCTGACCCGCGCGAACCGCGGCCTGAGTCGTCCCGGTTGCTCGTCGGTGCTGGCGCCCGGGCTCGGTCTGGCCGGGTCGTCGCAGAATGAGAGAGCACAGTGCAGCGCACCCATGCTGGCGGTATCGTGCGGCCCTTCGCTCGGCTGTCGCGCCCCTTTGCCCTGAGGCGGTGGACAGCTGGGTGCGGCCGTCGCAAAGCCCGGTACCGAGTTCGCGCTGAGCGATGAACACCTAATCGCACCTCGCGCCCGGGGCCGTTCGTTCGGAGCAGTCTAGCGTGGCCGGGCTCTTGCCGGCGCGGCGGCGCATAACTGACTGCTCGGGCAACACGATTCCGCTGGCGGCACTTGATCGATGCCGGTAGCCAGGCTCGCTAGGGGCGGCACGGACCCAGGTGGGGCGGGCACTCCCCTTCGCAAGAGCTTCGGCCCAAGGTGAGCGGCTGGCGCTGAAACGCCGCGGGGAAGGAAGGAATGGTTGCGGCAGCGCCGGCGCTGACCTGCCGGGTCTGGTCGTAGGCTTCCGAACATGAGCGCGTTCGTGGGACGTGCGGAAGAGCTGGGCAGGCTCGTGGCGGCGGGCCGCGCGGCCAGCGCTGGTGAGGTTGCGGCCGTGCTGGTCGTCGGGGAGCCGGGCGCCGGGAAGAGCCGGCTGCTTGCCGAGGCAGCGATACGCATCCCCCCAGGGCGGCAGTTCCAGGTTGTGGGGTATGAGCCGGAGCGGCAGGTGCCGTTTGCTGCTGCGGCTGACCTGCTGCGGGCGCTTGCTGGGCTAAGTGGCGCCGGGCGCCGTCTTGGCGAACTAGTGTTCGGCGGTCCCAGGGATACCGTGGCGGCGCTGGAGCCGGTGCGCATCCTGGAGGCGGCTCACCGGGCGCTTGAGGCGGCGGGGCCGGCGGTCGTCGTCGCCGACGATCTGCAGTGGGTGGACGGCCTGTCGGTTGCGCTGTGTCACTACCTGGTCCGCGCGGCGGAAACCAGCGGCGCGCCGCTGGCACTGATCGCCGCGGGCCGCCCGTCGGAGAACGATGCGTCACTGTCGGCTTCGCTGGCGCAGGTCCTGCCTGCACAGCGTCTGACGCGGCTCGAGCTCGGACCGCTGGCCAGTGGCGAAGCGGTTGAGCTCGTGCGGTCGCTCGCGCCGGGGCTGGGGGATGCGCAGGCCCGAGAGGTCGCCTTGCTGGCTGGTGGATCCCCGTTCTGGGTGGAAGCGCTGGTGCGTACGGGCGGAGCCGCAGCCGACGCGGGCCGGCTTGTGACGGCGCGTCTGAGGGGTGCGAGCGCAGACGGGGGGGCGGTGGTCGCGGTGCTGGCGGTTGTGGGTCGCCCGCTCGCGGTGGCAGATCTCGCCCGCCTGAACGGCTGGCAGGCGGGACGTGCGGAGCACGCTGTGCGGGAGGTGGTGGCGCGTGGCCTGGCCGTCGAATCCGCAGCCGTGGTGCGCTTGGCTCACGACCTGATCCGGGCGGCGGTGGCGCGCGACATCCCCGAGGAGCAGCGCGTCGGCATTCACCGCCGCATCGGCCGGTGGCTGGCGGGGATCGCCGGCGAGGACGTCCGGCGCCTGCGCGAGGCACTGACCCATATGCATGCGGCGGGCCTGCCCAGCCTGGATCTTGCCGGGCGCGTAGTGCGGTCGCCGCAGCGAACCCTGCTGGGCGAGGAGGGGCTTGCCCTGCTGGCGGCGATCGCAGACCAAGCCGATCCCTACGACCAGACCGTACTGCGGCTGAACCAGGAGATCGCGGTGGTTGCCTCCGCGCTCGGCAGGCACGACATCGCGCTGGAACGGAGCCTGGCGGTCGCCGACCGCGGACCCGATCCATCGCGGCGCGCGCGGGCGCTCGCGCAGGCGGCCGAGTCAGCGTTCGCTCTCAATGACAGCGAGGCGTCACGCGCGTACGTGGAGCGCGCCCGGGGAACGTTGACCGGCGATGAGCTGTTCGACCTGGAACTCGACATCCACCTGGCGGCGCTCGATCTGTGGAGCGACGACCGTCAGCACCTCGGGCAGGCGCTCGCGCGCGATGCTGGCCAAAGGGCACTGCGCCTGTTCCAGGCCGGCGAGCATGTACGCGTTCTCCGTCTGGAGGCATTGCGGGTCGAATACGAGGCCGCGGTTCAGCAGGATGACCTCGGAACGATGGTGCGTGCGGCGGAGGACCGCGCGGCGATCGCCCGGGGCCTCGACGAGGAGTCATACCTCACGGCGTTGCTCGCCGGTGCGTGTGCCATGCGCCGGATCGGACGACTGGATGACGCCCGGCAACGGGCACGGCGCGTCTTGGACGAGGCGCAACGGCGCGTCCTTCCGCGTCTGGCGCTGGAGTCGGGGTATTGGCTTGGGACACTGTTGATCGAGAGCGGCCGCATCGCCGATGCCGAGGACGTCGTATCCGGCGCGCAGGAACTGGCGTCGCGTATCGGCGATGAAGCCCGCGACCGGCATTCGATCGAGCATCTCGCGAGCGAGCTGGACTTTTACTCCGGCGACTGGCGTGCGGGGATCGAGCGGCTGCTCGCCTATGCCGAAGGCGCGAGCCAGCACGCGCAGGTCGAGCTGCACCGGCTCCCGGCCCTGTGGCTGGCGCTGGCTGGTGGCGAGGAACTCGCGGGCGATGTCCTGGCGCAGCTGGAGGCGGCCCGGGCGGCTGCCGAGCGGGCTGGCTGTGCCAGATGCGCGACCGCGCTGAGGCTTTCGGCGGCGGACGCGCTCGCGCACGTCCACCGGCGCGCCGAGGCGGCGGAATCGCTCGCCGAGTGGAGGCGGATGCAGCCTCATCCGCAGCCACACGACGCGCATGTGGAGCGGCGGGTCGAGGCGCTGCTGCGCGAGCCGGTGGCCGCCGGGCTGCTTGAGGCGGCGGCGCGCGAGGCGGAGGAACTGGGCTTCGGGCTTGACGCGCTGTGGACCGGTCTCGATCTCGGTGTGGCCCTGGCAGAAAGCGACCGGGGGCGGGCCAAGGAGGTCCTCACCCGGGTAGCGCAGGCCGCGGGCGAGCGCGGCGCCGTGACGGTGCGTGAGCTGGCCGACAGGCGGCTGCGTGCCCTGGGGGTCCGCACCTGGCGGCGGGGCTCCGGTGGTGGCGTGCTGACCGAGCGCGAGCAGGTGATTGCGCACCTGATCGCGGGGGGTGCGAGCAACCCCGAGATCGCCGCGCGGCTCTTCCTCTCGCGGAAGACCGTGGAGCGGCACGTCTCGAACGTGCTCCGCAAGGCCGGCGTTCGCAACCGGGCCGAGCTCGCGGCACGCGTCACCGACCTCGAAGGTGAGGGAGCTCACCGATGAACCGGGGCAGACCGCGCCCCTAGCGTCGTCCACGGATCTTCTCCTCCGTGTCCCTATACGTCGCGGCAGGCGAGCCGACGCAGGCCGGATTTGCTGGCGACCTCAGCCCGATCCGGCCCGTCCGGTTCAGCAGCCTGCCGCCCAGGCCAAGGAGTCATCATGCGCAACACGAGCAGTAACCAGGCTGTCGTTCTCGGGGCCAGCATGGCGGGTCTGCTCGCGGCCCGGGTGCTGGCCGAGCGGTTCGAGCGGGTGCTGGTAATCGAGCGGGACGTGCTGCCGCCGGTCGGCGAGCATCGCCGCGGCGTGCCGCACGGCCGGCATCTGCACGGCCTGCACCCGCGCGGCCGGGAGATCCTCGATGAGCTGTTCCCCGGCTTTACCGACACGCTGACGGCCAGCGGCGCCGTATGCTGCGATGTCCTTGGGGACCTGCGCTGGCAGCTGTCCGGCCACCAGCTGCGGCAGGCGAAGATCGGCCTGCCGGCCCTGTTCGCTAGCCGCCCGTTCCTGGAAGGCCATGTCCGGGCCATGGTCCAGAGCCTGCCCGGAATCCGCCTTCTCGACGGAACCTCGGTCTGCGGCCTTACCGTCACGGAGGACAAGCGGACGGTCACCGGCGTGGAGGTTTGCGGAACATGCGGCGGCTCACCCGCCCAGATCGAGGCCAGCGTGGTAGTGGACGCCTCCGGGCGGGGCTCGCACACCCCGGCCTGGCTCGCCGAACTCGGCTACCAGCGCCCGGAGCAGGAGCGGGTCGAGATCGGCCTGGGGTACGCGACACGGACCTACCGGCTGCGGCCTGCCGCCATGAACGGCGACCAGATGATCCTCACCGGCGGCACGCCGGAGAACTCCGCCACCGGTATGAACGGCTCTCCGCGTTCCCGGCCGGCCTGCTGGTCATCGGCGACGCCGTATGCTCGTTCAACCCGGTCTACGGACAGGGCATGACTGTGGCCGCGACAGAGACCATGACCTTGCGCGCGCTGCTTGCCCGCCACGCCGCGCCCGACGCTCGCCGCTACTTCCGCGCCATCGCCGCCGCGATCGATCTGGCCTGGGATATCGCTGTCGGCGCGGACCTGGCGTTCCCCCAGATGCCCGGCAAGCGCTCAGCGAAGGTGCGCCTGGTCAACGCCTACATGCCACGGCTGCATGCCGCCGCTGCCCGCGACGAGGCGCTGGCGGCATCGCTGGTCCGGGTCATCGGGCTCAAGGACCGCCCGGAAGGCCTGCTTCGCCCGGACCGCGTGCTACGGGTATTGCGCGGCAACCTGGCCCATGGCAGGCGGCCCATCCCGTCCCCGGCCGGTCAGGCACTGGCTGGGGCTCCAGCCGAGCGCCCGATGCAACCGACGCCGTAACAGGCAGCCAGCGGCTGGCTACATGCCCCCCGGCCCGAGATTGACCTTTGCCCGTTCCCTCAGGCGCAGCCGCCCGGCACCGCTTTGTCATGAACCACACCGTGGCTGCCAGCCATCCAAAGCAAGGAGAATCCGCCATGGCCGCCCTGATCGCGCTTTCCGCCCTCAGCCTGTTCACCGCGGGAGTAACCGCCGGGATCATCGGCGTGGTGACCGTGGCCATCCGCCGGGAGGAGAGAAACCTGACACTGACCCGTGAGGCGGCTGACCATGTGACCCGGGCGGGGCGCTGGCTGAACGGAGTGGGTGTCCGCGCTTCGCGGCCCGCCGCCGCTACCGACCGCGAGGCGGCACGTCACTAGCTCCCCGGCAGGCCAGCCCGTACCAGCCCGCTTTCGCCACCGGCCTCATCGCGGCGATCCGCACTACCTCGCCTCCCGTCCCGCGCCGGTTGCAGGCTTTACCACAGATGTCACGAAAGCGGTCACTGGTCCGGAGCTTGGGATCTACACTCTGTTAGTGCTCGATGTCCCGCTTACCGGAACACGTTCCTTGAATGGACCGAAAGCGCAGCAGCAGGCCAGGCAGTCCCTGCGTCCGCCACCGACTCAGCGGCAATGAGGTCACCGCGCCGGGCCTCATCCACCAGGACTTAGGTCTAGCCCGACACCTCGACCAATGCCATCGCCCACGCCGCCCGAGCATCGACGGTTGCGTCTCCTGCCCACACGGGCAGCACATATCACCCAGATCCGAGTGCCACTGTCGTGCCTGCCTGGCTGAAGCGACCAGCGCCAGATCGGCGGTTCACGCGCGGCAGGCTCCAGCCAATCGACTACGCTCTGTGGTCAGAGCCAGGGCCTCCTTCTCTCCCACGGAGCACCGCCGGCCTCTAGCAAATCAGCAAACCGATTCCGGCTCGTCCGCGCGGAGGCTTCCCGGCGACCACGGCCGATGAGATCAGAAGCGGGCTGGCCGGGCGTGCCTTCCACGACGGCAGCCTGCCCCTGGCTCAGCCGCGACGGCCCGCGCCGTGCTGATGGCCTTCAAACACGCCCTCTGGACCGCATAATTACCGCCGGCCCGCGCCTGTGGCGGTCTCGCTGGTCATTGCGCTGCCGCCGCGTGGCCGGGTAAAGCCATCACGATGGAGGCGATGATACCTCACGCTGCCGTACCGGCCCGCGGCCCCAGGCCGCTGTGGGCATGCCGCGTGCGCCCCTTCCCCTCCTTCCCTGGCGGGCCGGACGAGGGTGACATCCGCAGCCGCTCGGGGAAGGAGGGGATCGTCATGGCGCGGCTGCGTAGATGTTCTGGTCCAGCCCGCCCTGCGACAGGCACGGATCGCTGATGGCCGGGGACGAGTAGGACGCGGCGTTGATGTCGTTGGGCACGTAGGTGCAGGGTTGGAAGACGTCGAAGCCATCGTGGTCGTCGCTGGCACCGGTCTCGCGCGGGTCGGAGCCGGGCACCAGGTCCCGGGAGTCGGTCCAGGCCGTCATGACCGTGCCGCCGACTGCCGAGATGTAGATGTAGTCGCCCCAGAACCCGTCCCGCCGGGATCCGTGGGTCTCCCAGTTGAAGTTGCTGCCGTGCGTGGAGATCTGGGTCTCGCTCCAGGTCGTGCCGCCGTCGGCGGACTTCGCCACCATGGTGTTGACGACATCGCCCGAGTTCGTTCCCTTGGCGGTGTCACCTGGCGGGAGGCTCGGCGAGTACGACGGATCGGACCGGGAGTCGTAGAAGACCACGTTCAGCACCCCGTTGGCGGAGGCGATGTCGGGCGTCCACTGGTGGCCGGCCGAGACGGTATCGAGCGTGGCCGCGG
>WNGJ01004629.1_pt1 | contig 14342 bp, 13 predicted proteins | sample 5400611 | NCBI WGS metagenome assembly WNGJ01 (sample SAMN13153375, study PRJNA577476) | soil metagenome | isolation source: 40 cm soil or saprolite under Garry oak tree replicate 1 | place: USA:California | collected 2016-06-15 | reverse complement strand
GAAGCGACTTGGACAGATGGGTGAGCTACTTTAGGACACACAAAGTGAAGGTCTTCAACTCCAGGCCAGAATTGGCTATGGGAGAGTTTGTGATCTTGAAGCCTGCAGGCGAGTTTGCGATTGTGACGCATAATGGTCTGCCTGTCGACCCGTTGGAGTTTGCGGTGTCATACTCGGAGAAGAATGTTCACACCTTCGAGTATCCGTTGGCATACTTGAAGGCGAAATTCAAGGTCAAGCCGAAGGTCGAGATTGACAGACGTGTGTTGATCGAGGCGTCGAAGGCTGTTGTCTGATGCTTGATGCGCGTGAAAGTATCATAATCAAGACGCTACAGAAACTACCTAGGGAAGAGGTTGTGCTGATAGGCGGATACGCGGTAAACGCGTACGTGCCGCCGAGATTCTCTATAGACTGCGACCTCGTCGTCCTAGGTAGCTCGTCCAAGCTTGAGTCGTTGCTGAAGGAGGATGGGTTCAGGAAGATCGGTGAGGGTGATGTCTCCTACGGTGGATACGTGCGTTACGAGCTGAAAAATGTCAGGATCTCTTTCGATCTTCTCGAGAATTCAGTGGTTGACAGAGACACGAGGATAGTCTTCGAGGGTGAGCTCTTCAAGAAACACTCCGGTGAGAGAACGACCGTCGGCAGGTCGGTGCCGACAAGAATCAGGATGAGAATAGCAGACCCGGAGTTGCTGTTCGCGATGAAATTCGTCTCGGCTAGGAGGCAGGATATTCGCGACATGTTCATGCTGGCAGGAGCGAACCTTGACTGGGACCTTGTTACAGAACTGCTCTCGGCGAAATGCGACCGTAGGTTGATGGGGGAGAGGAGTCGTGCTATCATGCGGGATGTACAATCCAGGACCTTTCGTGATAGCCTTCACGGACCCTTCGGAACGATACCCGACGAACGGTTCGATTTGTGCAGAAGAAGACTGGTCGAATTTCTACAGAGTGTGACGGTGGATCCTAAAGATCGTCCTAGCTAAGGTGGCCCTTGTCGCTGGAGCTTCAGGATCGAGACGAGCGAGAGGAAGAGGCAGACTGCTAGACCTGTGAATACGTAGACCCATGAGTCCCAGAGTCCTCTCGGTCCTATGATTGGGAAGTAGTAGAGGCCGCTGGGTCCGTAGAACTGGGCGATACCGAAGAGCTCGTCTGCGGTGACTGAGAGTGCTCCGAAACCGTAGCAGGCGGCTCCGAAAACGATGAGCCACCATATCCTAGTCATAGATTCTGCCTTGGAGTGGTCGTTGGGGCCACCCGGCCCCTCTTCAAGATGACGTGACTGACGATAAAGGCTCGGACATTCAAGAAGCTAGGGTGATTCTCTACCGCCTATTTCTTCAAGGCCACCTTCAAGAAGTTGATGATGGAATCAGCGATGTATTCTCTTTCTTCTGGTCCGATTCCGCTGTGGTTGCCGAAGAGGAATTATCGACGCATGATCATCTGAGAGTGGGAGGAGTCTTTTGCTCTTCGATGGTGATGTGTTTCACAGTCGGTGTTCAGCTATGTTTCCGGCAATGATGCGCAGTTTTGAAAGCTGGCTCCGTTCAGCGGGCAGATGGTTGCTATTTCATGTAAAGGATCGAATTGATCACAGGGTCTGTTAGTGGGATTCTAAACATTAGCGTGTATAGAACGCTGGTTTCGGTACAAATTATAAAGCCATTTCACGCGGGTTCCCAAAGACTTTGCCCGACAGTTACACAGATGTATTGAGCGAATTCACTATGCCGCTTCGCTCAAAAGGGATCCGAAGGAAGGGGCTGTTTCATCAAATCTCATGAGGACAGATTGGGCGAAATATCGCCTGATGAACTAAAGTCTCTATACGACAAGGAAAAGCGCGATTTTGTCGTTGTGGATGTCCGTGAGCCCGAAGAGTTTCGGGACTGGAAGATTCGAGGAAGCGCGAACGTGCCGCTGGGTGCTGAATTTGCTTCGAGAGTGAAAGCCATTGCAAACGACAGCCAAGTGATAACTGTCTGCAGAACTGGCGTGAGGAGCCTTCACGCTGTAAATGAACTGCAGGGAACTGGATTGTCCGTGAAGAGTCTAAGGGGAGGAATTGTTGCTTGGAGCAACACATACGTAACCTCCGAACTTCAGGTTCCCAATTCTGAGTCCTGCAAAGTGATTCAGATTAGAAGACTTTCCAAGGGATGCACGAGCTACCTTATCGGCGAGGGGAAGGAATGTGTCGTCGTGGATCCTTCTTCAAAGATTGAAGAATACGTTAGAACGGCCAGAAGGGAAGGATTCCAAATAACCCATGTTATAGATACTCACAAACACGCAGATCACATCTCTGGGGCGAAGCAACTAGCATCCACAACTGGATCGCAGTTACACCTCAGTCCGCTGGATGGCTATTGCTTTGAAGAGTATCGCCCTCTTGTGGATGCGACAACCATCGGCTTCGAAAACGATCATGTGAGGATCGTGGCGATTCACACTCCCGGCCACACGCGGGGGAGTATGAGCCTCCTAATGAACGGTTGCATTTTGATGTCAGGTGACACGCTATTCCTTGACAGCATCGGAAGGCCAGACTTGCAAGGGTCCGTGGAAGAATCTGCGAAACAGCTGTATCGTACATGCCAGAAACTCTTTGACGAACTAGACTCTGAAGCGATGGTATTGCCGGCCCACTTTAGCCCTGACACGGACTTGATGTCGACTGTTCCCATCACTGCGCCTATCTCCCTCATAGAGGCGAGAATAGGCAGAACAAAGCTGTCTGATCCTAAATCCGTCACGGGACTCGTTTGTAATTTGCCGAAACCTGCGAACTACGAAACGATCCTCAGTATTAACGCGGGGCGGGACAACGTCGAACAGTCTATCGTCGATCTTCTAGAAGAAGGACACAACCGATGTGCTCTGCCGTCGGAGGCTCGCTGACAGACAATGAGAGTCTTGATTGCGGGCATAGATGGATACTTGGGTTGGCCATTAGCGCTTCACCTCGCGGCAAGAGGTCATGAAGTTTTCGGGATTGACAATTTCTCGAGGAGGAGGAATGTCACCGAGATGGGCTCATGGAGTGCCACACCAATACCGCGCATGGAGAAAAGACTGGAAGTTGCAAGGAATCTGCTTGGATTGCGCATCAAATTCTTCCGTGGTGACCTACGAAGGTATCAACATGCTGCTAACGTTCTAAGAGAGTCCAGACCAGATGCTATTGTTCACCTTGGTGAACAGCCTTCGGCACCCTATAGTATGATCGATTGGAAGCACGCCGCTTACACGCAGGAGAACAATGTAATCGGAACCTTGAATCTGCTTTGGGCAATGAAAGAATTCTGTCAAGGCGCGCATCTCGTTAAGCTGGGCACTATGGGAGAATATGGTACTCCCAATATCGAGATACCGGAGGGGTTTTTCGAAATAGAATTTCGTGGGCGGAAAGACAAGGTGCCCTTCCCTCGACAAGCCGGGTCCTTCTATCATCTCAGCAAGGTACACGATTCAGCCAACGTCGCTTTGGCTTGCAAGATCTGGGGCCTAAGGTCGACTGACATCATGCAAGGGGTCGTCTATGGCACAATGCCGGACCGCATTACGGATCACCGACTTCATACGAGGTTTGATTTCGACGAGGCTTTCGGAACGGTGATCAACCGGTTTTGTGCTCAGGCTGTTATCGGCTATCCGCTAAGTCCCTACGGTAGAGGGAGGCAACGAAGGGGGGTCATCGCCTTGGTCGACTCAATTCAATGCCTAACCATTGCGGTCGAGAGTGTACCCAACCCTGGCGAATATAGGGTGTTTAACCAACTAGATGAAATCTACGGAATAAATGAGTTAGCAGAGCTAGTGTACGTTGCGGCAGTACAAATGGGAATCAAAGCAGAAATTCGTTCAATAGAAAATCCAAGGGTCGAACTAGAAGAACACTTCTACAAGGTAGATCACAATAATCTCAAGAAACTTGGATTCCGCCCGACTCGAACTATTAACGAAGAACTTCAAATCATGCTGAAAGATCTCACAAGATTCAGGACACGTCTTCGAGCTAAGCGACACGTGATAGCACCGAGAGTTAGATGGAAGGGAGATCTATCGACACCCTTGCTTGCTGAATCGGATAGAGCGCAGCCATCATCTGAACGAGGGGTAATCAGTATTTCTCGACAACCGCTCAAGGGGTAGAGTGCGTCAGTTTCGCGGCTTTCAGGAAGATCTTCACACTGTTTATTTTCAAGTTCAGGTCGTTCTCAGATTAGAGGTAGCTCGTCTTCCTAAATCCTGCTGAAAAGATGATCTTTGGTCCTTGAAGTTCTTGGTAATTGTTCCCGCGATCGACTTGGGAGAGAAGCCGACGGCCACGATAGCATGGTGGAGTCTCTTCCGGGCACTGAACGAAGCTGGGCACGAGATTTTGGTGTTGCCATTCGTAGGAAAAGCTGTGAATACGCCCTGGTGGCGATGCTTCGACAATCCCAGCAGAAGATTCTCCACTCTTCTATATTCGGAGGCAAGAAGGGCCTCGGATTTTCCCCTCATTAAGTCTGCCTATCTAAAACAGCATAAGTTGCTGAACCCAATACCTCGGGGAATTCTGAGTCGAAAGTGGAGGGCAAGGGTGAAGAGCACGTTTGCCGAAGAAAGGAACATAGACGTAGTAATTTTTTTCAGTGTCCCGATCAATCTTCTATCTGATCTGCCCGCCTATATCAAGAGCCGTTTCGGTGTTCCATCAATCTATTTTGACGTGGATCTTCCAATCTCCCTGCCAATGTACGGAGGATTCCATCTGTCCTATTACCTTGGGGCCGACCTTTCACAATTCGATGGATTCCTCACCACCTCCGCAGGAGCTAGAAGCGCTCTAGCGGGCATGGGTGCCAAGAATATTTCAGAGGTACACTGGGGAGTCGATCCAACCTTGTTTTCGCCTGTCAAAGTTAACAAGGATACTGATGTGTTTTTTTATGGAGCGACCAGTCGTTTTCGTAATGAATGGCTGGACAGAATGATTCAACAGCCCGCTGTCGATCTTCCGAATAGAGTTTTTGCCATCAGTGGGAGAGTCAATGAACGTTATCCACGTGTCAAGCTCCTCGGTTTCCTTGAATTCCACTCTTGGAAGCGTCAGATTTGCGCTACCAATATTTGTTTGAATATTTCTCGATCTCCCCACGCGACGATTGGCGGAACCAGTACTACGAGAATTTTTGAACTCGCTTCTATGGGTGCGTGTGTGGTCTCGAATCCTCACGAAGGATTGCAGAATTGGTTCGATCCGGGGAAGGAAGTGCTCATTTTGAGGGATACAGATCGACCTTCCGAGGTTTACGAATGGTTGCTGGGATCGCCCGAACTCATGAGAGAGATGGGAGCTCGAGCGAGAGCTCGGGTTCTAAGAGACCACACATGCGATCATCGCGCAAACGAGATTGCCAAATTTGTCTGTAAGCTACTGTAGGGGACTGCGACTCCAGAGTCGAGGACCCTGATGCTGAACCAAGGCGGATAGTAACACTTTGCGAGCACGCCCCCTTCTTGGTTTCACACGGCGTAGCAGAGACCTAGTTGAAATCCTCTACTTTGTTTCCTTGCCTTGCATATATTCATGGATTACAGTCGTCCATCCCTTTCTCGCAAACGGTATGCCAATTGGTTGGGACACGGCGTCCTACTTGGCGTGGACTAACACCCTCAAGACCGGAGGACTGAGCTACGTTCAGAGTCCCTCCTTCATACAATACAGCGGCCTGAATCTTGTTCCTGGCCTGCTCTTGTTCTCGACCGTCTCGCTTACCCAGTCGACTCTAACCGGTTACGTCATATTCCAGCTAGTTGTAATTGCTCTGTTCTTCCTTTCCACACTTCTGTTGGCCTTCCGGCTGCATCATTCTGCACCTTACGCAATGCTGTCGTTCATCATCCTCGCGACAAGTTTTGCATTCTTAAGATCGACTCGAGATCTGTATGCTAGCCTTCTATGCGTCGTTCTGCTCCAATTCGGGCTAGTAGCTCTCCTAGACCTGAAAAGATATCCGAGACTCGTGTCCACAATTATTCTGTTTCTGGATACAATCCTAATGCTGTTCACCGATGTCGAAATAGGTGCGTTCTGTGTCATTGTCTTGATTCTGGCTGCAGCTTCGTTGACTTCGTTTAGAGGTCCGCGTTCGCGAAGCGCGTTGCGTTTGCTTGCGCCGATTGTCGCGGGCACTTTGACTTCCGTTGTTTTGTGGCTTCCGTTCGCGAGCAGTTATGCTTCTGTTTCAACGATCAACTCCATGCCGGGTGGGAGCGCCGATTGGTCCTCCATTCTTGACGAACTTGGCGGACCATTACTACCAATCTGCGTTGCCGGAATTGGGATCGCACTAAGCGAGTGGAGGCATGTAGACAAGAGTCGCTCGTCCTCCACTCTAGCCAGTTGGTTTGTAACTTTCGCAGGGTTCTTCGTGATTGTTTCCGTCCTCCGACCTGCGCTTCTGTATAGGGTTGCTTTGCTTTTGCCTCTGTATCTTCTAGTGTCTGAGGCGATGCGAGCTTTGTACCGATGGCATGCACAGACGAGGATTTCATGTGGTAATTGGCGAATCCCGTTACTGATCGCACTCATATGTGGCAGCGCAATCATTTCAGCCGCATCTATCTCGACCTTCGTTTATCAGACGACGCCTTACAAGACTTCTCCTTATCTTTCTCAGGAAAACTTTCAGGTCCTCTTGAATTTGACAGATGTTTTGCATTCGATCAAATTTTCACCTTCCGCGACTTTGTTCCTTATCTATCCTCAACAGCGATTGAGTCAACCTCAAGAGGTGGGTGCTTGGGCAAATTTCTACGACAACTGGATATTCGCCACAATTGGGCCACATCTCACATACTACGGTACGCTAGAGAATCTAACGGCTAATGTCCCGATCAATTTCGTGTCTTCCAATGAAAGGGACACATATTCTTTTTACCAGAGTTTGCTTGAACGCGAAAGGACAACTTCTTCGCTTAAGGTCCTGATTGTTTCGTTCATGTATGCGGGAAATCCCTTGACATTGGATGATCTTTCAAGCCCGGTTAGCGGCGTCTACGAGCAATCTGTCAATCTCGATCAACCGCTTCCTCATGGTTGGGTTCCTTCTTATTATGCCGTCAGTGAGTCTGGCGGTTACTTCGCCTCAGCCAACTGGTCTTTGTTTGGGCATGTTCTCGAATCCTACTCTCCCACACCCGCGTCAACTACAAACAACTTCAACGTGACTTTTTCCCTCTTTGAGAACGTAGATGGAAATTACACTCTGGACGTGAGAATGATGGATTATAACCCCAGTAATTCTCCCGTGGTTGTTTCGATTGATAATCGAACGCTGTTCACATTCGCTTATTATGGAAGTCTAGAGCCTCAGATATTTGCTGGAGACGTTGAACATCTCAGTCGAGGTTTTCATACGATCACTCTCAGCACCATTCCGGATATGCCTCATAACCTCGACTTGGACGGGGTAAGGCTGTCACTTTCGCAGGGGCAGATGTTGACGACGCTCGAGGTATTACCCCCCGATTGGCACGTCCTTGACGGACAAGGCAACGTTACCGAAAATTCTTCCGTCAACTCCCTAACAATCGTTTCAGGAATCCCAAACTCGCAAAGTGGTCTGCTTGGCGCCCAAGATCTGTTTGAACAACCGAAGGATTTCAGTGGGTCGAAGTTCATTGTACTTAAAATAACTGCCAAAACTGATTCAGTAATTCTGTGGGTCATTGACTCCAATGGAAACGTGATTCGTTACGACGCTACAAACCCTTCTCCTGGAAATATGGTCTTACTTGTCTTTCCCATTGCGACGTATGAGTTCAGTTTCATTTCAAGTCCTCCACCCGACTTCTCCTCTGTTAGTTCCATAGAGGTGGGGGTCACCGGTGTTAGTCAAACCAAATTGTCCTTTTCGTTTTCAGCAATCCATCTTACTTCAGAACCCATCCCATGGGCTATCATCTAGTGATCTTCCTTTCCTCGGTCAGATTCGTGCCACTTTACTATAGACAGAAAAGATCTCATCGATCATTTTGTCCCAAGAAAAGTTCTCGCTCCATTCGAGAGCCTTCTGTGACCACGCCTTCCAAGCTTCATTGGAAATGATGACTGATCGGAACCTGTCCGAAAGTCCCTGCGCACTTCTCCCAGAGTACAGCAGAGCACCCCCATGCATGTATTCCTTTGAATCCAAATAGTCCGCCGCGATCACCGGAGTTCCGCACGACATCGCTTCAAGAGTGGGCAGACCGAATCCCAAGGAGGAAGGCCACACTAACGCGTCGGCTGAGTTGTACAGGCTGGGCAACGAGTTCTCGGCGACATAGCCAGCGAATACAATTCTGTCGATGATTTTTAGCCTGCGTGCGAGATTCTTGAGACTACTTTCATCTTTTCCCTTTCCAGCAATTATCAGAGTCGCATTCGATGATCTGCTAAATAATGCAAAAGCCTCGATTGCATCTCTGATGCCTTTCAATCTGTTGAGTCCGCCGAGATACAGGAACTTGATGTTACTGTTGAGACATCTCTCACTCAAAGGTTTGAAAGTCGAATGGTCAACACCGTAATGCACGGGGTTCATTCTTTCCAGCGAGAGTCCGCGATGCTTTGCAAGTAGATTTCCATAGAAGCTAGACGACACAATTACCTGATCCGCGAATCTAATGTTGCCCAAATGCATCAGTTGATTGGCGTATACGAGAGGGGAGTTCCTAAGAAAGAGGCGCGGAATGAGATCATGAATCGTTACCACAATTGGTTTCTTTCTGGCGAGCAAAAGGCTTCGAAGACCATACTCCGAGGTAGCGTGGTAGACTTTCGCATGTATTCCGCGGAGCTTAGAAACTGTTTCCATTTCACGGAAAACATAACTAGAGAATGTTGTGGGTCGTGAAACTGAAACGACTGATTGCTCGCTTAACCGCTCTTGCGAACCCCTCACTAACTCGTAGGCATATCTGTCCAATCCTCTCCCCGACAGTTTCGTCGCTATATTCGGGAACGTAACGTGGCATATTTTGACTGTCAAATAGCTGTCTTATCTCTTCAATTTCGTAGCCAAAGGCCACTGTCCTCTTCTTGACGCAGTCTTCGCCAATTCAAATGTCAAAATCCGACGCCTCGCCTAATGGCACCGGAATAACAAAATTAGTCAACACGCACGGCCACAGCAGTCATGCCCCAATCGCGAGGCCCTAAACTACGAGTTGGTTGCGAAGTCGGATGAAGAGAGAGCACATTAAAACCCGAAATCCTCAGCAGAAGTCTCATTTCGTCCGGATAGAAATATCTCATCTTGTGAATCTCCGAGAAATTCTCAGTTCGACCTTTGCTTGTTATAGCCAACCTGTAATTTACCTTGCAAAGACTATTTGCAACATCCAAGGAGGGTTCCGCGCGCCGCTTGACCATAATTCCGGGTCGACGAATTGTCTTCGTTCTCATGGATGGCTTGATAGACATCACCGCTACCCCGTTCCAAACGTCTAAAATCAACAGTCCTTCCGGGCGCAGATGCTTACGCATTGAGCTCAATGCGGCCAGAACCTGTTGATGATTTGATAAATATCCGAGCGCGGCAAACAAACACAAACATGCGTCGAACTTCCCCATAGGTCGATAGTGTCTCATGTCCCCGCGTCTAAAGGAGATTCTTTGGCTCGCTGACGAATCTATGGCCTTCGTTTTAGCAACGTTCAGCATATATGTGGAGATATCCATTCCGCATGTTGTGAAACCTTGTTTGGCGAGAGGAATTACGTGGTTGCCTGTACCGCAAGCCACATCAATTATTCGCTTGACCGGAAGCGAAGAAAAGCGGTCGAATAAGTTCCTGAGATGGCGCACTTCCTTCTGGTAGTCCTTGTCTTCGTACAACAAGTCGTAGTAGTGGCTATATTCTTCACCAAAGGCGACCATGAGAATCTTCCTGTAGTTATGGTCTATCGGTCGAGAGCATATCTGGTTACTATGATATTGGTATCGCCGGGATATAGCGGCGCGTCCCATGGGAAAATGTCCCCTTTTTGGACCGCTTTCCACCTACCGACGTCGCTCTCAACCATTTCCTTGACTAGATTGTCGAAACTCATTGATGGTTTCCAGTCCAACGTTGAACGCGCTTTCGAGGAGTCGCCTCCAAGATCGTGGACGTCAAGTGGTCGCATCAACTGGCGATCTAGTTTTAGGTGTTTGTTCTGGTCCAAACCTACTAACGAAAAAGCATTATTCAAGAAATCTTGGACAGAATGAGTTTCTCCGGTGGCTATTACGTAATCATCTGGTTGATCTTGCTGTAGCATTTTCCACATACTCTCCACATAGTCCCCTGCGTAACCCCAATCTCGCCGAGCATCCAGATTTCCAATGGAAAGACTATCTTGAATACCTAACGATATTTTCGCACATGCGTTGGTTATTTTCCTCGTGACAAATTCAAGACCGCGAAGCGGTGATTCGTGATTGAAGAGAATGCCATTACACGCGAAAATTCCGTATCCCTCTCTGTAGACCCGTGTTGTCCAATATGAGTATAGTTTAGCAACGGCGTAGGGACTCCTAGGTTCGAAGGGTGAGGTTTCGTTCTTCACAATTGGGGAGGAATTCCCATACAGTTCACTCGTTGATGCTTGATAGAACAGTGCATCCTTTGCCACTAGCCGTAGGGATTCTAGGATTCTGGTTGTTCCGATGGCGGTGATATCTCCAGTTGCAAGTGGCTGTTCATAGGAAGCGCCAACAAAGCTCTGCGCGGCGAGATGGTATACCTCATGCGGATTCGAGACGTTCAATGCTTCAATAATGGAGCTCATGTCTGTCATGTCCATCGAAACCAGCTTCACACGGTCGTAGATGCCGAGCGATTGTAGCCGCCAGAAGTTTGGAGTCGAAGTTCTTCTGAAAGTTCCGAACACTTCGTACCCCTTGTCAAGTAAGAACTTAGCTAGGTAAGCCCCGTCTTGGCCTGTGATTCCGGTAATTAGTGCTCGGCGCAATGCGGATTCCCTACTTCCTTCTGAAGAAGTCGATCACATTCTGGCAGACGTACGAAACCTCTTCTTCGGTTAGACCATTTCCGGATGGAAGATTAATTCCTCTCAGAGATATGTCATCAGCAACGGGAAAATCTTCGTTGGCGAACCTAGAGGCGTAGTATGGTTGCTTATGGATAGGATAGAAGAAAGTTCGGGTTTCTATTCCCGCTCTCTCTAGTGATTTCATGAGTTCGTCTCGCATCGAGGGTTTTTTGACCAATATTGAGTACATCCAAAAAACGCTTTTCGCCCATGGCTCTTCGGGTGGTAATACAATGTGTTGTTCCGCTAAACTTGACAAGAGTTCATTGTACAGCTTCGCATGGCTCCTTCTAGCTCTGACCAAGTCTTCGAGTCTCTCAATCTGGGCAAGACCCATTGCGGCTTGTAGCGAACTCATCCTATAGCCAAAACCTAGCTCCTCATGCCAGAAGTGTTTTCCGCCTTTGCCGAAGGCGTGAGCACGTAGCCAGCTCATTCGCTCTGCCAGATCGGGATCATTCGTCGTGTTCATTCCCCCCTCCCCGGTAGTGATAATCTTGTTCGCATAGAAACTGAAACTCCCAACATCCCCAATCGATCCAACTTTCTTTCCTTTGTATTCAGCACCATGCGCCTCCGCTGCGTCTTCGACAATCGCAAGATCTCGTTTTGTAGCCAGTTCCACTAGTGGCTGCATGTCGGTAGGATGTCCATAGATGTGCACTGGCATGATCGCCCTTGTATTTGCCGAGACCTTGTCTTCAACTTCCGTGACGTTCATGTTCCAGGTGGTTGGATCTGCGTCGACCAAAACAGGGCGTGCTCCAGTGTATTCGATTGCATTCGCCGATGCGATCATCGTGAACGTGGGCAGGATAACTTCGTCTCCCTCCTTGATCTTTAGACCCTCTAGAGCGAGGTGAAGCGCAGTGGTGCCACTGTTTGTGGCAACGCCGAATTTAGTCTCACAAAATGCGGCAAATTTGCTCTCAAACTCCTGGACTTGAGGACCCATTGAACTGATCCAAGACGATCTGATGGCTCGAGTAACAACCTCGACTTCCCTCTCGCCTACCAGTGGAGCACAGACGGGGATCTTCCTCTGTTGCAACATGCTATCTTACTGCACTCCTTACCGTCATTAATTATCGCTTGTCAAAGCAAAAGAAGCTTTGAGGACCAATATTACGTTCGTCTTCCTAGCCTCGACCAACCACGCGGTCTTTCTTGATTGAACAGCCAAGTCGGGTTCTTGCAACCGTTCTAACAAGATTTGCGGCGAATCTCAGTTGTCCTTTGTGTGATCTTGGATTCGATCTCATCGGAGCAGGTATTTCGATTATCCTGGCTCCTAGTTTGCACGATTCGAGCCAGAATTCGAGCCTTCCGAATTGAGGCTCGACGAGTCGAGGAAGGACCTGGACTACAATGTTGGCATTCATAGCCGTCAGACCCGATGTACAGTCGGTAAATCTATGTCCAGTCAATCCCCACATCAATAGATTCAGGGCTCGTATGCCGAACTTTCTATGTTCATCTCTATCATACCAGTTTTTGGTCGATCTTGAGCCAACAGTGATGTCTGCTCTCCCGGTTAGGACAGGTTCTACGAGTCTTGGAATCGCGTGGGGGTCGTGCTGTCCGTCTCCATCAAAGCTTACAATTACCTTCACCTTTGTGCGAAGAGCGACGCCAAAGGCGGCTTTCAACGCGACCCATTGGCCGCGATTGTTCTCCAGCCTAATGACTTGAGCGCCCGCACTTGCAGCCGCTTGTGTCGTGCCGTCTGCTGATCCGTCATCGACAACTATGACATGAGCGCAACCAACTTCCCGAAGTCCAGCGACGACCCTACCAACTGCCTTTTCTTCATTAAATGCCGCTATGCAAACCGCGATTTCGTCGAGTGAAGTCAATGTTACTGCTGGGTCACGCATCTGCGGATTGTTAGGCCGCTTCCCTTCGATACCAGTCCATGAACTCTTTCACACCTGAACCGAGCGCTACCCTAGGCGAGTAGCCTATGCTCTCACTTGCCCTAGTAATGTCAGCATAACTGATCCTTATGTCGCCGACTCTCGAATCCTTGAATTGCCGTTGCGTGTTCTTGTCGTTGATGTCTGCAAAAACTCCTGCAAGTTGATTGATGGTGTGCGGCTTGCCAGTGCCCACATTCAATAGTGATCCACTGGCCTTCTCCGACTGCATTGATAGAATAATTGCTTCTACTACGTCGCTCACGTACGTAAAGTCTCGGCTTTGCTCGCCATCGCCGTAAATTACTAGAGGTTGATCATTACAAATCGCCTCTGCAAACTTCATCATTACACCAGCATACAATCCTGAGCTTCTTCTCGGCCCGTAAATGTTCATGAAACGAAGCGTCACCGTATCTAATCCGATTGACTCGAAATATGCTCGGCAGTAGGCCTCGGATGCCGCTTTGGATGCACCGTAAGGTGAAAGCGGATTTATTGGATTATCTTCGCGCAGAGGAAGGGCCTTGGATCTACCATAGACTGCGGCGGAAGATGCAAAGATGAACCTCCGGATCTTTTGGCGCGCTGATTCTGCTAGCAAGTTGAGAGTTCCAGTTACATTGACATCGTGAGTCAAATGTGGCTCACTGATTGATCTCTGCACATTGACTATCGCCGCAAGGTGAACAACAATGTCTGCTCCCCTCACTGATTTGGCGACAGAATCGATATCCCGCACATCTCCACAAATAATACTGAGTTTTGGGCTCTTAACCTCAGCAATGTTCGACTCACGGCCGGAAGAGAAGTTGTCGAGCACAGTCACATCATATCCATCATTAATCAATCGATCGACTAGGTGGCTGCCGATGAACCCTGCTCCGCCAGTTACGAGGATTCTCAATGGGCTTCTTTTGTCGGTTTTCTCAACGTGAGGTGCAAAAACTTTGCAGTACCACGCTTTAGACGATCTTTCTTAGGTCGTCTAGGATTTTCTGTTCTCTGGATCGTTTTCCCTGCCAGGTAGCCAGTATCCAACCCGCCAACAATCCGGCTGCTACTCCGACCAGTGTTCCGTTGAGTAACCATTGGGCGGGCCAGAAATGCGCGGCTACCCACTGTTGCATGTAGAAGTTGTTCTGGTACTCTAGGCTCAGCCAGACAAGTAGTGTGAGAATAACGAAGGACTCTCCCAGAGCCGCCAGTCTTGCTCTGCGAAGCATATGCTCCGCCTTGAGACGGTGCATGTCCAGAGTCTCGGACATTGATTTTGAAATCCGCTCCGTTCAGCATTATAAGATGCGAGAATCCTCAGGTCGAAGCTACGATACTAGCG
>WNGJ01033425.1_pt1 | contig 14343 bp, 19 predicted proteins | sample 5400611 | NCBI WGS metagenome assembly WNGJ01 (sample SAMN13153375, study PRJNA577476) | soil metagenome | isolation source: 40 cm soil or saprolite under Garry oak tree replicate 1 | place: USA:California | collected 2016-06-15 | reverse complement strand
GCGCTGCGCGAGCAATTGAAAAAGCTCCTTGAAGAGATGAAGAAGCGCGGTCTCGGACAGAACCAGAAGGGTCAGGAGGGCCAGCAAGGCCAACAGGGTCAACAAGGTCAGCAGGGCCAACAGGGTCAGGGCGGTGACGATCTTGCGGATGCCGACGGCGCTATGGGCGATGCGGAGAGTGCGCTCGGCGACGGCAATTCGGACCGCGCCGTCGACGGCCAGGGCCGCGCGATCGACGCCATGCGCAGGGGCGCGCAGGGGCTTGCCCAGCAGCTTCAGCAGCAGATGGGGCAGAATCAAGGGCCGGGGCCCAACGGCCGGCCCGGCCGCCTCGGCCCGGCGAATCGCGCCCAGCAGGATACCGACCCGCTCGGCCGCCCCCTGCGAGGACGCGATTACGGCGACGACACCACCGTCAAGGTGCCGGGCGAGATCGATGCCCAGCGCGCACGCCGGATCCTCGAGGAACTTCGTCGCCGCTTCGGCGAAGCGTTCCGGCCGCAGCTCGAGCTCGACTACATCGAGCGCCTGCTGAAGGACTATTAGGTGAAAGCAAACTCGAACAAGGAGACCAGTCCATGAGCGGAGGGAGGCTTTTATTTGGTGCTCTCAGCATCAGCGTAGCCATGCTTAGCGCAGCTGCGGCCCAGCTGCGCGATTTGCCGGCCGGGCCCAATCGGGACCTCGTGTCCCGCGCGTGCCAGTCTTGTCATGACCTGAGCATGGTCGTCGCCGCGACTGGACTGACGCGCGAGGGCTGGGATGGCACCATCGAGGAGATGATCAGCTATGGCATGAGAGTCGACAAAGAAGACCGAGCAAAGATTCTGGAATACCTGTCGACCTATCTTGGATCTCGATAGCTGATTTCCGCAAGCTCCGTCGTTGTCGCTGCGGAGCGCCGGAAACGCTAATCACCTTGACCGTCAGCCAGGTATCGTCGCCAGACCTAGAAGAAAAAGTGGAGGAGATGCCATGAGCCTAATATTCAGCATAATAAGAGAAGATACGTTCTGGAAGATCCTGCTTTTCTTTCACTTCCTAATGGCAGTCGCCCTTCTGGCGGCAGTCACGCTTCAGGCGGCGTCGGTTTTGACATCGGCGCGACAGGCGGCCGGCAATTTCATCGATCGCTTCAGTCCCGTGCCGGCAGCCTCCTACGCCGCCGTGATCGTCATCCTCTATATGCCCCAGGCGCTCTTGGGCGCGTGGATGTATCTCAAGTACCGCCTTTACGTCAGAATTCCCATGGAGCAACTCCGCCACTGGTGGACCCTGGGCGCTTTCGAATTCAAAGAGCATATCATAGCGATGGGCATTGGCCTCCTTCCGGCCTATTGGTACCTCTGGCGGCAGCCCCTCTCGGACGAAGATATCGGCCTGCGAAGGTGGCTGACCGTTTTCCTGGCCGTGACCGTGTGGTACGCGTTTGGTGCGGGCCACGTCGCCAATGATTTTCGAGGGATCGGATCATGACACGGACCGTGGATGTAGACGAGCGATCGTCTCAATTCGACAGCTCCGGCGCGATGGATGCGCCGACATCGGCGATGCACAGGAGCGCGAAGGTGAGGACCTTCGTATTCACATTCGGCATTGCATTCACACTGCTGTACACGGTCCTCGAACGGCTCAATTGGCCGCTCTTCACCTGGCAGCCCGCAGTCGGCAAGATGTATTTCTGGCTGCACCGACCTCTGAGTGGGGAAGGTCCGCCGATGTATTGGTATGGCTGGATCGTAAACGCCGTCATCGCCGCGTTCGTGGTGAGCTGGATCGCTACGATGATTTCCGGTCAGTGGCTTCGCCGGGCGACCGTTTTCTGTTGCGCCCTGGCTGCGCTCTGGCCGGCCGCCCTTGCTGCACTGAGGATCTACATCATTGATTGGGCAACCTTCGATGCCGACTTCCTGAACTCGGTTTGGGTGGCGGCACCTCCCGCGTTCGTGGGCGCAGCAGCCATCACCTATTATGTGCCGTCCCGATTGGCGGAACGGGTGTGGACGAGCTGGCTGCTGATCGTGCCTATCGCCGGACTCGTCGTCCTCGGCAACTCGCTCCTCATCTACTTTGTGCGATAGGACATTTCCCGTGATGCGATAGAGTACTCCAGGCGTCCAGCCCGCCGTTAAGGACGGCTGAACGATATGTTGAAAGCCATCGTCGCTGCGCTCATCATTGCCACCGGCCTCGCCAGAATAGTCACTGCAGGGCCGCTTGAGGATGGACTGGTTGCGGCGGAGCACCGCGATTACGCGACCGCGATCCGGCTTTGGGGTCCTCTTGCGGAGCGGGGCAATCCTGACGCTCAATACAACCTCGGGCTCGCATACGAGTATGGCCGCGGCGTCACGCGGGACCATGCTGGTGCGGCGAACTGGTTTCGAAAGGCAGCAAATCAGGGACTCGCCGCCGCTCAATTGAGTCTGGGGGTTTCATACGAAAACGGCGTAGGTGTCCCCCAGGACTTCGCGAGCGCTGTGAGCTGGTATCGAAAGGCGGCTGAGCAAGGCAACCCAGCCGCTCAACTGAATCTCGGCGTCATGTATGAGAACGGCTGGGGTGTGGCGCAGAACTACGTTATAGCGCATATGTGGTTCAGTTTGGCGGCTGCCGCGGGCGACGCGGACGCTGCCAGAAACCGGGATGTTAGCGCTGCGAAAATGACTTCGGAGCAAATCGCAGAGGCGCACAGGCTGGCGCACGAATGGAAGCTGAGATCTGCCTCGCGCTAGATCGCGGCGGGTGTGGCGAGCCGGGGCCAAGCGATTGAGTAGCTACAAAGCCTGTATGAAGCTCCACCAAAAGCCCGGGGATTGAGGGCAAACTGATCACGGGGGTACAGTTTTCTCGGATGCGCTCTTGTGCCGCGACCCTGTCGATTTTTCATCTTCGCGATCCACCATGGTGAAATGCAGCGCGAAAACGGCGCCATCGGGCGAACGGTTCTCAATCGACACCGTTCCTCCGTGTGCGTTCATGATCTCCTTGACGATCGCCAAGCCGAGCCCCGCACCCTCGAACTGCACGCCCTTTCCGCGCCAAAACCGATCGAATATTCGCTCCTGATCAGCCGGAGTGATGCCAGGTCCTCGATCGGCCACGCTAACGCGCCCATCCGGACTCGTCCTCACCAACACCTCAGACCACGCTGGTGAATGCAGAACTGCGTTTTCTACCAGGTTCCTGATGGCATCCCCGATCGCATGCCGGTTTCCTTTGACAAGCACCGGATCGCGAAATCCCTTAAAAGCAATCGTTCGGTCTCTTGCCAAGGCCCACGGAGCCATGGTCGCAACAACGCTGCTGCCTACCTCGTTGAGGTCTGCCACGCCGGTCACGTCCAACACGATCGCTCCAATCGGGCAACCCGCAGCAGCTGCTCGACAAGCCGATTCATACGCGCCACGTCGGCCTTGAGTTCGATGAGGTCGTTATCGCCCTCGATCTCTTCGAGCGCGGCCGTGATGATTGCCAGCGGCGTCCGTAGTTCGTGAGCGGCATTCGCGGTGAACTGGCGCTGGATGGTGAAACCTTGCTCGACCCGGTCGAGCGCACGATTAACGGCGGTTACGAGAGGCGAGATCTCGCTGGGAAGGCCTCTGTCGGGGAGGCGCACCGACATCGCGTGTGGCCCGATCGCAGCTGCCATCTCGAAGATGTTGCGGACCGGTCTGAGGCCGCTGCGAATGCCGAGGATTCCGACGACCAAGGAGGCGAGCACGAGGATCGAGACTGCCCAGAGGGTATCGTGAATGAATTTTCGCATGAGAGAGTATGCCGCCACCGCGCCCGCACTTGACCGCCCAACCGAAACCGACACCACACCAGCGGCCGTTTCTCGTTTGATGCTGAGCCCATCAACGTCACCGGGCTCGACGTCGAGTTGGAGGTTGAAACGAACAGGTTCAGATGTAGCCCTTGGCCACCCGGCGGCGACCTCGCCGAACCGTGGAGGCGCCGCCGCAATTATCCACCCGCGGGCATCACGGATGGCAAAGATATCGCTGGCCGACGGCGGCTGATACATCGCGTTCAGGTTCGGGGGCAGCTCGAGGCGAGGCAACCCGCTCTCCCCTGCAGTTATGTATCGGGCAAGGTCGTTCGCACGAAGCAACAGTTCCCGGTCGCCAAGTGAACGCGCGGTATCATATGCGCGGGACATGAGGACGACGATCACCACCACCGCCGCAATGATGTACAGCGCTGCGACGCGCAACGCGAGGCGCACCTGAAGCGATTGCAGCCAGCCGCGGATCATGCCTTCAATTCGGTGAGGAGATAACCCACGCCCCGCACCGTGTGGATCTGCACGGTGCCGCCCGCATCCGCCAGCCTGCGCCGAAGGTGGTGGACGTGCACCGGAATGGCATTTGACTCCAGCTCATCATCAATGCCGTAGAGCTTGTCCTCGAGCACCGCTTTCGGAACAACCCGACCGAGACGCCGCATCAGATGCTCCAGAATCGCGATTTCGCGCCGTGACAGGGCGACCACGTCGTTTCCAATACGTACATCACGGGCGATCGTGTCAAAGATGAAGCCGGCCGTGAGCAGTGAGCCAAGTGCGCTTCCCGGTCGACGGAGCAAGGCCTTCGTGCGGGCGATTAATTCGCGCATTGCGAAAGGTTTGACGAGGTAGTCGTCTGCGCCTGCATCGAGACCGCCGACGCGATCCTCGATCGTGTCCCTGGCGGTGAGAATAAGGGTCGGAATGCTGCGGCCCACGGAGTGACGAGCGGCGAGGAGCGTCAATCCATCCCCGTCCGGCAGCCCAAGGTCGAGGATCAGGTGTGGCGCCCTTTGATGCTGTAAATGTGCTGCCCGGCTGGCCGTCCGCAACCCATGTTTCAGAGGTAACACAATGATCTGCATTCGTCGCCGCTTTTTTGCACATGGCAAGTGCCCCATTGGTTCTACCCGCGGTCTCGCGAATTTGTAACGCGCGGCCTTCGCGAGGAAGATCTGGGGGATAAAACTACCTTAAACAAAGTCGGTGAATATCGCGGCTATAAAAACGATGCGAAACTGTGCCCAACCGCGAACTTAAAAAAACCGGCCACGCGAAACTATCGCACCTCTAGGGAAGCATCCCCATGTTCAAGAATCTTCTGCTTCTGCCCTGCTGGCCCAATGTCAGGTGACGCAGTGCTTTTGACGAACATCGTGAACGGGTCGACCAGTCTCGCGGCGGACGGCGTACCCGCACGCCCGCTAAAGGCCTGCACACCGCGCGAGCCGATTGTTGCCCCATGCGACCGAACGACACATGCGGTTCCACTCGGCCAAGCAGCCCTTGGGGCATTCTGCACCCACTTCCGCGCGTTGCAATCGTATCCAGATAGGAGATGGACAATGCGATCCATTGCGATTCTGTCAGTGCTGACTGTTTCTCTCAGCGCCAACACCGTAGTGCGAGCTCAGCAAACGAAGGACTGCAAATTGTGCCGCGAGTATCAGCAGGCCTGTCTGAAAAATCATACGCGGGACGCTTGCAACAATGAGTATAANNNCAAGAAATAGCGGTCTGTGAGATACATGCGGAGGCAGGACGATGATTTGGTCGGCGGGCTAGGCGGGAGACGCATGGACCAAAGCGGTCAGACAAGCCAAAAGGACGCAGACGGTGAGCTTTCCAAGCGAAAGATACGGGCATCTTCAAGCGAACATAGATGACCGGAGCGGAGCCCAAGCGGGCGCGTCTCGTCAATAACGCTACGAGCCGCAAGAGACGCTCTTTCGATGCAATGGATTTGGCCGACGGCGTGGTCAACTCAATTGGCAAAAAAGCGGTTGCGCGGGCGCGGCAGGCCGAGATGTTCGCGCAAAGTCGCCCCTTCGTAGTCGTGCCGAAACAGTCTGCGGCGCTGCAACTCGGGAATGACGTGCCCGACAAAATCGTCAAGCCCGCCCGGCAGGTAGGGGAGCATTACGGTGAACCCGTCGGCCCCTTCGCTGAACAGCCATTCCTCCATTTCGTCCGCAATCGTTTTCGATGTGCCCACCATGGCGAGACCGGAATAGCCGCCCAGCCGTTGCGCAAGCTGCCGCACGGTCAGATTCTCTCGCCTGGCGAGATCGATCGCCCGCTGACGGCCGCTCTTCGAAGCGTTGCTTTCGGGGATATCGTCCGGCGGCGGCCAGTCGGGATCAAACCTTGACGCATCGTGGCCGAGCGCGATGGAAAGCGAGGCGATGGGTTGGCGTAATCGACAAGGCTGTCGAGTTTCGCGCGCTTGGCCCTCGCCTCCTCGATGGTGTCGCCCACGACGGCGAAGCAGGCGGGCAAAATCTTCATATGCTCGCGCGAGCGGCCAAGTTTCTCCATACGGCCCTTCACGTCGGCATAAAACTCTCGGCCGGCCGCGAGGTCGCTCTGCGCGGTGAACACTGCTTCCGCTGTTTCCGCCGCAAGCTGCCGGCCGGCCTCCGAGGCTCCGGCCTGCACGATCACCGGCCAGCCTTGGATCGGCCGGGCGATATTGAGCGGTCCTCGTACGGAAAGATATTCGCCCTTGTGATCGAGCACATGCATTTTCGTTGGGTCGAAGAAGACGCCATGCTCGACATCGCGGATGAAGGCGTCGTCGGCCCAGCTGTCCCACAGACCCGTCACCACGTCATAAAACTCCCGCGCGCGTCGATAGCGCTCGCCATGCTCGACATGCTCTTCAAGGCCAACATTGAGGGCTGCGTCCGGATTGGACGTGGTGACGATATTCCAGCCGGCGAGCGCATCGATCGGCATGTTGAGCACGGCCATATGGTCGGCCATGAAGAAGGCATCGAATTTGGCGTGCTCCAGTACCTGGATAGAGCGTTTCAGGTGCGCGAAGTTGAAATTCATGTCCGGCCACGCGCCGGGATAGCGCCAGGCGCTGGTGTGGATGCTCGCCGGGCGCATAAACGCACCGAGATGGAGTTGCCGTGACGAAGTCATGTTCGTTGTCATGCTCCGGGAAGTCGTACACGTAGGAGGTGGCCAGGGCTGCGGCCAGGTCAGCGATGCAGCCTTGCGAATTGCGCAAGGCGCGAAGCATTTGGTTGATGTCCATTCACGGCTCAGCCCACATCACCCTTTGTACGCCGTGCGCGGACAAATGCGCGGTCCGTCGACATGAACCGGGCGAGCATCGACGGCACAAGCTTGACGGGCTCGACTATCTGACCGTGTTCTTGCGCAAAAACCTCGGTGTAGGCAACGAGATCGCGATGCACGGCGGCCGGCAGTTCGACGGTGAGTTTGACAGGCCGGTCATTAGGAATGGCGGAAAGCTTCAGCTTAGCCATTGGGTAAAGCTCAACTCTGGTAGGGCGCGAGTACGAGATCGCGATTGACGACGACGCGGACCGGAAATCCCGGCCGGATGGTGATGGTCGGCTGGATGTTGAGGTTGCGGCGCACGACCTGCTGGCCAGTCTGGTTGAGGCTGTCAGTGCTGCCACGCCGCAGCGCCGTCACGATGGCGCTGTCGTTGTTGGTGGCGCCAAGCTCCGAGCCGATACCGAGCACGGTTGAGAGCGCGGCTGCCATGGCGAGCCGGCCCCAGTGGCGATCGACCTCGTCTTCAAGTCCAGTGAAGCCCTGGGTGTCGGCGCCGGGCTGGCGCTCCAGTACGATGGAGCGGCCGTTCGGCATGATCAGCCGCGTCCAGACCAGGAGCACACGATCCTGGCCGAACGAGATCTGGCTGTCATAGACGCCGACGAGCTTCGAGCCCTGCGGGATCAGCAGGAACCTGCCGCTCGGGCTGTCATAGACATTCTCGGTCACCTGCGCGGCGACTTGGCCGGGAAGGTCAGAACGAATGCCGGTGATGAGGGCAGCCGCGATCACCGCGCCGGCTTGGACGACGTAGCGGGAAGGCGGATTTTCCAACCGATCGGGGCTGACGGTCTTGCGATCGACAGCGCCGTTCAGGAAGGCAGATTTGCGGTCCTGCATATTGAGAAGCGACTCGGGATCCAGCGGAGGCACATCTGCTTGTCCGGTCGGCGTCGTTGTTTTCTGGTCCATCGGAGAAGCCGCCGGGGCCACCGTAGCGGGCCGCTCCCTAGCACTGGTGGTGGCGAACAGACGGCTGGTGCGCGCTGCCTCGGTTTCCTGCGCGATGCGCTGCTGTTGAGGATCGACGGCTCCCGGGCCTGGCGCCCGACCGATATCACCCAGCAAGGGCGGGCCAAGCGGCGGTATTCCCGATGGGTTGTTCTGGGAAAGCCCGGAATAATCCCGCGGCAGAGCGGACAGCCCTTCGGGCGTGGTTTTCGTTTCGGTGTTGTAGAGTTCAGGCCCGCCGCCGGGCTTGCGATTTCCCTGATAGAGAGCCCAGATCAGCGCAGCAGAGACCGTGATTGCCGCAACTCCTACGAGACCTGTCAGCACCTTCCGGGAGAGCCGCATCACCGGCGGCCGTTCACTGCGCAGACGCAATTCGGCAGTGGGTTCGTGGCCTTGTCCGGTTTGAGCCTGTTCTGGTTCATTTACCACGCCAGTCTCCCGTCGGTGCGTACGATGCGAACACGGCGTTCGGAGCCGCCGGCACCAAGGCGAAGCTCGGCCGCAGCGAACAGCTGATCCACGATCATGTGATTGCTGCGCACCCGGTAGTTCACGAGCTCCGAGGTCTTGCCCTCGGGGCCAATGATGAACAGCGGGGGCATCTCGCCCTGGGCAATGCCATGCGGGAATTCGATGTAGACCTTGCGGCCGTCATCGAAGGCGTGCAACGGGCGCCACGGCGGGTTGTCGCCTTCGATGGAATAGCGGAAGCGCAGACGGCCGATATCGAGACCCGTGTCTACCGGGGTCGCAGCCTCAGCAGAGACGTTCTGCCGACGGAGCGCGATGAGCTGGTCCTGGGGATAGATCCACGACACCGAGGCCATGTAGGTCTTCTCGGTCGAGCGCAGCTCCATGTGATAGGTGCGCCGGTCAGTGTTGATGACGAGATTTGTGACGAGGTCCGGCCGGGTCGGTTTGACAAGGATGTGAACCTTCTTGGCGTTCGTCGACCCGCTCTCGGTGTCGCCGATGATCCACCGCACGGTGTCGCCGGCCGCAACGGGGCCGGAGACGTGGCCCGGCAGACTGCCCAGCCAGGCCTCGACGGCATTCACGGTTTCGGCGATGCAGGTGAAGTCCCGGCCCTGGATCACCTTCTCGACCAGCCGCAGTCTTTCCTCGGCAACGCGTGCGTCCTCGTCCCAGACTGTGACGGTTGCGGTGACATAAGCCTGCCCGATGAGGTCGGAGCCAAGTTCCTGGAGCGCTGCGTCGGCATCGAGCGCCTTGTTATGGGCATCGGTATCGAGGAGTGCCGAGGACTCGTTGGTCATCACCTCCTTGAGGATCGCCGCCACGGACTTGCGCTTGGCGAACCATTGGCGGCGGATGCGGGTGACGACCCGGGTGGCATCGGTCTTGTCGAGCGCGATGGCGCGGGTCGACCAGCGGTAAGGAATGGCCAGCCGATTGAGGTCATCGAGGATTCCCGGATACGTCACCGACGGGAAGCCCATCACGGTGAGGGTGCGCAGGTGTGCTTTGCCGAGCCGCGGCGCGAGCCCGCAAACCAGCGGCTCATCGACCAGGATGGCATCGAGATACATGGGCACTTCGGGGACGCGGACGCGGTGACGTCTGGTCGAGATGCAGGAATGCAGGTAGGTCAGCGTCTCGCCGTCCGAGAGCCAGGCGGCTTCCGGCACAAAGCCCTCGATGAGTTGCAGCACTCTATCGGTGCGGTCGACAANCGCGGCCCTCGTAGAGGAAGGATTCTGCCCGCGCCGCCTCCTCGGCCGGCGGCAGGAATACGAACGTGAGATAATAGGCGCTCTCGAAATGGGCTCCCTCTTCCTCGAATTGGGCTGCACGTTCGGCGTCGACGAGCGAAGAAACCGGATCGGGAAACTGGCTTGCCGGATAGTCCTGGGCTGAATGGCGGCTCGCTTCGACGAAAATCGCCCAGCCCGTGCCGAGGCGGCGCAGCGCATTGTTGAGCCGCGCCGTGACGCCGACCAGTTCAGCCGGTGTGGCGCTGTCGAGGTCCGGTCCGCGGAAGCGCGCTGTGCGCTGCAGGCTGCCATCCTTGTTGAGGACGATGCCGTCTGCCACGAGCGCCGCCCAGGGCAGGAAATCCGCGAGGCTTTGCGGCTTGTGGCGATATTCGCTGAGATTGAACATCACTTCACCTCACGACCCGAAATGGGCCGGATAGCGCACGTGGCGGCGCACCACGTCGACGAACAGCGGGTCGCGCTTCGCGGCCCAGACGGCGGCCATATGGCCAAGCGCCCACAGCACTAGCCCGGCGATCCAGAGGCGAAGCCCGAGGCCGATGGCGGCCGACACCGTGCCGTTGAGGATTGCGACCGCGCGTGGCGCGCCGGCGAGCAGGATCGGTTCCGTGAGAGCCCGGTGCACCGGGGCCTCGAAACCCGCAATCGGTTCCTGGCCAACAACCTGTGCCATCAGATCAGCGCTCCGCCGCCGAACGAGAAGAAGGACAGAAAGAACGACGATGCCGCGAAGGCGATCGACAGGCCGAAGACGATCTGGATGAGACGCCGGAAGCCGCCGCCGCCATCACCGAAGGCGAGCGACAGGCCGGTCACGATGATGATGATCACCGCGATGATCTTGGTAACCGGCCCCTCGATCGATTGAAGGATCTGCTGGAGCGGCTGTTCCCAGGGCATATTCGAGCCGGCGGCGAGAACCTGGGCGGTCGCCATCAACAGGCTGGCGACCGCAAGCAAGATCACAGTTCTGATGCGGACGCGAGCCATCCCGGGCGTCATGGGCGGTCGCCCTTGGATATGCGCTGGACCGCCGGCACAAGAACGTAGTCACCGCCGGCCTCCAGGCCTTTGACGACCGCAAGCTCAACCAACTTGCGTTCCGTGCCGCGACCTGCCAGCACCGCAATGAGGTTGATCGTTTCTGCAATCAGCGCTCGCGGCACGGTGACGACCGCCTCCTGGATGAGCTGTTCGAGCCGCCGTAACGCGCCGATTGCCGATCCAGCGTGGATCGTACCGATCCCACCCGGATGGCCGGTCCCCCACGCCTTCAGGAGATCCAAGGCCTCGGCGCCGCGGACTTCGCCGATCGGAATGCGATCGGGCCGCAGCCGCAGCGATGAGCGCACCAGGTCGGACAGCGAAGCGACGCCATCCTTGGTGCGCAGCGCGACGAGGTTTGGCGCCTGGCACTGAAGCTCACGGGTATCCTCGATCAAAACCACGCGGTCGGCCGTCCACGCCACCTCGGCAAGGAGCGCGTTGACGAGCGTCGTCTTGCCGGTCGACGTCCCGCCAGCAATCAGAACATTTTGGCGTTGCGCAACCGCTTCACGGAGGATTTCTGCGTGCTCGGCCGTCATGACGCCAACGGAGGCATAGTCTCCGAGGGTGAAGATGGCGACGGCCGGCTTGCGGATCGCAAAGGCAGGGGCTGCAACGATCGGCGGGATCAGTCCTTCGAAACGCTCTCCGGTCTCTGGCAGTTCGGCCGACACCCGCGGCGATCCAGGATGCACCTCGGCGCCGACATGGTGAGCGACGAGACGCACAATGCGCTCGCCGTCGGCTGCCGACAATCGCTTCCCGGTGTCAGCAAGGCCCTCGGCCAGGCGATCGATCCACAGGCGACCGTCCGGGTTGAGCATGACCTCGACAACTGCCGGGTCTTCCAGCCAAGCCCTGATCGCCGGTCCCATCGCCGTGCGCAGCATCCGGACGCCGCGCGGAGCCGCTTCTGATTTGAGAGAAACTGTCCGCACCGTCGCCCCGCTGCTCGCGACCGCTGGACGCGGTCGAACGTCGGGGACGATTAAAAAGGCCCAGGATCGGGCGAGTGCAACAACAAGAATCGGAGCGTAGTGCTCCAGCGCAGAATGACAGGCAAAAGGGACGGGTGGGTAGATTGGCGCTGCGGCCTGCTCAGATCAAATCAACGCTGCTACCGGCAAGGCGGCGCGGTAATAGCTTTTCGGTACCGGCATGATGGAAGAGGTCTGAATTCAACGCTTGGTTGGGTGGCGGCAAAGCCGCCGTGCCGCATCGCAGGGCATCCTGATTGTTCTGCGCATGAGCTCACCTCTCACGTTCAGCATTTGCTTTATCGAGCACGACCCGTGTCATTGAGGATCTATCTCACCGGCGATAATTTTCACCAGTGCAATGCCTCCTCGAGATCCGAGGGTTCAATCGTGAAGCTAACGTTGCGAAGATTATCATTCGGACGATCGAGCTCAATTGACAATCCATGCAAAGTGAGTTCAACGCGGCGTAGAAGAAAATGCCCGACGTATTTTTCGTCGTGGGTCTCGACATAGCATAGATGGTCATCAAGATCTTCGAATTGCCGGTGGATAAGAAGATATGGACTATCAGGGTCGTCTGCTTTCTTCCTCCGCCTCGAATATGGCTTGGTAGTAATCGCCGGCGAAGGTCGAAGTGGATACGTGGTTAGCGTGAAACCGCATGGTTCTGTCACAGCAACGCGAATGTCGAGCCAGGGGGGCGGATGGAGTAACGTATCGCAATTTTGTCGGTTTCGCTCGCCGGCCGCCAACCAGCGCAGCAGGGGGTGGACCAGCATGTCAGCCTCGGTGGCGCGCGCGACTGACCCAGCCCGATTGATGCAATTTACTCGGCCAACGCAAATGCGATGCGAGTGATGCGCTGTAAACGTATCTGCGGGTTGGAGTTAGTTGCTTTGGCTCACAAAGTCACCGCAAGCCGCTAAAACTGCCTTAAACAAAGCTTCGTAGCTTCCGCCTGTGCTTGCGAGAGCGAGTGCTTCGACCCTTGACAGCGCACGGCGTTTTTTCGTTAATGGGTCCATGGGGATGCGATCTCCCCGTGAGGCGACAGCCGAAGCATCGCGTCCAATGATCTGCACTCCTGGCACGTCCAAGGACGCGTCGTGCCGCCGACCGACACCATTTCCAACGAAAAACGCGCACACCTGATCGGCACGCCGCAATGTTCGATGTGCGCGCCGGGCGCCTTGCTGCATCGCGGCCATGGTCGATCAGCTTTTCTCTATGCACAGCCGGGCCATCAGACTGCTCTTCGCGACTTGTGTTCTGTGAACCCGGCGCGCCAGTGAAGCGGAGATCCAAATGAATGGGATTTTGAGGTTGGCCCGGCCACCTATGAGGACTTGTCGCTTTCTTGGGCAAGGACATGCGGCAATGCGACCCCATGAAGAATGAGACAGGTGAAGAATTTTCGGCTTGCAGACCACGGTGGGTTGCGTTGGCTGCGCTTCGCAAAGTGAGGACGACATGAAGGCGGTTCAAGGTTATTTCTTTCCAACCGTTATTGGAATCGCGATGCTTTTGCCCAGTGGGGTTCGATCCGGCGCGCAACCGGCCGGGTCGCAGCCTTTGAGTCTCGAAGCCAAGATTTCACTCGGCGACGTGCGGGGACGGATCGACCACATGGCAGTCGATCCGATTCGAAATCGGCTTTTCGTCGCGGAGCTTGGCAATGACTCGGTTGGGGTTGTCGATCTCAATTCACGTCAGGTCATCCATCGCATCACGGGACTCAGGGAGCCGCAGGGCGTGGCTTACGAACCGTCCGCGGACACGCTGTATGTCGCCAACGCCGGCGATGGATCGGTCCGCCTGTACCAGGCCGGCGACTTCAAGGAGACCGGCCGCATCGAATTGGGCGATGATGCTGACAACATACGTATCGATGCTGGTGGAAACCGCTTGTTGGTTGGCTTTGGCAGCGGTGCGATCGCCGTGATCGATGCCGCCAAGAAAAGCAAGATCGCCGAATTCCCCCTTCCGGCTCACCCGGAAAGCTTCCAGCTCGACAGCAAAACCAACCGGATATTCGTCAACGTCCCAAGGTCAAGGATAATCGTGGTGATCGACGCTCTCACGGGCAGGCAGACGACGACGTGGCCAATGACCAATGTCAGCGGAAATTTTCCCATGGCGTTCGACGATGATGCCCAACGGGTCCTCGTCGCATTTCGTACCCCCGCGGCGCTCGGCGTTTTCTCCGCTGCGGATGGACGGAACGTGGCAAACGTCGATCTTTGCGGCGACGCGGACGACGTGTTCGTCGACGCAAAACGTCACCGCACATATGTCAGTTGCGGGCAGGGTTTCATTGACGTCTTCGACACTCAGGACCCGGGATACCGTCACACTGCACGGATCCCGACGGTCTCCGGCGCGCGCACATCCTACTTCGCGCCGTCGATCGATCGTCTCTTTCTCGCCGTGCGCGCAACCTCCGCCGGGCCCGCCGCCATATGGGTATTCCGTCCAGCGCCTTGAGCAGACTTCAGTGTGAAGGGCAGTCGTCATATGT
>WNGJ01004938.1_pt1 | contig 14343 bp, 13 predicted proteins | sample 5400611 | NCBI WGS metagenome assembly WNGJ01 (sample SAMN13153375, study PRJNA577476) | soil metagenome | isolation source: 40 cm soil or saprolite under Garry oak tree replicate 1 | place: USA:California | collected 2016-06-15 | reverse complement strand
GGCGGTATATGCCAACCCAGTTTCCGAGGGTGCCTTCGTTGATACCGAGCTCCTTCGCCACCCGGGCAATCGGGCGCGACGTCTCGATCACCATCTTCACGGCTTCATCCTTGAATTCCGGAGAGAAGCTCTTCTTCGGTCGGGGCAAAAACTTCACCTTTCCAGATTGTCCATCCTAATGGATGGACTGTCCGGAAGGCTCGGGGCACCTCACCCCCGGCGATGGCGGCGCGGCCGGGAGGCGAAGGCAGGCCGGTCAGGCCCGCTAAAAAATAACCCCAGAGTTCCCTGAGCCCTCCCGTGCCTCTGTAGACCCAGGACCTGCGCCTTCTTGGTCGATCTGCGCGAGTTCTGCGATCTGAGGCTCGGGATTCCTGAAGGTATATCGTCTGGGTGGTTCGTCTTTCTGGTTGAGTGAAGGCGGGGGGCCCGGGTGAGCCTGGCAGCCGTGCGAGATCTGCGGGTGGCGCGTGCACCGGTGACGGCGGAGGACCTGGCGGCGCTGGAGACCGATGTGCTGGCCGGTTTCGTGCTGGCCCGGGCGGCGGCTGGCCTGTCCGATGGGACGATCGCCTCTGACGTCCTGCACTTGGAGCAGGTCCGGGCCTGGTTCGGCCGGCCGCTGTGGGACATGGAGCCGCCGGACGCCGACGCGTACTTCGGCAAGGTGCTGCGTGACACCGCCAGGGGCACCCGGCTGTCGCGGGCCCAGGCGGTCAAGACCTATTTCCTGTTCCTCGAGCTGCGCCACAAGGTCGAGATCCACCAGATGACCGGGCGGATCGTCGAGTGCCCGATCGATGAGATGAACCGGCCGCGAGGCCGCCAGCAGGCAAAGCTCCGGATCCCGCCCACCGCCGCCCAGGTGGGCCGGCTGTTCGCCGGATGGCGCGACGAGCTGGCGACCTGCCGGAAGTTCGCCCCGGCCGCCCGCAACTACACCGCCTGCCGGCTCTTGTCGGAGGTCGGGCTGCGGGTCAATGAGGCCTGCAAGCCCGGCCTGCCCGATGTCAAATGGGAGCTGGGCCGGTTCGGCAAGCTTCATGTCCGTCACGGCAAGGGCGCCCGCGGGTCCGGGCCCCGTGAGCGGATGGTCCCGTTGATCAATAACGCAGGTCAGACGCTGCGCTGGTTCGCCGGGGACGTGTGGGGCCAGTTCGGCGACGACCACACCCGGCCAGGGGTGCCGCTGCTGCCGTCCGAACGCAAGAACGCCGATGGCACCGCCTCCCGGATCGGTGATGAGACACTGCGGTCGGCGCTGGCCAAGGCCGCCGGGACGCACCTGCCGGACTGGCCCGACGTGGTCACCCCCCACGTCCTTCGCCATTTCTGCGCCAGCCAGCTCTACCTGGGCGGCATGGACCTGATCGCGATCCAGGCCACCTTGGGGCATGCCTGGATCGCCACGACCATGCAGTACGTGCATGTCCCCGGAACCCATATCGAGGACAGCTGGATCGCAGGTCAGCAGCGTGCCGTCGCCCGTTTGAAGGGATTGCCGAGATGACCGGAGCCCCGCGATGAAGTGGAACCTGCGCCTGGCGGCCGCCAACCGCGGCATCTGGAAGGCCAGCGAGCTGCAGCGGATGCTCGCCGGCCACGGGCTGGTCATCAGCGCCGGGAAGATGTCGGGGCTGTGGTCCGGAGACCCGGCGAGCATCAAGCTGTCCGACCTGGACGTCATCTGCGCCGTGCTCGGCTGCGGGGTCGAGGAGCTCCTGATCCCGCAGCCGGAGCTGGTGAAACGGACCGGCGAGCGGCCGGACCAGCCGGCCGCGGCGTCCTCGTCACCGGGCGGGCCGCCGGTGACGCCCAGGCGCCGGGACGGACGATCGCTCCCGCCGGCCTGAGGTGCCGCCCCGAAGATCCCGTGACGGCGCCGCCAGCTGCATCGACTGCCTGGCCTGGGGCGTCCTGGGCGCCCGCCGCTGCGCGGCATGCGGAGTATGGCGGCACAACTACCCGGGCGAACAGCACTGTTCAGGATGCGGCCGGGTGCTCGCGGTCAAGGACGGCCATTGCCGGCTGTGCTGGCAGCAGGCCCGCCGCGAATCCCAGCTCGCCGGCGGGCTGCCGCGAGGAGCGGTCACGGTTCTGGAGGCCGGGACACTCCGCTGCCACCAGCTGTTCTTCGACCGGATGAAGGGCCGCCGGGCCGAGGGGCCGGCCCGGCAGTACAGCCGGCGGGGCGCTCCGCGCAAACAGCCGCCGGTGCCCGCCTGGTGTCCCGCCGTCCGGTGGCTCCAGCCGAGGCTGTTCGAAACCGGCAAGGACTTCACTCGTTTCGACGAGGACACCGACGCCGACCTGCACAACCCGTGGCTCATCTGGGCGATCTACCTGGCCCGCCGGCAGGGCAAGGCCTGCGGCTGGAAACGCGGGATCCGCCCGGGTGTCCGCCGGGCGCTGATCATCGTGTTGTCCGGGCACGCCGCCGGCGACACTGTCTGCTACTCCGAGATCTTCCCGGCCCTGCGGGCCCGGGACATCAGCGTCGACCGGGCGCCGAGGTGCTCCAGGAGATGGGCGTGCTGGCCGATGACCGGCGCCCCTCCTTCGAGGGCTGGCTGGACCGCAAGCTCGACGGCCTCGCCGACGGCATCGGCCGGGAGGCCGGGGCGTGGCTGCGGACCATGCGCGACGGCGGCCCGCGGTCCAGGGCCCGCAGCCTGGAAACCGTCTGGTGCCACATGAACAATGTCCGCCCGGCGCTGCTGGACTGGTCACAGCGTTACGACCACCTGTAGGAGGTCACCCGCGACGACATCCAGGCCATCCTGGGCGGCCTGCACGGGACACGCCGGTCCCACTTCCTGGTCTCGCTGCGGTCGCTGTTCGCCTTCTGCAAGAAGAAGGGCATGGTCTTCCGCAACCCAGCAAGCCGCCCGGGTTCCGTCGGCAGAAAACAGCCCGGCCAGCAGCCCGCACACCTCATAGCCTGCTCGGCATGGACACCAGCAGCGGGGAAGATCTGGTCCGGGCAGGCTACGACACCCTCTCGCACCGCTACCGCGGTGACGACGATTCAGCGGAGGAGTACGGCCCGTGGCTGGCTGACCTCCAGACCCATCTTCCCGATCGCGGGGATGTCCTCGATATCGGCTGCGGCTGCGGCCTTCCGGTTGCCCGGTGCCTCGCAGCCGCCGGTCACCGGGTAACCGGCGTGGACATCAGCGACGTTCAAATCGAGCGAGCCCGCAGGCTCGTCCCGGACGCCACCTTCATCCGGGAAGATGCCGCCCAGCTGCGCTTCTCACCCGGTTCCTTCGACGCCATCATCTGCCTCTACGCCCTCATCCACATGCCGCTCGACCAGCAACCTCGCCTACTGCGCAGCATCGCCGAGTGGCTTCGCCCCGGCCGATGGCTGCTTGCCACCACCGGGCAGGACGCCTGGACCGGCACTCAAGACAACTGGCTTGGTGGCCCCGCCACGATGTGGTGGAGCCACGCCGATGCGGCCACCTACCGGTCATGGCTCCAGCAGGCCGGCTTGGAGGTCACCGTCCAGCAATTCGTTCCCGAGGGCGACAGCGGCCACGCTCTCTTCTGGGCCCGGCGGCCACCCCACCCATCCTCCAGCTCCGCTGAACCCAAGGGTCAGAATCATCCATAGAGCCTGAAGACTCTCCAGTTCATCGTGAACACCCTTCAGTTCGCCTGAACTCTGGGGAAACACGGGGTACCGGTAACGACGGACCCGTCAGCACCGCTACGGCGTCCAGTTTTCTGGACGCGGCTGGCACGGCGGGCGGGTGACGATCAGCGAGCGGATCCAGACGGCCCGGCGGGAGCGGCGGGTCCTGACGCGGGTCTCCCGTGCCGTGTGGCGGCTGGAGCAGGCCGGACGGGAACGGACGTGGGCGCTGGTCTCGGCCCGCGCCGAGGGGATCTCGATCCGTACCCTGGCCACGGCGATCGGGCTGTCACCCTCCCGGGTGCACCAGCTCGTGGCCGCCGCCGACCTGGACGCGCTGGACGCGGCGCTCGGCGAGCTGCGGGCCGCAGGCTGGCCAGCCCCCGAGGATCCAGACTCCGGGGAGGACACCGAACTCGGCGGCCGGGACACCATCGCCGGCCGGCTATCCGATGAGGTGAGCTGGCTGCGACAGTGCGCAGGCTGGCTCGCGCACCTGGACGCTGATAGCTACCCGCCAGCGGCCAGCCTGCGCCCGGCCGCCGACTGGCCGGACCGGGCCATCGTGGCCGTCGACCTCACGCGGGTGGCGGCCGTCATCGACCGCATCGCCGCCGACGTGGACGAACTCGCCCGGGCCCGGCGGGCCCAGGACCTGAACACCGCCGCGGTGCTCCCTGACCCGCGGGCGGAACGCCGCCGGCGGCTGGCCGAGCCGGACCTGGAGTTCCGGGCCTTCTGCATCCGACGGCGGCTGCCCGCCTCCTCCATCCCGCAACTGGAGCGGGCCTGGGACGCCTGGCAGGCCGAGCGATACCAGCGCGGCGAGATCAGCCAGCGGCCTGGCTACACTGACAACCCGTTCCGGCCACGCTAACGACCACCCCCGTTGCACCGCGCGCACCAGGGCAGTTCAGGAAACTGGACGCCATAGCGGTGCTGACGGGTCCGTTGTTACCGGCACCCCGAATACGCGCTACGGGAATACGCCAGCCTGCCGGTCGCGGCGCGGTCCGCGCGGCGTCCAGGCCGGATAGCTGGAAGCCACGCCCAGGAATTAGCGGCCTGCCTGACGCTGCCCAGCGAAGGGGACTGCGCCATAGCCGGGCACGGCGATTACCCCGAACCCCGGCAGCCGGGAACGCGCCAGGAGAGAATGGGGTGGTACGGGCGCTCGGGCACCGGCAGATAACGGCCCGGGGGACGGACAGGAGGCTGGCTATGGGCGAGGCACTGACCATCCGGGTCCGGCGCGACCGGGGCTATGCGATCGTGGCTGTCGCCGGGGAAGTTGACATTGCCACCGTAACCCGGCTGCGCCAGCGCCTTTTCGAGCTGGCCGCCAGCGGCCGCACGCTGGTCGTCGACCTTGACCAGGTCAGCTTCATTGATTCTGCCGGGCTCGCGGCGCTGGTCGGCGCGGCCAGGCGTGCCGCCGCGCACGGGGCCAGCCTGCAGGTAGTCTGCGCCCGGCCCCGGACCCGGCAGTTGTTCCGCCTGACCGGGCTGGACGGCCCGGTACCGCTGGCCCGCACCCTGGACGGGGCACTGGAGTCCCTGGCGGCGGCCCGGCCCGCCCCCGCTAGCTAGCGGCCGCGCAGGAGGCCCGGACCGCAGCCCCGGTCCCGGGGGCCGGGATGCTGCACCCGCCGCAGGTGATGCGGGCCGGGAGGTGCGGGGGGTGTCCCCGCACCCCCCGGCCCAAACGTGCGCGCCTGTGCCCGGTATCAGGGCTGCAGGTCGAGGGCCGTACACGGGGGAACTCGTCGGCCCACTGTTAGTTTCCACGAGAAAACAGCGATCGAGCTGAGCAGTTTCCGGTGCCACAGATGCCCGGAGTCCGGCCTGCTGCCCGGTCGGGCAGTTGGGGTCCGGTGCTCCCGAAGTGCAAGGTAGCGGCCTGGGCTGGTTACCTGGCCTTATCTGCTGCCGGGGATCGCTGGAGGGTGCGGTAGACGGTCGCGCGCGAGATGGTGAACACCTCGGCGAGGTCCGCGATGGTGTACTCGCCGGCAGCGGCCATCCGCGCCAGCTCGCGCTGCTGCCTGCCGGACAGCTTGGGCTGCTTGCCGCGCAGTTTGCCTTTGGCGCGGGCGACGGCCATGCCCTCGCGGGTGCGCATCCGCAGCAGGTCGACCTCGAATTCGGCGAAGGTGGCCAGGATGTTGAAGAACATCTTGCCCATCGGGTCGGCCGGGTCGTAGACCTGCCCGCCGAGCGACAGCTTGACGCCGCGGGCGGCGAGGTCGTCGCCGATGTCGCGGGCGTCGGGCACCGAGCGCGCGAGCCGGTCCAGCTTCGGGACGACGAGGGTGTCCCCGGCGCGGACGGCGGCGAGCGCCTGGTCGAGCCCGGGGCGGTCGCGGTTGGTGCCGGTGAGCCCGTGATCGAGATAGATGCGCTCCTCGGTGACGCCGAGGCCGAGCAGGATGCCACGCTGGGCGGTGAGATCTTGTTCGTCGAGGCTGCACCTGGCGTAACCAAGGGATTCGTTCACGCCGCGAGTGAGGGGGTGCATGCGTCGCTCCCGATCCTCGGCGACGCCGCAGCAACCCTGGGAGCTCGCGAATCATGGAATGCGACCGTCGGGGTAGGCCTTGACACCTACCCCGGCTACCCCCGCGGCGGCATACTGGTGGAGGTGAGGCCGGTCGGGGGTCTATCCCTAGACCAAGATCACGTTCGCCTCCGGCTGGTCCATGGACATAGCCGGCACTGTGTGACCAGGGACATGCACGAGCTGCCGGTTGATGTGAAGGAAGCGACGAGCATGGACACTTTCGACGTCATCGTGGTCGGGGGTGGGGTTTCCGGCGGCCTTCCGGCCGCAACCTATCTGCAGAAAGCCGGCCTCGATGTCGCGATCATCGAGGCACGTCCGGAGCTGGGCAACTTCTGTCCCACGCACGAGACCTGGCCTGAGACCCTTGACTCCCCCCACGCATCAATCAACTTCTCCGGCAACTCGCCGGCCATCGTCGACCTCGAACTCGAGTCGAGGTACGGCTACCGCATCAAGACGACACCCGTCGTCCTCGGCACCGCTCACGCGGACGGCACCAACTGCCTGATCTGCTACGACCCGGCAAGGACAGCGGAAAGCTTCGGCCGCCACTCCCAAGCCGACGGCGAGACCGTCTTCGGCATCCAGAACCGGGTGCTGGAGAAGATGGTCGAGATGAACGAGCTGGCGTTTTACAGCCCGCATCCGGACACTGCGAAGTTCGAGGAGATCCTGAAGATCTGCGGGTATGTACTCGGCCGCAGCGTCGAGGACCTGTCCAGCATGACCGCGTACGAGCTGCTTGAACTCACCTTCGAGTCGGACAAGGCCCGGCAGACGATCATCTGCCCCGTCGCCCTGCACCTGCAAGGCGCGCCGCTGTCGCGCGGGCAGGGTGCCTTCGCGGTGGCGCTCAGCCTCTTCTACACCACCGCCGTGGCCATCGGCGGCAACGAGGCGCTCGTGGACGCGCTGAGCCGCTGCTTCCTCGACCACGGCGGGACGATCCTCACCAACTGCCCGGTCGACCGCATCGAGGTCCGCGACGGGCGCGCCCGCGCGGTCGTACTCACCGAGGAGGCGGCCTTCCCGGCAGCCCGGTTCGAGGCCCGGCACGCCGTCGTCTCCAACGTCGGCGCCCGCAAGACACTCGACCTCGTCGGCGAGCAGACGATGAGCTCGGTGGACTCCCGGCTCGCCGCCAAGATGAAGCACTGGAAGATGGACGAGCGCGGGTCGACCGTTACCTCCTGGCTCATCGACGGCGAGATGCCGTGGGGTTCGGTCGAATTCGATCCGCTCATCACCCGCGCCCACCTGATGTACCGCGCGTACGACTCGTGGGTGGCCGCCAAGGACTATGTCACCGCAATGATCAACAACGACACGTGGGGCGCCTTCGGCAACATGATCGAGATCCTCGACTACGGCAAGTGCGACCCCAACGCGGTCTCGCCCGAGGGCTACCGGGTCATCCGTGGCGAAGAGGCCATCCCCTACCCGCTGCGCAGGGAAGGCGGCCCCGAGGCATGGGACGGCCCGATCCGTGACGAGATGCTGCGACGCCGCCACGACGTGATGGAGTCGATCGCGCCGGGGTTCAAGGACCGCATCATCGACGCCTACCAGTGGACCCCGATCGATATCTGGCGGGTCAACCCGGCCGCCGTCTACGGGCAGGTGCTGGGCGGCGACTTCTCCGAGGACCAGTGGATCCTCGACCGGATGCCCTACCGCATGCCGGTCGGCGGCCTGTACATGTCCAATGCGGTCTGGCCGCTCGGCCTGACCTGGATGGCGGCCGGCTACAACGCCGCCCAGGTGGTCGCCGAGGATCTGGGCGTCCGCCACCAGCCGTGGTGGAACGCTCGGCCGGTGGCATGGTTCCTCGACAACATCGAACGGCTGCTGGAGCCCCTTGAGCTCGCCGCAACCGCCGCGAGGAGGTGAACACGATGGCAAGCGACCAGTACGACGTCATCGTTATCGGCGCGGGTCCGAACGGGCTGACCTGCGCTGCCTATCTGGCGCGGGCAGGGGCGAAGGTCGTCGGCCTCGACAAGCGGTTCGAGTGGGGTGGCACGATGGCCACCGACGACTACTCGACGCCGTTCCTCTACAACGTCGGGCAGTATCTGCTGCCGCTCGGGCGTGACCTGCCGCCGTACGACGACCTCGGGCTGGCCAAGCTCGGTGTCCGGTTCGTCGAGCCCGAGTTCTCCGCGGCGTTCGCCCCAGCCAGCGGCGGGGAACCGCTCGTCATCCGCCGCGGCGGCGAGGGTATCGGCGAGCTCAAGGAGTCGTTCGCCGCGGCTGACCACCTGTGCACGCCGCTGCTGTGGGTGGCCCCGGCGCCGGTCGAGGAGGTCGAGCATCTGTTCAACGTCGGGGAGGGCAAGCGGGTTCTCGAACTCGCTCACCTGACGCCCGCGGCACTTCCGGACACCGCCGACGACGCCCGCGCGGGTGGGCTGCTGCGCTACCTGTGTGCGGTCGCCGGATTCCATGCGGCCGACGAGAGGATCGGCGTGCTGGGCGCGTTCGCCCTCTCCCGGTTGTTCTCACCCAGCGTCGTCGTCGGCGGCACCAAGGCGCTGGCCGCTGCGTTGTTCCGTGACGCCGCTAGCCACGGCACGCAGTTCCGGTCGGTCGCCGATGTGGTGGCGATCAGGCCAACGGAGGGCCAGATCACCGTCGGCTGCCGCGACGGACGCGAATTTCGTGCACGCGCCGTGGTCTCCACCCTCGACCCCAAGACCACGTTCCTCGAGCTGCTCGAGGCCAGCGTGGTCCTGGACAGGATCCGCCAGGGAGCCGAGGATTGGCGCGTGGATCGGACCGGCCCATTCACCGCCCACTTCGGGATCAAGGGAGAACCACCGCGGCTCGCCACCGACGACGCTACCCGCGCCCTGGTCCAGGTGGTCGGCTTCGACGACGCGGCCAGCGTCGGCGAAGTGCTCGATCGAACCGACCGCGGGGAGCTGCCGCAGGCACTTGCCGGGCATGTCACCGTGACCACCCGGCATGACCGGACCCAGGCGGCCCCGGGGCCGTTCGGGCCGTTGCACACACTGCGGTTCGAGGGTCCGGCGCCGTACGAGAACCCGAATGGGTCCTGGGTGCGCCAGCGGGCGGACTACCGCAGCCGCTGCTGGGAGGAGCTGACCGCACAAACCAGCGGGCTAGCAGACACGCGGCTGCTGTTTGCCTTTGCGGACACCCCGCAGGACATCGAACGCCGCTTCCGCACCACCCGCAACGGCTCGCTCCGACAAGGAGCCCTCTGCCGCGAGCAGACCTTCTCCCAACGCCCGCACCCCGAGTGCAGCACGACCCGGACCCCGATCCCGGGCGTCTACATCGGGGGCGGAGGCGTGCACCCCGGCATTCCCGGGAGCCTGGCCGGTGGGTACCACGCCGCCGCCGCGGTATGCGCCGACCTCGGTCTCAAACGCTGGTGGCCCGTGCCCGCACTCGTCCAGGAGGCGCAGGAGCACGGGATGCTGCCCGCCACGTCCGGCCGGTAGCACACGTGGGGGGTGGCCGTGTCCACGGCCACCCCCCACCTCGCCGACGGTGTGCTCGACCTTGCGTTGCACCTGACCCAGTGGTTGTCTGCACCCGATCTCGAGGGCCTTTTTTCCTGTGAAGGAGGACGAGATGCCCTTCGTGACGACTGACGATGATTGCGAGATCTACTACGAGTCTTACGGCGACGGTCCTACGATCGCCTTCGCCCCCGGATTTATGGGAATCACCGATATCTGGCGTCAGCAGATCAACGAGTTTTCTCCTCGCTACCGGTGCGTCGCCGTCGACAACCGGGGAGCCGGCCGCTCTGAATAGCCCCTTCCCCGGGGCGCGTACGGCGTTGAGCGCCACGCCAAAGACCTGCACTGCGTGCTCAGCGAGCTGGGTGTCCACCGGGTCGGTTGGCCGATCCGTTGGCTGCGTCACCGGATCCTCGCTCCGCAATCAGCATGAGTCGGTCAGCGTTGGGGCGTGTCGTTGCCGCGTCGTCTCCCGTCGGACGGGGCCGGCATCATTGGACCCCGCATCAATGGGCTACGGCGGTTCCCACGGTGTGGGGTACCGCCGTAGCCCAGGCAGAAGCGGATCGCGTGGTCAGTCCGCGCTGCCCACCGTGCGGCCGGGCGCCTTTGCTGCCACTACCAGGCCGGCGGCGCCCGGCACGATGTCCTTGAGGATGTACTGCGCCTCCAGCGTCGGGCCACCCGCGAACAGATCGGCCGGGAACAGCACGAGCGGCGACATCCAGCTGAGGACGCAGCCGGCGAGCAGCGCCAGGCCGGGACGCAGCAGCCGTCCTGACACCAGGATGAGGCCGACGATGCACTCCACGGTCGCGGTCGCCGCCATGGGCTGTCTGGCCGGTGATCACGCCGACGGTGAGCAGGTCCACTGCGCGGGTGACGAGCGGCTGCGCCGGGCTGACGCCGGGGAAGAATTTCAGTGCGCCGAACCCGGCGATGAGCAGGCCCGGGCACACCCGGAGGATGTCGGCGCTGTGGGCGACCACGCGCTCGGCGATCCGCTGGAGCGGGCGTGTGGCGGGGCGGAGGTCGCGGACGGTAGCCATGATCGTGTTCCCTCCTCTCGTCCGGACGGGATCAGGCTCGCCGGGAAGAAGCCTGATGTAGAGGTCTTCAGCGCGGTCAGCTCTTCCGGTCAATCTGCGGGCCGGCGTGCCTGGTTCACTTCGCGGGCGACCGCCCAGGCGTCGGCCACCGGGCCCACGTGCCCGAGCTTGTCGGGGTTGATCACCGAGCGGATCGTGTGGATCTGCCCGTCGAGTATGTCGAGCGCCAAGGTGTTGAGGACCTTGCCGTCCCGGTCGCGGAAGATCGCGCCCGGCTGGCCGTTCACCGGGTGGGGCTGCACCGTCACGTCGATCCGGACGAGCCAGGGGAAGATCGAGGCAAGCACCCGGGCCACATTGCCGGCGCCGGCGATGGCCCTGGCCAGCTGCGGGGCCTTGCCGCCGCCGTCCGCGACGATCTGGACGTCAGCGGCGAGCAGCTCCCGCAGGCCGTCGACGTCGCCTTCGCGGAGCGCGTCGAAGAACCGCGCCGCCAGTTTCTCCCGCTCCCGGCGGTCCGCCTCGAACCGAGGGCGCCCCGCGTCCATGTGACGCCGCGCCCGCACCGCGAGCTGGCGGCGCGCCGTCTCGGATCTACCGACGGCCGACGCGACCTCACCGAAGCCGAACCCGAACACCTCCCGCAGCACGAACACCGCCCGCTCGAGCGGGCTGAGCCGCTCCAGCAGCAGCAGGGCCGCCATCGACACCGAGTCGGCCAGCTCCGCCGACCGCTCCGGGTCCTGGTAGGGGTCGGTGAGCAGCGGCTCGGGGAGCCACGGCCCGGCGTAGGCCTCCCGCCGGACGCGGGCCGACCGCAGGATGTCGATCGAGATCCGGGTGACCGCGGCCGCGAGAAAGGCCCTGGCCGATCTGGGTTTGTGCCGGGGAGGCCTGGTAGCGCAGCCAGGTCTCCTGGACCGCGTCCTCGGCCTCGCTCACACTGCCGAGGATCCGGTACGCGATCGCGAACAGCAGCGGCCGCAGCTGCTCGAACTCTTCGGCCCGGGTCACGCCAGCTCTTCCTTGAAGCCCTGGCGCCAGGAGGGGTGGCGCAGTTTCCAGCCGAGCTCCCGCTTGGCCTTGGCGTTGGAGAAGCCGCGCCCCTCGGTCATCATGATCACCGCCATGTCCCCGGCCAGCAGCCGGGCCACCCACTTGGGGACCCGCACCGGCCGCTTCGCCCCTGCGCATGCGGCCAGATACGGCAGCCACTCACTCGCCGGGGCTGGTTCGTCGTCGACGATGTTGAACACGCCGGTCGCCTTTTGCTCCAGGGCCAGGACGGTGGCGCTCGCCGCGTCGTCGAGATGCACCCAGGATAGGTAGCCGGTGCCGCCCCCGACCAGCGGGAACTGCCGCTTGCGCACGAGCCCGGCCCAGTCGTCGATGGCGCCCGGCCCATACAAGCTGCCGTAGCGCAGGACCGCGCCACCAGCCTTGACGACCATGTCCTCGAGGTGGCGCAGCGCCTCCGCCCCCTTGCGCGCGCTCGCCGGGCCCGGGTCCATCGGGTCCTCCTCGGTCTTCATCCATCCACCCTCGCGGATGCCGTTAAAGGCGCCAAAGCTCTGCGCGACGACATGGGATACGCCGGCCGCCTCGGCGGCGGCCAGCAAGTGATCCGTCCCCTCGGTGCGCAGCCGGATGGTGGTGGCGAAGAAGCGGTCGGGGTGCTTCAAATCGGGCTTGCCGGCGTGCGTCATGGAAATTGCGGTCATCTGGTGCACGATCACCTCTGGCCCGGCCTTGGCCACCGCCTCACCGACCGACACCGCATCCAGCCCGTCCATCACGACGCCGTCTGCGCCCAGTTGCTCCAGCAAGCCCAGCTTGGCCGGGCCCGTCGCCGTCGCCGTCACCTGGTCGCCCCGGGCCACGAGCTGCGGCACCAGCCGCCGCCCCAAGGCCCCGCTCCCGCCTGCCACGAACACCCGCACAAGCATCACCCTCTTGATTCCAGAATTGACTCTCAACACCGAGACGAGGCAACCTCGGCCGTCTGTGACATCAGGAGCAAAGACAGTTGGGAGAAGATCGCTGGCGGCCTGTTGCCCGATGCGCTCACCGTGTCAAGGACTGGCGAGCTGACTCCCTCCGCGCCTGACCGCAAGAACCGCGCCCGATCAGTCCGCGACACGCAGGCCTAACCGGGGATCAAGCAACGGTCGACGGCTGGCTTTCGCACCGGCACTTCTTGGCGAGCTCGATGCGACCCGCGGCTCTGCAGACCCGCACCACCTGAACGAGAACGACGAAGGATCACCCGTCGTACACCACGTCACCGGACTTGACCGTGCCCGCCGCTTTGGACACACCCCGCTGCATACACCCCCGTCCCGGCGGCCGTCACGCCCCAGGCCGGCCCGCGCGCATGTCCCGGCGCCATAGCGGCGCGAACCGCGCGCAGCACGACTGGGCTCCGGCTACCGCGCAGCCCGCGAACCCCAGTGCCCCCGGCGATCGGCGCAGCCTCCGATCCGTCCGTGGCGCCACGCATTGGTGACCGCCGCCGATCCACGGCGCGAGACGCAGGCCGCGCCCATAACGACGGCGCCCATCGACCTCCGTGTCGCCAGCGTCGCGAGCGTATTCGGCAGGGAGGATGCGCGGCTCAGCGCACGGGCATTGGCTTTCGTCCCGGCGAGTGATAGCGCCGCCCGACAGGCTCATCCCGGCGTGAGTGCGCGTTCGGACCCGGCCAGCACGGACGCTGGTACACCAGCGATACTTCCGGGCCAGGCGCCCAGAGATCGCGAGCGGCAACGTCTACCTGGTTCCACGCCGTCTTGCCCCGTGCCAGCCCGTCTCACCTGTCGGGCCTTGGCCCGCCGCACTGGCCCGCGCTTTGGTCACATGCCGTGTTACGCAGAGGCCCTTTCCCTAGCGAGAAAGGGCCTCTACCTGCGGAAACTAGTAGCGGGGGCGGGATTGAACCCGCGACCTCTGGGTTATGAGCAAGCCGCGCGCCGTCCCAGCACTTTCAGCCTGTGACTGGATATCGCACTTGACCTCAGCCGAAGCCGCGGCGAGGTCTCCACCAGTCTCAGGTGCGCGGTCCCGTCTCACGCCGTCTTGGTCACAGCGATGGTCACAACGCCCTCGGCTATCACCCTAGGGAAAGCGCTGAGGCTAGCTTGCCTGACGCGGGTTCACCAGAGCCACGCAGGGGCCACCTGCCTGGCAGGGCGCACGCGTATCCGCCTCCCGGTCGCCTGGCTGGCCGCGGAGGCGCACTGAAGAACTGCTCTGTTGCGTCGGCGATCCAGTTACAGTAGGTGCCCGAGAGCGCTGCTCTGTCGCGCGGCGTGCCGCCCGACGAAGTGCTCGCGACTCAACCATCTGCCACAATGATCTTGATTCACGAACTTCCGGGCGTTTGTAACGGGCTGCCCGCAACCACATCCGCATCGTCGAGGCCTTGCACTCCATTTTCCATCGCGACCCGATGCGGGGGGGAGACCGGCGCGGGTGGCCCTTCAGGCCTTCCGTCTTGCGGCTGAAACTTTTCGGGATCGTCCCCGCCGAGGTCGTACTTCGTAGGAGCACATGTAGGCGCCCGCGACCTTGTGGGCGACGCGGTCGATCTCGGCGTCG
>WNGJ01005004.1_pt1 | contig 14344 bp, 14 predicted proteins | sample 5400611 | NCBI WGS metagenome assembly WNGJ01 (sample SAMN13153375, study PRJNA577476) | soil metagenome | isolation source: 40 cm soil or saprolite under Garry oak tree replicate 1 | place: USA:California | collected 2016-06-15 | reverse complement strand
GTCGGGATCGCGGCGAGCCCGCCGAGCACGATCAGCATCACCAGCGGCGTCCATTGCCAGGTCTCGACCAGGACCAGCGACGGAATCACGGTTGCCGGATGAAACACCCAGAGCTGCGGCGGCAGGCCGACCAGCGACAGCAAATAGTTGAGGATGCCCAGTTGCGGGTGGAACATCATGGTCCACACCAGCGCGATCGCGACCGGCGTCGCCATCATCGGCAGAATGAACAGCCCGCGCAAGAAACCGCGCATCGGAAATCTGGCGTGAAACACCACCGCCGCCAGCGTGCCGAGCCCGAGCGGCAGCGCCACCGACAGTGCGGTGTAGACCAGCGTGTGCCAAACGGATTCGACGAAACGCGCGTCGCTCGGCAACCTGATGTAGTTCGCAAGGCCCACGAAAGTCGGCGGTGAGCCGACCTTCCATTCGTGCAGGCTCATCCAGATCGTGTACGCCCATGGGAAGATGATGACGGCGAGCACCACGATCAGCGCCGGCGCGACAAATGGCCAATAGGATGGCGGCTCCCACCCGCGCATCTCGCGGGTGGCGGCGTCCGGTCGAGCCGGGGCCGATGGCGCCGCTGTTGCCTCGCTCACGTCTTTTCGCTGCGCTCCAGGATCGGCCGGAATTGTTCGTGCGCCTTTTTCAGTTCGGTGGCGGGATCCGCCCCCGACAATGTCGCGGTGACGGCGGCGCCGACGATGTCGCGGAACTCGGCGACCGGAACGATCACGGGTAGGCCGAGCTTGCTGATCTTGGCCGAGGAGATCACCGAGTCCAGCCATTCCGGCGGCATCTTCACGCCCTTGCGTACGGTCTCGTCATTGAGCACGGAATTGCGGAACGGCACGCCGCCGCCGCTTTGCAATAGTCGCGCGCCCATGGTCTTCGACACCGCCCATTGGCAATACAGATAGGCGGCTTCCTTTTTGGTGCTGGCCTGGGGAATGCCGACGCCGTCGCCATAGGCGGCGGAATACTGGCCCTTGGGCCCGGCCGGCACCAGCGCATAGCCGATCTTGCCGACAACGCGCGATGCATTGGGATCCTCGATCGGCGGCGCCCAGCCGACGCCATCGATCCACATCGCGGCGCGGCCTTGCGTCAGCGAGGCCATCGATTCCATCCAGTTGAACCCGGCAACGCCGGGAGGCGCCGTCCTGGTCAGCAGGCGCTGATACATCTTGGTGGCTTCGATCGCCTCGGGTCCGTCGGTCAGGATGTTGCCCTTGTCGTCGAGAAATTCGCCGCCGTAGTTGAGGAAGAAATTGGTCCATAGCGTCATGTTGGCATTTTTCAGGCCACGACCCGTGAAGCCATAAATGCCGTTGGCGGGATCGTTGAGTTTCTCGGCGGCGACGGCCATCTCGTCGAAGGTTTTCGGCAGCGCCACGCCCTTCTTCGCGAACAGCTCCTTGTTCCAGTACAGGATAAAATAGTCGACCGACCACGGCAGCGAATGCATTTCGCCCTTGTCATTCTGCGCGAACTTCAAGCCGCCGGCGGAAAAATCATCCACCGTCAGGTCTGGTGCGGTGAGGTTCGGATCTTTCATGAAACCGGAGAGGTCGGCGAGCCAGCCGGCCCTTTCAAATTGCCGCTTCTGCACGTGATAGCTGACATGAATGACATCGAAGCTCGGCTTGCCTGAGGTGAGCTCGATGACGGCTTTTTGCCGCTGCTGCTGCTCCGGGATCACTTCGGATTCAACCTTGATGCCGGTGAGGTCGATAAATTCAGAGGCGTATTTCTGCAAGAGTTCGCCGCGCGGGCCCTTGATCAGGTTCGCCTCGAGCGTGGTGCCGGCATATTTCTTCCATTGCGGCTCGGCGCGCGCCGGAAATCCGGTGAGACCGAGTGCGCCGGCTGCGAGTGTTCCCTGCAATAGGGAACGCCGGGTCGGGCCGAAATCGGCCATGTCGTTATCCTCCCTGCAGTCCGCCTTTGGCGGCGGTGATTATTTGGTTGACGCGTTCGACGGTAGCCGAGCGGGTGCGTCCCCTTCCGGATTCATAGCACGCTGCCGGGTTGGAACAAGAACATCCTGCCGTGTCAAAGCGTCCAGCGTTTTCGCAGAGCAGCTGCCCTGCGCTGCGGACGAGATCGACGGCGCGGGCATGCTCATTTATGGTGCACTCGTTCTTGCAGGTAAAGCCAGGCGATGATGTATCTCGACACTCCGCCGCGTCTGATCGGCACCGAAGTGTTTTCGGCAATGCCCGATCAGTTCAGGCGCAAGGGCGTGCGCACGGTCTGGGCCGATGCCAACCGGCCGGGTCAGCCGACCGATTGTTTCATCGAAGGCCCGTCATTCGACGCCGACGGCAATCTCTACATCGTGGACATCCCGTTCGGGCGTATCTTCCGGATCACACCCGACGGCAAATGGTCGGTGGTGGCAGAATATGACGGCTGGCCCAACGGTTTGAAGATTGACGCCAAGGGGCGCATCCTGGTTGCCGACTACATGCACGGCATCATGGAGCTCGATGCAAGGGCCGGGCGGATGCGATCGGTATTGACCGCGCGCAATTCCGAATCGTTTCGGGGCTGCAACGATCTGCATATCGCCTCCAGTGGCGACATCTATTTCACCGATCAGGGACAGACCGGCCTTCACGATCCGACCGGGCGGGTCTACCGGCTCGCGCCGGATGGACGTCTCGATTGCCTGATCGATACCGGCATCAGCCCCAACGGCCTGGTGCTCGACCCCACCGAGACCGTGCTGTTTGTGGCGATGACTCGTGACAACGCGGTCTGGCGCGCGCCCCTTATGAAAGACGGCAACGTCTCCAAGGTCGGCCGCTTCTGCTCGACCTTCGGTACAAGCGGCCCCGACGGGCTGACGATGGACAGCGCCGGCCGCCTATACGTGGCGCATGCATCGCTCGGACATGTGTTCGTGTTTGCGCCCAATGGCGAGTTGGTCGCGCGCATCAAATCCTGCGCCGGCCCGAGCTGCACCAATGTCGCCATCGGCGGCCACAATCGCGATCGCCTCTTCATCACGGAATCCGTGACCGGCACCGTGCTGGTCGCCGACATCAGCGAGTTGAGATAGAAAATGAGAAGCGAGAAATTCGGCAGCGGCCAACCGGACGTGTCCGTAATCGGGCAGGGCAGCTGGTATATCGATCGCGGGGACCGCAAGCGCGCGGTGGCCGCGTTGCGCCGTGGCATCGATCTCGGCATGACCCACATCGACACCGCCGAGATGTATGGCGATGCCGAACTGGTGATCGCAGAAGCAATCGCGGGACGGCGCGACGAACTTTTTCTGGTCTCGAAAGTATTGCCCAGCAACGCGTCGCGGCGCGGCACCATCGCTGCATGCGAGCGCTCGCTGGCGCGACTGAAGACCGACCGGCTCGACTGTTATCTCCTGCATTGGCGCGGATCGTATCCGCTGACGGAAACCGTTGCCGCGTTCGAGCAATTGGTCGGCGCCGGGAAAATCCGCAGCTGGGGTGTCAGCAATTTCGATACCGGCGATCTCGATGAGATGCTCGCGGTGGCAGGCAAAGGCAAGATCGCCTGTAATCAGGTGCTCTACCATTTGCAGGAACGCGCGATCGAGCATGCTGTGATTCCGTGGTGCGAACAGCTCGGTGTCGCCGTGGTGGCCTATTCGCCGTTCGGTCACGATAATTTTCCGAGCGCGCGCAGCAAGGCGGGTCAGGTGCTGGGCACCATCGCCGAAGCGCACGGCGCGTCGCCGCGCCAGATCGCCCTGGCTTTTCTGACGCGGAAACCTGCCGTGTTCGCGATTCCAAAGGCGTCGAGTGAAGAGCACGCCGCCGACAACGCCGCGGCCGGCAAGCTGTCGCTCAGCGACAGCGAGGTCGCTGCGCTGGACAAAGCGTTTCCGCGCGGTTCGAAACCGCGCGGTCTGCCGATGCTGTAGAGCATGAACCGGAAAAGTGGAGACCGGTTCTCCGAAAAAGCTCATGCTCAATAAAAATACCGCTAGAGTCTGATTCAACTCAGTTGAAACAGACTAGCAAACACACTTCTTAACAAACTGTTGCAGCGTCGGCCGCGGCGCCGCGCCGCGCGCGATCATGCATATCGGCTGCCTGTTTTCGGACCTTGTCGATCAGTCGCAATTGTCGTTTTTGGCATAGTCGCCCGATTCGATAATCCTGCGCCCGAGTTCAACTGTGACCCCGCCACAAGCCGCAGCCGCCAGGCTGGACAGCACTACATTACCTTTGCCTGAGAAGAAGCGAGCCCAGCGCCGCGCTCCCGCGCGCGCCGACCGGCCGTTTCGCGGTATCGCGCTGATTCTTACCTCGACCGTGTTCCTGGGAACTTCCGACGTCATGGCGAAATATCTGTCGGCGACGTTGCCGTCGATCGAGATTGCCTGGATACGGTTTCTGTCGTTCGCGGTCATCATGGTTCCTGCGATGCTGCCGGGTTCGCCGCTGTATGCGTTACGCTCCGACCGCCCGGGACTGCAGCTCATGCGCGGCGTGGCGCTATTGGCGTCGTCGCTGTTTTTCATTTCGGGCTTGCGCTTTCTGCCGATCGCGGAAGCATCCGCAACCGGCTTCGTCGCGCCGCTGTTTGTGACCGCGTTGTCGATTGTTTTTCTTCGTGAAAGCGTCGGCGTGCGGCGCTGGATTGCGACCGCGGTCGGATTGATCGGCGTGCTGATCATCCTGCGTCCCGGCTCAAGCGCGTTTCACCCCGCCGCATTCTTCCCGATCGTGTCGGCGCTGGCCTGGGCCTGCACCTTGATCATGACGCGAATGATGAGCGGCAGGGAGCGCGCCATCACCACCATGACCTATTCATCGATCGCGGGTGTTTGCGTTCTGTCCGCACTGGTGCCGTTCGTCTGGGTCACGCCGAGCTGGCACGATATCCTGTTTGGAGTTCTGATCGGTGTGGCCTCGACCGCGGGGCAGTGGATCGTCGTGCTGGCCTTTCGTTATGCCGACGCCTCCGTGCTCGCTCCGTTCTCCTACAGCCAACTGCTGTGGGTCAGCCTCCTCGGCTTCGTCATCTTCGGCGAGGTGCCTGACGTCTGGACCGTGACCGGCGCCGTGTTCATCGTCGCCAGCGGTCTCTACACCGCCCACCGCGAGCGCATCCGGCGGTCGCAGCTGTTGGCGCTGGAAGGCGAACCGTCTCCCAACGCCTGAGCTGTGTGATGAAACGCCGCTCACGATGCCGATGAGCGCCGCCGATCGAGTGTTGGGGTCACGTCCAATTCACGTTCCGCTGCCAATGCTGCGAGGATCGAATCCGGTTCCATCCGGCGACGGTAGTCGGGATCGATATAGCGCGCCTTGACCAGGCGATCGCGGCCGACAATGAAGGTCGCGGGGATCGGCAGCATCCAGGTTTGGTTGCCCTGATAGGGCGCGATGTCGAAACCGGCCGCCTGCATCGCCTCGCGCTTTTCGTCGCCAACCCAGAACAAAAGGTTGAGCTCAAGCGCGTAACCATGGTCGACATCGGCGAGAACGGGAAACGCCGCGTTGGCGTAGGATTTCAGCTCGGCGCCGTATTGGTGCGTCTCCGGCGAGATCGCGACGATCTTTGCGCCGAGCCGCCTGACCTCCGGCGCAATTTTGGCGAGCCCGTCGGCATTGAGCCGGCAATAGGGGCACCAATGGCCGCGCTGGAACGACACCACGACCGGTCCTTGCTCGAGCAGGTTTTCGAGGCGGACCAGCGTGCCCTTTTCGTCGGGCAGGATAAAGTCTGGCATCGCTTCGCCGACCTGCGGCGCGCTCTGGCCGACGTGATTGGCTTCCAGTCGCACCACCATGCGCGCGACGACGCCGGCAAACTCCGGGCTGAGCCTCGCGACCTCGTCGGCGACGGCCTTCAGGCGCGCACTGAGCGGCGCATCCATCAAACGGCTGTGTTCAGTGGTTTCTTCAAGAAGTTCGGCGAAGGTCTTCTCAGTCATTGGTTTTTCTCCGCTATTCCTCACGCGGCCACGATCGAAAGCGCGGGTCTTGCTTCCCTCGCGGGCGGCGTCGCCGGGTTGGTAAATAGTTGCCAGTCGGCGCTGCGCAGCATTTTCATCACCGCCGACGCCACCGCCGTCCGCTCCCGGCCGGCCACGCCGAACAGCTGGACGGTCCGCCTGACGTCGAGACCTTCGATCGCGGCGCGCCGCAGCGTATCGGGCATCGAGGCGCTGCAGGGAATGATCGCGATGCCGATATCGGCTTCCAGCAGCTTGATCAGGTCGTGCTCCGACGGGATGTCGTGACTGCCATCGATATCGATATCGCCGGCCCGCAGCGTCGCGCGCAGGCGTTCGGCATATTCGCAATAGCCGCGCGACAGCAATTGCTGGCTCTTCAGATCGTCGAACCCGACGCTGCCGTGGTCCGCGAGCGGATGACGCTCGTTGACCACGAGCTGAAAACTCTCGGTGAACAGCGGCCAGCTGTCCAGCCGGTCCCAATCCCTGTCGAGCTCGACGGCGATGCCGAGTTCGGCTTCGCCCTTTTTCAGATATTCGCCGATCTCTTTGCTGTTGCCGCGCAGCAGCTTGAATTCAAGCGTGTTGAACAGCCGCTTCAATTGCTCCAGATGCGGGATCAACAGCGCCAGGTCGACCGCGTTCGCGATCGCGATCCGCAGCGTCCCGATCTTGCCACCCCTGAACGACGATGCCAGCGATCGCGCGCCGACGGCGGCGTCATAGCACTGCTTCAGGAGCGGATGCATGCGCTGTCCGAGTTCGGTGAACTGCGCCGCCGGGCGCTCGCGCCGGAACAGGTCGCCGCCCAGTTCGGCCTCGAGCTGCTTGATGGCGCGGGTCAGCGATGGCTGGGTGACGTTGCACTCATCGGCCGCTCGGGTGAAATTCAGCGTTCGGGTGACCGCCAGGAAATAACGGATCTGATGCATTTCCATGAGTTGCCCCTCCAGAAATCGCGATTTGCCGGCATAGTGTAGCGGAACCCGCAGCCAGGAGCTCCAAAACCGTCATAGACAGGGGCTATCAATCCAACAGCCCGGGGGCATCGTGGACTGCTTTCGTTGTTTCCTTCTCGCTTTGTCTATGGGAGAGGGAAACAGCGCCGATGCGCGGGACAACAACCAACGACAAAGAAGGGGAGGCCGATGCGCGCTGCTATTTTCAGGAACGGCGAGATCGTCGTGGATCAGCTGCCCGAGCCGAAACCGGAAGCGGGGCAGGTGCTGGTCAAGACGCTGGCCTGCGGTATCTGCGGCTCGGACCTGCACGCCCGCAAGCACGCCCATCGCATGGTGGAGCTGGCGCGGCATTTCCCCGGCCGCAAGCCGATGGACCTCGCCCGCGATGTCGTGTTCGGCCACGAATTCTGCTGCGAGCTGCTTGATTATGGCCCGGGCACGGAGCGCAAGCTGAAAGCCGGCACTCGGGTGTGCTCGCTTCCGGCGCTGCTGACGCCGCAGGGCCCGCAAGGCATCGGCTATTCCAACGACAATGTCGGCGGCTATGCCGAGCGCATGCTGCTCAGCGAGGCGCTGCTGTTGGAGGTGCCCAACGGCCTTGCGGCCGAGCATGCGGCGTTGACCGAGCCATTGGCGGTCGGCGTCCACGCGGTGGCCAAGGCCAATATCCGCGGCGACGAGGTGCCGCTGGTGATCGGTTGCGGCCCGGTGGGATTAGCGGTAATCGCGGCGCTGAAACTGAGGGGGTCGCACCCGATCGTGGCCGCCGATTATTCGCCGGTGCGTCGCGCACTGGCCGAGAAGCTCGGCGCCGACATCGTTGTCGATCCCGCAGCTCACCAGCCCTATGCGACCTGGGCCGAGCACGCCCAGATGTCACCGGAGCAAAAAGCAGCAAGGCCGCCGCTGCAGGCTTTGCTGCCGGCCTTAAAGCCCGCGTTGATTTTCGAATGCGTCGGCATTCCCGGCCTGCTGCAGCAGGTGTTCGAAGGCGCGCCGCGCGATGCCCGTATCGTCGTAGTCGGCGTCTGCATGGAAACCGATCGCTCCGAGCCGATGCTCGGCATCATGAAGGAACTCAACGTTCAATATGTACTGGGTTATGCGCCCGAAGAGTTCGCTTCCAGCCTGCGCCTGATCGCGGAAGGCGAGGTCGATGCCGCCTCGCTGGTGACCGCGACCGTCGGCATCGACGGCGTCGCCGGCGCATTCGCCGATCTCGCCAATCCGGAACACCATACCAAGATCATCGTCGAGCCGTGGCGGTAGCTCGGTCGTCCCTGCGAAAGCAGGGAGCCATACCCCGCGGCCGTTGTCATTTCGACACGATGGGCCGATGGCTTCCTTTAACAATTGATGCCGGTGGTTATGGGTCCCTGCGAACGCAGGGACGACCACAAGCAAACGCTCGCACCCGTGGCACTATCCAAATAACTGATGCTGAGGGCTGAAATTATGCATTGGACAGATGCCGCGCACCAGCCGATCTTGCGAGCCGCACCAACCAGCGGGAGGCAGCTGCATGACCGGCATCACGCGTCGCTACCTGACCAACATCGCGGCCGGTATTTTCGGCGGCACGGTGTTTCCCCCGATCGCCAATGCCGTCGAAAGCGCCGCACAAGGTGCGGCAGGAGAACCAGCCATGGACATTCAGCGACACGTCATCCTTGAGCCGTCCAGCGGAAAACCCTTTACCAGCGTCACGCCGATCATCAGCTACGTCACCGTTCGCGACAACATGGTGTATCTGGCGGGGATCACCGCCGATCCCGCGCATCCCGGCGATATCAAGGACCAGACCACGCAGGTACTCGGCCGGATCGACCGTTTGCTGAAACTGGCCGGCACCGACAAGTCGAAACTGCTGACGGTGAAGGTCTGGCTGACGGATATGAGCCTTTTCGCCACGCATAATGAAGCCTGGAATGCCTGGGTCGATGCCAAGAGCCCGCCGGTACGCGCGTGCCTGCATTCCCCGCAACTATGGGCTCCCGGTTTAATAGTCGAAATCATGGTGACGGCGGCGAAGTGAGCGGTAGTTCAACCGGGGTCGTCGAGGCGTGGCGCCGAGACGGTTCTCCTCATGGTGAGGGGGCGCGGCTTCGCGCGTCTCGAACCATACGGCCCCATCCTTCGAGACGCGGCCAAAAGGCCGCTCCTCAGGATGATGGAGAGACGGTATGATGCGCCATGTCACCACGCGATTCCGCTCGTCCGCCCGTTCTCGCGCATCAGCGTTTTGCTGATGACAAGCAATCTTTTGCAGGCCTGAATCTCGCACAGCGCTTTCGGCGTATCCACGACACCAATCTGTGGGGCGCTGCGGCATCCATGTCCGGGCTGGGTTCGGAGATGGAGGCGACCGCGGTGCTGCGTGGGGAATTGCCGCGGCTGCTGGAAAAACTCTCCGTGACTTCGCTGCTTGATGCGCCCTGCGGCGACGCCGGCTGGATCAGCATGGCTGATTTGGGCATGCGCATTGTCGGCGTCGATATCGGGCCTGCGCTGGTCGAGCGCCTCAAGGCCCGCGCCGCCGCTGGAGAAATCAAGGGCGAGTATCACCTCGCCGATATCACCCGCGATCCGTTGCCCCGATGCGACGCGATTCTGTGCCGCGATTGTCTGGTGCATCTGTCGTTTGCGAATATAAAAAACGCGGTCGCGAATTTCCAAAACTCCGGCGCAACCTTTCTGATCGCGACCACCTTCCCGGAGTGGCAGAGCAACCGGGACTGCGAGGACGGCGACTGGCGCGCGCTGAATTTCGAGCGGGCGCCGTTTGGTTGGGGACCGCCCGTCGAACTCGTCAATGAGAATTGCCTTGAGGCCGGGGGAGGCTGGCGTGACAAGAGCCTCGGCGCGTGGCGGCTGGCGGACCTGTCTTATCCTTCCTAGAGCCGAAGCGATCTGGAATCGCGCGGAAGCGGCGTGGCTGCCGCCAAGTCCGATAGAGGCTGCCGGGATCCAGGCAAATCTACTCGCTTTGTGGTAGCGACTCGTCTTCCGCCGCGCCGATTGCATCGCCTGGCGCGGTATCTTCATGGTGCCCCCCATGCCTCGGGTATTCAAGCTGCATGGCGACGAAGTCGGCTGTGCGCGTTCCGTAGCGGGCTGCAATTCCCTGAAAGGGCCTCGTCCAGTGCTTCTGCCGGTTGCCGACCCTCGGTCGCTTGAAGCAGCCGGTCCGCAGGCCATTTCGTTGTGTCCCGATCGGGGAAAATGCGGATGCCGTTGCGGGTTTGCTGTGCATCGGCAGTGCCGGCGAATGTCACCGCACGTGACCGATAGGTCCGCGACCACGCATCGGCGACGAGGGCGAGCGACACTGAGTCGCCGCTTCATGATTTCCTGGCTCGATGGTCTTCGGTCATATGGCCCGGAATCTAGCGCCGTCGTGGGCCGCCTGATTTTTGTCGGGGGCGTGCCCAATTAGGGCGTGTCTATTGCTTCGGTGGAGCTGAATAAACCAATGACTGATCTTCAAATTCCTCGATCGGGAGCCGGTTGACGTTCACCGTTTTGTGCAGGTCCTGCAATGACATGCCCACGGTTCCAACTGGCCGGCCGGCCGAGTGCGACCACAAGAAGGTGGTTGCGGCTGCAAGCAACGCAAGGGCCGCAAAAGTCGAAATCAGCAAGCGCTTCATGGGACCTCCGTTTCCCTGCCCATAGAAAATGCCGTGCTGCGCGGGATCGCCGCCTTGGCGCAAAATAAACCGCGGCAATGACAACAGGGTTTCTCTCGATTTGCGGGAATGTCTATCTCGCCCGCCGGTGATTGTTCATGCCGCGCGCCGATACAATCTCGATGAAGCGTCAACGCCGTGGAGGCGTGTGAGAAAGGAGCGCTTCATGACACGCGACAGACGTACGTTTCTGAGCGCGAGCTTCGGCGTCACCGCAGCGGTCGCGTCGCGCACAAGCAGGCTGGTGACGCCGGCCTACGCTACGTCATTCCCGACCAGCCCCGGGGGCAATATCAGCAGTGATCCCGGCGCGCGCGCCGCAGCGGCCGATGATTTCGGCCGCCTGGTTCACAAGCAACCTCGCGCGGTACTCAGGCCCGCTTCGAGTGCCGACATCGCCAGCCTGATGCGGTGGGCCAAAAATCAGGGCGTGAAGGTAACGGCGCGCGGGCAGGGTCATTCGGTCTACGGGCGTGTCTTGACCGAGGACGGCATCGTGATCGACATGAGCGCGATGAGCAAGGTCCGCGATGTCGGGGCGCACCGCATTGTCGTCGATGCCGGAGTGACCTGGGGAAGCGTGCTCGATGCGACATTGGCGCAGGGGCTTACGCCGCCGGTGCTTACCAACTATCTCGGCCTGTCGGTCGGCGGTACGATTGCCGTCGGCGGGATTGGCGGGACGTCATCCCGATACGGTTTGCAAACCGACCATGTCGTCGAACTGGGTGTGGTGACCGGAGACGCCAACGAACTGAAATGTTCGGCAGTCGCGAACCCGGATCTGTTTAACGGAATTTTGGCCGGACTCGGTCAGTGCGGCATCGTCACGCAGACGACGCTGCGCCTTGTACGCGCGCCCGAGCGGGTTCGCCGGTTTCAGCTTTTCTACCGCGACTTGCCTTCGCTGACGGCGGATCAGCGACGGCTATTGGCCGAGGATCGCTTCGATCAATTGCAGGGGGCGGTTCTGCCTGATGGCCGTGGCGACTGGAAATACCAGCTGGAAGGAGCCGTGTCTTATAGCAGCGATACCGCCCCCGATAACGAAGCTTTGCTCTCCTCATTGGCGGATGAGCGTAGCGCGGCTGTCATTGCCGACCTGAGCTACCCCGAAGATGCCGTTGCGTTCGCCAAATTCGAAAATCTGCTGAGGTCGAAAGGTCAGTGGTTCAATCCGAAGCCGTGGCTTTTTACATTCTTGCGCGGCAGCAACGCGGAACAAGTCGCCGGCGAAATCCTTGCTCGATTGACCAGCGAGGACGTCGGGCCATTCGGACGGCTGACCTACTATCCCATGCGCACGGGCGCATGTCGCACCCCGCTCACGCGTCTACCGGATGAGGGCGTTGTCTTTGCGTTCAATGTCGTCCGCATCCCGGCGTCGAATGATGCGGCAACGATGGCGCAATTGGTCGCACGAAACCGCGCGCTTTACGATCGTATTCGCGACGCTGGCGGCGTCCAGTATCCGGTTGGCGCCTTTCCAATGTCATCGAACGACTGGAGAGATCATTTCGGATCGGCCTGGACAATGCTTTGCGAGGCCAAGCGGCGCCATGATCCGGGAAACCTGCTCACACCCGGTTATAATGTATTCTGACGGCTAGAGCAGATCGGTCTTCAAGCTGCTCGCCAGAAAATCCACCAACCGGCGCACGCGTTCCAGGGGCGCCCTTGTGGGAGGCCAGACAAGCTGGATCGGCATCCCTTCGCTTTCAAATTCTGATAGGACAATTACGAGAGCGCCCTGCGCCACGAGATCGCCGACTTGCCATAGCGGTAGCCGAGCAAGGCCGAGGCCTTCGCTTGCGGCAGCGCGGATGGCTGCAGCACTGTTCGAGCGAAAGCGGCCGTGCACCCTGACTGTTTCAAGCTGGCCGCTAATGCGAAACGTCCATTTGTTGATCACCTCTGTGCCGGCCCGTGAGATGCAGGAATGCTGTTCAAGATCCCTGGGATGCTTCGGTCGACCATGTTCGGAGAAATAGGATGGAGCGCCAAAGGTCACGACGCGCAATGTGTGCAATCGGCGCGCAACCAGGGAATCATCCACCGATGCGCCGATCCGTACGGCAATATCGAGGCCTTCTGCAAGCAGGTCGACCTGTTCGTCGGATGCTCTCAGTTCGATCTCGACATTGGGATAGAGCATCAGAAAACGGCTGACGATCGGAGCAACGTAGGACGATGCAAACAGAACCGGCGCGCCGACTTTCAACTGACCTGAAATTCCGCCGCGAATATTGGCTGCTTCGGTTCGCGCTTCAATTATCTCCGCAACCGCCGGCTTGATGCGCTCGTAGAACACGCGCCCGGCTTCCGTGGGTTCCGATCGTCGTGTGGTGCGTTTCACGAGTTCCACGCCAACGGCGCGTTCCAACGCAATCAGCGACCGGTTAAGAGACTGCAGCGGGCGCCGAAGATGACGTGAGGCGGCCGCTTGACTGCCCTTCTCGATAATCGCCAGGAAGGCTTCGAGATCGTCTAACCGTTCCACTTCGACATACGCCTTTCCTCATGCTGTATCAAAGAATGCAGCAATTGCCGGGCCAGCAAGTGCCGCCTGCCTGCACCTGGTGAAACGCTTTGGGTCAATAAGCCGACAATGGCGGCCAATTGTGCGAGAAGGCCCGCACCCCCGGCATCGCGCCGTGAGAATACGGATGTTTCAGCTGTTTGAGAATTGAATAACGTCTATCCTCGTCGTCCCGGCGAACCGCCGGGACGACAATGTTGCCTCACACCGGCAGCGCGATCGAATATTTCACCTGGCTCAGCGCGAAACTCGACTCGATCGAGGCGATGCCGTCGAGCCGGGTCAGCTTGTTTTTCAGGAAAGCTTCATAGGACGACAGGTCGGCAGCGACCACGCGCAACAGATAATCACGGTTGCCGGTCATCAGATAGCACTCCAGGATCTCATCCCATTTCGATATCGCCTTCTCGAAGCGGTTGAGATCTTCCACCTTTTGCCGCGCCAGCTTGATCGAGATGAACACGCTGACGTGCAGGCCGAGCGATTTCTGGTCGACGGTGGCGATATAACGCGTGATCACGCCGCGCTCTTCCAGGAGTTTTACGCGGCGATGGCAGGGCGAAACCGACAGGCCGACCTTGTCGGCGAGTTCTTGGGCGCCGGCCGGAGGGATAAAATGTGGAGCAGTCACCGCGTCCGGAGCACCCGTCATGTCTATCGAGCCCGCACGTCTTGAAATGCTGTCCGCGCTGGCCCGCAAGGTGTTGTGGCTGTCGTCATGGACCATCCATCACGCCAATCACATCCGGCCCCATGTCGACGGCCTGAAAGTCGGCGGTCATCAGGCCTCCTCGGCGTCGCTCGCCACCATCATGTCGGCGCTGTATTTCTCGGTGCTGAAGCCGGAGGACCGGGTCGCGGTGAAGCCGCATGCGAGCCCGGTGTTCCACGCCATCCAGTATCTGTTCGGGCATCAGACCCGCGACAAGCTTGAAAATTTTCGCGGCTTTAAAGGCGCGCAGTCCTATCCGTCGCGCACCAAGGACTTAGACGACGTCGATTTTTCCACTGGCTCGGTGGGCTTGGGCGTCGCGCAGACATTGTTCTCCTCGCTGGTGCAGGATTACGTCAAGGCGCATGGCTGGATGAAAGAGCGCCCCGAGGGCCGCATGATCGCGCTGGTCGGCGACGCCGAGATGGACGAGGGCAATATCTTCGAGGCGCTGCTGGAGGGCTGGAAGCACGGCCTGCGCAA
>WNGJ01004628.1_pt1 | contig 14344 bp, 14 predicted proteins | sample 5400611 | NCBI WGS metagenome assembly WNGJ01 (sample SAMN13153375, study PRJNA577476) | soil metagenome | isolation source: 40 cm soil or saprolite under Garry oak tree replicate 1 | place: USA:California | collected 2016-06-15 | reverse complement strand
CGATGGCGCCGACGAGCACCTCGTCAGGCGCTGCGAACGCCGGGCCGGGTAAAAGACCGACTGGAAGTTCGAGTCCAACGAGCCGGCAGTGAGCGAAAGCAGCGCTGTCGGCCCATTCACCGGCGAGCAAGGAGGAGACGAGCAGCGTGACATCCCCGCCCCAGTTCTCTGTGGGAAACTCGAGCACCGCCCGACCATCCGCGTACGCGACGACCGTGCCGCGCACGTGCGCAGGCCCGTCCGCACGGCCGACCGACTCGATCAACGCCAGCGTCTCCGCCGCCTCGGGCGGATCGAGCTCGTAGATGGCCCGGATCACCAAGGCGAACGGTAAAGGGGAGCGTGTGCTCATGCTCCGCGAGCTGAACCGGGCGCTGCTCGAGCGCCAGCTGCTGCTGAAACCGCAGCGGCTGGCGGTGCCGAGCGCGATCGAACGGCTCTGCGCTCTGCAGGCGCAGTACACGCCCTCGCCGTACATCGCTCTCTGGTCGCGGGTGACGGGTTTCCGCAAGGAGCAGTTGACTCGGGCGCTCGAGGATCGAGAGGCCGTCAAGTCCTCTCTCTTTCGGATCACGCTGCACATCACGAGCGCTCGCGATTACCCGTACTACGCAGCGGCCTGGCTGCCGGCGGCGCGCGAGATGACGCCGCGCGTCTCCGTCGAGCGGATGGCAGAGCTGTCGCGCAAGGTGCACGCCGCCGCGCAGAAGCAGATCACGCACGAGCAGCTGGAGGCGATCGCAGCGGAAGAGATGGGCGGTCGCTGGCGAACGCGGACGCTCGCTCCGCTACTGCACGTGCCGCCGGCCGGAACGTGGGGCTTCCACGGACGCCCCGAGCTGCTCGTGCTGAAGACCTGGCTCGGCATCGATCTGCCCTCGAGGGAAGAAGGAGCGAAGCACTTCGTTCGGAGCTACCTCGCTTCCTTCGGCCCCGCCACGCAACAGGATCTCCTGCGATTCGCAGGTGTCCGCGTCGGCGACGTCCGCCCGGGCCTCGAGCGACTGGAGCTGCAGAGGTTTCGAGACGAGCGGGGACGCGAGCTGCTCGACCTACCCAGTGGGCCGTTGCCGGACGGCGACACGCCGGCACCGGTCCGCTTCCTGCCCAAGTGGGATTCGTCGCTCCTCGCGTACGCGCCGCCGGAGCGGACACGCATCCTCCCCGAGAAGTTCCGCAGCACTGTGATCAGGAAGAACGGCGATGTTCTTCCCACGGTGCTCGTCGACGGGTTTGTCGCGGCGACGTGGAACGTCGACAGGAAGCGCGGCCTCGAGATCGAGCCGCTACGACGGCTGACGAAGGCGGAACGCGCAGAGATCGACGAGGAAGGCGAACGTCTCGTCGAGTTCATCCGGTCCTAGTCGTCTCCGGACCAGTGGAGCCACGGTCCAGCTGCCGGCAGCGCGGCCAGCGCGACGGTCAGGCCGAGGAGGAGCGACAGCGCGACGACCCCGACCCGCAGCGCCGCTCCGGACGTGCCCGAATCGCGACCCCAGTCGGCGGCGACGAGGCCGGGGACCCGCAGTACGTACGCGAGCACGTGGATCCCGAACGCGCCGAGCCAGACGATGAAGCTCGCCTTGTGCAGGCCGAGCACGATCCCTCCGCGCGGGCCGACGGCAAGGAGGGCGACGCCGGTTGCGAAGAGGACGAGTGTGGCGGCGACCAGGCCCGGCGCCACGACCATCCGCATGAGCAGTAGCGGCGGCCCCTTGCGGACGTACTCGGCGGCGCGCATGTAGTAGCGCAAGAGCCGGTAGCCGGTCGCCGCGAGTTTCAACGCAACCGGCGGGATCAGCAGGAGCCCCACGAACACGTGCACCGACAGCAGGGGGCCGATGTCGAGAATCGTCACACCTTCGATCGCCAGCAACACCAGCAGCACGAGGCCGGTCAACCCGATCAGGCGCGCGTTGCCCTCGGTTCCGCCGCGCAGCAGGCGTACGACCCGAGCGCCCGTCGGGCGATCCGATTCCTCACGGGCCTGCATGACCGAAGTCAAGCAAGCGCAGATGAGAATTGGATGAAACCGACGCTCAGTCCGCGAAGAGCGTGAGCTCCGGCTCGCGCTCGCCGCGGAGCACCGCGAGGTCGACCTCGACGCAGTGGATGCCTCGTGCCTCGGCGAGCGTGCGCGCCTGGGGCTTGATCACCTGCGCGGCGAGAACGCCGCGACAACCCTCGAGCTCGATCCGCTCCAGGTAACGCGTGAGCTGCTCGACGGCGTCGATCGTCCCGACTCGCTTGATCTCGACGGCGACCCAGTCGCCTGCTTCGTCGCGGCACATGAGGTCGACGGGGCCAATGTCGGTCGGCCACTCTCGGCGCACGAGCTGGAGGTCTCGGCCAAGTACGGCCGGACGCGCGGCGAGCTCCTCTTGCAGGTGACGCTCGACACCGTCCTTCTGGAGCGCCGCCGACTCTCCCATGTCGTGAGTCACGTCACTCAGCAGCTCGGCCACACGGATCTCGAGCCGATCCTCGGACTTGCCCGCGCGCTTGCGTACGACGATGCAATCGTCGTGCTCTTCGAGAACCGTTGGCGGTGTCATCCAGTTCAGCGGTTTGTAGCCCCCGGCATCGTCGTGAACCAGCACGGACCCGTCGGCCTTGAAGACGAGGAGCCGCACAGCCTCGGGCAGAACGGCAGTCAACCGTCCTGTGTAGTGAACCTCGCAGCGGGCGACGACCAAGCGCATCGTCGCCGAACCGTACTGTCCCTTTCGGACAGGCTCAGCGCCACCCCGTTCGGTCTCCGGAGATCTTCATGTCGCCGGATTTGTGGCGGGCAGCGCTGCGGCACGGGCTCGCCGTCGCTGCTTCAACCTGAGTGCCGGGGCCTCGACGAAGCGATACGTAAGAGCGGAGAGGATGGCAATCGTCGGCACCGCGATCGCGAGGTTGAGGAGAAACGCTCCTGCACCGTTTCCGCCCGCAAGCACATGACGCGTCGACAGAAACACGAGCAAGGGGTAATTCCAGAGAAAGACACTGTATGAACGACGGCCGGCAGCAACGGTCCACCTCGCTTTCAAGAAGAGGCGCAGCGGAGATGTACTTCTCTCGAGTCGTTCGCCCGTACCCAGAAGCCGCACCAGCAAGAGCGAGACGAGCAACGCGACCGCCGCGTCGTACACATACGCGGGCAGGAGGTAGTAGCCCAGAAAGATCGTGGGCAGCCCTACGTACGCGAGGGGGCGAGCCAGCCCCGCCCACAGAAGAAGCTTGAGCCGCTCACCAAGCCCCCGCTCCCAGAGCAGAAGGACGAGAGCGGCGCCCATTCCGAAGCCGAAGAGGTCTGCGTGGGTCAGGATGCTCCGGTCGAGCACGCCATGCCAGTCCGACGTCGTGGCACGCTGCGGCCCTTCCGTGAAGACCGCCACGAAAGTCTTGCCGAGCAGCCCGAGCAAGAACATGAAAACCACAGGACCAAGCGCCGCTGCAATCCGCCGCGGGCTCTGGGCGCGTCCCTGCGCAAACCTCGTAGCCGCGAGCGCCAGGAGAGGAAGGGACAAGTAGAAAGCCACCTCGATCGTCAGCGACCAGGTCGGCAGGATCCCCGACCAGATCCCGTCTGGCACATAGGTCTGGATGAGGAAGACGTTGAGCACGAAGGTCTTCGGATCGGTCAGCGGGCCCGCCAGCACGCCGTGACCCGAAGCTCCCAGAGATGTGCTGCGCAACGCGAAAACGACGAGGAGGAGAATGACCCAGTACGCCGGCAGGATCCGTAGAGCTCGATTGCGGAGGTACTTCCAGGCGGATGGAGCCGCCGTGGTGTCGAGCAAGGCCGCCGCGATCGGGCGGTAAAGCAGGAAGCCTGACAGCACGAAGAAGAGCGTCACGCCCGACTGCAGCGGCGAGACGAAGGCGGTGAGCGGCCCCAGGTTCCAATCGAGAACTGCCGGCGACGAGAAGATCCAGACGTGGAAGACCACGATGCTCCAGGCGGCAACTGCACGCAGACCCTCGACCTCCCAGAGGCGGGAGGACGTAGAAGTGAGCGTGGTGGTTTCAGTCATGGGGAGCAGGCGGGTCCTGGAACCCGCTGCGCTCAGGATTCATCCTGTCGGCGACTGTGTCTTCGACCGAACGGATTGGCGGGGCTGGCCGGACGGCCAAATGGATGAAACTCAGCCGCGTGCGACGCGCGAGCCGCCGACGATTGCATCGCGACCGCCGTCGAAACGCACCCACGCCTTGCCGCCGCCGTCGTAGTCCGGCGACCAGACCACGAGCGTCGCGGGCTCGCCCGCGACCTGGACGCGCTCGGTTCCCTCGGGCTTGACCCCACGCCAGACCCGCACGAACGGGTTCTCCTCCCACTCGCGCCCGATCGTGGTCTCCTCGGTATGCCCGGGAAGCACGCGCGTCTCGGGCGGCAGCTTCATCAGAACGTCCATGACCGATTGCCGGACTCGCTCGAAGTCTCCCCCACCGACCGAGTCCTTGAAGAGCGTGTCCCCGGTGAAGACTGACTCGCCGTTCACGACGAAAGCCACCATGTCGTCCGAGTGTCCGGGGGTGGGCAGCGCCTCCACCCGGAGGCCCCCCACCTCCACCGCGTCGGTCCTGACGGGCAAACCGAGCTCATTCTCGTGCTCGACATGATCGGCGTGGGAATGCGTCCTGAGAACGAGCTCTGGGCTTACGCGCCAGGCCGCGGCGGCTGCGCGCAACGGCTCGAGCGGGGCCCCCGAGTCGACAAAGACGGCCCGCCCACCCTCTTCGTCGGCCACCAGGTAGGCATTCGAGAGGTAGCTCGGGTGCATGCTCCTTGCGACAAGCACGGCGGTACGCTACCGGCATACCTGCGATGAGGAGGAACTGAGATGGGGCTTCTGGGACGAGCTGGCGAGATCATCAGGGCGAAGTTCAGCGCGCTCTTGAACCGTGCGGAGAATCCGCAGGAGACCCTCGACTACTCCTACGAGAAACAGCTGGAGTCGCTGCAGAACGTGAAGCGGGGCGTCGCCGACGTCGTCACTGCCAAGAAGCGCCTCGAGCTCCAGACGCAGCAGTTAGAGCAGAACGTCGTCACGCTGGATACGCAGGCGCGCCAGGCGCTCGCCGCCGGCCGTGAGGACCTGGCCCGGCAGGCTCTCGAGCGGAAGTCTGGAATCCAGCAGCAGCTCCAGGATCTCGACACGCAGGTGAAGGGGCTGCAGGACCAGCAGGAGAAGCTCGTCGCGAGCGAGAAGCAGCTCTCAGCACGCATCGAGCAGTTCCGTTCGCAGAAGGAAGTCATCAAGGCGCAGTACTCCGCGGCGGAAGCGCAGGTGCGGATCGGTGAGGCCGCAACCGGGATCGGCCGCGAGATGGACAACACCGGCCTCGCGATCCAGCGTGCGAAGGACAAGACAGAGCAGATGCAGGCGCGCGCGTCAGCGATCGACGAGCTCGTCTCCTCGGGCGACCTCGAAGAGCTCGGCTCTACCAAGACGCAGCTCGATCGGGAGCTCTCGCAGCTCGCTTCCCAGCAGCAGGTCGACAAGGAACTGGAGCAGATGAAGGCGGAGGCCGGCTCAGGCGGCGAGAAAAAGGAACTGGGAGAGGCGCCGCCCTCGAACTAGCGGTTGGTGTGGGTCTGGCTAGCCCTGAGGGGAAGGACGCTGTCCTCCGCTTGCCGTAGACCTAGGAGGACAAGACGCCTTCCTAGGGAAAGGGACTCTCATGTTCTATGTCATCCTGATCGTCGTCGCAATCATCATTGGCGCCGCGCTCTTCTTCGTCCGCGGCCGCCGCAGCGTCTAGCCGGCACCAAAGACCGGTATCAAGCTGCACATACGGCATCCCCGCCTCTGACGGCTGAGACCGTTTCGGCAAGTTGGAGACTGAGATCAGCTCAGCGGGGCTGATGACGCGCGTCCGGATCGCGGCGGTAATCGCCATCACTTCTGACAGCCGCTCCTCAGGACTTAGGTCGTGCCAGGACCATCCCCGTGGCCATGGAGTTAACGAGATAGCGGGACCACGATTCACGTGTGGTCGCTGTCCTTAAGCCCCAGTTAGAGCAGGCGCAACAGCACGCGCAATTCGGTTCACCTCAACTGAGTGATGTTTCCTGCCGCGAGTGCTACGACACTGGCCTCGCTTGCGGCTCGGCTTGGACCGCAGGTACTCGCTGCGAGGCGTGCCGTGGCCGAGGATTCTTGGCGCGGCTACTCGATGTCGTGGGCCTCGGCGAGATCTTCGCAGCTCCCAAGCGCCAGCTATGACCTTCGGCAAATCGGCCCCCGAAGTCTCGGGCGCGTCCCGACAGCGCTGACGGTCCAGATGGTTTCGGTCTCCCCGACAGCCGCTGAGCGCGTCCCCAGGCGCCCGGGGGGTCAATCGATGGCGAATCGGCGGAACCTTGGGCTTCGTACCGCTTGGCACCTAGCGTGGCCAGTTCGTTGGTATTGGTCACATTCGCAAAGGCAGCTCGGCAAGAAGCTCGTCCTCGAGAAACTGATCAAGCGAATGGTGCCGGCCCCTCCAGCCGGTTTCGAAACTGAGCTGCCCGGAGGCGGGCGAATCTTCCTGCATCACCGTGCCGACATCGGGCTCGTCGTGTTGATGAGTGGAAACTTCGAATGCGCCGAGACGACCTGCGCGCGTGAGCTTGCGCGCGAGGGAACGGTCGCGATCGATGTCGGGGCAAACGTGGGGATGTTCACGATTCCCCTCGCGTTGGCTGTTGGCGATCGTGGCCGAGTTCTTGCGATCGAGCCATGGCCGGAGAACGTCGCCATGCTGAACTACAACCTACGGCTCAACGCTCTCCGGAACGTAGTTGTGCGGGATATCGCCGCGTCTGCAGAATGCGGCGAAGTACTCCTTCACCTAGGCTCTGATCCTGCTTTCCATTCCACGACCGCAGTTGTCAAGGGCCGGGAGGCAGGCGAAAACTTGCGGGTTCCTTCTCAGACCCTGGACGCGATCTGGGAGGACTCAGGGACACCGGAGGTCTCCTTCTTGAAGATCGACACGGAGGGTGGTGAGTTCGAAATCCTGGAGGGCGCCAGTCGCCTACTACGCACCTGGCGGCCGGCAATATTGCTCGAAGCAAAGGGTGAGCGCCGCGCGAAGGAGCTCGACCAGCGGCTCCTTCCTCAGGGATACGTTCGTACGCGCCGCCGCGGCTTCGCCCCCGGCAACTTCCTTTACGCCGCTTCTGAATAGGCCAAGGGGCCATCCCCGATCGCTGTTTCAGCGCAGCAAGCGGACGGGACCATCGACGCGATACAGGAGCATCCCCGCGGCTCGGTTGACGGCGACCTTTGTAGCCTGTAGCGGAGTCTTCACATCCGTCAAGACGTATCGGGCCCGGAATTCCTTTCCATCAGGGAGGTACAGATTCCGATGGCTGACGACTAGGTGGTCGCCTGGATAGTCACGATGGAGACCTTCCCGGAGATAGTAGAAACGGCGCACACTTTGGTTAAAGAAGTCGCTTTCCCAGATCCCGTATCGGGCTGATATTCCAGCTCGGTCGACGCCCGCCCAAAGAGCGTCCACGCGTGCGTTCGAACCAACTGCTTCATCGATCCAGGAACGGTCGCGAGTTGAGCCCACGCCCTGTCTCAGAGCCTGGTCCGCGACGGCCGAATTCCCAGACAGCGCAAACACATTGAGAACGACGAAGTTCGCGGCGACGAGAAAGAGGAGCCAGTCCCGGTTTTCCGACCGAGCAAAGACCCACGCGAGGTACGAGCCTCCGAGGACGAGCACGGGGTACACAGCGAGAGGCGTGCCGAGTATGAAGCGGATATTTGCCCACGGGAGCAGCGCCACACTGCTCGAGGAAACGCCCCACTCCCCGCCGCTGAGAACGTGTGCGTAAGGAATGAGGGCGGGCAAGGCCGCCGAACCAACCGCGGCGATAATCGCCGTCCTCCGAGGACGTGGTAGGCCCTCGCGGATCCAGCCGAGAAAGACGATAAGGAGGAGAGGCACCACGTAGAACATGTAGCGGTCATAGATCCGCGGGAACGAGCCGGGATAGTCGGCAACCAGGTATTTGGCTGCTACCGCAGCAAGCCAGCATGAGAGGCTGATCGTGAGAGCACAGATGACGCGTAGCTCTCGCAGCGCGTCGTTCTTGAACGCCAAACGGACCATGATCGCCATCGCCGCAAAAGGAAGCACCCCTACGTAGAGATCTAGGGCAGCCAGGTGGAGCACGAATGACTGCCCGACTCGGAAAGGGCTGGCGGTTGCAGTTGCCGCAGTGTGACCGTCCCCCAACTTGCTGAGCGACACGCCAAGTGCCGGAAGTATGATGCCGGCCCCGAGGAGACCCGCAGAGACGAAGGCCATGATCGGAAAGGCTTTGAGCTGACGAAGCGCGAACCGCAGGATCCCGCTCTCTCTCCGACCGGTGGGATCGAGGGCCCCGCAGAGAAGCGCGGCGCAAACAAAGGCCGGCAGCAGAACGACCAGCTGGCCGCGGGCGAGCGCTGCGGCGCCGATTGCGCCGAGCGTGAAGAGTTCGCGCCGGCGCGTCGGCCGTTCCAGGAGCGAGACCATGGTTAGCACTGCGATCAGAAAGAGGGGATACGCCAGGCTCTCGGTCATTACCTTCGTCGTGTAGATGCCGGAAGGAATCAGCACCGAGAGATAGGCCACGATCAGCGCCCTTCCCGGGTCAAGTAGCCGGCGTCCTAGGAAGTACGCCGGTATCGCAGCCGACGCCATCAAGAGGCAGTTCACGGCTTTGACGATGAAATAGGCCTGGATCAGTGATCCTGAAAGAGCGTAGATCGGGGCGATCAGGATCGGATAGAGAGGACCAAAGGACCAGGCCGAGAAGGGCTGTCCGCCGATTGCGAAATGACCCGTACTCGCGAAGCTTCTCGCAAGCTGAGCATAGAAGGGCTCATCCGCGACGATCCATGGCGCTGGGGTGCGCCACGCCACAGCAAGCCGAAGCATCATCGCGGCGACTACCCCGAGACCGAGCCATAGCGCGACAGGAACTCCATGGACCCGGGTTAAGGCTGACCTCTTGGACCGGTCGCGCTCCGAAACTCGCGGGCGCCGAGGAATCCCTACGGTTTCTGAGGTCTGTTCCAGCATGGTGAGTTCCGCAGCACTCAAGGGAGCGCTACTCAAGAATCACCGTACGGAACCGCTTCGAAAGGAGCGCCGACCGAATGGCTAGCCGAGCTAGCCATTCGGGTCTCAACGACCTGGGCCTCATTCCTCACTATGCGGCCATGGCTGTCGCCGCGAGCGAACCACGTCCCGAGACCGCCCGGATGGACCGGGAATCGAGCGCTCAGCTCGCGAGAAACCCGAAAGCGAGGCGCCTGCAGCAGCTTCTTCAGGAATGGACCGGCGTCGGGGCCTACGTCACGGTTCTGAGCGTCTGGATCATCACGAGGGGCGTTCCTCTGAGCCGTGGAGCGGTGGCGATGTGGCTCATGGCAGGGATGCTGGCCTTCTCACTGCGCGATCTGCGCCGCTGGGTCACGAGCGTCGCGCTGGAGTGGTTCCCGTTCATCGCATTCCTTTTCATGTACGACGTCGCCCGCAGCTTTGCGGATCAGCTCTTGCCCACGAACGTCAGCGCACCGATCGCGGGCGACAGGTTCCTCTTTGCGGGGCACAACCCATCGGCCTGGCTTCAACAACACCTGTGGCACGGGGCGCAAAACGTTCAGTGGTACGACTACGCCGCCTGGGGCGTGTACATGACCTTCTTCTTCTCGACCCTGGTAGTTGCTGCGGCGCTCTGGGTGTTCGCCTACCACCGGTTCAGACGCTACGTGGCGATGGTCGGCATCCTCTCTGTCGCCGGGTTCGTCACCTACATCCTCTTCCCGGCCGCTCCGCCGTGGTGGGCAAGCGATCACGGCCAGCTCGCCCCCGTTCATCGCTTGACCGGGACGGTCTGGTCCCACAGCTTCGTCAGCATCACAAAGGTCGTTGATCATGGACAAGGGTTGTCCAATCCCGTGGCGGCGATGCCCTCGCTCCATGCGGCATTCACCCTCCTCATCACCCTCTTCCTCTGGAAGTCCACTCGCTGGTGGTGGCGGATCCCCCTTGCGGCCTATCCGGTCGCCATGGGATTCACGCTCGTCTACTTCGGCGAGCACTACGTCGTCGACATACTCGCCGGCTGGCTCTACGCGGTCGCCGCCTACATCGCGGTCGAATACTTCGCGAAGCGCAGGGCCACGGCTCGAAGAGAGCCTCTGCCGGCGCGACCGGCCCCGGCCGGGCTACTCCCGGTGGCGCCTGACCACATCCCGTAAATAGGGGTCGTACCGACTAGCGGTGCTGACCGATGCGCTCTTGGGCGAGCTTCACAACCCAGGCGCCTGAGAGAAACGTGTAGACGAGCACGGGCATCAGAACGGCGAAGAGGGCAGTCATCGCGGCGGCGAATCCGAGCGGGAACAGTTTGGCCGTGAAGAATGGCGCAATCCAGCCGGCTGCCAACGCCACAACCACGTGGATCAGCGCTCGCCGGAAGTCCTCTGGAGCGCGATCCGGAAAGCGAATGGCCACCCAGAAGCCGATGAAAGCAGAGCCCACGCCCAAGGTAACCAGAAAGCTGTAGGTGGTCATAGGACTCCAATCTGGAACGCGGATCAAGGCAGTCGAGATACGCCTGCACTCCCTTGATCGGGTGACGACTCACCTTCAGACCTCCCCCACGTGGGGGACTTTCAATCGCATCGAGTTCCCCGTAGGAAAGCTCGCGAAGGTTGGTTCCCCCTAAGTCCAGCGGGACCCGGTCTTTCGAATGGCGACACCGTGCGAGCCGTGGGCTTGGATTCGAAGCCGATGGCGTGGCACCGCGAAGTAAGCGTGACCGAAGAGGCCGCGGCGCCAGCGCTCGGCGTTCCCGGCCGGCCGGCCAGCTTCGCCTGGCTCGGCAACTTCGTCTGGGAAAATGGGCCACTGCTGATCGGCTGTGCTTGCTTTGCGAGCGCGCTATTCGTGTTCTTCGGCTCCCAGGTCATGTCCGACAGCTGGCTGAACGTGCTCGGCGGCCGCGAGATTGTCCAGCACGGTTTGCCACATCACGATGAGCTGGCCATCGTCAGCCATGGCCGACCCTGGATCGATCAGCAATGGCTGTCGAACATCGCCTTCTATGCCCTTTACAGCGCCGGTGGAATGTCGCTCGCAGCGCGCGTGAACGTCGTGCTGACTGTCCTACTCGTCGGGCTCATCTTCGCGTACGGGCGTCGGCAAGGCGCTACCCGGCTGAGCGTGATGCTTTGCTGCATCCCCGTCTTCCTGTTCGCTCTCCAGTTCCTGCGCGCTCAGGTGCTGGTGCAACCTCTCTTCGTCGGCTTGGTCGCGCTGCTCGCAGCGGAAAGCCGCCGCCCGAGCCGACGCGTCCTGCTGGCATTTCCGGTGCTCGCTCTCTGGGCAAACCTGCACGGCTCGGTGGTCGTCGCTGCGTCATTGGTCGCGCTGCTGGGGGCGATCGAGCTCTGGCGCGCGCTGCCCGAGCGGAAATGGTCGGCTGTCGCGCGCTCGGCCGCCTTGCTGCTCGCACCGTGGGGTTTCATCTTCGCTTCTCCCTACGGGCTCGAGCTGACGAAGTACTACGGGGCAACGATTCGAAGCTCGGACCTGCCGGCGTTTCTGAGCGAATGGGCGCCTGCTTCATTCTCGAACCTGGGTGGCAAGTTGTTCTTTCTGTCCGCCGCCTTCGCGATCGTTCTGATCGCGCGCCGACCGCGAGCGCTGACTCCGTTCGAAATCGGCGTTCTCGCACTGACCGCTGCAGGCGGTCTGCATGCCAGTCGCTCGATTCCCTGGTTCGCGTTCGCCGCCGGAATGCTGCTCCCGCGACTCCTGGATGAAGAACGAGGGACGAATCGAGCGAACGAGCGCGGGGCCGGGAACCGGCGTCTGGCCGTAATCGGCGTGACGGCTGCGTTCGGCCTCGCTCTTTACGGGCTCGTCCATCCCGTCAACACGCTCGCCACGGAGTGGCCTCAGCGGGGACCCGCGCTCGTCGAGCAAGTCCTCCGTTCGGATCCGAACGCGCGCGTGCTCGCGAGCTACGACCTCGCCGATTGGCTGCTGCTGGAGGCGCCGATCACGCGGGGCCGAATTGCCTTCGACGGCCGGTGGGAGATCCTGTCCCACGAACAACTGCGATCAGTCCGATACTTCCTGGCGGAGTCGACCGATCGTTGGGCCGATCTGAGTCGCGGCTATCGCTTGCTCGTCCTCGGCCCCAAATACGTCCCCCATCTGATCAGGACGTGGGAGCAGCGACCCGGCGTCCGGGTGCTCTACCGGACGCCGCAGATCGTCGTGCTCGATCGGGGCCGAGCCGCAGACCGTCGGCCCTAGGTCCGGCCGGGTCCGGCCTTTCGACCGGGGACCCCCGGGCCCTTTTGACCTTGGATTTGGCTGCGGTGGTGGAACACGTAGAGCAGGTCGTCCCTGGGTCGGCCCGGACCCGAGCGGAAACGCGCGATCTCGGCGCGGGCGCCCGACTGTGGGACTGGGCGCTCGAGCACGCCTTGCTCTTTCCGATCGTCGCCCTCTTCCTGGCGACCAGCGTCACGTCCCTCCCACGCGAGCTCCTTTCCGACAGCTGGTTTGCGCTCTTCGGAGGCCACGAGATCGTCCGGCACGGCCTGCCAGGGCAGGACACGGTCGCGATCTGGACCCATGGGCGCGAATGGGTCGACCAGCAGTGGTTGGGCCAGCTCGTTCTCTACGCGCTCTATGCGGTCGGGGGCGTCAAGCTCGCCTTGCTCGGGCATGCGCTGGCCGTCGGATCGGCGTTCGTGCTCGCGCTCGCCTTCGCGAGGCGGCGCGGGGCTTCGCTCCGCAGCATCTGCTGGCTTGCGCTGCCGGTGATCTTCCTCCTCATCTGGGGCTCTTGGAACGCGCGGGCGCAGAGCCTCGCGTTCGCGCTCTTCGTCACCGTGGTCTGGCTGCTCATCGCCGATGCGCGAGCGCCATCGAGGAGAGTTCTGCTCGTCTTCCCGGTGCTGATCCTCTGGGCGAACGTCCACGGGTCGGCGATCACCGGCGCCATGCTCGTGGTCCTCGCGGGACTGGCGTATTCGCTCGAGCGGCGCCGAGAACCGTGGCGAACGTGGGTTCCCCGAGCCGCCCTTCTGTGCGCAGCTCCCGTCGCCTGCCTCTTCGTGTCGCCCTACGCGCTGAACCTCCCGGGCTACTACAGCCACGTCCTCTTCAACTCGAGCTTCCGCGACTACATCGTCGAATGGCGACCGACGGCATTGAACGCCCAGACGGCGCCCTTCTACCTGCTGGCGTTCGCGGCTGTCTGGCTGATCGGACGGTGCGGCAAGCGCGTGACGCGTTTCGAGCAAGGCCTGCTCGTCGCGACCATCCTGATGGGACTGCAGACGACACGGATGGTCGTCTGGTTCGCGCTCGTGGCGCTCATGGTCATGCCGACCGTGCTGGACGGCGTGCTCAAGTCGAACACGGCCGCGGCACGACTTCCCATGCTGAACCGCGCGCTGATCCTCATCAGCATCGCAGGGACCGTGACGACCGTCGCCGCGGTTGCAGCGAAGCCGAGCTCGTGGTTCGAGCGCAGCTATCCGGCCGAAGCCTTGGTAGCGGTGAAACAAGCCGAGCTGGGACAACCGGGCGTTCGCGTCTTCGCGAACGAGCAGTACAGCAACTGGCTCCTGCTGCGACGCCCCGAGTTGCGCGGTCGGATCGCATTCGACATCCGCTTCGAGCTCATTCCAAAGCGGCGTCTCGCGCAGCTCGTGAACGTTCGGCGTCAGGTCGAGGGCTGGCGCAAAGTGGTCGCGCCGTACGGTCTCTTCGTACTCAGTCAGGACGCCGACAGGCTGTTTGCGAAGGGACTCCTGCGTGAGGACGGCGCGCGCCGGCTCTATCGCGGGCACGGGGTCATCGTCATCTCACGCCCTGTCAAGAGGTACGACGGATGACGAGTCAGGACTCGACCTTCAGTCGGTTGTGGAGCAACACGGAGTCGTCTTCATTTGAGGGATGCGCGAATGGATCGCGTTCAAGGCTGCGATCCGTGCCGCCGCTTCGCGCGACAGGCTGGGGCAAGCGACGAAAGGAGGGGGCGCAAGGGGGAGCTACTGGAAGACAGGCGGACTTAGCCGTCCTGTCTTAAGGGCAGTTGTACGAGAGAGGAAGAAAATGTTCCTTCAGAAAGCGTACGCAGGTCTGTCCTTTCTGCGCGCCCGACTCGAGCGGCAGGAAGGTCAGGCTCTCGTGGAGTACGCGTTGATCCTGGCGCTGATCGCAGTTGTATCGATCGCGATCCTCACGGCACTGGGCATCAACGTTTCTAGGGTCTTCAACAGCGTCAACACGCAGCTGTCAGTCGTACCCGGACCGTAATTCGAAGAAA
>WNGJ01007522.1_pt1 | contig 14348 bp, 10 predicted proteins | sample 5400611 | NCBI WGS metagenome assembly WNGJ01 (sample SAMN13153375, study PRJNA577476) | soil metagenome | isolation source: 40 cm soil or saprolite under Garry oak tree replicate 1 | place: USA:California | collected 2016-06-15 | reverse complement strand
GCCTTGGCTTATGGGCAATCACTAACCAGCAGGCGGTCACCGAGGGAGGCATGCCTACCCTGAGCGCTATAACCATCACCAGTGAAACCTATGTGGCACCCGGTATTGCTCCCAATCCAAATGGGAATTCCCTCAACCCAGACGATGATGGCTTACTGCAATTACAGTACATTAACGGCAACCTGTGGACGTCATTGAATACTTCTCTCCTCATTTCTGGGGACAGGGGGTCGCGTGATGGGGCGGCATGGTTTGAGGTGCATCCGAAGTTGTCCAGCAATGGCAGAACCATCAGTAGCGCAAGCATTCGTAACCAAGGGTATGTAGCCTTGAAAGGGAAATACTTGCTCTACTCGGCAATTGCGACCGGCGCTGACGGTACAGCTGTGATGGCTTTCACGGTGACTGGTGCAAGCACTTTCCCAAGTGCAGGATACGCAGTGCTTCGAGCTGGAGCCAAGTCATTTGGCGCAGTACATATCGCTGCTTCAGGTACAACCACTGACAATGGTTTCTCCTGCGGTGGCGCTCTCAATCCATGTCGCTGGGGTGACTACTCAGCAGCAGTCATCGATCCCAGCAGCACAAACGCCTGGCTTGCAACAGAGTATATTCCACCCATTGGCTCCACGATGGCCAACTGGGGTACTCGTCTATTCGAGGTACAGGCGTAGGCAGATCGAGAGGGGTCGTTGTTACTTGAGTTACTCCATTTGCTATTAAGCGGCAAGAAGAGCAAAAGGATGCCCTCGGGTACTACGAGTTGCGGGCTGGTTTACCAGCCCGCATGATCGAGCACTAGCAGCACCTGCTTGCTCTTTACTCTTATCCATTCCACATTGTTTTTCACTTCAAAGGGTATATATCGAGTTGTTGGATGTATTCAAGAGTCAAGCCTTTTGACTCGTTTAGTAACGCTGCCTCCGTGCGGCTCCCCAAGTGTAGCACAGCAGTCGGGGTCAAGCGCCCCCCATTCCATCCTCCCACCACCACCTCCTACGCAATCCTGACTGGATGGGCTCTGCGACAGGCGAGGCCTATGGAAGGCCGCAAGGAACGATACGGGACCGCTTCGGCGGCTCCAGCATGTAGGACCTCCTTGTCCTTGACAACCTCCCTCCCTATAAGCCAAGATACACATATAACTATGATGACTAGTATAGCTTATCACCATTTCCAGGCATAACCAAGGGGAATGACGCATGACCACAACCAAACGACGAACGGAACCAGAACATATAGAGTCACAAATCATTGCTCCCACCCTCGTCCCTACGCATGCCCGTAATCCCGGCATGCCACTTGACATGGATTGGGTGCGCCAGGTGCGTGTCAATCGCAGCGCGGTAGAGCGGCGGGCTGCAACCATACCCACTCGCCGCACCGTCAAGAAAGAATGGCAGGCGGCGTGGCTGCTGCGTGCTATCACCTGTATCGACCTCACCACATTACAGGGAGACGACACCCCAGGCAATGTACTGCGCCTATGTGCCAAAGCACGCCATCCTGTGCGTCAGGAGTTGTTGGAAGCACTGGGAGCAGGAGACCTTGATTTAAAGGTTGGAGCAGTCTGCGTTTATCATAGCCTCGTCCCTGTAGCAGTCGAAGCTTTGCAGGGTTCTGATATTCCCGTTGCCGCAGTATCGACTGGTTTTCCTGCTGGTCAAATTTCTTTTGAAGAAAAACTTGAGGAAATTGCTGCTTCCATCAACGCGGGTGCCACCGAGATAGATATCGTGATCTCACGCGCACATGTGCTGACAGGTAACTGGCAGGCCCTCTATGACGAAGTACGAGCCTTCCGTGCCGCCTGTGGCGATGCGCATATGAAGACCATCCTCGCCACGCACGAGCTCGCAACGCTGCGCAATGTGGAAATGGCGAGTCTGGTCTGCATGATGGCAGGTGCCGATTTCATCAAAACCTCGACGGGCAAAGAGCCGGTGAACGCTACGCTACCTGTAGGGGTGGTGATGGTGCGTGCCATTCGCGAGTATTTTGAACGTACCGGTTACAAAGTAGGGTTTAAACCGGCGGGCGGCATCCGTAGTGCCAAACAATCACTTGACTGGCTCATTTTAATGAAAGAAGAACTAGGCAACGAATGGCTCAATAATACACTATTCCGCATCGGCGCTAGCAGCTTGCTCTCAGACATTGAACGGCAACTTTCGTACTTTGCTACTGGTCACTATGCAGCGGCGCATCACAATCCAATGGTTTAGCAGGGAGGCGAAATATGAACGTCATGGAGATTTTCGAAACAATGGAATATGGGCCAGCTCCTGAGGCCGCTGCTCCTGGATTGACCTGGATCCAGGAACGCTCACCTTTCAGCCTATTCATCAATAACCAATGGATCAAGCCTGCCAGTGGTCAGTATATCGACAGCATCAATCCCGCAACCGGTAAACAGCTGGCAAAGGTCGCCGCCGCTAATAGCGCTGATGTAGATGCTGCCGTGGCTGCGGCACGGGTAGCTTTCGAAACATGGGGGAAAACACCTGGACATATACGCGCCCGTTATATGTACGCCATTGCGCGCCACATCCAGAAACACTCGCGCCTGCTGGCTGTGCTGGAATCGCTGGATAATGGCAAACCCATTCGCGAAACACGGGATATCGACATACCTCTCGTTGCTCGCCATTTCTATTACCATGCTGGTTGGGCACAACTAATGGAATCAGAACTCCCTGGCTATCAGCCTATAGGTATCGTGGGACAGATCATCCCCTGGAATTTCCCGCTGTTGATGCTGGCATGGAAAATTGCTCCTGCGCTGGCGATGGGTAATACTGTCGTGCTGAAGCCTGCACGTTATACTTCTCTTACCGCCCTCAAATTCGCTGAAATTGTGCAGGAGATTGGTCTGCCTCCCGGAGTCGTCAACGTCCTTACGGGTGAGGCCTCACAAGTCGGTGAGGCGCTTGTACGGCATCCAGACGTAAATAAAATCGCTTTCACTGGTTCTACCGAGGTGGGACGCAGCATTCGCCGCGCCACGGCTGGCTCTGGCAAAAAACTCTCGCTGGAACTTGGTGGCAAGTCGCCTTTTATCGTGTTTGATGATGCCGACCTGGATAGCGTGGTTGAGGGAGTAGTTGATGCCATCTGGTTTAACCAGGGCCAGGTGTGTTGTGCCGGGTCGCGCCTGCTAGTGCAGGAGAATATCGCTGATCGCCTGATCGAAAAACTGCGTGTGCGTATGGAGCACCTGCGCATCGGCGATCCACTCGACAAAGCGGTGGACATTGGCGCCATCGTCTCGCCGGGACAGCTCAAAGAGATCCAGCGCCTTGTGAACCAGGGAGTCGAAGAGGGAGCAGTAATGTGGCAACCATCTTGGGTGTGTCCCACAGAGGGTTACTTCTTTCCGCCTACGCTGTTCACGAATGTTTCCCCGGCAACCACCATTGCCCAGGTCGAGATCTTCGGCCCGGTGCTGGTCTCGATGACTTTCCGCACACCTGCCGAGGCTGTAGAGTTAGCCAATAATACACGTTATGGACTGGCTGCTAGTGTATGGAGCGAGAACATTAATCTTGCACTGGACGTGGCTCCCAAACTCAAAGCTGGCACTATATGGATCAACTGCACAAACTTATTCGATGCCACGAGCGGTTTTGGCGGTTATCGTGAAAGCGGCTTTGGTCGCGAAGGTGGCAAAGAGGGGTTATACGAGTATGTGCGTCCGAAATGGGAAAGCTATGAAACTTTACCCGAAGGACTTCCTATAGCCATTGACTCTATTGCTTCCGATGGATCAAAGTCATCCTCTTCACAAGATGAGGAGGCCGAAGGCGCCGTTCGGGATCGGGCGTTTGTATCTTCGAATGGCTACGCTCAGACGCTTCCCGCTATTGATCGAACACCGAAGATGTTTATCGGTGGCAAGCAGGTGAGGCCAGATGGTGGCTATAGTCGCGATGTCTATGATCCCCATGGGCATTTAATTGGACAGGTGGGCGAGGGCAATCGTAAAGATATCCGCAATGCAGTCGAAGCGGCGCATAAAGCGTCAGGATGGGCTGTAGGCACCACTCATAACCGTGCCCAAATTCTCTACTACATCGCAGAGAACCTCTCGGTACGCGAAGACGAATTTGTTCGCAGGATCGTGCAACAAACTGGTTGTACCTATGCGGATGCTGCTGCCGAAGTTCAGGCCAGCATCTCACGGCTGTTCAGTTATGCCGCCTGGACGGACAAATTTGAGGGTGTAGTGCATCGCCCGCCGCTGCGTGGAGCAGTTCTGGCGATGCCTGAGGCCATCGGCGTCATCGGTATAGCCTGCCCCAGCGAATATCCTTTACTTGGCTTTATCTCACTAATTGCCCCTGCCATAGCTATGGGCAATACAATTGTTGTTATCCCATCACAACAGTTGCCCTTAAGCGCAACCGATTGCTACCAGGTGCTCGAGACTTCGGACCTGCCAGGCGGCGTTGTGAATATTGTGACGGGTGAACGTGATATGTTGAGCCAGGTTCTGGCCGCTCATGACGATGTAGATGCCATGTGGTACTTCGGCCCGGCAGAGGGGTGCAAGCGCGTCGAGCTGGCCTCGGCCGGCAATATGAAGCGTACATGCGTAAATTACGGGCATCTACGCAACTGGATGGATGTGGTGCAGGGTGAGAGCGAGGAGTTTTTAAGGGAGGCAACGCAGGTGAAGAATATCTGGATACCGTATGGGGAGTGATGCTTTAGAGATAAGATGATCAAGGAAGAGAGTTACGATTTACATCAATTGAGAAAGGTCTAGAAAGGGAGAGAGCATATGGAAGTACGCAGATTGACTGAGGCAGATGCCGAGGCGTTCTGGAATATTCGATTACGAGCGTTGCGCGACAATCCGGAGTCGTTCGGCGCATCCTATGAAGAGATTCTTGAGCGAGGCATTGCTGGTATCGCGCAGGGACTTCGCAAGCGAGATGTTGCACCTGACGACGTGACCTTCGGTGCATTCGAGGGATCTACTCTTGTTGGCATTGCCAGCTTCCAGCGAGAGGAAACAACTAAAAGACGCCACAAAGGCGTTATTTGGGGGATGTATGTGCCACAGGAGATGCGTGGGAAAGGTATAGGCAAAGCCTTGTTGCAGGCTGCAATTGCCTATGCGAAGACCTTGCCTGATCTCGAACAGATCAACCTGGCTGTTGTACTCACCAGTAGGGAAGCCCGTCATCTCTTTATTTCACTGGGCTTCGAGACCTATGGGCTGGAACGACACGCACTGAAGCTGCACGATCGCTATTTTGACCAGGAACTTATGACGCTCCGCCTGACTGATGAGGCTTACTGAGGCCTGGCGAGGAAAAAGAATACCTACAACCGCTCAGTGTGCTTCTTTCTCCAATAGCGCATATATCCCTGCACCGTCATCGGGTAATTCGTCGCTATCTCATAGCGATCCAGTACATGGGGATCGTGTGCTACCTGAAGTAGTTCAGGTTTCGTATGCTTGATCAGCATCCTAATAATCTCGCCTTCATCCTTCCCGTCACGCATGGCCCCCAGCACGAAATCTCCCCAGGAATAGAGTTTTTCGCGTAAACGCTCGAAATGCTCAGGTATATTCCTCACTGCCCCGAAATGCCCTATATATAGCACATCAGGCCGCAGACTCTTCACCAGGTCGATACTGTCTGACCAGGCTTCAAGATCGAGATCGGGCGGCGGTGTAGGTGGGCGCACGTAATCAACGCCTTGCAGGCGCACCCCGGCAACGTCCCCAGCAAAAAGCTCGCCAGAGTGTACATCGAAGAAGATCACGTGATGTACAGCATGCCCAGGCGTATAATGCACCTCTAAGCGACGGCCCGCGATGTTGAGAATATCGCCGCCCTCGATGATGTGCAAGCGCTCCTGGGGAGTCGATTCAATCTCTCCCCAGAGTAGTTTCATACGATCTCCAAAGATGCGCGATGCGCTTGCTATCACCTTCGTCGTATCGAGCAGGTGCGGTGCGCCCTTTCTATGTACGTACACATGCGCACCTGGCAACTGGCGTACCAGAGACCCAGTCGCTCCTGCGTGATCCAGGTGGACATGTGTCGCAAGGATATGTGTCACGTCCTCTGGATCGAAGCCTGCTTCTCGAATCGACGCCAGCAGCGATTCCACCATGCTGCCTGGCCCGGGATCGATAATGGCAAGCTCGTTTCTTCCCGCCAGCAGGTAGGAGCCGATAATTTCGTTTTCACCTAGGAAAGGATGCGAGATTTGCCATGCACCAGGACTGAGTTGAGTTACGTTGGACAAGGAGCACTCCCTCTATAAGTTCGGCGTTCCGCTCCAGGGTGATCGCAAGGGTGCGCTCCTACCATGGCACGAACGGGGAGTGCCATTCTCGTAATCATAGTGCACCCTTGCGGTCACCCTGTGAGTCTTTTTTCGCCGAGATAGCCTTCGCCTGCATAAACAATAGCAGGTAATCGCTGCCGCCCGCCTTTGAGTCTGTGCCCGACATATTAAAGCCGCCGAAAGGATGAACGCCTACGAGCGCGCCGGTGCATTTACGATTGAAGTAGAGGTTGCCGACATGGTAGTCTTGCTTCGCCCGTTCGATGCGCTTTTCATCCCTAGAATATAGCGAGCCGGTCAGCCCGTACTCTGTATCATTGGCGATATGTAGCGCGTCATCAAAGTCTTTTGCTTTAATCACCGCCAGCACAGGGCCAAAAATTTCTTCCTGGGCAATGCGCGCATGTGGATCTACATCAGTGAAGACGGTTGGTTCGATAAAGTAGCCCGGGCCGTGATGCCCACCACCAGCCAGTAAATGGCCTTCATGCTTGCCAATTTCGATATAGTCGGTGATCTTCTTCATGGCGTTCTCATCGACAACTGGCCCCATGTATGTCTCTGGCCTGGTAACGTCGCCTACCGTCAACCTCTTCGTCTTCTCGACTACCTTCTGCAACACCTGGTCATAGACCTTTTCGACGATAATCGCACGCGAGCCTGCCGAGCACTTCTGCCCCTGGAACCCGAAGGCGGAAGCAACGATGCCTTCGGCTGCGGCGTCTAAATCAGCAGTCTCATCCACGACCACGGCATCTTTGCCGCCCATCTCCAGGATGGCGCGTTTCAGCCAGCGCTGCCCCTTGTATGGTTTAGCAGCCAGTTCATTGATTCGCAGTCCAACGTCGCGTGAGCCTGTGAAGGCGATAAAGCGTACCTGTGGATGCTCGATCAGTGCATCCCCGATGGTCGGGCCTGAACCTGTTAGGAAATTGACCACGCCTGCAGGCAAGCCTATATCTTCCAAAATGCGCACAAATTGCCAGGCAATCATAGGGGAGGTGCTGGCGGGCTTGAGAACGACAGTATTGCCGGTAACGAATGAGGCGCTGGTCATGCCGATCATGATTGCGATCGGGAAGTTCCATGGTGGAATAACTGCACCCACGCCAAGGGGAATGTAGACGAGCTGGTTGTCCTCGCCCTCTATCTTCACGATGGGCTGGTCCTCGGCCAGGCGCATCATCTCGCGAGCATAGAACTCCAGGAAGTCGATCGCCTCGGCTGTATCGGCATCGGCCTCGGGCCAACTTTTGCCTACCTCGTAGATCATCCAGGCATTTAAGTAGAAGCGCCGCTGTTTCAGCAGGTCAGCAGCCGCGAAGAGATAACCAGCACGCTCTTCCGCCGGAACGTGCTTCCAGGTTTCAAAAGCCGCCGCGGCGGCCTGTACCGCCTGGTCTACCTGTTCGACGGTAGCGCGTGCAAAATAGCCAATCACCTGGTCGGGTTGAGAGGGATTGCGAGAGGGAAAGGTAGCCTCGTTGCTAATCTTCTCGCCGCCGATAACCAGCGGATATGTTTGCCCCAGCTCACGCTTTACCTGCTCCAACGCATCAAACTGAGCCTGGCGGTTCTCAGGTTTGGTAAAGTCGGTTAAGGGTTCATTCTTAAATGGCGTTTGTGCCCGTGACGCTACGCTTTCAATCATTTTTGCCATAGATAACACACTCCTTTGTGGCAAGACAGCTTCTTTCTCTCATTGTATCTCATGAAGAGGGGGAATAGATAGACTTGAGAGCTATCTGACCAGCTCTGCCAGTTGATCAATCTGTTCCAGGTCAGGAGTGCATGGCCAGAGGATCACTTCGTCTGCCCCTACATCTGCATATGCCTGGATACCTCCCTTGATTGCCTCAAGTGTGATAGGCAGATTGCTGATCATCGCTTCTGTCCATGGTCCCGTGCTGCCGTAATAGCTGCGGATGTATGCACCCCCGCGCTCTTTCGCATCTGGCCCCAGAGCATAGTAAAAGCATCCAACCAGGCGTGGCTTACCGGGTCTACTTGCGGCTTTCCACGATTCTTGGGCCACTTTGAAGGTCTGTTGAGCCGCTTGTGGGCCACCACCGCCGCTGATGAAACCATCTCCCCAATGACCAACCCTCTGTATAGCAGCAGGCGTATGGCCACCGATTAATATTTCTGGCCCTCCAGGGCGCGCTGGAGTTGGACCCACCGGTCCTATAGTATCGCCGAGTGGTTGACCAGACCAGATGCGCGCAATGGTTTCCAGTTGCTCTTCAAACTTCTTTCCGCGATTATGGAAGGAAGCATTTGCAGCATGGAAGTCATCTTCTCTCGCTCCAATACCTAGACCTAATGTAAGACGCCCGCCAGAGAGTGCATCCAGGCTAGCCGCTTGCTTTGCAAGTATCGCAGTATTACGCAGCGGTGCAAGCAAAACTGTAGTCATCAAGCGAATGTGTTGTGTCACGCCTGCTGCCGCTGCGAGGGTAACCAGCGGTTCATAATTGGAATAGACAAGGCGGTCAAGTATGCCGAGACTGGAAAATGGGCCAGCATCAGCCTTTTTAGCCCAGTCCAGAATACGTTTTCCCTCTATACCAGGGATTGTTGCTGGTAAACCAATACCAACTTTCATACATTACCTCCAAGTTACAACTGTATCTTAATGTATTTCGAGAGTCCCCACCTGTGTCGATGCGAGATCAATCACCCTGATGGCGTTATTGTACGTATCTGCAAGTAAAGTATATTTCTATGGTATCACAAAGTGCGTTCTTACGTTAAACACATAAGGAAATACATTATATTGCTGAGCCTATAAGATCATATGGAGATGTGAAAGAAAGTGCAAGAGGAAGGAATACTATGTCAATTGAAATACTGGCGCAGCTTTGAAGGTGATTCCTCGATTGTTCGGCGCTTCGATGTCACAATCCAGGTGCAAAGCTGAAAAGAAGATTTCTTACCTGTGCATATCTGTAAGAAAAAGACATCCCTTTCTGATCAAAGAAGACTTTTGATAATCCTCTTTAGCCACTTGGGATGCCTTGTTAAGAAGGTATTCCTGTGACGATTCACAAGTCCATCATTAGCTGCTATGCTGCGAAAGAGATTCCGATCATCGTGTATGGAGGAAGATGAACAACCATGCCATACCCATTTGATCCTTTTATAAGTTTCACCTGCTGGGTAATAATGGAATCAACCGGATGGCTTAGGTCGACCTTGATCTTGTACACATTTGCTGTTGTTCCGGATGCCTTCCCTGGATTCTGTGCGAGAACATTTAAGGTTGGATGGTCTGCCCCGGTCGTATTGACAAGTACAAAACTGTCCTTGTTCTTGCTATAAAATCCGGTCACGTATACACCTGAGGGCTTTGCAGATGCAGCTTTTGCCATATACGCACCATTGGTCATGTCAAGATAATTTGCTCCACCCAGTACATTGTAGGCATAGTATTGGGGATATGGTTGTAAAGGGCTGCCTTGCGATCCACAATCCATTTTTGCATTAATTACCCCAAACATGCACAGGTTACCCTGCGGGGTAAACCACGTATAATACGCCAGGCCAGCTGGGACTGCTCCTGCTGCTCCATACTTGGACTGTGTGTCGTTTACCGTATTAAGTAGATCGACTACGAACAAACCCTGGTCTAGCGGAGAGAGCGTTGGATCGTTCCTGCAAACATTGGGGACACAAGGATTCATGTTATATTCGTCTATGTAAATGGGTGTATGGGCAGCATTTGGTTGTTTACCTGCGCGAACAGCTTTGGCAACCTGTTCGTATTCTGCCGCGACACCTAACAATGAATCTTGCGTGTTGCCAACAAGCGAATTGCCTCCTCCGCCGTTAAAGTTTGCTCCATACAAATACCTGTGATACGAGACGAAATCAACGTATGGATATATTGATGGGTCGTTCAGTAGACTGGGAAACCACATCGTCAGGTGATTTTGCATAGCATAGACTAGCGCTGGCCCCCCTATTTTGATTTGGACTCCATCTAGATTGGCTTGATGCCGCATCAAGGGAGCTGCTGCCGCATAGATAGCTTTAAAGGCTTTGACCCTATCCTCATCAGCGTTGTTATCTCCTTTGGGCATGCACAGGAACTGACCACTATCGGGCTGATTCCAGATTTCGTATATGGCGTGTGCGTGAGGAAAATTCCTATCTATATGAGCGACGATCTGTGCTGCCAGTTTTCCCCACATCTGCGTTCCGTTATCGTTCCCGTTTACAAGATACATTGGCTTAACGTTCGCAGGAGAAATGGGTGGACTATATGTCAGGCATGGGTTAGTCTGTTTAGGTGACTGGTTCTGCGGTTGTAACCAATTGGGTGTATAAGCCAGAGTGATCATTGGTTGCAAATTGTAGTTCATGGCGAGCACCATTTGCGAATCAAGGTGCGACCAATTCTGATGGGATGCGTTCGTCATACTATCTGATGAAGAAAATATTTCCGATAGGTAGTCGAAATCACCCAGTTTTGTCAGGTGAAAACCTGCTTGAGGCACATACTTACCGCCATTATTGTTGAGTGCAATGTTCATATCGATGCCTCCGATACCAAGAAATTGGTATGGTATCGGATGTGCCTGATTGTTTCGTGAACCAAAGTCAACTTTAATGTCCGCAGCGGAACTTGAGAAGTCTCCTTGCTGGTCCTGGCTAGCAACTGAAAATGCTGAGTTTTGCTGGGTACCGAAGTCGCCTGTAACTCCATTAGTAGAGGCGGCTGTTGTTCCAAGTTGAGCTCTGGCAATTAGCAGAACTGTTAGAGAAAGTACGAGAATGACGGCAAGCAGCCCAAGAATGCGAGTAGTCTTGTTCCTCTTTTTCCCTTCGAGAAGAAAACGGAAACTTTTGAACTTACTCTTTTCCATGAAGGTTATTTTCCCCTTTACTTTGTGAACAGTACCCCCCATCAACACAACGCTTTATATTCACTTCAGTAACAGGGTATGGTAAGAAAGTATTATACAAGGCAGAATTTGCGTCATTAGGGCATAACTAAGCTCAACGCTTCATCATTCAGGAAAAGTATCCTAATTTGATATAATATGAGAAAAAGTGATGACTAGTCAGAGAGGAACTCCACATGGATGTGTATCGCGCACTCAATGCAGATGTGCCACAGTTGCTTTTTACAGTGTTGCACCAGTCGGGTCCAACGGTATCAGACGAGGATTACACACGCACAGTAACCAGGAGAAGTGCAGCAGATATTGGCGCGTGACTACAGCCGCCTGGGAAGCCGCATAGGATCAGAGTCATTACTGGGCTTGCAGGGGTCTGCTGAAGAGACCTTTAGTGAAGAAACGCCCGCCGATCCTGACCTGGCTAAGCGTGTTGCCGATGGGCATGAGTATTTAGCCTCGCTAGGATTTAAGCATGGTCAAGGCCCACTGCACGAGGCCTGGCTACTGTTTCGCGGCTCCATCCATTATGATGTGATGGAACACGCGGTGCGTGATCGCATGGGCATTTACGTTGGGAGTCATGGTGCCCACATCGAAAATGTTGGGCGAACTTCCTTTGGCACCTACAACCTGATCTACCAGCTAGGTGAAGCTTTGATTGCCGATATTGCTAATGATGCGGGGACCCAAGAAGTAACATTTGCCTTCAGTAAAGGACCCGTCCACTATAGCGACTTCCGGCGGGAGGTGTCGTTCCTGATGGAACATGTAGGAGAACAAATGCACTTGATGCATGCCTCCTTCTGGCAGCGCAAACTTGGATTGGGCACTGGCAAAGAATTTGTGCTGCGCTTACGCCTCCCCGCAGGTGAGGATCCATTGCGAGAGGTGATCAGTGTATTTGCTGGCGCCGGGCGGGTAGGGAAAGAGACAATTGTGAAGCGCGGGAAGTTGCTGTTGGGGAGAAGGGTGTTGTAGATGCGGTTATGGGAAAAGGGATTTTTCAGCCCTCCTGTAGTATACTGAAAGCCAATAGAGATATTAGAGGAGAAGTAATTTCATGACCGCGTCACGACAGGAATTTCCGCTAGAGCAGCAATTGCGTAAAGATATTCAGGACGCCCAGCGAGCACGCGACCAACTCAAACTCGATACTTTACGTATGGCGCTGGGTGCTATTCATAACCTTGAGGTGGCACGCACCGACCGCAAGAACCGGGAGTATGGGCAACCCCTGACTGAAGCCGACACCTTAAAGGTGTTGGAGCAGGAGGTGAAGAAGCGCAGCCAGGCAATTCCTTTCTACAAACAAGGTGGGCGTAATGATCTGGCTGAAAAAGAGCAGCGTGAGATGGAGATTTTACAAACCTACCTGCGGGGTTCACAATTGAGCGACGATGAACTACGTGCAGTGGTAGCTAAACTCGTTGAGGAGCATGGTAAGGAGTTCAGGCGCGTCATGCCGATGGCAATTAAGGAAACCAAAGGACGCGCTGACGGCGCTCGCGTACAGCAAATTGTCAAAGAGATGACTGCGTAATAACGACACGCTCGCTGCAAGGGCACCATTAAATGAAAATCTACAATACACTTACTCGAACCGTTGAAGAGATTACCCCTTTAGATCCTGGCAAGATCAAAATGTATTCGTGCGGCCCCACCGTCTACCGCTACATTCACATTGGCAACCTGCGCACGTTTACCGTGGCCGATTGGCTGCGCCGTACCTTCGAGTATCGAGGCTATGAGGTACTCCATGTCAAGAATATTACCGATGTTGGTCATATGCGACAGGAGGTGGTAGATCGCGGTGAAGACAAAATACTGGCCCAGGCGCGCAAAGAGGGTAAAACATCATTGCAGATCGCGCAGTTCTATGCCGAGGCGTTCCATGAAGATGAGAGTAAACTCAATATCGAGCCCGCTAAGAGCTTTCCGCGCGCGACCGAGCACATCCCTGAAATGATCGCCATCATCCAGGGTTTACAGGCAAAGGACATTGCCTACGAGGTAAATGGCAATGTCTACTTCGACATTAAACGCTTTCCTGATTATGGGAAACTCTCTAGAAACCAGCTGGAGAATATGCTTGAGGGAGTTCGCGAAGGAGTAGTAGCTGACCGGCGCAATCCGGAAGATTTTCCCCTGTGGAAAGTAGCCGAACCAGGGCGCGAAATGGCATGGGATAGTCCATGGGGGCGTGGATTTCCTGGCTGGCATATCGAGTGTAGCGCCATGTCGATGAAGTACCTTGGTGAGCATTTTGATCTACATACCGGCGGTGTGGATAATATCTTTCCTCATCACGAAGATGAGATTGCCCAGAGCGAGGGGTTTACAGGCAAAAAGTTCGTGAACTATTGGGTTCATGCACAGCACCTGCTGGCCGATGGTCAGAAGATGGCGAAGTCCACCGGCAATGCCTATACGTGCTCTGAAATTGAGGCGCGTGGCTTCGATCCACTGGCGTTGCGCTATTTTTTTACTACAGCGCTCTATCGCAGCCGTTTGAATTTTACTTTCCGCGCTCTTCAAGCTGCGCAGACCTCTTTGGAACGATTGCGTGGTCTGGCCTATCAGCTCCTTTTGCAGTCTGATAGAGAACGTGTTTTTGCGAGTGAACCCAGCGAACCCAATTTCTGGCAAGAGAAATTTCTGGCCGAGATTGAAAATGATCTGAATATGCCCCGCGCTATGTCCGTAGTCTGGGACATGCTTCGTGCGCAAGATCACGATCCAACCACCAGGGTCCACTTGCTGCTCGATTTTGATCGCATTCTCGGCTTTGGTCTCAAGGAGTATTTACAGAGTGATTTGCCACGGTCTAAGGCCGACTCACAAACATACCTAGCGTCTTTGCCGGCTGAAATTGCCGCACTGGTTCGAGAGCGTGAGGGATTGCGCAGGAAGGGTGATTATGCACAAGCTGATCGCATTCGCCGGGAACTGGCATCTTCCGGCTACTCGGTGAATGATACCGCGCAGGGTTTCCTTGTGCAGCCTCGCCGGCTGGAAGAAGAGTTCATAGTACTTTCAAGCTCTTCGGATGCCCCGGATAATACCCTGGCTCCTGATCTCTTTGAATTTTCGGTGACTCTGCTCGCACACAATAACCGGGACGACCTTGAGCGTTGT
>WNGJ01007047.1_pt1 | contig 14353 bp, 16 predicted proteins | sample 5400611 | NCBI WGS metagenome assembly WNGJ01 (sample SAMN13153375, study PRJNA577476) | soil metagenome | isolation source: 40 cm soil or saprolite under Garry oak tree replicate 1 | place: USA:California | collected 2016-06-15 | reverse complement strand
ATAACGCTGGTGCGCCGCGTGTCGTGGTGGTGAGCCAGGAGTTCGTCCATCGCTTTTTGAAAGACCAGGAGCCGCTCGGGAAACAAATCCGCTTGGATGTGGTCGGCGCAACGCCGGAGTGGAGCGAAATCGTCGGCGTGGCAGCCAACGTGAAAACGTTCTTCGAAGGGGTTCGCGAGGACCCGGCCGTCTACGAGGCATTCCTGCAACGGCCGGTGAACTCCCTTTCGCTCATGCTGCGAACCAACTCCGATCCGGTGGCCTTTACTTCCGCGATGCGCAATGCCGTGGCGCAGGTGGATGCCGACCTTCCTCTCGATCGCGTGATGAGCATGCCCGCCCTCATCGAGCGTCAGGAGCATGGAGACTCATTCTTCGCACAAGTGCTCGGCAGCTTCGCGATTCTCGCGTTGCTCCTCTCGGCCATCGGGATTTATGGGCTTATTGCTTATTCCGTGGGGCAGCGGACGCACGAAATCGGTATTCGTATGGCCTTGGGAGCCGGAAGCGCGGACGTGCTGCGGATGGTTTTGCGGGAAGGCATGAAAATGGCGGCAATAGGCGGAGCCATTGGATTAGCGATGGCGCTGCCGTTGCCCAAAGTTTTTGAAGCCATGTTTTATGACCTTCGCTTTCGAGAGCCGGGACTCTATTTCGTCGTCCCGATGACGATTTTCATCGTGACTTTGCTAGCGACTTACATTCCCGCGCGTCGTGCTACGCGTGTTGACCCCATGGCAGCTTTACATCAGGAGTAATACGATCACACCCGTTAGACTGTAGAGACGCGCAGGCTGGCGGGGAACTACGTCGTTTCAGAACACTCTCTCCTCCCCGAGAGGTTGACACTGCGCAGATCGCGCCGGGCACTGTCCAGGCTTGTTGAAGGTTAGAGCCCACGCCGCCCACGCCTCGGGCCCTTGCGTTATGGTGCATTTAGGGAAATCCTCAAAAAGGTGTCAGGTTTTCAACGGCCCAGTCCTGACGCCTGTGCCACTCTCGCAATGCGGGAAAGGAGCTATCCTCCGGGCCGAGATGCATTAGGCGTTCCGCCGTATGCTTGTGGCCTTTAGGCGACAGCGGAATCTACTGCTCGAGACAGCTAGCCTAGAAAGTGAACCATTTGAGCGAACGAATCGCAGAGTGAAGGTTTCCGGCTAGTTCGGGGCGACCTTAGCCTGATCCTGTCGGCTCGCAGTTCGGGTAAGGTAAGAGACGACCAGGAGCACCAATAATACCAGCGGCGAGAATGCTCTTGGCCCGTCTCCAGCAAGATAGTGCGCAAAAAACGCAGAGATCCATGCGAATGTGAATCCGGCATAGGCCCACTCTTTGAGTTTGGCCACGCCAGGTACAAGCAGCACGATCGCGCCAAGAGGTTTGGCGATCCCCAGAATAATCCTCAGTTGCTGCGGATAACCCACGTGAGCGAATCCCTCAACCGCCTGCGGACTGCCTGACAGGTATGCGAATCCAGCAAACAGCGACATCGCCGCCACCAGACCTGTGCTCACCCAATAAGCCACTTTGTGTGCCATGGAGCTATTTCCTCCTCCGTGAAGGAATGCTTGCAGGGGAAGAATGCTAGCACAGCTGGCTCGCTGGTTCTGGCTGAATCGTCGGCTACCCGAGAGCAAGTCCGTTCTTTGCGGGTGTTAAGCGTGAAGGGCCCTCGGTTGCGTCTTTCTATAGGACCACATCGTGCACCGGCCGCCGCGGGCTCGTATGCGCTGACAGGTTCGGATAAGCCATACCAAAAACAAAAGTAGGCCGCCAGGTGCGACCAGCGGTGATCGCGGAAAGCAGCGCCTCGCCGGAAGCCGGGCTGCCGAGCGCCCGTTCGTGATCCATCCTTTCCACCGCCTCATTGCTGGGCTTCGCGGCCAGCCCACGAGCAGTTGCCAGCAGATGCGCGCGCTGCCAGACTCGGCCGGCCCGCAAACACTGCTCCTGGTCATACCGGTCACGCACGGCGATGAGTCCGATCAAGGGCGCGCCGAGCACCAGCGCTGAATAGTTGTCCTTTGCGCTTCGCGCGGCCACCTTTCGAAGCATTCCCGTAGTCATCATTTTGGCAATTGCGGCCGTCAGGGGAGGCAGGCCGAAAGTCGGTTTCATACCTTTCAGATCCGCTCGGGGCGTGCCCGGCTGGACCTGTTACCAAAAAGCCTGCTACCTTAGCGTCGCTATGCGGCCTTCACTTCGCTTCTTCATTTGTGCGGCTATCGTCGCGATCTCCGCGACAGAACTCGCTGCCGACGGTCGCGGCCAAACCGCAGCGCGCGCCGACTGGGCCAGGGAGCGCTGGGCGGCGCAGTGGATTGCGTGCCCCGAGGCCCCGCAGCGAGACGCAGGCGTTTTCCATTTTCGCAAAACCATTGACTTGACGGATCTGTCAAAAGAATTTGTGGTGTGTGGTGCACGTCAGCGCCGACAATCGCTTTATTTTATTTGTGAATGGGACACGCATTGGCGAAGGCCCCGCGAGCAGCGACTTAAGTCATTGGAAATACGAGACCTTCGACCTTAGGCCCTTTCTGCACAGCGGGAAGAACGTAATCGGGGCGACGGTCTGGAACTTCGGGACGCAAGCGCCTCTGGCGCAAATGACCGCACGTACAGGCTTCATCTTGCAAGGCCATGGCGAGGCGGAGCAAATCGCGAACACAGATGACTCCTGGGAAGTCGAAATCGAAACCGGGCACGCCGCTTCGGCCACGGATTTCATGTCCCTGCTGCGGCGGTATTACGCGGGACCGCCGGGAGAAATCATCGACGGGCGCCGCTACGACTGGGATTGGAAGAGCGCGGCAGTCGCGAGCGAAGGCGGCGCGACGGGGTGGAGAAAAGCAACGATGCTCGGCAGAGGCGCGGCGCGCGAGTCTTCGGATTCGCCAACCATTTGGATGTTGGAGCCCGATCCGCTACCACAGATGGAATATACGGAAGTGCCGGCCGGGCTAGTGGTCGCGAGTTCTGGGCTGGATTCGCAAAAGGTGCAAGCGGCCAGTATTCGAATCGCCGCGCGAGCAAAAGCCTCAGTGCTACTCGATGCCGGCACGCTGACTACGGCCTACCCCGAGATGATTTTGAGCGGAGGCGCCGATGCGCGCGTGCGACTTACTTATGCGGAGGCCTTGGTGGACGAACAAGGGAAAAAAGGGAATCGCAACGAAACGCAAGGCAGACACATTCTCGGCCTATTCGACGAATTCATCGCGGACGGTGGAAATCATCGGTCCTTCATCCCGCTGATTTGGCGAACCTGGAGGTATCTGCAGATCGACGTGACGACTGGCGATCAACCTCTCGAAGTAGAGAAGCTGCGCGTGTGGTTCACGGCATATCCATTCCGAGAGGAAGCCCGCTTTGCTTCGAGCGACCCAGAATTGGCGAGGATCTGGGAAGTCGGTTGGCGAACAGCGCGGCTGTGTGCGCACGAAACGTACATGGACACGCCGTACTGGGAGCGGCTGCAATATGTGGGCGACACGCGCATCCAGGCGCTCGTTTCGTATGTCGTCAGCGGCGATGACCGGCTCGCGCGGCAGGCTATCGATGCCATCGACAGCTCGCGTATACCGGATGGAATTACCGCGAGTCGCTATCCTTCGCAGCTTCCACAGTTCATTCCGACGTTTTCCTTGATGTGGGTTGGGATGGTGCACGATTTTTTTATCTATCGCGACGACCCGGAATTCGTGCGGGGGCATTTTCCGGGAACCCGAACCGTGCTGGATTGGTTTCTGCGACACCAGCGCGCCGACGGATTGATGGGAACGCTGCCGTGGTGGCCTTTCCTAGATTGGACTCCCGACTTTCGAGCAGGCGTGCCTCGACAAGATGCGGACGGAGGATCGGCTCCGATCACGCTGCAATTCATTGAAGCGTTGCGCAACGCGGTGGAACTCGAACAGCGTCTTGGCGATGCCACGAGAGCGAAGATCTACAGCGAGCGCGCGGACAAGGCCGCTGAAGCGGTCCGCAAGCTTTGCTGGGATGAAAAGGCCGGGCTGATTGCCGATACTCCTCGGCGGTCGCACTTCAGTCAACACGCGAACGCGTTGGCGGTTTGGCTGGATGTGATTCCCCGCGAGAAACAGAAGAGCGTGCTCGAGAAGGTTCTGGCCGCGCCCGCTGCTGGCGCGAAAACCGGCGATCCGGCGATGTCGCAAGCGAGCTACTACTTCCGATTTTACTTGGCGCGGGCGATGGAGCACGCCGGCATGGCGGACGCCTATCTGTCCACGCTGCAGCCGTGGCGCGACATGCTGAAGATGGGACTTACCACGTGGGCCGAGACTCCCGAGCCCACGCGTTCCGATTCGCACGCGTGGAGCGCACATCCCAATTTTGATTTGCTGCGTCTGGTCGCGGGGATTCGCCCTGCCGCGCCGCAATTCTCCGAGATGGTGATTGAACCGCACCTCGGCAATCTACAAAATGTGTCTGCGACCATGCCACACCGGAAAGGACGCATCGAAGTTTCCTACACCGCGGAGTCGGGCGGCACGAGCGCAAAGATCGCCGTGCCAGAAGGGGTCGCCGCGCGCCTAATCTGGAAGGGCCGTACCTACAGTTTGCGTTCCGGTGAACAGACCCTCCAGTTGCCATGACGGCAAGCCAGGGGGGAGTACGCAAGGCACACGCCTTAGTGGACATCAGCAGTGTTTATGGCTCCTTTACTTACAACGACTCGAAAGCATGCACTTAGGTGCTGTGTGCTATCCGTCGCGTTAGGGGCGTCGAGCGCTTTTGCTCAAAGTGCTGCACCAAATCAGACGGCCATTACACCGCCCATGGGATGGAACAGCTATGACGGCTATGGCACCACGATCAACGAAGCCGCTTTCAAAGCCAACGCCGATTGGTTCGCTCGGCATTTAAAACCCTTCGGTTGGCAATATGTCGTCATTGACGAGGAGTGGTACGTAACCGACCCGGTCCAGGGCAACTCTCAGGACCTGCACTACACCATGGACCGCTTCGGTCGCTACACGCCCGCATTGAACCGATTCCCTTCAGCGGCCGGGGAGGCGGGTTTCACATCTCTGGCCGATTATGTGCACGGACTCGGATTGAAGTTCGGCATCCACATTCTTCGGGGTATTCCCAAGCAAGCGGTAAAGGAAAATTTGCCGATTGCCGGATCGCCATACCATGCAGCCGAGGCCGCAAACACAACCGACACCTGCCCGTGGAACTACGACAACTATGGCGTCGACTCGAGCAAGCCTGCGGGGCAGGCCTACTACGATTCGATTGCCCGACTCTACGCTGACTGGGGCGTGGATTTCGTTAAAGCAGACTGCATCAGCAGCAATCCCTACCGAGGCGACGAAATACGGATGTTGAGCACGGGACTCAACAAAACGGGAAGGCCAATGGTGTTGAGCCTTTCCCCCGGCCCTTCCCCGCTCGAGAAAATTGACGAATTACGGAAGTACTCGCAAATGTGGCGCATCTCCAATGACCTTTGGGATTTGTGGCACGGCGACCGCCCGTACCCGCAAGGCGTGGCAGACCAGTTTGCAAACGCCGCTAAGTGGGCACCATTCACGCAACCAGGCGGATGGCCCGACGCCGACATGCTCCCAGTTGGACGACTGGGGCCCGCGCCGGGCTGGGGAAAGCCTCGTGATACTCGCCTTACTCGTGACGAGCAGCGAACGCTACTCACGCTATGGTCGATTTTCCGTTCGCCATTAATGATAGGTGGAGACCTGACCGCGGCCGATGAATGGACCATCTCTTTGCTTACAAATCGCGAGGTCATTGCAGTCGACCAGCAGTCTACGGGCAGTCACCCGGTCCTTTCGACAGCAAAGACGGTGCTTTGGCTATCAGAACCGGCTTCTGGGAACGGCTATTACCTCGCCGCATTCAATGTCTCCGCCAGTGCGGAAAAGATTCACTATACATGGAGCGAGTTGGGTCTGCGGTCGAAGGGATACAGAATTCGAGATCTGTGGAAGGGTCAAGACATCGGAGCAGCGAGCATCCTTGATCTCTTGTTACCTGCTCATGGTTGCGCACTGTATCGTCTTTCGCTCCGTTAGATTCGTGGAGTTGAGTGCGCCATTGCGTTTCTGAATTTAAGAACCGGCCGTCGTCCGAAACGACGACGATCATGTTCGCTGCGTCGCATTGACTAAAGTCTCTGAGCCATCGTTGTTCCTCAATTGCCATAGCCCGATGATCCCGAGCACCATCAGATTGGGGAAAAGCAGCGGGGCCATCGGTGGAGCGCGGTATATGAAATTGTCAAACGCGTGAAGAGAAGGTCCCTGAAGATTGCCCATCGTGTGCAACACAAACCCCCAAAGGCCTACACCGGCCTCAAGGATCAAAACCGCGGCGCTAACGTCGATAAATAATCGCGAAACTCGCATAAGCAAAGGAACGCAAAGAAAGCCAATCGCCACTGCACTCGCAGCGACGGGTACCCATTCGACAGCGAAAAAGAATCCGTTTTCGGCGTGGTCAGTCAGACTGAAAACGAAATTGCCAATAAAGCCGCCCACGGTGAATAGCAACACCCACTGCGGCCATTCGACCGATTCTGAATCGACCATGCGATTCATGACCAAGAGAAATCCAAGACCTGTGTAGGCCAGAGGTGCGGCGAACGGAGCCGAGTAGGTCAGGCTTCGTATTGTGCGTTCGTAGAAAAAGCTACTTTCGAGGTGCAAGATCACTCCCGTCAATCCCACCAGGATTGCCGACCAACCGACAACCTGCCCCACGATCTTCCAGTAAATCAGGCGGCGGTTCCGTTGAGTCAGGGCGGCAACTAGGACCAAAGGTGCGGTCGCCGAAAACCATAACGGGATGTACTCCGCGCGGTTGCCGAATTGGTTGACCGAGTGAGCGAGATAAATATCGAACGTCAAGAAGCCGATATTCAGGATGGCGAAGGCCTCTACCCACAAGTCGGGCTGATTCCACCGGCTTTCATTTGGCCCGGCCATGTTGTCTCCTGAGTTCTTCCGCCATCGCTTTCAATGCAACGGTCTTCTCCAGCATTGGGTAGTTGCCATGCCATTGGATGAAGTCGGCTCCACCCATGAAAGCACCGTGCTTGCTGGTGCGTCCGTCGTAGTGCCACAGATTGAAATACACAAAATCGATCGGTTGCGAGAAAGGAGGACCAGTCAGCACACCGTCTTTGCGTAGCCCGTTCACAATCTCCTGCGCATTCTGGACACGTTGATTGGTCGATTGCACAACTTGGTCCGCTTGACTGTAGACACGATCAATAAGCCCTGGCGTATGACACTGCGAGCATACCTGTTTCATTTTTGCTTGCGCGGCGGCATAGTTCGGCCGCTTGTCAGTGATCGCATTCGCCAAATAATAGGACAGACGTTCGGAGGGGTCGTGAGTGACACCCAGTCCGTTGATGCCGCTCATATGGCAGGTCGCGCAGGTGGGGATGAACATCTCGCGCGTCGTCAGGGTCCTCGGTGGCGCGTCGAGGTTTAGCAGCCGTTCCTGGGCCTGAAACAGCACTCCGTGGCGAGACTCTGTATAGATTTCAATCTGTGAATGATCCGGTCCCATGTGACATTGCCCACAAGTGCTCGGAAGGCGAGCAATTCGAACAGAACTCGTGTGCCGAGTGTGACAGACAGTGCAGGTTCCGATCGTGCCGTCAGCGTTCGGCCTTCCCACGCTGTGGCACTGCTCACATCCGCTTGTTTTAGCCGACGTTCCTTCCAATTGGGCCAGTGGATTGGGAGGGCGGCGAGTGCTACCCGGCTGGTACGTTTCCGAAAAATTCACCTGCTCGGGCGTGAGTCCTTTCTCACCATAAACCGCAGCCCAGGCGGGAGCGCCGTGGCGACTACGCAGGAATTGTTGATAAATGTTCTCGTGACACGCGCGGCAGTTTCCTGCTGTTAGCTTTGTGGAAATTACAAATCCGTGATGATCCTTCTTTTCCTGCCCTGCGGCAGGCTGGTGGCAGTCCAAGCAGTTCACGCCCTTGCGCGCGTGCATGCTCATCTCATACTCGTGCACCACAGAGTATTGGGTTCTCGCGTGACATTCGGCACACTTTCCGGTGGCCCGGACCAAGTCCGCAGTCGGTTGCTCCGTATCTACTTTCGGCCTGGCGCGATTAAGCAGGAAGGCGGCCAGAATCAGCGCGAAAGCAATGAGGACGGCAATAAAAACAGAGCGAAATGACATGCGAAGCCTCCGCTCGACCCCACCGTCTCGGGTTGTCCGTATAGCCGCTATTTTAGACGCAGCTCAGACGAGCTCGGTGAATGTAGTCTTCGGAGAGGGTCATTCTAACGGGCGTGGTGGCGAATGGCCAGGAGAAGCAATACTCCAATACGCATGAGGATGAGAAGTCCGGCAAGGACCACCGCAGCTGTGAACAGAATTTGCCCGAAGCCGTGCGGTTAAACATCTTATGAAATGATCTACGCTCCCGCCGATCTCAAGCTTACCTCGATCTTTCACGATGTCCGGTTGGAGCGCACCTACGTTCACCACGAGGACGGGTTCGATCTCCTGGCGTCAGAAACGCCGAGCCGATTGGATGATGCCTCTCCATCTGTGGCTGCCTGCACGCTATCTGGCTTCCTTCACATGGCCTGTCCCGCCCAAGAGAGACGAACGAAGAAATGACGGCATTACGTACTACAACAAGTCCCGTGCAGTTGCTGAACTGTTGGTAGCAACGCTTTCAACCGACGGCAAATGGGTCGTGGCAAGCTTTGCGCGCACAACGGGTAACCTGGTGGAGTAATCCGGAGTTGACCTGCCAGCACGTAGATCAGCAAATTCCCTTGGCGCCCGGTGCGACCGGCGCAATGGAAACGAAGACACTGGTCTTTCAAGGCTCCCTGGAGGACGTGTTACACAAAGTCAACGCGCAACGCCAAACGCTGGAATAGACGGAAGGCAGTCCGCATGTTTGCACCTTTGCCTGGCAACCTCATTGTTTGTGGTACGCTGCAATTCGCAAGACAGCTTGTTTCCTGCCGCCAGAGGTCAAACGGGAAGTCCGATGATATGAATGGGGGAGCGTCTTTGGATACAAAACCAACAATAATTGGGGTGGCCGAGATCGTTCTAAACGTTCGTGACCTGCCGACAATGCGCGATTTTTATCGAACGGTCCTCGGTTTCGAACTGCTGAATGAGGCGTGCCATGAAACTGGACCAGAGCCGGATGCTGAAGGCAAGCCTACCATTGCGTTCCTAACAGTCAAAGAGCTCGACACTCCTCTTGGCAGACATGGTCATCCACAGCTCTTAGCGTTGATCGACTTCCAGCGACACATCTTTGCCAAGGATAGTTTCCTCGGACACGAACCAACTCGTTCGACATTGAACCATCTAGCTTTCGAGATCCTGCCAGAAAGTTACGAAGCTCACAAACAAAGACTTGAAACCCTCGGCCTCCGCCCTCGCGAGGTCAAGTTTCCGGCAATGGCTGCGCGGGCCCTCTTTTTTAATGATCCGGAGCGAAACGAGCTGGAGTTGATCTGTTACGCCAGTTCGGGTGGCTAGATTAAATTGCTCTTTCTTCCGAGATTACGGTGCTTACCCACCGACAAGCCCGTTTTAGCAGGAGTTGAGGCCGAAACCTGGGGAACCCTGCTGCGCCTTTGCTCCGCTGATTCGCAGATACAGCACCTTGTTGAAGCCACCCGTTTTGAGAACGAGACTTTGACCAGCGGAGTCCTTGCTCAAAGGCATCGCAGTAACATCTTCGTCGGCTATTACAGAAAGGTGCCTCCCCGAAACCGTCACATCCTGCGCGCAGAAGGGTCCTTAATCATGCTCATGAATCGCATTGCCGAGAGTAACTATGGGTTTAGGAGAGGGATCGACTTGGCTGGTGCGGACTGTGGACGGCTGAGGAGAAAGGCATAGATATCGGCGAGGTCGGCATCAGAAACGGCTTTGGCCGAAGGGCGGCATCTCGGCCCTGGCTCGCGAACGTAAGCAACGAACGCCGCGAACGGAATCTGGATGGGGCCAATCCTGGAAGCGCCGGTTTGCGTAGAGCCCTGGCCTTCGTTGCCATGACACTCATAGCAACCGTCGCTCATGTAAAGGCGCTGCCCGTTCCACGCGTTCGCGGACGCAGGGTCGGCTTTGACTTCCGGCGCGAGCGATTGCAGAAAAGCATAGAGGTCAGCGAGCTCATTGTCGGAAATATCCTGGCTGGGATAGCCGGGCATTCTACCGATAGGGTGGTCACACAAGTCCGTTCGGCGGGTAGGTGCCCGTTCCCATTTGCCGACCAACCGGCCAAGGCATAAGGAAGCGGAGTACATCGGCTGCTAAGTTAAGTTAGGCGCACATCGAACAGTGCGAGCCAATACTGGAAGGACTGCAGAGCAAACCCGCAAAGAATGAGTCCGACGCCTAATGCACCGAGCCGCCGCTCGGGAAGATTGTCCGCGTAGTATTCAATGTAAGGATTGAACGTAATTCCGACGCCGGTGACGATGCCCGTCACCAATCCCACGCGAATCGCAAAAGCCCAAGGGTGATCCACGTGATGGATGAAGGTGCTGCACCCAAGCGCCGAAGCAATGTACCCGACTGTACGCACGACGGTTCCCCAAAACTGGCGGCGTGTCAAACGTGGACGGCGAGAGGCGGCATAATCGATGGCCGGACGCATGCCGCGAGAATACGCGAAAATCTGGCCGGCGGTGATGAGAGAGACAAATGAAGTTGCGAAGCCAAAGCCCACAACCTTGTACAATCCGGCTCCGAACCCGAACCCGCGGATGGCAGCAAACACTCCCTCCCACGGCAAAGAGTAATGATGCAATCCCCGAGCCGCTCGATTGAGTTCAATCGACAAAGTGATACCGGTTGTAATACCAGCAGCTACACCAAAAAACAGCCCAAGGCCAAGGCCATAGCCGATGCCGAAGACCAGGGAGTACGTGACTGCTCGGGTAAGCAACCGTAAAGGGCCGTGCTGTCCACCCAGCAGGTCATATGCAAGATAGAGGCTACCTACGACATCGAGAAGACTACCCGTAATGCTGACGGCCGCGAGGGTGTGGTGGTCCATGTCAAGATTATCCGTGGTGCCGTAAAACCTCACCCTTCCCTGCGGGGATATAAGGCACTGCTAACCTCATTAAAAAGGTAAGGAGCGGTTTTCTGGCGCTCGATGTGCTCCTTCAATATACTGATGGGCGCACCGTCACAACTAGCAGCGAAATACGATGGTGACCAGAGAACATCTTTCCAGTGCTTCTTTCCGTCGTCTGCGAGTTGACCCGTCTTCGTGTCTTTCGTATGGTCCCCCGTGGGAAGCCTGTGTTTGCGCGCAGCTGCAGCCTAAGTACGACATGGGCGCGACCGTAACAAGGAACCATAGCGAATCAACAGGAACTCTGGGCCTGGGTTTTCAACGCCTCCCGACAACGGCGCCAATCGCGGCGCCTGCTACAACGCCGATGCATATCCACACGGCCATGGAGTGCGTCGCTGCGCCGATTGCTACGCCGACGCCGATTCCGACTGCTATCCAGACCGCTTTCTTCTGACCTTTCGTGCCGCGGTCTCCTGGACAAACCTACGGCGTTACCAGACGTGAACAGGATAACCCCGCGGGCCTTCTCCCGCCTTGTCGCATAGCGTTTAACCATTTTCGTTCTTCAGAGGGAAGCCTGAAGTTATCAGCCCGGCGTCTGGAGTTTCTTTCCTGCCGACAGCGCGGAAGTTGGCTCTACGGTCTCTCAAAGCCCCCCAAATTCCGGAGCCCGCAGGAGAATCATCAGCAGAGCAACCATTGGCCTTTTCTTGCCCGGGGGGAGCCACCACCAATGCCGCCGTGGAAGGCCTGATACAATGACGCACCATCAGATTGATCGTCCGGGCGCGCAGAGGGTGCCCGAGGGACTGCGCATGGCTGAGGCTCAAAGGCGAAAAGTTTTCAACCAAAGCAACGATTTCCAGCACAAGTTGTCCCGAGACATCGTCAACAAGTACGGATTGATTTTTGTCGAAGACCTGAACGTAAAGGGCTGTCGCGTGGGCTGCTTGCGAAATCGGTACACGATGCAGGATGGGCAGCGTTCTTGCAAAGACTTTCGTACAAGGCTGCGAGTACCGGACGAAGGTACATGCGCGTCGATCCTCGTGGGACCAGCCAGCGTTGCCCGTGTGGAGCACCAAACATCAAACGGCTTTCGGATCGTGAGCATGTTTGCCTCCATTGCGGATTGGTTACCACACGACCACGCATCGGCTATCGAAGTACTAAGGCTCGGACTGAGCCTCCAGCCGCTAACCGCGGTGCAGTAAGGCTGCTGTAGACTGAGAAGCCCCCGGCTTCAGCCGGGGGAGCACGTCACCAACGAAAGGATCCAGTAATGTCCCTAGTCGTGGGGTGGCTAATGGAAGATTTTGTCGCAATAGCCAGCGACGGCAAGGCAATTGCAAAAGACGAGACCAGTAACATAAGCTTGGTTGGTGAGGATGTTCCCACGTTTCATTTTTTCACACCGGACATCATCATCGCCGTCGCTGGGGATAAAGAATTCTTTGATGTGCTCCTACGTAGTCTGCAACCGCTCGTGCAGGAAAGCCGTGGTGACGAGCAGCTTTTTGAATATCTTGCGACCGCCATCCCACTCGCAGCCCAAGGCCTATTGCGGTGCCCACCAATCCACAACGAAGATCTCCGCCTGCTGGGCTACGATGCCGCGCAGAAACGTTTCCGGTGTTTGGGGTGGACCAGGCGCGAGAATTTCGTCGAGCATGAAATCCTATACGGCCGCGTCCTGGTGATGGGCCTCGGCGAGGCCAGCAAAACGCTGGCGCGTGAGTTGGCTGTAGGTCGCCTGTCCCAGATAAAGAGTCTTGACGAGGTGCGCCCCACGTTGGAGGGGATTATCAGAGAAGTATCAGCGTTGGTGCCGGAGCACATCAACGGAAACGTCACGAGCTGCTTAATTTACCGAGAGAATCGTGATGAGAGCACACTTACCAATGAAGCTTCAGGTTGAACTCCATTCGAGCGGAACCATCGACCTTACAGGGCCAGCCTCTATTCGGGCAATCCAGCACCGGCCGCCGCCGCTTCCGCTTTTGGCGTCGGCGCAGGGCTTCGAGACCCCCAGTGAGGAAGCTCTTGCGAGTGGCAATCACCGTGGGACGGGACAGCCCCGTTTGCTGGGCGATCGCATGATTGGGAATTCCTTGGCTGGCCAGTAAGATCACCTCACACTGCCGAGCCAGCTTTTGCGGAGTGGTGCCGGCACGAGCTAGGGACTCCAACTCTCGCTTCTGGTTTTCGTCGACCGCCAAGGCTGCTGCAGCAGAGAACATGTCCCCCAATTAAAGCACACGCATTTAATTGTCAATATTTAAATGGGACGGCTCTTGGAAGGACAACAACAAGCGGTTCCGACGGAGCAGAGGCGAGGCCCTTGTTCACATTCAGAACCGCGACGTCCACTGGCAGGTTGGGATCCTTGCCTCCAAAGATGACCAGCACCGGTCTGTTTGGACGTCGGCGGCGATCCCGATGGCCCGTTTATTGATGTTGTTGGTGTGGTGGGAGACGTAAGAAGTGTAGGGCTGGATAAAGCACCCTCCATGACCGTCTACCTTCCGTACTGGCAGCGGTCAACGTGGCGCGGCCCCGCCCCTGCAATCAGGACGTTCAGCGCTCGATGTTTCCTCCGCAATCCGGACGTAATCCGTCGGATCGATTCAGAGTTGCCTGTTCCCCGATTCCAGACAATGGAGCAGGTCGTCGACGAATCCGTTGCACAGCGTCGTTTTCCAAATGACTCTGATTTTGCTGCTTGCGCTTGCCGCCCTGGTGCTGGCCAGCCTGGGAATCTACGGCGTCGTGTCGTACTCGGTAGCTTCGCGTGCTCATGAAATGGGTGTTCGAATGGCCATCGGAGCCCGCGGTGCGGACATCGTGAAGATGATTCTACGGCAGGCATTGGGCCCAGTCGCCGTGGGGTTTTGCGGGGCTCGCCCCTGCCTCGCTACATGGCGCCTGCTAGCCTAGAGTTTTGCACTTTTTGAGTCGGATTTGACCCCAGGAGCAACTCGGAAAACGGGCCCGGAATGCGGAGCCGCCCAGTAACCTACTGTGCTTCGCGATTCTGCTAAACTTTTTTTGTCGTCTCGCTTTTTTCCCTTGACACACAACGGAAGGGAGTGTATCTTTCATACAATAATATGAAAGACAGAACGGCCCAGTTGATCGAAAAAAGAAAGCACCTGGCCGAGCAGATGCCCGACCCCAGCAGCGCACTGACCGGTTCGCTCATGAGCCGGATGGTGCGCTGCAACAAGCCCAACTGCCGCCGTTGCCAGAAGGGCGGGAAAGGGCATGGCC